>JAABUX010009947.1_pt1 | contig 10700 bp, 12 predicted proteins | sample 5561851 | NCBI WGS metagenome assembly JAABUX01 (sample SAMN10711883, study PRJNA513361) | rock metagenome | isolation source: Antarctica rocks | place: Antarctica: Victoria Land, Richard Nunatak red sandstone | collected 2016-01-03 | reverse complement strand
AGCGTCCCCTGGATCATCAAGAGCCTCCACAGCTACCTCCTTCTTACCCGGGCCCAGCCGCGCTGGAAAGAATCACCAAATGTACGGAAGAACGAGCTTCACCAAATGTGCGGAAGAACCAATGCGTGAGGCTTTCTTATTACGCTGTTTGGCGTATACCTGGGCTGAGGTGTCATGAGCGATCTACTGTTAGCTGGCCTGGGTGGAGTGGGAGCGCTGGCGGCAGAGCAGGAGATTGTGATCGCGGTGAACGACAACCTGGGCCTCTAAATCAGGCCTGGCCTATGACGAGACTCTCCCGTGCGGCTAGGACGGGCTCGGCAGTGATCTCCTCGAGACCGTTGACCGCGAGTACGCGCTCCGGCAGGCGAAGGATCCAATCACAAAACCGTTCGAGGGTCATTTCCGCCAGCCGCCGTTTCCTCCCAAAGGCCCCACGGGCATAACTGGCCTGCAATCGCGATCTCCTCCCGAACGATCCCTCCCGCGACATCGGCCCTACTGGCCTTGAGTTGTGCATCGCCGTTGGGGTTGGGCCTACATGCAAAATGAGCATTTTGAGAATGATGCCCATCCAAGAGGCTGCACTCACGTACGATAACGTCCTTTATCATATGTATATAGTGTGTAAGACGCCTCAGGCTAGCGTAAGATGCGTATAAAGCATATATTTCATTTATTGCATCTACGCATAGACGAGACCACAGGAGGTGCACATGCCCGCGTCAGCTTACTCGCAGCGCCGGTCGGCTCCTAGCGCACAGGACGCGGCTCTCGCGCGCGCCTCCGGGCAGCGGCTTTCCCGGTACAGAGGGAGGAACCAGTCCCTCTCCATTCGGGTACTGGACACCGAACAGGACCAGCCGCTCGAGTTGCCGGCGGGCGCCGTATCGCTCCTCATGAACATTCTCGAGGCCATGGCGGCCGGCCAAGGTGTTTCCATCATCCCGGAGAATGCCGAGCTCACCACCGTGCAGGCGGCCAACGTGCTAAATGTGTCCCGTCCCTATCTCATCAAGCTTCTGGCAGAGGGAGCGATCCCGCATCGCAAGGTCGGTAAGCACCGCCGGATTCTAATGGAAGACGTGATGACCTACAAACGGCGAACGGACCAGGCGCGTGAAGCCGTTCTTGATCAGCTCGCTGTGGAGGCTCAGGAAGAAGGGATGGGTTACTCCCTTCCGTGAGCACCTATACGGCGCTGCTGGACGCGAATGTGCTTTACCCGGCCCCACTGCGGGATTTGCTGTTGCAGCTCGCCGTCACGGATCTGTTCCGCGCAAAGTGGACGGCCGAGATACACCGCGAATGGATCGAAGCGCTTCTTCGCAAGGAGCCTCATCGGGACAGAGCAAGGCTTGAGCGGACGCGCGACCTGATGGACAGCAGTACCCGTGACTGCCTCGTCACCGGCTACGAGGCCCTGATCCCTTCGCTTCAGCTACCTGATCCTAATGACCGCCATGTCCTGGCTGCCGCAATCGCCGCTGTGACGCGATTGTGACCCAGAACTTGAAGGACTTTCCCGAGGAAGCGCTCGTACCCTATGGGATCGACGTCCAGCACCCGGATGAGTTCTTCAGCAATCAGCTGAATCTCGCCCCCGGAGATTTTTGTGGCGCGGTCCAGAAGGTACGCCGCAGGCTGCAGAAGCCGCCTTACACGATTGAGCAGTACCTGGACATCCTTACCAGCAACGGACTGGTCGCAACAGCTGCCGAGCTTCGGCAGTTTGCGGAGCTTCTTTGAGTGCAAGCATCTGGAGAGCACCATGGCACAGTTCTGGGCACATTCAGATCCCAAGGGTTTACCTAGAGATTCACCCAACGCGCAATGGCAGCTGCTTGCGGAGCATCTGCTGAATGTCTCAAAATCGGCCTACCGCCTAGCCAAGACTGCTGCACCCGGCAATGAGATATTCCGTCAGATGGCGGCTTTAGCTGGAATCCTGCACGATTATGGCAAGTACCAGCCGTGCTTCCAAAGCATGCTGGACGGAAAAGGAGCGGGCTGCCCACATGCTCTTTACGGAGCCTTAGCGGTAAGGAATTTGCCGACGGGAACAGCGGCCCGAGACTGGGCGTTGCCCGTGGTCCATGCCATTGCTGCACACCATGCGGGTTTGAGAGATCACCATTCACTCAAGACAAACACAAGTCCGGCTAATGCGGCGTGGGAAGCAGAACGGGATCAGCGAATTGCTGAAGGTCTCTGGGCTGCCGCTTGCAAAGATCAGAAGCGGATCGACAAGGCACTGCGGGAGATCAAGGAACCCGCGCCATTTCGCTTCAAGGATTTATTTACGCGCATGCTGTTGAGCTGCCTTGTAGATGCTGACCGCCTGGACACCGCTGGCCTCGAAGCCGTACAGGCACCGCTGCAGGCGAATCTTCGCCTGGAACAGCTCCTCCGGCATCTGCATGAGGTGCAGACGCGAGCTCGCAAGAAGGGTGGAAGTGCCGGCGTTCTGAAGGTGCGCGACGAAGTGCAGCAGCATTGCGCAGAGGCAGCAATGGGCGAGGCACGCCTGCTGTCGCTGACAGTGCCCACCGGAGGCGGCAAAACACTGGCCGCCATGCGTTTTGCATTGGAGCGGGCCAATGCGAGACCAGACGAGCTCCGCCGCGTCATCGTGGTGATCCCCTATCTTTCCATCATCGAGCAAAATGCGGGGGTCTACCGTGACGTATTCGGGAATCAAGCAATCCTGGAACACCACTCGGGAGCTGTACAGAGATTGAAGCATCGAGACGGAAACGGGGCAGAAGCCCTGGCTCCGCAACAGGAAGATGGCCGAGATCAGGGTAAGCGGCGCCGGCCAGTAGAAACGGAGAACTGGGACGCACCGCTGATCGTGACGACCAGCGTACGCTTCTTCGAATCGCTCTTCTCCAATCACCCGTCCGACCTAAGGCGTATCCACAACGTCGCGCGCTCGGTCATCATTCTGGATGAGGTGCAAACGCTGCCTCGTCGTCTCCTAGTGCCCTTGCTCGGCATTTTGCGTGAACTCACAGAAAATTGGGGCTGTACCCTTGTCCTGTCCACGGCCACGCAGCCAGCGTTTGAAGCACGCGGCCCTCGGCAGGATTATCTCTGGCCGGAAGGAACCATTACACCGATCGTTCCGACAAAGGTCTTAACCAGTATGCATACGCAATTGAGGCGGGTGCACATCGAATGGCGGTTGAGCGAAACGATCTCATGGGAAACACTCGCCAGTAAACTCGCTCAGCATCCGCAGGTGCTCTGTGTGCTCAATATCCGTGACCATGTGGCCGCGGTCTACGCGGAAGTATGCAAGCTCGCCGAGATAGAGGAACAACGCCAGGGCATCTTTCACCTGAGTACGCGCATGTGTCCGCAGCACCGCCTGAATGTGCTGGAAGAGATCCGCGACCGACTGGAAAGAGGTCTCGTTTGCCGCATCATCAGCTCTCAATTGATTGAAGCAGGCGTCGACCTTTCCGTGCCAGTGGCGTACCGGGCGCTTGGTCCGCTGGACTCTATCATCCAGGTCGCCGGCCGCGTGGACCGCGAAGGCAAGCTGACCGAAGCCGCAGGAAGGCCGGCTGGAAAGTTGATCGTCTTCCGTCCCGAAGATGACCGCATGCCTCCGCATGAGTACCGTCAAGCGGCAGCGATCACGGAGACGCTTGGCAAAACGGAAGAGCCGCAAACGGACGACCTTTCTGCCATGCAGCGGTATTTCGAGAGCTACTACGATGGGGCCGATAAAGGGGAAAGGGGCGAAGACCTGGCCCGTATGCGTGAGGATGGATGGCTCCAATTCGGGACACTAGCGGAGGAGTTCGAGTACATCAACTCACGTGCCCAGAACGTCTTCGTACCGTACGGAGATGGAGTCGCTCTTCTGGATGAACTGCGCCTTAAGCGGTTCCTGGATTTTGATCTTCTCCGTAAATTGCAGCGGTACACCGTGGGCCTTCAGCCCTGGGAAATGGAGAAGGTCAGGCAATCCGGTTCGGTCTATCCTCTGTGGGAGGATAGCGAGTTGCTGGTCTGCAGTGAACTTGCATATGAGGCGAAAGGGCGTGGGCTGCTGCCGGAGATCCCGGCTGATCGATTCACGGTGTAACAGCCTTTGCCCTTGAGTGACCTAGTACTCGTCCGTGTTTCAATCCACGCCATCCATAACGACAGCGGCAGGAACGACAATGGGTCCCTCGTTACAGGATATCGGTGCACGGAAGAAGATCAGGTGTTACCCCGCGTCGGTTCACTGAAGAGTATAGGTATTCATGGCAGATGCTAATTTACAGTTGACAAGATCATTCGGTTGCCACATAGTTGCTTCTGTTAGCAGCTCTACTGCAGGACATCAGCTATGCAAGGCAAAGTTAGACTGTATGTTAGCGGGGATCTAGCCTGCTTTACACGTCCAGAAACGAAAGCCGAGAGAAGCTCCTACCCACTACCAACGCCCTCGGCGGCGCGGAACATCCTCGACGCGATCTGCTGGCGGCCGGAGATGCGCTGGATCGTAAGCAGCATTTCTTTGGCGAGGCACCCACGAGCGAAGATCGGGACGGATGCGCTCCCGCAGACCCTTGCGCTCAAGCGCAACGAGGTGCAAAGCACCATCGGCCTTGGTTCGGTGCGGGACTGGATGCGTGACCCGTCTACGTACCGGCCGCAGGCGGCTGGAGCCGGTGAGGGTACGGATGGAACGCCGCGCATGACGGTCGCGCTCAAAAGTGTGGCCTACATCCTTGAAGCCTATCCGCACGTATTCGACAGCAACGGCGGCGAGAACACGCCGCAGAAGTACATCGCCATGTTCGAGCGGCGCGCCACAAAGGGTCAATGTCATGCACAGCCCTATCTCGGTTGCCGGGAGTTTGCGGCTGAGTTTCGGCTTGCCACGAATCAGGACGAGCCTGTTCCCGTTACGGAGTCGCTGGGCCGCATGCTGTATGACATCGCGGTCACTCCCGCGGGGCGGCGACCTGTTTTCTTCAACGCCGAACTAAAACAAGGTCTGATGGATACGCGGCCGGAGGTTGTATTGAAGGGCAACGCGATGCATGCGGAGGTGCTGGCATGCTCGTACAAGCGTTAACGGCTTTCGCGGAGAACAAGCTCCAGAAGCAGCTCCACGATGTTGCTTTTGAAGAGCGGCCCGTTCCTTACTTTCTTGAAATCGATATGCAGGGGCACTTCGTTAATATGGTGCCGCGATTCGCCGCCGTTCCCTCCAAAGCCCAGGCGAGGCCCGGCAAGCCGGTTCCTGCACCGAAGCAGCGGGCGCTGGACTACTCCGTGCCGCGTTCTCCGGTGACCCTGACCAGCGGCGCCTACGCCCTGCTCGGCCTTGGGGAGTTGAAGTACGTTCTGGGAGCCGGTGCATGGACGGAAGCTAAGAACGTCGAACGTGACAACGAACGCCTGAATGCTTTCGTCGCGCGGCTTCGCAGCGCATACAACGAAAGCGGCGACAACGCATTGGCCGCTTGTCTGCGGTTCTATGAGTCGTCAACGGAGCTAACCCGGGCACGTGAAGCGTTCCGAATCGCTGTCCCCGGCAGCTATGTCGCCCTTTCTGTAGAGAGCAAGGTGCTCACCGACCGGGAGCCGGTTCAAGCCTGGTGGCAGCAATTCTATGAGACGGAATGCAACGGCCGTGCGGAGGTCGAGGGAGAGTGCCTGATCACAGGCCAGGTTGGTCCCATCCCACCTACCCATCCGCAGATTAAATACACCACTAACATCGGCGGAAAGGCCGGTGTGGCCTTGATGAGCTTCAATGCGCCGGCCTTCCGATCCTACGGGTGGGAGCAGAACGCGAACAGCCCCGTCTCCGCCGATGCCGCCCTGAAGTACACCATGGCGCTCAACGAGATGCTGAGGCCGGGCAGCCCCCATCGCAAGGACGACGGTGAAGTCGCGTATCTGTTCTGGTTGCGAAACGACGCCGTCGAACTCGATCCCGTAAAAATGCTGGAACAGGCCCCGGATGCCGGAGCAATCGCCCAGGTGCAAGAGGTTCTAAGCGCTCATCGCAGAGCCTGGATCGATGACAACAACATCTTCCACATGGTGGCGCTTTCCGCAAACGGTAGCCGCCTCATCGTGCGCTCTTCTCTGACAGAACTGCTGCCAGTTGTTGCGGACAACGTGATCGCATGGTGGAAGGGCTTGTTAATACAACCGCTTGCTGCCAAGCAGGAGCTCTCGGCTCCGCATTTCTGGCAATTGAAGTTTGCTCTGGACCGCAAAGGAGAGCCTTCGGACGACCGTGTTGCTCTCCTCTGGAATCGAGCCCTTGGAGGTATCCAGCGGCCCCTTGGGGCTCGCGTTCTCCACGATGTTCTTGCCCGTATGCGAGTGGATAAAAGCAAGCGCCTCGACCTTGCCGCACTGGGTCTGTTGCGCCTCGCGCTGAATGACTTTTACGAAACTCAAGGAAAGGGAAGACTGATGGAAGCTGCACTTGATGAGCAGAACTCCGACCTCGGCCCGGCATACATCTGTGGTCGTTTGCTAGCGCTGCACGACAGCCTGCAGTACAGGACGTTTGACTTAGCCAATGAACCACAGCCGAACTCCACGGTAGCGGATCGCTTCTACACTCTGGTGATGAACTCTCCGGCAATCGGAATGGCAACGGTCTTCAATCTTGGCCGTAAGCACGTCACCAAGCTTCGCCGGCTCCCGGTGCGCCAACCCAAGATGCCCAAAGGGGGCGCGTCCATTGCGTTCGCCTACGAGCAACTCATTGCAAAGATTCAGGAACCTCTCCGCGGAGACATCCCGCCGCATTTCGGATTGCAGGAAAAAGCTGAATTTGCACTGGGCTTCTACCACCAGAAGGCGTTTCGGCCCAAAAAGCAGGCAAGTCCTGATAGGAAGCCGGTGGATGGCATATCCGCAGAAGAACTCTTAGTGGCGGACCAGTCGGCCGGCGACGGCGAGCAGGCCGCACCGAACGACAACAGCTTTTTCGAGGGGATGGAACAGTGAGCGTCATCAAGAACCGCTACGATTTTGTGTACTATTTCGACTGCCTGGACGGCAATCCCAACGGCGATCCCGACGCTGACAACCAGCCGCGCATGGACCCGGAGACCTCACAAGGATTGGTCTCGGATGTCTGCCTCAAGCGCAAGGTGCGCGACTATGTCCTGCAAAGCGAGCAGGAAGCTGGAAAGCAGAAGCATGGCTATGACATCTTTGTCCTCTCCGGCCATACGTTGGAGAGCCGGCAGCGGCAGCCTTACGAACATCTACACCTAAAGAATGAACCTGCTTCGGCTGACGAGACACCGACACTGGGCGAGACGCCTGCAGAGATCAACGGAGAACGCAACGCTGCCAAAAAAGAGAAGAAGGCCAAGACAGGGCAGAATGAGCAGCGAGCTTCCAACATCGCATTGGCTCGCACCTGGATGTGCGAAAACTTCTTCGACATCCGCGCCTTTGGCGCCGTGATGTCCACCACGGAGTACAACTGTGGCCAGGTCCGCGGACCTATTCAGCTAACGTTCGCACGCTCCGTCGATCCGGTTTTTCCCACAGAACACACCATCTCGCGCCAAGCGTTCACCGGCGAAAAGGACGTAAAAAATAGCCAAGGCACGTTTGGCAAGAAGTACACGCTGGCCTATGGTCTCTACCGCGCGCATGGTTTCATCAGCCCCGCATTTGCGGAGATCGGCCCCGACCCGAAAAAGGCGAAGGGGACGGGCTTTACCGAGGACGATCTTGCCCTGTTCTGGAAGGCGCTGGGCGGCATGTTCGATCTGGATCACTCTGCCGCACGTGGCTTGATGACACCCCGCAAGTTAGTCGTTTTCAAACATGCATCACGTCTTGGAGAAGCGCCGGCTCAAACTCTCTTTGAGAAGATCCAAGCAAAGAAGAACGAAAGGGTAGACGCGCCCCGGAAATTTGAAGACTATACGTGGACCTTGCCCTCAGCCGACCAGTTGCCAACAGGAGTCGAGCTGATTGTTCCCTTCTGACCCTCTTCCGATCAGCGGTTTGCAGCATCTTGGCTTCTGCCCCCGGCAGTGGGCGCTGATTCACCTGGAGCAGGTGTGGGCGGAGAATCGGCTTACCGCGGAAGGACGTCTACTGCACGAGCGTGCGGACCTGCCCGGGCAGTCGCGACGGCAGGAGACGCGAACAGTGCGCGGCCTAATGCTTGAAAGCCAGCGACTGAGGCTCACGGGCCGCGCCGACATCGTTGAGTTTCGCCCTGAGCCGTTTCCGGTGGAGTACAAACGGGGCAAGCGCAAACCCACCGACTGCGATCTGGTACAGCTCTGCGCCCAGGCCCTGTGTCTGGAGGAGATGCTTGGAACCAGCGTTCCACAGGGTGCCATCTTTTATGGCGAACCTCGCCGGCGTCTGGAGGTGGTTTTCACCGCGGAGCTTCGCTTGCGGGTCGAAACGCTTGTCTTCACGATGCACCGGATGTATGCCTCTCACGAAACTCCGCCTGCGGAGCCGGGCAAGCACTGTCAACGCTGTTCCCTGGTGGATGTATGTCTTCCCGAGGCTACGGCAAACCGAAGCATTGCCGCGCGTTGGCAGGCAGCACAGCTTCGCTCCCTTCAACAGGAGTAACTCCTGCATGCGCAAGCTTCTCAACACCCTCCACGTCATGACCCAGGGAGCTTATTTGCACCGTGACGGTGAAACGGTTGCGGTCAAGATAGGGTCGGAGCTGAAGCTTCGCATTCCCGTGCACACGTTGGAGGGCCTGGTCTGCTGGGGGCAGGTATCCTGCTCCCCGCCGGTGCTTGCGCTTTGCTGTGAGCATGGAGTGGGGATTTCACTTCTTACGGAGCAAGGACGTTTTCTTGCCCGCGTGCAGGGTCCGGTAAACGGAAATGTTCTGCTGCGGCGACAGCAGTACCGCATGGCCGACCGCGAAGAACTGAGTCTGCCGCTGGTCCGTTCGATCGTTACTGCCAAGATCGGCAACAGCCGGACCGTTCTGCTGCGTGCAGCCCGTGAATGCTCCACACCGGGACGTGAGGCAGAGCTGCGCGAAGCCGCCAACAGGTTGTCGTGGGTAGGGATCGACGCTTCCCGGTCAGGGTCCATAGAAGAAGCCCGTGGCCATGAAGGCATAGCAGGCCAGGCGTACTTCGGCGTGTTTGAGACGATGATCATGGATAACCGCGAGGGATTCCATTTTGGGGGCCGCTCTCGCCGCCCGCCGTTAGATCGGGTCAATGCGCTGCTTTCCTTTGTGTATGCCCTGCTGCGGCATGATATTGAGTCCGCGCTGGAGTCTACAGGCCTGGACCCAGCCGTCGGCTTCCTGCATACCGATCGTCCCGGGCGCCCCAGCCTAGCCTTGGACATGATGGAAGAGTTACGCAGCGCTCTAGCCGACCGTCTGGTATTAACGCTCATCAATCGGCGACAGGTACAGGCTGCGGGCTTCACGCAACAGGATGGCGGAGGCGTTCTTCTAGAGGAAGCGACACGAAAGTCTGTTGTTGCGGCCTGGCAATCGCGCAAACAGGAACAAATGGAGCACCCTTTTCTAAAAGAACGAATCCCGCTCGGACTTGTACCCTACACCCAGGCGCTCCTTCTGGCACGTCACATACGCGGCGGCCTGGACGGCTACCCTGCATTTCTCTGGAGATAACGAATCATTGCTGGTGTTGGTCAGCTACGATGTGAGTACCCGGGACGAAGCTGGACGCAGGCGTCTTCGTCGTGTCGCCCGCCTTTGCGAAGACCGTGGACAGCGGGTGCAGAACTCAGTCTTTGAATGCCTCGTTGACTTCGCGCAATGGGTGGCCTTTCGTGCCTCTCTGATAGCCGAAGCCGACCCACAGCGTGACAGTCTGCGCTTCTACTTTCTTGGTAACGAGTGGAAACGGCGCGTGGATTGAAACTACTGGCCTCACTTGGGTTAGCCGTTGGCTGCGGTCGCGCCCCACACGGGGCGCGTGGATTGAAACCGAGATCTTGTTTCTTGATCGTAGGCCATTCTTCCGTCGCGCCCCACACGGGGCGCGTGGATTGAAACGCTCTGATGTATGCGGTCCAGCGTCCATACCGCAAGTCGCGCCCCACACGGGGCGCGTGGATTGAAACAGACTATCCGTGCATACGGTGAAGAGTTTGGGCGTCGCGCCCCACACGGGGCGCGTGGATTGAAACAAGCATATTGATTACCAATTGCCTCCGTGACCTAGTCGCGCCCCACACGGGGCGCGTGGATTGAAACACGCCCGTGCGCTCCTTGAACGCCAAGTCGTAGGGTCGCGCCCCACACGGGGCGCGTGGATTGAAACACCAGGTGCTCTTCCGCCGCCCTGGCCGGCTCGTCCGTCGCGCCCCACACGGGGCGCGTGGATTGAAACTGCTATGTTGAGCGTCATCCTCTTCATCGCCATTTGTCGCGCCCCACACGGGGCGCGTGGATTGAAACTTTTTCTGCCAGGAGCAGGGTAGCCCGAAGCTCAGTCGCGCCCCACACGGGGCGCGTGGATTGAAACCAGAACATCGCGGAGGGTAGGGGGACGGCACTCGACGTCGCGCCCCACACGGGGCGCGTGGATTGAAACAGCATCCGCATGACGAGAATGAAGAACTCGTAACTGTCGCGCCCCACACGGGGCGCGTGGATTGAAACATGTTGAGGCCTTCACACCGGCCCGTGAGCGTGTCGCGCCCCACACGGGGCGGGGATTGAAACACTGGCACGT
>JAABUX010009946.1_pt1 | contig 10701 bp, 17 predicted proteins | sample 5561851 | NCBI WGS metagenome assembly JAABUX01 (sample SAMN10711883, study PRJNA513361) | rock metagenome | isolation source: Antarctica rocks | place: Antarctica: Victoria Land, Richard Nunatak red sandstone | collected 2016-01-03 | reverse complement strand
GGTCATCTGCCGGGCCAAGTAGAGCACCGAGGTCGCCTCAAGCCGCTCGCCCTCCGTGCCGGAGATGTCTGCGACGGCGACCGTGCGCAAGATGTCCGTGAGTGTGTGGGCATCGGCCAGCGCGGCGCGTGCTGCCGTGAGCATGTCGGCGCGATAGCGCCTGTCGGATTCCGCGCCCATCACAGGTGCTCCCCGATCAAGTCGCGTATCACAGCGCCGACCATCCGGTGCGCCGGGAATCCCTCTCCGGAGAGGTGGAAGATGGAAGGATCGTAAAGAGCCGCCGAGACGAGACGGGCGCGATACCCTTCGATTGTGCTGGCGCGCATCGCACAGATGCGCTCCACAAGCGCGTCCTGTGCCGCCTCCAGCGGCGCCGCCGCCACGTCGCGCTCCTCCTCGTTAGCGATCCTGCCTGGACCCTCGAACAGCGCATCGATTTGGCGTCTCAAGTCGTCGAACTCGCCGCACAGCGCGATGAGCTCGGCATCATCGTGCATGGGCGCCTCGAGCTGCGCCGGGGGCTCGGCACTGTCTGGCTCTGTGACGGCCATGCGGGATGCGACGACGAACACGCGGCATTCCAAGGCCTCGAACGTGCGCGCCAGCGCGGCGAGCCATTCCTTGCTCTCCATCAGGTTCTCTAGGAACTCCAACGTGCCACCAACGCCAACCACCTGGCGGAACGACGCAGTCAGGTCGGCCGGGCTTTGGGCGAGCATCGGGAGACCCACCTGCAGGATGGCGTAGGCCGCGTTCGCGCGTGCGAGGAATTGCGCGGGCGTTGGCGGCTTGCCAGCAAGGGCGGCAGGGACCGGCTCGAACGTGACCCGGGCCATGTCCTCGATCTCATCGGGGAGCGGGGTGGTGTTCATCACGCCTCTCCCGCTCCCAGGTCGCGCAGCAGCATCGCGATCAGGCGTTCGCTCATGTCCCCATCATCTATCTTGTCCAGAACATCGGGCGCCCATGCCGCGATTGCGCCGGCAAGGGCGCTAAAGCCCTCTACCGTCGTGGCGGTCATCTCTGACATGCTATCGACCAGCTCGGCTTGGGCCTGGTGGATCGGGCCGTTCGCCATGTCGCGCGTGTCGTCGTCGGCGATGAGGTCGAAAGAGGCGACATAGGCGCGTTCCAGGACGTTGAACTCATCGCACAGCCGGATCAGCTCGGCGTCGGGGTGTGCGGTGGCGGCAAGCGCCGGGATGGCGAAAAGAGCGCCAAGCCCCGCCAGGATGCTGCCGGAAAGCAGGCCGCGGCGTAATGTAGTAGGGGTTTGAGTAGCCTCGGGCATGACGGGAAACCTTGCCTCGGGTCAGGCGCGGACGGAGAGGGAAGCCCCGTCCGCGCCGACTGTTGCCGGGATGCCGTCCCGGCGCGGATGGCGTCAGCGGACGGGCGGACTGTCCGGCGCTGGCGCAATGGGATGGCGCGTTCTGGCGGCCATGTCCTGCAGCGACGGCGGCATGAACCCGCCCTCGAAGCGGTGGACGGCACGCAACGCACGCTCGATAGGGTGACAGTTGCCAGGCAGCCGGGCCTTGGCCTCGTCCGCAGCGGCGAGAACGCCAAGCAGGCCCACCATGGCGTCCAGCAACTCCGTCACGCGGTCGGTTGACCTTGAGGACGGTTCTGGCGCATCCCCGAACGGGTTTGGTCCGCCATCCTCCCAGGCCTCCGGCGGGTCCGCTGGAAGCCGCTCGATCCGGCTCGCGAGCTGGCCGGCGATGTCACGGGCCTTGGGGTCATCCGAGGTCGCCGCGACACGGGCGCAGAGGCGGGCCGCACGCTCGCGCATCACCCGCATGGCACGAAGCACGGCCAGGTCGGCGGTCACGACAGGCCATCCACCGACAGGCCAAGCGCGAGACGGGCAGCATCCAGGCGGCGGCGCGCGGCGAGCAGTTGCGCACGGCGGCGGTTGAACTCGCGGAAGGCGAGGGACCGGCGGGCGCGGCGCTGCTCGCGGGTGTAGAGCTTGGCCGGGATCGCCGCCGTGCCGTTGACCATGACCGGCTTCGACGCGGTCCGGTTGGCCTCACCGATCTGGCCGCGGGCGAAGTCATAGACGCGCACCGCTTCCTTGAGGCCGGCCAGGGCGTTCCGCAGCTCGCGGGCCGGGTCAACGATGGCGACGGGAGCGGCGACGGGAGCCGGGGCGGCGATGGGGGCGGTGGGCACCCGGCGCGGCGCGGACAGGAGCTCCTGCCAGTTCTTGCCGAACACGGCCGAGGCGGGGCGGAGGGAAAGAGCCTTGTAGCTGACATTATGGAGGGACATGGTGTTCACCGTTGCGGGTATCGTGAGTTTGCGATAGGATGATTGCAAACTTAACACGCAAGAGCGGCGGGCGCAAGGAGATAGTTATCAAGTGATCGCAGATTTAACAGGGAGACAGCTTCGGGCAGCTCGCGGGCTTCTAGGCTGGACCGCGCAAGACCTCGCGAACGCCTCGAAGGTCGGTGTTGCGACGATCCGCCGCGCCGAAGCCGGCGACGGTCCCGTTCGCATGATCCCGGCGAACACAGACGCTCTTATCCGTACATTGGAGGCCCAAGGAGTAATGCTGATCTCCGAGAACGGGGGCGGCGTTGGCGCGCGCATGAGGGAAAAGCGCGCATGAGAGAGGCCGGCGGATGACTGCCCCACGCCAGGATGAGATGACCGTCCACCTCACCGTGGACGACGCCAGGACTGTGCGCGCAGCCGGCATCAAATTCGCCCGCACCTTTTCCGGGGCATACTCGGAGGACTTCGCGCTGGCGCTCATCGAGCAGGAGCGCATGATCCAGCGCGCGGTCACCAAGGCCGGCTACACCGTCCGGCAGTCCGAGTTTGTCGCGCGCGAGTTCACCGCAGCCGCCACCGCCGAGTGGCAGCGGGTCATGGACGCCGGCAACACCATGTGGGGGACAGCATGAAAGCAGCCCCGTTCAGCAACGCCGATGAGCGGGACGAGGCGCGCTGGCGTTTTAACCGGCTCAAAAGCGCCATGGGCGAGCTGCTCGAGCTACGTGCCGACCCGGTGTTGAAACCCTACCTGCTCGCCGCGGTCGGTTCTGGGCTGCCGCCGCTCCCGCAGCAAGCCGACGTGCTCGCGGCAGCCGGCGTGATCGAGCAAGCGATGGCTTGCCTCCGCCACCACTACGACCAGCGGCGTCGCTATGACGATCCGGGCATAGCCCCAAGCGCGTCCGGCGACTTGGACGATGAGCAACCGTTTTAGGTCCCGTAATGACGTTCAGGACCGGGTACGCGCCCAGCCGCAGATGAGTGCGAGCCGCTGCTACAGCTAGATGTGGTTGGCTCGACGATGCAGTGCGTGAGGGGGGAGACCGAGATGGCGCAAAGGCTGCTCTAAGCTGCTTCCAGTACTTTCACTTTGTGGTCGAAGGTCCGCGCCGGGTTATGCCTGCGATGACGCTCTACCGGCAGCAAGCGCCGATAAAACGATACAAAGCCGTCGGTAACAGCAAAGTCCTCAAACTGGATATCTTGAGCAAGGGTTAGGATCGCCACTTTCAGGTGTGGGTTCTTTATCGGTGAGACATAGCGGCCCATAAGGGAAGGCCCGAACAGAGCCATCTCGAAGTCCGGATCGATAACAAAAATATCGAGCGGAGAAACACCCTCGGGCAAGGGAGTGTGCCTAAAGACTTTCATCAGGCGGCTGTATATCCATAGCGGCCCCTCGCTCTTCAGCATCGGAGTTGAAAGCAGGTACCGCCAAGACGCTGTCGGGCGATCATGAATCCATCCAGCAGCATGGGCATCGAAACCGACGGCATCCGTCATGTCGAGGATCCGCTTCCCCGCATCGGTCCTGGCCTCATCTACATGATGCCGGTTATCAGCCATTCCACCAGCCTCATTCGGTCGATCGCTTCAACACAGTCCCATGCCAGCCGCGTAGGGAACTCTTTACCCGTCGGATACCGCATATTGATATCGAAATCCTTCACCACCAGCCAAGCTAGGCCGATATCCGTTGGCTTCAAAATCTCTTGCTCAATCACTTCCCGCAGGCCGGCCGTCTCAAGTAGAGCGTTGAGCCTATGGGTATACAGCTCCGGGCGGCTCCTTTTAGAAGGCCAAGAATTCATTCGTTCGACATGCATAATCCTAGCCTTGAGCGCGAGCTCGACGGCCAGACCAGCGTGCATATAGGCATTCCGCCAGCTCCGCGTTCCGAGTAACGTCCGAGCATCTATTAGGCTCTGCCTAGCGCATTTAGCCCAATCGCCGGGCTTTGGATCGCCAGATACTCCAATAGTCCAAGGGTCCACTGATCAGGTTCAATCTACGGGATGAGTGAGGCGCACGAGAGTTTACGCCCGACGTTTCAGGACATTAGGGGACGCGCGGAGACTGCTGTGCCTAGTACATGGATCATAGCCGGAGATGCGGACAGGCGACAACGTCCTTCGCCACCTGACACACGCAACGGCAAGCGGCGCGAACCCGGCGATCTGCGCAAGGCGTACCGGATCGCGGTGCGGAACGGGCTGTGCGCGGCGGACGATGCCGAGGCGGTGCGGGAGCTGCTCGGCTGCACCCGGCGCTGGGCGGAGACGCTTACCAAGCCAGCTCGCGAGGAAGCCAAGGCCGCGCGGGATGCGGGGATCGCCCGGCTCGCGGCAGCTGGATTGAGCACGCGGCAAATCGCGGAAGAGACGGGCGTACCCCATAGGACCGCACAGCGGATAGCTGCCGCGCCAAAAGCGAACTGTTCCGTTTTGGCGCGGGGAAGCCACCCCACCGAACCGGCCGTCATTTACTCTCCCGCCGGCGAACCCAAGTCGCGCTTCGCCTCCACCGTCAGCCCGTTCGCCGCCCACAGCCACGTCGATAGCCCGGCCTTCGTCGCCTGGAACGACCTGTTCGACCGCCTTGATAGCCTGAACGAAGGCACCGACGTGGACGCGCTTTTCGCTGAGCGGTTTCCGAAGCTCGAACCGCGCTTGGTCCTGGCGCTCGAACAGGCCGTCGAAACTCTGTCCACCATCCTCCAAACCTTGAAGGTGTCCAATGCTGCGTGACCGCATCCGCGACCTGATCACTGAACTCGACCCCGACGGCGCCGGGTTCCGCACGCGCGAGGCCGCCGACCGGCTCGTGCACGACCTGGTTTCCGAAGGATTGCCGGCCGGGTTCGTCGATCAGCCTACCCCTCGCTATCCGCCCAGCGCGGCGCTACAGGCCGGTGCCCACGCGGCGGCTAGGTGCCCCCCATGGCTCCCAAGCCCCCCGGCCGCCTGTACGCCTCGCCTGGGGCCAGCCAGGCGGCCGTTCGCACTTCCGATGCCTAGTGAAAGCGCCGGAGACAAAATCCCTCGGTGAAGTAGCCGGGCCTAGCTGCCGGGCGTGGCCCGCGCTGCGGTGGCGCCCACCCCCATCCTCACGCCTCGACCGCCGCGGCATGCCCGGCATGGACGCCCGCCTCGCGCGTGCGCGCAATGGCGCGGTAAGATGGGGACCGAGGCGAGCAACGGCGGGAGCTCGGCCCCTTGCGTGGCACGCTATGCGTCTGCCCGCCGACTGTCGCTCACGACGGTGCTCTGACCGTGATCGGCCTCCGGCAACCACAGCCTGCCGCCACGGACTGCGAAGCCTAATTTCAGGCCAGCTCGATCAGCTTCTTCGAGTGGGCCTTGAGTGCCCGGATGAGGTCACGAACCTCCGCACTCTCCGAGCCGTACCCGCCGTGCTTCGTCCGGGCCGCGCGGAGGCGTTCCAGCCCTGCCGCGGTGCGCGGCCCGGTGCTCTTGCCGCCGTGAAGGGGACACCGGCCGTTGGGCATGGGGTGCTTCCGGCAAGGCGTTCCGCCCCGCGTTCGTGCGCCACAGGCAGCTTTCATGGGGTCCTGTCCTCACATGTGTTTCATGCCTCCCCTCCCCCCTCGCCGGACCGTACGTTGCCGACGATCGCCTGGCCGCCCTCGTGCACCACCACACGCTCGACGCGGACCACCTGAGGTCCCTTGCCCCGTTTGCGATCGAGCGCCCCAAGCATGTCCGTCATCCCCCGGGCCAAGTTCACCCCGTCCTTGCGGAGCTTCGATACAACCTCGGCCGGTTGCCCGGCGAGCGCCACGCGGCGAAAGCACTCCATTGTCGCGAGGTGCAATGCCACGGCCTGCGCCGCCAGCATTCCCTCAACCTCGTCGGTGGGCTTGAAAGCCCTCAACGCAGCAGCAGCAGCGGCCGTCGCGCGGGCCACCATTTCCGGATCGTTCTTGACTGGCGTGAGCGACATACATCCAAGCACACCCCTGAGGAGGATATTGTTGAAGTCCTGGCTTTCGGAGCCGCCAAGTGGCTTGAACATATTCTGCTCGGAGCCACTGAAGATGGTTATTGTCTCCTCCAGCCCGTCCGGGCTGAGAGTTGCAGCGATGCCCTCTGGCAACTTGACCGTCGATGGGCGGGCGCTCGCCGACTTGGCTACGGCCGTTGACTTGCGTGTGTTTGCCATAACTAGATCTCCAACCAACCTGTTGAATTAGTTCAGGGGCGGCTCACGCTCCCACCGCCCATGCGAGCGCCGCGGCCAGAGCGGCGAGCCTCGCGGCAGCCCGGCGCAGCCTAATCATCACCAGCGCCGTTCATCGACGACTTGTCTCCGTCGAGATCGGGGCCACTGCCGCCACGGACGGGCCTGAACCGATAGCCTGCCAGCAGCCCAGCTACCATCTTCTCGTGCGGGATGGTTTGCGGCGTCCGGATCGGCTCCAGCCCAGGCTCGTCATCCCAATCACCCTGCCGATCCGTAGCCGATACTTCCGACACTTCCGACTCAGATGGCGACAGGTCGGAAGCGTGCAGACTATTGATCTTAGGGACTATTCCGACCCTTCCGACACTTCCGACCTGTGATACGAGAGCAGTCGTGGAAACAAGGTGCTGATCAAGGGAAGGAACTACGTGAGGAATCAAGTCAATGTTTGTTTTTTCCCACTCCCTCGCCTGCCATCGCGCCACCAAGTTCCTGAGTGAACCTCTGTTTTCAGGCTCTCCCTGCTCCTGATGGTCGGAAGTGTCGGAACTGTCGGAATAGCGTTGGTGTTGCTGGGCTTTCGTGCTTCCGACTTGATTGTCCCAGGTCGGAAGGGTCGGAAGTGGGACCGCAATCATGGCTTACCGTCAGCATCTTCGGAAGCTTCTTCCTCCGCACTTACCGTTGTCTCTTTCGTCACTTCCACGGCTGTGGCAGCAAAGATGGCCGGCTTGATGACGAACATGCGTGTGATGGGCAGGCCAGGTACGCACACCTTCTTGCCCAAATTGTTGCCCTCCCCCGGACTAAGGAGGCCAGCTGACTTGAGTGTCTTGGCGACCTCGCCCGGATCGGCACCTGCCTTGCTGCACAGCTCGGCCCAGGCATCTGTTAAGATCAGGTATTCATCCAGATTCCCCTCACCCGGCCGACGCCAACCAGCACGCTGCACGATCGGTCGATCTCGATGACGTTCGACCCACTTCCTGCTGCTCACATCACGCTCGAGAGCGATGAAGCGGCTGGCGCCATTCTCCGATAGGAAAGCCCGCACGATGCGAACATGCTGGGACTCCTCGGCCGCGCCACTATCTCCCCGTCGGCCGAGCCACAAATCGAGCACGGCTTCGGCGGCTCTGGTTGCCTCGCCTTCCGGCCATGGCAGGATGCCCCACTCGGTTGCGAACTCCCCTGCGGCGGCCACTAGCGCGCAGCGCCGTGCCACGTCCCGGACCTGCTGATCCGCCCCGTTCGGGAGCCTCTTCGCCATGGACGACCGCGCCATTTCGACAGCTTCATCCAGGGCGCTGTCCGCATCGTTCCGAGCGGCGGCGAGAGACTCCAGGAAGGGCCGGATCGCCGTCCCGTAGTGGCGCAGGATCGCCCCCTGGAGCTGACGCATTAGGTCTTCGGCCGAGGCCCTCCCATGCAGGTTCGGCCACATGCTCGTGCTGTCAACGTTGATGCTCGGAAGCCGCACATCGGCTCCGGCGGGAAGCGGCTGGCCAGCCTTGGCCGCTATCGCCGCGACAGTCAGCTCACCCGTCGAGAGCATGAAGCTGCGCCAGGTGCGGCGGCGCTGCGCGGCAGCATTGCGCTGAAGCCGCCCCTTCCCGACTTCGTTGGCAAACTGATAGATGCCCCCTACCACCTCTCGCGGGTCGGCCTGGTGGATTTCGTCCATCGGCAGCACGCTGTCGCTGCACTCTTCTGCGGCGGCTTCCATCGCGTTCGCCGTGTTCCGCCAGCTTCGGAGTAGACCGGCCGTGCTGGTCGAACCCGAGACCGACAGAGCCATGCGGAGACTCAGCGTCTTCCCGACCTTGGATCGTGCAACGAAGTGGAAGCCGCCGCTGATCTCCTCGGCCGGCTCGAGGAGAGGCCCGGCGAACGCCGCAGAGATCATGAACGCAGGGATGGGGTTGCCCACCGCACGTGCCGCCACTTCGGTCTTCCAGCCCGCCAGCGTGCCCTTCTGTGCCATGGCGTGCGCGGCGTTCTCGGCCTGCGTCTTGAGCACCAGCGGCTCGCGGGAGTCGCCGATCACCTCGTTGTTCGGCAGCACAAAGGCAGCATCCCCGTCGGCCGGGGCGTGCCATCCAGGGTGAGCCACCAGGGTCACGCGGCTGCCCGTCCGCACACCGCCGAGCGCCGCCCGCAGCATCGCCCTGGCGGCCGGGTCCGGGTTCACTCGTAGGCCCTGATCGACCAACGCCCCTTCCAGCTCACCAGGGCCGACCATGAGCATCCGGTTCGGCATGTGCCACTTGTGGACGCGGCCGTCGCCGTCCTGCCATGTGAGCCATAGCCCCCATCCCTCGCCGCCGGCGTCACGACCTTCGCCCAGGATCTTGAAGGGAGGGCACACCCAGATCAGGCCATCTTCGCTGCCTGTGTCAGCGTGAAGACCATCTGTCTGCATGATGAAGCCGAACGGCCAGCGGACCTCGCCGGCGCCGGGACCGGGACGGGCGCGCTCCTCGGCCGCGGCGGCTTCACGCCGCTTGGCCTTTGTCGCCTTTACCGCCCGATCAAGCGCTGTCACGGTGAGCAGGAGGCGCTGCGCAGCGGGCTTCCGCTCTACCGCGTACTCGATGGAAGACAGGCGGCTCAGCCGCTCGATCTCTTTCGCCCGTGCCTCCGCCGAGACAGATTCGGGGTCAGGCTGGCGCTCGTCGTTCGGCTCAGGGTCGCCCTTGGCAGAACGTGCCTCGGCCAGCATTGCCGAAAGCATCTCGAATGGAACACCCTCGGGCAGCTCGTCGCCGAGATCCCAGCCCTTGGGCCACTCCTCTGGCACCTCGACAATCCGAACCGATGCGGCGCCCGCTTCTGCAGCCAGGGTGGCCACTTTGGCGGCGTAGAGACTGCCTGCCTCATCGTGGTCCGGCCAAATCGTCACGTCGCGCCCGGCGAGCGGCGACCAGTCGCTCTTGGCGCCAGCCTGGCTCCCACCCTGCGACGTGACGGATACCGAATTGGGGAAGATGACGACGGCGCGTTCGACGGCTTTCTCGCCCTCGCACAGCAAAACGGCGGCCTCAGGACGTTCCGCCAGCCTGTCCAGGCCATAAAGCGGAACAGGCGTGGCGGGCCGTTTGAACTGCCACCCGGTCTGGTCACGCTCACGGCCGTGCAGTGTCCAGACCCGATGCCCGAAGGTGTAGGGCAGGTATTCCTTGCCCGGCGTGCCATCGGCGGCCTTCTTCTCGAAGCGCGCGACGGCAAACAGGGGGTGTCCGGCGGGGTCACGATAAACCCAGCGAAGGCTTGCCGTTCCGAGCTTCACATGCCGGATCTGACCTGCTTCCGGCGGTTCGCCCGGCGCAGGCAGATACGGCTCCCATATCTCCGGAGATGGCTTGGCTTGATCCTCGGAGCGATGGCCAGCGACCACTCCGGGCAACGGCGCGAACGGGTCGGGGGCGGCCGGCAACGCGTCAGACATTCGCCGCCTCCGCCGTTCCGGAAAGGCCGAGTATCCCGGCCAGCCGTCGCGCGGCTTCCGGCTGCGGCAATTCGAAAATGTAAGCAGCAAGTGAGATGGGATCGCCACCGCCGACGTCGTGAGCAAAGTCGCCCCATCGGCCGGTGTCTAGGTTCACCCGGAAGCTACCAAGGTGGCGATCGCCGCGGCGTGGATTGCGTGCCGTGTACTCGTGTCCCGACTTCTTGCCATCGGGCAGCCAGCGCGCCGCCAGCTCCTCGATGTGTCGAAGCGCGGTCGCGTTGATCGCCGGGTAGTCCGGCGGCCCCTCCGCGATGCGGTTCAGGATGGCGAGCTGTTTGTCAGTCGCCTCCGTCCGGCGTTCCCTTATGGACGCTATGAACTCGCGCTCCCATCCGGAAAGCTCTCGGCACTCGCAGGCTTCAAGCAGTCGGGCCAATGCGGGATTGCTGGCTGCCAATCCTATGTTGATGCCGGCGCTCATGGCCGTGCTCCCGACGCCACGCCTTGCAACTTGGCCCACCCGAGCAGGGTCTCGCGCTCGCTCTGCTCGGCCTGCTTGAGAACCGCGTTGTCGTACGGGTCTATGTGATGCTCGATCGCTTTGCGCAGCAGCGCTTGCAGGATGGCGGGGTCTGTCACTGGACCCGCTCTTCCACGGGATGTGTGATTTCGACGTGGCGCAAGTCCGGCCAGATCCGTTGCAAACCCTGGCGTGCTTTTTCCTTGATTGCGTCGGGCTCGGTCGCGCATGTCGT
>JAABUX010009945.1_pt1 | contig 10701 bp, 8 predicted proteins | sample 5561851 | NCBI WGS metagenome assembly JAABUX01 (sample SAMN10711883, study PRJNA513361) | rock metagenome | isolation source: Antarctica rocks | place: Antarctica: Victoria Land, Richard Nunatak red sandstone | collected 2016-01-03 | reverse complement strand
ACAGGCCAGCGCCAACAGAGCAGCGCAACGGTGACGCGGGGTGGAGCAGCCCGGTAGCTCGTCAGGCTCATAACCTGAAGGTCACAGGTTCAAATCCTGTCCCCGCAACCTCTGCTGGATTAGTATGTAGCCCGTCCTCCAGAAATGTCGAATACAGCGCCTGTGCTGAAAGAGCAATCTTCCGTCGCCAGCCAGCAGGCTAGTGCCGCAATCTCGGCTACCTCGACAAAACGCCCCATAGGTATCTTGGACAGCATGTAGCTGATTTGCTCTGGCGCCATTTGGACAAAGATGTCGGTCTGCGCCGCTGCCGGCGTGACACAGTTAACCAACACACCTTTTCCCGCCAACTCCTTGCCAAGCGATTTGGTCAACCCGATCAACCCGGCTTTACTGGCGCTGTAGTGCGAGGCGTTCGGATTGCCTTCCTTGCCTGCCACGGAAGCAATGTTGACCACCCGCCCATACCCCCGTGCTACCATGCCGGGCAGCACAGCCGCACATGCCAAGTAGGGGCCGACCAAGTTCACGTCCACCACGCGCCGCCATCCCTCCGAGGGCAATTCCCAGGTCGGCGCGTTGCCGCCAGTAATGCCGGCGTTGTTGATCAGAATGTCGATGGCCCCATACCGGGCCAGGGTGGTCAGGGTGGCTGCACCGACAGCAGCCTCATCCGTCAGTTCAACGTGATGCATGCTTACGGGACCCTGGACTGCCAGCGCACTGGCAGCAGCGTCCATCGCTGCAGCATCTAAGTCCCAGATCGCGACTGCGGCGCCCGAGGCCAACATGCGTTCGGTGATGGCCCGGCCAATCCCGCGCACTCCGCCAGTAACGACGGCCGTACGGCCGTGCAGGTCCAGTTGATTCATGCGTCCTCCCGTTCCTGGAAACGCTAGTCCCCAGCATCACTCCACGTCCAGGTCAGAGCCGACCGCGGATTGCGCTTCTAACAAGAAGCGGGCTGCGTCTGCCAGACGGAAGGCCAGGAACCCAGGCTACCCCGCAGGCAGCGCCGCACCGGGATGGAAGTGTTCATAAACCCGCCGCGCCGTCTCACGGTTGATACCCGGCGCCGCCTCCAGGTCGGCAAGCCCAGCCGCCTTGACCCCGCGCGCACTGCCGAAGTGGTTCAGCAACGCCCGCTTGCGGGCCGCGCCAACGCCGGACACCTCGTCCAACTCGCTGCTCACCAGCGCCTTACTGCGCCCGGCACGATGGGTGGTGATGGCGAAACGGTGCGTCTCGTCCCGAACGCGCTGCAAGTAGTACAGCACGGGATCACGCGGCGGCAGTTGGAACGGCGGGCGGCCGTCGAGGTGGAACCATTCCCGGCCTGCATCCCGGTCCGGCCCCTTGGCAATGGCCACCACCGGAATGCCGTGCATCCCCAGGTCCTGCATCACCCCACGCACCGCCGACAACTGTCCGGCGCCCCCATCGATCAGCACCAGGTCCGGCAGGATCGGCGCCTCCGCTCCGCCCTCCTCGCTGGCCGCTTGCTCCTTCAGCGCACGGCCGAAGCGGCGCTCCAGCACCTCCCGCATCATGGCGAAATCGTCGCCGGGAGCGATGGGGCCGCGGATGCTATACTTGCGGTAGGCGGACTTGCGGAAGCCCTCCGGCCCGGCCACCACCATCACGCCATAGGCGGCGGTGCCCATGATGTGGCTGTTGTCGTAGCACTCGACGCGATCCGGCGACGTGGGAAGGTTGAACAGCGCAGCCACCCCCTCCAGCAGCTTCGTCTGCCCGGCCGACTCCGCCAGCTTGCGCTCCAGCGCCTCCCGCGCGTTGGTCTCGGCATGCAGCACCACGGCGCGCTTCTCCCCGCGCGCCGGCACCGCCACCTCCACCCGCCGCCCGGCCTTGATCGCCAGGGCCTCCGCAACCAGGTCGGCCTCCCGCAGCGCCAGGTTCAGCAGCACCGTCGTGGGCGGCGGCTTGTCGTCGTAAAACTGCAGCACGAAGGCCGCCAGCACCGCGTCCGGCTCCATGTCGGCGGAGTGCGCCGGAAAGAACGCCCGGTTGCCGTTGTTGCGCCCGCCGCGGATGAAGAACACCTGCACGCAGGTCTGGCCGCCGATGCCATGGATGGCGATCACGTCGGCGTCGTTCAGGCTGGCCGGGTTGATGACCGCGGTGCCCTGCACGGCCGTCAGCCCACGGATGCGGTCGCGGATGGCCGCCGCACGCTCGAATTCCAGGGCTTCGGCCGCCGCTTCCATCTCGGTGGCCAACTGCTTCTGCACTGCCCCGGCCTTGCCGCCCAGGAAGGCGCGGGCCTGCGCGACCAGCTCGGCATACTCGTCGTGCCCGATCCGCCCGGTACACGGGGCGGAGCAGCGCCTGATCTGGTGCAGCAGGCAGGGCCGGCTGCGGTTGGCGAACACCATGTCCTGGCAAGACCGCAGCAGGAACACCCGCTGCATGGCGTTCACCGTCTGGTTCACGCTCCAGACCGAGGCGAAAGGCCCGTAGTAGCTGCCCATGCGCGTCCGCGCGCCGCGGTGCTTGGCGATCTGCGGGAAGGCGTGGTCCTCGGTCAGCACCAGCCAGGGATAGCTCTTGTCGTCGCGCAGGACGATGTTGAAGCGCGGCTTGAGCCGCTTGATCAGGTTGGCCTCGAGCAGCAGCGCCTCGGCCTCGGTGTGGGTGGTCACGATCTCCATCGTGACGGTCTCGGACACCATGCGCCGCAGCCGCTCGTTCAGGCGACTGACCTGGGTGTAGGAGTACACCCGCTTCTTCAGGCTTTTCGCCTTGCCGACGTAGAGCGCCTCGCCGCGGGCGTCGAGCATCCGGTAAACGCCGGGGCTGAGCGGCATGGTCAGCAGCGCCTGCTCGATGACGGCGACGCCCTTGGGGGCCGTCGGGGCCGGGACGGGGAGGGTGATGCCGCCGTCGCCGGGCGGTTGGCTCAGGTCATCCATGCTGCATGCAAATAGGGGCGCGGGACCCCGGATTCCATCCACCGAATCTGTGGATAACTCTGTGGACCAACAGCGGGCGGCAGCCTTGCAATGGCGGATTTCCGCGATTTGCCCGGGGTTGCCCACGTTTTGAGCAGTGCCGTTAACATGTTGTAATTGCTATCAAAGTGATAGTCTTCGAGTCCACTTCCTCAGGCAGAACCTGCATGTCCCTGCAAACATTGGAAGTCAACAACCGTCGTGGACAAAACGCACGACCCTTCCCCGGTGTGGCCTTAACGCCGCGCCCGTTCGACCACGACGCCCCCCGCGGCAGCGTCCGGGAATATGTCCAGCTTCTCCACCTGCACCCGCGCCAAGAGAACACGGTGGTCGGCCAGGCAAGCCTCGGCGATGCGTTCCGCCAAGGTTTCCACCAGCTTGACGTGCCCGGCACCGGCAATGCGGCGCACCATGTTGGCCACCACCTCATAGCTTACGACCCGATGCAGGCTGTCGGTGGCGTCGGCGGGGTCCCCTTCATCGACGGCCAGATCGACGTTGATCCTGACACGCTGCGGGGCGGCGTGCTCGTGTTGATACACGCCGATGCTGGCCTGCAGCACCATGTCGCGCAGAAAGACCTGTCGAATGCGCCGTCCGGCGTCGGCCAGCCCCGGCTGCCTCATGCCTCGGCCCTCCGGCCTGATCCCTCCAAGTCCGGCCCCCACTGCAGGTGCTGCCCGCCATCTAGCGCGATCATCTGCCCGGTCATCGCCGGCAGCGACAGGATGGCCAGCACCGCGCGCCCGACCTCCTCCGGGCTGGTGCCGCGGCGCAGCGGCATCGATCCGCATTGCCGGGCGAACTGCTCGGCGGTCTGGCGCACGTTGGGCAGCGCCGGGCCGGGGCCGACCGCGTTCACCCGGATGCGCGGCGCCAAGGCGAGCGCCATCTGCTGCGTCAGCGCCCACAGGGCGGCCTTGGACACGGTGTAGGACACGAAGTGCGGGGTCAGCGACCACACGCGCTGGTCGAGCAGGTTGACCACCACGCCTTCGGCGCCGCCGGGCAGGGCGCGGGCAAACGCCTGGGTCAGGACGAAGGGCGCGCGCAGGTTCGGTTCGAGGTGGCGGTCCCAGGTGGCGCGGGTGGCGTCGTCCCACTCGTCGCGCTCGAACACGCTGGCGTTGTTGACCAGGACACCCACAGGGCCGAGCGCAGCCGTGGCAGCCGGCAGCAGGGTGGCGACGGCGGTCTCGTCCGCCAGGTCCGCTTGCAGCACGGCTGCCCTGCCGCCGGCGTGGGAGACCTCGCCGGCGAGGCGGTCCGCCTCTGCCCGGCTGTGGTTGCAGTGGATGGCAACACCGAAGCCAGCGCCGGCCAGCGCCAACACGATGGCCCGGCCCAACCGGACGGCGCCGCCCGTGACAAGCGCGACCCGGGGCACGTTGAGGGAGAAGTCCATAGGGTTGCCTACCTGGCCCGCATGGCGCCGTAAAGCCACGCTGGCAAGGGTTACACCTGCTCTCCCATCCGGCCTTGATCCGCTTCGCGGTCCAAGGCCGGAGGGGAAAGGAGGACAAGGCTCAGGGCGGCGCCGGGCCGCGCATGAAGCCGCCGTGCACGCCGCGCATGGTGGCGGCAGCCCAACGCAGCAGACCCCGCACGTCACCGCGCTGCCCGATCAGGAAGAACCAGCCATACCGCACCACATCCGCCGCCAGCCACCCCCACATGCCATAGGCCCGGAAGATATAGCCGCGGTTGCGGAACTGGTACTGCCGCTTCGTCTCCGTCCCAGGCATCACGGCATAGAACCGGCCGCCCATGATCGGGTGGATTTCTGGCGCCGACCCTGGATGCAGGAACCCCGCTGCCGTCGCCAGCACCACCCCCGCTCCGGCCCGGCGGGCGCGGAACAGGAACTCCACCTCGTCGCCGCGGATGAAGAACCGGGGGTCGGGCAGGCCGATGCGCCGGAACAGCCCGGCGGCGATCAGCGCGCCGTTGAACAGGTGCGCGAAGCCGGGCACCGGCCCGTGCCGCACCACGGTCGCCGCGTCGAACACCGTACGCCCGGCCAGGCGGATCGGAAAGGACAGGCGGTCCGGCGCGTCCACATCCACCACCAGTGGACCGACCAGCTCCGCCCCGCTGCGGCCGGCGGTGTCCAACAGGGTGGCCAGGCAGTCCGCGGCAGCAGGGCGGCCGTCGTCGTCCATCAGCCACAGCCACTCCGCACCTGTCGCCAGCCCGGCCTGGATGCCGGCCCGGAAGCCGCCGGCGCCGCCGAGGTTATGCGGCAGAGAGACGCACGTCACCTCCGAATAGCCGCGGATCACCGCCTGGGTGGGCGGCCCGCTGGCGTTGTCCACCACCACGATCCGGGCCGGCGGCGGGTCCTGCATCAGGATCGCGTCCAGGCACCGCCGCAGCAGCGCCGGCCGGTCGTGCGTCACGACGACCGCGGCGACGCCGATCTGGACCGGCGCAGACGCGAAGCAGCTTGACGCGGCGGCGGCAATCCGGTGTTGGTCCACGCCCATCGGCTCTCCTTCGTCCGCCCTGATGTGATGTGGATTACGTCGGGTGGAGGCGGGCACGCAAATATTCAACACGAGGCTCTCTCGAATGCTGGACGCCATGCCGGTTGCCGTACCGTCCGGACAACAGGACCGTACCTCCGGGGCAGTCCTACTTGGCCGCGTGCTCCTAGACCGCTCCGAAAGCCTACGCCCACTCTACTGGCGCGAGCACCGGCTGCCCATGCAGCACCTGCCAGGCGTCATTCCCATGGAGGGTGGCCTGTGCCTGCAGCCTGGGGCGCTGGCGTCGTTCGACACCTACTTCAACGCCCTGTTTGAGCATCAATGGCGCCTCTACACCCGCATCGGCCCCGTCGCCCTGCGGCTGGACTTGCACGGTGAGGCGCTGCTGCGGGTATGGCGCCGGACCCCGGATGCCGGATGCACGCTGCTGCACGAAGCCACGGTGTCCGGCACGGCAGAGGCAGTGCTGGCCCAGGATGCGCCGCACTTCCGCCAGGCGGGCCTGCTGTGGTTCGAGATCATGGCCGGGCCGGGCGGCGCGACGCTGCGGGGCGCCGCCTGGCATGCGCTGGACGTGACGCCTGATCCGGTCGGCCTGGGCGTCGTGATCTGCACCTTCAACCGGGAGGCGGAGCTGGCGCGGGTGCTGCAGGCCATCGCCGGGGACGCCGGGCTGGGTGCGGTCGCACGGGTGATCGTCGTCAACCAGGGGCGGCCCGGCCTGGTGGGGCAGCCGGGCATCGCTCCCGTCGCCGCGCTGCTGGGGAGCCGTCTGCATGTGGTGGAGCAGGGCAATTTTGGCGGTGCAGGCGGCTTCGGCCGCGGTCTGCTGGAGACGCTGGACGACCCGGCTGTCAGCCACGCCTGCCTGCTGGACGACGACGTGCGGCTGGAGCCGGAGAGCCTGGCGCGCATGGCCGCCTTCTTCAGCCTGGCCCGCCGCGACCTGCTGCTGGGCGGCCATATGCTGGACAGCGTGAAGCCGACCCTGCTTTATGAGGCCGGCGCCGTCGTGCTGCCGAACTGGGCACTGCAGCCGCTGAACCCCTTGCTGAACCTGGCCGACCCCGGGGCGCTCGGGGCGCTGCTGGACGTGACGGCCATGCACTACAACGGCTGGTGGATGTGCGGCCTGCCGAAGCGGCTGCTGCTGCAGGCAGGGATGCCGCTGCCCTGCTTCATCCGCGGGGACGACGTGGAGTTCGGCCTGCGGCTGCACAACCAGGGTGTCCCCACCGTGCCGCTGCCGGGCGTGGGCATCTGGCACGAGCCGTTCTACCTCAAGATTGGCGGCTGGCAATTGTATTACGAGACGCGCAATGCCCTGATCTGCGCCGCCCTGCATGAGGGGTTCGAGCCGCGCCGGGTCGTGGTGCTGATGGTAAAGCGGCTGCTGCTTCACCTGCTGACCTACCGCTACTACAACGCCGCGCTGATCGTGCAGGCGATGCAGGACTTCCTGCAGGGGCCGGCGGTGCTGGACCGGGACCCTCGTCCGCTGCATGCCGCACTGGGTGCGCTGCGGACCGCTTATCCCGATGCCTGGACCCCGCGCGAGCAGGTGCTGCCGCTGGCGCCGGTGGGCCTGTCCCCGCGGTGGTGGCCCGGCTTCGTGTTGGCGCTGGGCCGGGCGGTCGCGCGCAATTGGCTGCGTCCCACCGGGCCGGGCGGGCCGCAACTGCTGGATGTGGTTAACTTGGTGTGGTTCCGGGTGCAGGGGGCGGACAGCTTGGCTGTGGACACCCATTGGGATCGCGACCTGCCCACGTATCGGCGGGACCGGGCGGCGTTCCGGATGCTGCTGCGGTCAGGCCTGGCGGCGGTGCGGCGGCTGCACCGGCAGGCGCCGGCGTTGCGCCGGGCCTGGCGGGCGGAGGCGCCGCGGCTAACCTCCATCCCGTTCTGGCGGGCCTACCTGGGCAACGTGCCCACCGTGGACGCCGTGCCGCCGGCCTGCCGGGAGCAGTAGGTCGTCCTACTTCCTCTTTCGGAGGGAAAGGGGGCAGCGGGGCTTCATCGCCCGCGTTTGCGGCCCTTCTTCCGTTCCGGGTCATAGCCTCCGCCGCCCGGACCCAACGGCTCCGGCGTCGGGTCCCGCTTCGCCCGGCCGAAGGCGGCGCTGCTGGCAGGGGGCGGCGGCAGGCCCAGGTCCAGCGCCTCCAGCCGGCGGATCTCGTCGCGCAGCCGGGCTGCCGTCTCGAACTCCAGGTCGGCGGCGGCGGTCCGCATCCGCTTCTCCATGTCGGCGATGGCGGATTTCAGGTCCTTGCCAACGAAGTCCGTCACGCCCGCGTCCTTCACCGGGGCAACGGTGACGTAATCCTGCTCGAACACCGATTGCAGCGCCTCGCCGATGCTGCTGCGGACGCTGACGGGGGTGATGCCGTTGGCGGTGTTCCACTCGCCCTGCTTGGTGCGGCGGCGGTCGGTCTCCTCGATGGCGGCGCGCAGGCTGCGCGTCATCACGTCGGCATACAGGATCACCCGGCCATCGACGTTGCGCGCCGCGCGACCGATGGTCTGCACTAGGGCGGTCTGGCTGCGCAGGAAGCCCTCCTTGTCGGCGTCCAGGATCGCCACCAGGGCGCATTCCGGGATGTCCAGGCCCTCGCGCAGCAGGTTGATGCCGACCAGCACGTCGAACACCCCGAGCCGCAGGTCGCGGATGATCTCGATGCGCTCCAGCGTGTCCACGTCGGAGTGGAGGTAGCGGACCTTGATGCCGTTCTCCGTCATGTACTCCGTCAGGTCCTCGGCCATGCGCTTGGTGAGCGTCGTGACCAGGATGCGCCCGCCGCGGCCGATGACGATGCGGCTTTCGGCCAGCAGGTCGTCCACCTGGCGCTCGACGGGGCGGACCTCGGTCACCGGGTCGATCAGGCCGGTGGGGCGGATGACCTGCTCGGCAAAGGCGCCGCCGGTGCGCTCCATCTCCCATGCGCCCGGGGTGGCGCTGACGAACACCGTCTGCGGGCGGAAGCTGTCCCACTCCTCGAAGCGCAGCGGGCGGTTGTCCAGGCAGCTCGGCAGGCGGAAGCCGAATTCTGATAGGGTGCCCTTGCGCGCGGCGTCGCCCCTCGCCATGCCGCCGATCTGCGGGACGGTGACGTGGCTTTCATCCACGATCAGCAGGGCGTTTTCCGGCAGGTACTCGAACAGGGTGGGGGGGGGCTCGCCGGGCTTGCGGCCGGAGAGGTAGCGCGAATAGTTCTCGATGCTTTTGCAGGAGCCGGTGGTCTCCATCATCTCGATGTCGAAGGTGCAGCGCTGCTGGATGCGCTCGGCCTCCAGCAGGCGGCCCATGGCGGTGAACTCGTCGATGCGGTCGTGCAGCTCGACCTTGATGTCCTTGATCGCCTGCTGCAGCGTCGGGCGCGGCGTGACGTAGTGGCTGTTGGCGTAGATGTGGAACTCCTCGGCCGTCGCCATCACGTCGCCGGTCAGGGGGTCGAACTCGCGCAGGCTCTCAATCTCGTCGCCGAACAGGGTGACGCGCCAGGCGCGGTCCTCCAGGTGGCTGGGCCACACGTCCACCGTCTCGCCGCGCAGGCGGAAGTTGCCGCGCTGGAAGGCGGTGTCGTTGCGGCGGTACTGCAGTTCGACCAGCGCGCGGGCCAGGGTGTCGCGGTCGATGCGGCCCCCCGCCTCAAGCTTCACCACCATGCGGCCGTAGGTCTCGACCGAGCCGATGCCGTAGATGCAGGACACCGAGGCCACGATCACGACGTCGTTGCGCTCCAGCAGGGCCTGGGTGGCGCTGTGGCGCATCCGGTCGATGGCCTCGTTGATCTGGCTGTCTTTTTCGATGTAGGTGTCGGTGCGGGGGACGTAGGCCTCCGGCTGGTAGTAGTCATAGTACGAGACGAAGTACTCGACGGCGTTGTCGGGGAAGAAGCCCTTCATCTCGGCATATAATTGCGCCGCCAGGGTCTTGTTCGGCGCCAGCACCAGGGTGGGGCGCTGGATGGCCTCGATCACCTTGGCCATGCTGAACGTCTTGCCCGACCCGGTGACGCCCAGCAGCACCTGGTCCCGGTCGCCGGACAGCAGCCCGCCAGTCAAGTCGCGGATGGCGGTCGGCTGGTCTCCGGCGGGTTCGTAGTTGGACACCACGCGCAACGGCTTGCCGCCGGTCTTCGGGGCCTGCTTCTTCGGCTCGAAGGTGACGGGGGGGGCTTCGGCGAGCTTGCGGGCGAGGGTCGATGACATGGCTGACAAAGTGGCGATGGCAGCCCGGCGCGTCGAGGGGGTCCCGCTCGTGCCAGGACGGCGTGCTCGAATGGCGCTTGGTCCAGCACGGCTCCGGGCGCATGGCCCGGCGCTAAATCCGACGTGGGATCAGATCGATACCGGCGGGGCCTCCTGTCGCCACCCCTGGAGCACGCCGAGCGGCAGCGGCCAGAAGTTTAGGCGTCTGGCGCCCCGGCGTCTTGCCTGAGCAACCAGCATCGTCTCGGCCGCCATCACCTGCCGCAGCAGCGGCACATCGGCCAGGTTGCGGTACTCCGCCCGGAGCTGCGCCACCTCACGCTGCGCCACGCCGAACTCGGCCGCGGTGTTGAGGCACAGGGCCGCAGGCGGCGGGGCCCGGCCGGTGCGCTGCGCGGCGGCCTGCAGTACGGTGTCGAGCTGATCGAGACAGCCGACCACGTGGATGCGCCTCAGGAAGCGCCGGACGCCCGGCAGACGGGAGAAGAACCGCTCCGGCGTGTCGATCGGCGTCTGGGAGATCGCCACGTCCAGCGAGATCGCCTGGAACGCCAGCAGCGGCCAATGCGCCGCCATCAGGCCGGCGAACCCCAGCCGGACCGCCATGCCATGCAGCGGCAGGTGCGGGTTGCGCAGCAGGTGAAAGTAGCTGGACACCGCTTGCTCCTCCGGCTCGCGCAGCACGGTCGCGGTGATTGCGCCCCGCGGCACGTTCCATGCGACGCCGTGCTCGGGATGGCCATAATACAGGAGGTCGCCTTGCCGAGGGTCGCCGGCGGCCGGGCAGCTTGCCCAGCAGGCATTGGAGAGGTTGCCGTTGCTGGTGATCGTGGCGGAGAACATCGGACGCAGGGCTGCAGTCGCGCTGGTGCCCCCTGTTTTGGCGATGTGGAAGAAGACCAGCGTAACTGCTCAACCTGGGGTGCACACGGTTTGTCCGCTGAGCGTAGCCTTGATTGCCTGATAGGCGTCGATACCGCGTCGCTTGGCGGTGCCGATGACGGAGCGGATAGCGGCATAGAGGTTGG
>JAABUX010009944.1_pt1 | contig 10702 bp, 14 predicted proteins | sample 5561851 | NCBI WGS metagenome assembly JAABUX01 (sample SAMN10711883, study PRJNA513361) | rock metagenome | isolation source: Antarctica rocks | place: Antarctica: Victoria Land, Richard Nunatak red sandstone | collected 2016-01-03 | reverse complement strand
CTGTGCGTTTACTTTCGCCGCTCCAGTGCCTCAACCAGCCGCACGATCAATTCTTGATCTTCCAAGGGAAGGGAAGTAATCCGGGTTGACAGCGTATTCGTTTGGGGAAATCCACCGAGAAGGTCTGTAGCGGTCATCCCGAGGTGGTGCGCCATCCAGGGAAGGTCTTCGACTGAAATACCATTCCGACCGGTTTCCCATGCAGTGACCTGAGACCGCGTCGTGTTCATGCGATCCGCGAGTTCTTGCTGCGTGAGACCCAGTTCGGCGCGACGAGCCGCGATCCGCCGCCCCAGCGCCATCTTGAGGAGGTTGTTTTGGTTCCGCTTTAAGTCACCCTCATTCCATGTCTGCCATATTACCTCAGGATCGACTTCGTCATTCATATCCACTCCTCGCCCCGCAAACCTATAGCCTCCTACACAAGACATCAGCGCCGCAACGCAGCCAAGGGATTCCCCAGTGTGCTCCGCTTGACAGCAGCTTGCCGCAGACCCGGACTGCTTCGGGCCAAGCGTGACGGGCAGATGGACAGACATCCCCCTATCGGTTTCGGCATTTGCAACTTCGCTTCAAGCGACATCCGGTCGCCACTGCGTTTCGATTGAAAAAGAGCGCAAAGGCATTTTACCCGAACCTCAACAGTAAAAGTTGGCGACTTGCTGAAAGTCGCCAACTTCTGCGTCGCCTTTGTATGCAAGCTGAGGATGAACGCCGTTCACGATGCCCACAAGCCGCGCAGCATTCCCGTGGTTGCGAACCGTGGAAAACACGTCAAACAAATCACTGCGATTATCCACTCGATAAGCAGGTGCAGGCATCTTCACCCCAGAAGCAAACTTTAGGCGTCGCCCAAACACGCTTCCGTTGGCGCGGAGGCTGGGACCGCCGCAGACCTGCATCCTCTCCGACGGCGATGCTTCCAGACCCCCTGCCGCGTGCGCCAACACCGCCCAGGGTCCCACGGCCAGCGTTCCTCATGTCGGATGGGGAACCGCTGGCCTCATTTATTTCAAGGACCCATAGATTTCAAGGACCCACAAATATGCCTTCCGACGAACTTTATCATCTCCGAGACCTGCGCCCGAACCTGCGCCACCGCGAGTATGGCGACGTGCCTTGCGTTGACCTGGACCTGCTCGCCTTCACCGAATACGACCACGGCAAAGCCGTTGGCCTCACGGCTCTGGTTGAGCAGAAGCACTGGAATTGGAATTCTCCCCGCAATCTCGACCATCCCTCAATTTTGGCGCTGAAGGCGCTGGCGGACGGAGACCACCCGCCGCTGCCGCTCGTAATCGCCCGGTACCACCCGGACGAGTGGCTGTATGACGTGTTCCCAGTCAACGAGGCGGCCCGCCAGCACTTCCCGCGGCGCATCACCCGCATCTCCGAGCGGGAGTGGTGTACCTTCCTCCACTCCCTCCGGGGTCAGGAACCGCCCCCGGAGGTGCTGGAACGGCTGCGTGGGCTACCGAATTGGATGACCGAGGATTGATCTGCATTCGGGACCAGGCTATCTCGATTCCGGAACCCGCCCAGGCCGTGCAGTCCAGAGGAAGCACGGCCCGGTTTCGGACTTTGACTCGGCTTATCCCGAGAACACCTCGATGACGTCCGGGGTGGTTTCAGCGTTGCGAACCGGATTTTGTCCATAGCAAGAAACCGTTGACTGCTTCCGGGCCAGCATTCTCTCGGCTTGGCGGAGCGTGCGCGGGCACTCACCGCAGGCCCATCGGGGTTTGGCGAAAAATTTTCTAAATTTTTGCGGGATCGCGAACATGGACGGAGTCCCAAAAAACTGGCGGGGGCGGCGGTACACCTAATCCAAAATCTGGAACCGCCCCCCCCCATGCTGATAGCGAAGGGAGCGTGCAAGAGCGATGGGACCCATTTTCAACCCAACGCTTTGCCGTACTAGAACAACTCATACGAACAAAAGAAGCAACGACGCGGCGAGGGCCGCGCAGGAGAAACATATGACGAAAAGAGCGATTATTCGGCTGGCGCAGATCGCCGCTGACCTAGACCGGGCGGGCCGCCCGCATGATGCAGACTTGGTTGAAGACGCGATGCTGCGCCTCTCGCAGTCCGCTGCTCAAAACTGGTGGCAAGGCGTCAAGGACGTTGGCACCGGGTTGATCGACGATGCCAAAGCTGCAGGAAATTCACTGTCGGCCCCGTTTGAGGGTGCGGCGGCGGCAGCGAGTGCCGCCTGGAACGGCGGTGGTCTGGCCTACGCACCTCACGCCGCAGGCCAAGCCGTCACAGAGGCATGGGACCGGGCCAATGGCGATTACGCGCAAGAAATGCAGCAGTACGGCAAGGCCGCGCCTGCGCTGGCAGGACCGGGTGGCACCGGGCTTCCAGGCGCGGTGGTTCAGGACGCGCTTCATGGTGTCGGTCAGACGCTCGACAATGCTGCTCAAGGTTATCTGAACAATGCCCTCAGCCAGCGGGAGCAGTCCAAGCAGGAATCGAACATGGCCGTGTGGCTTCAGCAGGCACTTCAGCGACATAGGGTCGACGGTCACGGCTGGGACATTATCAACAGTGCTGTTCAGTTCGGCCAACTTAGCCCGGAGAACGTAACAAAGCTGAAGCAGGAGTTTCGAGCCCGAACCACATGGTATGTGCCGACTGCGTGACCGGAATTGCACAGGGTGACCGGAATTGCACAGGAGTAAGTTCTATGCCCCAAGAGAATAGAGTCTGCCTTTGGGGTTTTGGGGGAAATCTTGACATTCTGCTGACTTTGACGTCACGGGCGGCTCTATGAACCCCGCCCGCTCTGTCGGCCTCGCACTGTTCGCGGGCGGTACGGCCCTGGCGCATTACTAGGTCTACGCTCCGGGTCCCGTCATCGGCGCGGTGGCGGTGCGGCTGTATGAAGCGATACGGGGTGGTGGGGAGCAGGCGCAGGATGCGCCGAACGGATTGTACCAGGCCCTCAGCGACATCGAGCGACAGGCCGACATCGAGCCGCACGCGGTATGCTGACCCAGAAGGTTGACGTCAGCTATGGGAGGTTACAATAGGACATGACACTACGTGCTATGAATGACGCAGACGTTTTTGCCGTTGCTGACCTCAACGAGCAGATGGGCTATTCGACAACGGCGGCAGGAATGCAAGGGCGATACGAAATGCTTGCTTGCCGCCCCGACAATGGCCTCTTCGTTGCCAAACGTGACGGGATTGTAATTGGCTGGGTTCATGTTCTTGGAGTCCACTTTCTTGCGTCGGCAAACTCCTTTGCCCAGATTGTCGGTCTAGTGGTGGATGAGAATGTACGCCGCCAGAAGGTGGGACAGGCGCTGGTGGAGCAGGCTGAGACATGGGCGCGTGAACATGGCTACCCGGAAGTGCGCCTGCGGTCCGGTCTGCACCGCACGGATGCACACCAATTTTATCAGGCTGTTGGCTACACGCTGACCAAAACAGCGCATATGTTCCAGAAGACGCTGGACGCGCCGTCCTCCCCTGGCATTACCCATTGTGATCAGACTGAGGACGAACATGACGCAGCCTAGCGTTTATGCGGCCTCCTCACCTGCTTATAGCCGTTGCCGTCGCGCCGCCGACGAGGCCCGCTGCCAGCAGCCAGCCTGGAGCGATTTTCGTTCGGACGGCCAGCACCAGCGCGACAACGGCAACCGCCGCCATGAGTAGTATCGTTACGGAAGTCTTTGCGAGCGTCCAGCCTGTTGCCGCAAACAAACCGACCACGGCGGGCGCAGCCCCATCCCCGAAGTCCCGCAGCCAGCGCCGCTCGGACAACCGTTCTACACCCGAAGCCGCGCCTGCCGCCAGCAGTGTCGGAGCGAGGAAGATGCCCAGCGTCGCGGTGACGGCTCCTAAAAAACCCGCCGCCTGATAGCCGATGAATGTTGCGGTAATCAATACCGGGCCAGGAGCGAGGTAGCCGAAGCCCACCGCTGCTCCAAAGGTCGCCTCCGATACCCAGCCCATCTCAGCGACACTGACGCGCTCAATCAGCGGTAAAGCCCCGCTCCCCCGCCCGAAGGCTACGAGGCTGATCACGAGGAAGTGCCAGAACAGACTCCAAAGGATGTCCGGGTTCATTCCTGTTTCCTCCGGGCCGCTCCCCGCACCATACCCCATAACCCTGACAGAACAACAAGGAGAGCGGGGTTGACATGAAAGCGAACAGAAAGAGCAAAGGCCAGCAGGACAATAAAGTAGCTGTCCCATCCTCGGACGGTCTTCTGGCCCAGCTTGAGCGCCGCTGCGCCGATCAATCCAACCACGGCGGAAGTCAAACCCCGTACAGCATCAGAAACGCCGTGGAGGAAGATGAGAACATGAAAAGTGGCGGCAAAGCAAAGCATGACCAGGAACGACGGCAGCAGGAAGGCACCGGTCGCCATCAGCGCCCCTGACAGGCCGCGCAGCCGCTGGCCCAGGAACGAGACCATGCCGACATTGGTGCTCCCAGGCAGGATGCTCGCCCAGGTCAGCGCCTCGGGAATGTCGCCCTCGCGTAGCCACCCGTGCCTTTCCACCAAGCTGCGCTGGAGAAGAACGATGGTCATTGCCTGACCGCCGAATGCTTGTGCCCCGATGAGCAGGAAGGTCCAGGCGAGGTGGAGCAGGGTTGGCCGCTCGCTCATCACGGGCGAACGGTCACGCGTCGGGCGATGACGATACGCCAGATGGGGAACAGCAGAACCACGGGAACGGCGACCACGGCCAGCAGGAACTTGTCGGGTTCCTCAATACGAAACGGTTCGTAGGCGGCGAACTCGTTGGAGATCGTCAGCGCATGAACCATCCCCAGCCCCAGCACTGCGTAGGAACCGTAGTGCAGGATGCGCCACTGGCGGCGCGGCATCTTTTTGAGGTTCAGCGATGAAATGGTGACGACAATCAGCGCATAGGCAGCCAGCGTTCCCCAAGCGATGAGAATGCCCTGCTTCGGTGCGGTGAACGGCACGAAGATATTCCACCAGCGCAAGCCTGTTGTGGCATGGGCGAGGAGCAGCGGAACCGGGTGGAGCAGGAACAGGGCCGCGCCGACGATGGAAATGGTCCGGTGGTACGTGAAGGTCTTCCCCTTGAGGAACCTAATCTTCTGTGCCGTGCGGGAAGCCAGCAGAGTGCCGCCAACGCTGCTGACAATCAGCAGGGCAAGACCGAGTAGACCAATGACGCGGGCGATTTTGAGAAGCAGATCGTCAGGCAACATGGCATCTCCCAACAAATTGTTGCAGACCATAAATTATAGCACGCATCGGCTCGGTTTGCTCCGATGCGTGAGTCTTAACCTATCCATCATCATTGGTGGTGTTCGTGATGAGCCATGGGCTTGTCAGCCACTTTTTGCTGTGAATGGACAAACGCCAGAAACCCCGCAGCGAGGAGCGCCATGATGTCCAGCCAGGTCGTGTAGTTCCACGCGAACTGGGCGCGGGAGATCGCGCTGGCGGGTCTCAGGCCAGTCGGGACCAAGTGAAACGCTGTGAACAGACCATCCACCAGCAGGCCCGCTGTCACCATGGATGCGAACAGCACCAGCGTGATGTAAATTGCCGCCCTGCGCCCGTAGTATTTGCCGTACAGGATGATTAGCGGCACGATGATTAGGTCCGCATAGATAAACGAAATCACGCCGCCGAAACTGATGCCGCCCGACCAGAGAATGGACGCCAGGGGGACGTTGCCGATGGAGCAAACGAACGAAGCCACGGCGATCAGCGGGCCGACCACAGCGTTTTCGATCAGCCGCAGCGCAGGCGGCCCGGTGTGCGTCAGAAATACGGACTGCCAGGCGTGATTGGGAACCAGCACCGCCAGCAGGCCGGCAATCACGAACCCGATTGCCATCTCCTTCCACATCATGCCCCAGTCCATTGCGAACGCATCGGCGACCGCCTTCAGCTTGCTGCCCCCGCCCATATCCATCGCGCCATGATCATGGTCCATGTGGCCGCAGCCCGCGTGTTCGTCCGCCTCTTCATAGTCCCGCGCTTCCGATTCCAGTCCCTTCGGCAGCGTGAGCCGCACCAGCGGCCACATGATCCCGATCAGCAGGAATGCGCCGACGAACTCTGCCAGCACGAACCGCCAGCCCATGAGCAGCCACAGCACGATGCCCAGTTCAAAGACAAGGTTTGTGGACGCGAACATAAACGCCAGCATCGGCACCAAGCCCGCACCTTTCTTGAACGCGGTCCGGGCAGCGGCGACGGCGGCGTAAGAGCAGGACGACGACGCGCCGCCGAGAAGCGTCGCCAGTGCGACCGAGCGCAGATTAGTCTTGCCGAACTCACGAGACATCCGCTCTTTGCTGACGAAGACCTGGAGGGCGGCGGAGATGCCGAAGCCGAAAACGAGCGCCCAAAGCACTTCCCAGAACATCGCTGCGGATTCGTACAGGCTGCGAAAAAGCCAGAATGTCATTTGTTTTGCCCCATGTTCATGCCGGCCATATTGGACATGCTGCTCATATTGGACCTGCTGCTCATGCCGCGCATATTGACCGTACCGTCGCCGCCGCCCATGCGGGAGGGCCGGATGCGGAAGAACAGCTCGAAGCCGGGATGCACCCCGGAGCCGTAGTAGGAGTCCAGAGACGACGGATTGGCGTCCGCCGTGACCGCAAAGCCGAGGCCGGTATCAATGCCTTTGCCGTGCGTCAGATCGCGGATGTACCCCGCCGTGTACGCGCCGAGGTCGTATTTGTTGAACTGCAAATTGTCGGCCAGGTACAGATCGCGGCCCGTCTTCTGGATGTTTTCAATGCGCCCGAACACCGTGTCCGCCCCGCGCTGATAGTCGGCCTCGGTCAGATAGGAATTGGTCTTGCCGTACCCCTGCGTCTCGTCGTTCTGGCCGAACACCAGCGCCGTCGTGAAGTTCGCGTCGCCGTGCAGCGGGTTGTTGTAGAGCCAGGACGCCGTGGTCCGGTGCTGGTTCACGTTGTCGCCGTCGGGGCTGTAGATGAAGCCCTGCGAGACTTGGAAAGCGTCGTTTGCGTCCGGGTTGTACGACAAGCGGGCGCTTTGGGAGTCGAAGCGGGGCTTGTCAAAGTTGTAGCGGTTTTCGTTGGGGTCGCGCCCGGTGAACTTGCTGCCTTCCACCTTGAACTTCCCGGCGAAGCTGATGCCGACGGTGGCGACGCCGAACTGGATGTGGGTCGCGTCCTGCCAGTGGTGGCCGATGGGCGCGGGCATGTAGTCATAGGCCAGGATGCGGTGCATGAACGTCGGCGGCCCGAGCGCGGGTTCGCCGGGGTCGGCGGCATAGACGTACACGGAATTGCCGCCGCCAAGCAGCCGTGAGTACGACAGGGCCAGTTCGCTGACTAAATCGTGCGGGTGCTGGTGGTCATGCAGCGGGACCCCGTGCCAGGTTTCTCCGGTCTGGTACAGCAGCGGGTAGCCCGCGCCGCCCTCAATGATCGGGTCCAGACTGAGCATGACGGTCAGGCCGAGCTGGGATTTCGTGTCCAGCGGATGGCTGATCATGCCCATCAGCCAGCTTGGGGCGTCAAAGCGCCGGTCGCCGCGCTTTGAACCCGTGCTGACATAGCGCGGGGCGATGACCCCGTGCACCATTTCGGTGTTGCCGCCCTGCATCTGCGCGTAGCCGTACATGGGCGACGAAGCGGGCATCCATGACGTTCCCGATCCTTCCTTGCTCATCGGGTCCGCCAGATCAATCGTAGACTTCATCGTCGACATCATGCCGCCTGGCTTCATTCCCGCCATTCCTGGCTTCATTCCCGCCCTGCCGCTCGACTTCATCGGCATCTTCATCGGCGGGGGTTGCATTTTCGCGCCACTTTTACCGGCCGGCGGCATGGTCATGCCCGGCATAGTCTGGGCAAACGCTGGCGACAGCAATGCGGCAGCAAGCGCAACAGCGGCAAGAGTTTTTAATTGTTCCATAAAGCGGCGCTCATAGGTAAAAAGAAGCACAAAAAGCAGGCACCCACTCCCGCCTTTGCTGGCGGGGTGAGTGCAGTGAAATATGGTTGATCGAGATGGTTTAAGCCATCATCTGGGCCATGCGTCCGCACCCCTCGGCGCAGCGGCGGCAGGCGGCGGCGCAGTCCCGGCAGTGCTTGGCGTCGTGCTTCTCGCACTCGGCGGCGCAGGCGCGGCAGGCTTCGGCGCAGAGGCCGCACATTTTGCCGTGAAGCGGGCTTTCGCGGGCCATCAAGGTCACGCAGGTCTGGCAGGTCGCCGCGCAGTCAAAGCACGTTTTCGCGCAGTCCGCCATTTCCGGCATTCCGATACATTGGGTTCCGCAGTATTCGCAGTCCTTGAAGCATTGCAGGCAAGCCTCGATACAGGACTGCATTTCGGGCATGGTCATTGTGTTTGGCATCGTTTTCTCCTGGCGGGTATCTGGGAAGAAGTGAACAAGAGTATTTATTCTATTGGGAGTAGAATAACCATTTATATTGCAAAACAAACCGAGCAGACGGAAACGAATCAACCGGCAAAAAACGCCCCCGGCCATGAGGCCGGGAGGCTTTGCGGCGCTGCATCTTTTCTACATCTTCATGCTGCCCATTGGAGCGGCTTTCGCCGGAGCCGCCGCTATTGGCATCAGCTTGCCGCCGTCCATTGGGTCTTTGTAGCCGTCTTTCTTAGCGGTCGCCGCTGAGACTTTCATGTGGCACTTCTGGCACTGGTACATGGGCGCGGCTGTCTTAGCGGGCGCTTTCATCGCATGATGCACCGGAGCGGCATTTGCGGTTATCGGAAGAAGGGACAGGGCTAAACCCGCCGCGAGAAATGATTTTTTCATGGACGTGTGTTCCTTTCAGGAAACAGGATTGAGTTAAAAACAGATCGGAGCGAAACTACATCGGCTGGTATTTGCCTTTGGCGGCGCTGGCAATCACTTTGCTGGGATTCTTGTCGAAGCGCGGCTTGCACTCCGGGCAGCAGAAGTAGTATGTTTTGCCTTTGTAAGTCTCGTGATTGTAGGCTTGGGCGGCAGAGGCGATCTTGTTGCCGGTCATGGGGCAAATCAAGGCGGTCGTCTTGGCAGGAGCCGGTTTGACGGGTGCCGCGAAGGCAGCGGTTGTCAGGGCAAGCGCCGCGAGAGTAAATGTCAATGCTTTCATGGTTTTTTCTTTCTGAGGCAATTTGCCTCTGTTGAAGCACAGGTCGATCCGATGCTTTTGGCTTGCGCTCACTTCTTGAGTGACTCAACGTAGGCGACGAGCGCCTGCTGCGCGGCGGTATCTTTGCCGCCGAAAGCGGGCATCTTCCCCGTAACGCCGTTTTTGATGACTGCGGCAACCCGCGTGTCAGGCCAGCCCAAGCCATGCAGGTTCGGTCCATAGCCTCCCTGTGCGTTGTCGCCGTGGCAGGAGGAACACGCCTGCGTATAGAGGCTTTGCCCCGTCGTCACAAGCTGCGAAGAGGATATGCTTGCCATCGTGTTATCCATGCGCCCCATGTTCCGTGTCATCTGCGCGGCGGAGGCCGAGGTGTCCGATTCGCCGACATGGGTAACGATGCCGGAAACGCCATAGCTTGCTCCGACGACGAATATGCCCGCGAACAAAGCTGCCAAAAATCCTTTTGCTTCTATCTTCATGTCAGTTCATTCTTCATGTTAGTTCATGCCTAGTTCGCCGCCCCAGTAGCCCGCTGTCAGCATCAGGCCGGTCGCCGCGAACGCCGCAAACAGGTAACCGCCGTAGGCCGGACGGGAAGCTTGGTCACGAACGATCACGCGCCAAACGGCAAGGGCGACAATCAGGCCAAACGCAGGCCAGACAAACAGATGGTGTTTTGCCAGCTTGCCGCCGCCATAGAACTGCCAGTTTGAGATGATCAGCCCGGACAAGACAGCGGCGAAAGAAGCCAGCGCCCCCAGCAGAAGCGCGTAAAAGGCTGCAACGTGCAGATCGCGGCTGAAGGCCCTGCGGTGCAATCCGTAGCCTGCGGCGTCGAACAGGAATGAGGAAAACAGCAACGCGACTGGGAAATGCGTGCTGCCGCCGTGAATGTTAGCCCAAAAACCCATACATAACGCTTCCTGTCAGTTTCCAACTTCCACGGCTACTTTGCCGTGAAGTCGAAGGCTTTCGTGATCGGCTTCTGGCCGGGCGGCGTGACTTTGACTTTCACGCGCCAGGGACCGGCCATGCCGAAGTTCACGGTCGTGGCATACTTGCCGTTCCCTATGTCTTTGACCGCAGGGTGCGTGGTTCCCATGTCCATGCTGGTCATGGCGACCGTTGCAGCGACGCCGGCTCCCGTGACGGGCTTGCCCTGCGCGTCGGTCACGGTGATCTGGAGGGTATTGTCCCCCGCTTTGGGCGCGTCAATGGTTGCGTTGATGGCTGGGGACGCGGCAGCAGGAGACGCTACGGTCGAGGGAGGCGCGGCGGGTGCATCCATTTTCATGCCTTTGTCTTTGCCGCCGCTCATGTCCATGCCTGCCATGCCGCTGTCTGTGCCTGCGGCATCATCACCTTCGGGCTTGGTGTAGTTTTTCTCATCGAACTTCATGTTCATGGGAGCCATTTTCATGCCTTCCATGCCGCTGCCGCCGATCATCATCTGGTTCATCATGCCGACCATGCCCGCGTTGTGACCGAAACCGGTCTGCATCTTCCAGTTCTCGTCACCGGTTGCGACGTAAGTGCCTGTTTCCTTCAGTTCGGGTATGACGGCGGTCTTCATATCAGCAATGCCGGACGTCATCTCTG
>JAABUX010009943.1_pt1 | contig 10702 bp, 16 predicted proteins | sample 5561851 | NCBI WGS metagenome assembly JAABUX01 (sample SAMN10711883, study PRJNA513361) | rock metagenome | isolation source: Antarctica rocks | place: Antarctica: Victoria Land, Richard Nunatak red sandstone | collected 2016-01-03 | reverse complement strand
ACGGTCTCCTCGGGGATAGATGGGGAGACTTCAGGGCGAAGGGACATGATGCTGACCTCCGTCAAGATACCGCGACGTTGCCGTCAACCAGCCCCTCGCTCCCAGGTTCCAGCGCCAAACTGCCGCAGGGAATTCGCCAGCAGTATCAAGATTGAGGCAGAGCCCCGATGCCGTGCCGATTGACACTGGAGACACGCCGCTCAGCCAATTTCCATACAAGTCGCGACGGCACCGTGACAATACGAATTTATCCCTGACCCGTCAGGAGGATGATGCCTTATGGCAGCAGTTCTTCACGGTAGCCTCGCCCCGATGGTCAAGCGAGGCGACATCGTCGGCACCTACTGGCAAGGTAGTGCCCTCTGCAGTGCCTCTCCGCTTCCACAACCCAACCAAGGATCAAAACGATGAGCGGCGCCAACGACAGCGTAGACACCACGCCCTCCGACGTGGAGCCATCCGCCGATGAGAAATCCCATACCGATAGCGGTGCTCCGACCGACGAGGCACATCAAGAATCTGGCGACGGATCGCTTACCGGCTCGACCCCGGCCGGGCTCACGGTGGACGAGTTGCTGGAGCAAGCGAGGAGCGACAAGCCTACCGATGGCGGAACAGGCTAAAGTCGAAAGGTCCGCTTTAAGATGATTGGCGGCTCAGATTGGCCGTTGTACGGCCTCGCGGCAACGGGGGTGCAAGCTACGCTACCTCGACGACCAACTTGCCGAAGATCTTGCGGTCGCGACTTCGGTCATGGCCGACACGCGGCACCTCCGGCTTGAGCTATACGAGGGGCTTTGTACGCGATGTCGATGAGAGACGGCGAAGGCGCTTGGCGTTTGCCGTCGCGCGGTTGTGCCATGGCGTCAGCAGCGACACGTCCGCCACTCTTGACCGGCCGCAAGGTGGTGCTTGTCGCAGCAGCTGTCTTCTCGTGCACCATGCGCTTGTATTCGGCAGGTGAGCAGGTGCCGGTAGCCATCATCAGCATGCGGCGAGCAATGACCTCATCGGACGCGAACCTCAGTTCGGCCATCATCATTGGGAAGGCGAGAGCCCTTCCGCGTTTGCGGCGTGACATCGGATGATCCTTGTGAGTTCGTAAAAGAGACGGGTAAGCTTACCTGAACTTATAACCGCGCCAGCAGGAAACATTTCTCCATCGAACTCGCGATGGTCATGGTTCGTGGCAGCTTATCTCTGCGACGACAGCTCGCCAAACCCATCCCGCAACCCACAAATAGCTTGGCCGGCGACACGTCCGGGCGAACAAGGAATGGATTGGTCAGCAATGCGCACGCTCTCGCTTGTGATTGTCCGTACGGTCGTCCTGGTCGTCGCAGGGGCGGTGGCAGCCTGCGGCGAGCGCGCGACGCAGCCGTTGGAAGCCGGAGTAGGTTCAAGCCCGGCCTTGCCGCCCCCCAACCCCACCCTGCTCCCCACCATCAGTATCGCCCCAGCAACGCATTGGCCAGCAGACGCCACACCGACTGCCGCGCCCGGACTGCAGGTAGTGGCGTTGGCGCGAGGGCTGGACCACCCACGCTGGCTTGCCGTGCTCCCCAACAACGATATCCTGGTGGCCGAGACCAATGGGCCGGACCGGCCGGATGATGGCGCCGGCGTGCGAGGCTTGGTCCAGCGCGTGATCATGTCGCGGGCCGGCGCTGACGTGCCGAGCGCCAACCGCATCACCTTGCTGCACGACGACGGCCACGGCGGGGTGGAGCGCCATGTCTTCCTCAAAGGACTGAACTCGCCCTTCGGCATGGCGCTGGTCGGCCGTGATCTCTATGTGGCCGACACCGACGCGCTAATGAGGTTCCCCTATCAGCCTGGAGAAACGGAGATCACGGCACCAGGCAGCAAGGTTTGCGATCTGCCCGGCGGCCCCGTCAACCATCATTGGACCAAGAACGTGGTGGCCAGTGCAGATGGCAAGACGCTGTACGTCAGCGTGGGATCGAACAGCAACGTGGCGGAGAATGGTCTGGCCGCTGAGGAGGGACGTGCTGCGGTGTGGCAGGTCGACGCCGGAACCGGCGCGCACCGCATCTTCGCCAGCGGCCTGCGCAACCCGGTCGGCATGTCGTGGCAGCCGCAGACTGGCGCACTGTGGGTGGCCGTGAACGAGCGTGACGAGATCGGCAGCGACTTGGTGCCGGATTACATGACGGCTGTTCATGAGGGCGCGTTCTACGGCTGGCCATTCAGCTATTACGGCCAGCACGTGGATGTGCGGGCGACCCCGCAGAACCCGGAAATGGTGGCACGCGCCGTTACACCCGACTATGCCTTGGGCGCGCATACTGCGTCGTTAGGGCTGGCCTTCTCGAAGGCGGGAAGCCTCCCGGCGGCGCTGACGCAAGGTGCATTCATCGGCCAGCATGGTTCTTGGAACCGCACGCCCAAGAGCGGCTACCGCGTCATTTTCGTGCCATTCCTGGACGGCCATCCGGCAGGCAAGCCTGTCGAGATCTTGACCGGTTTTCTGAACGGGTCGGGTCAGGCGCAAGGTCGTCCGGTCGGCGTCGTCCTGGACCAGAATGGCGCCCTGCTGGTGGCCGACGATGTGGGCAATACGGTTTGGAAGGTCACTGGCTTGTGAGGTCCGTAACTCCGATGTCGTTGTCACGAGATGTCGTGCCGGATCTACCGCGCTTCGGCTCGTTTCTTACTGCGCATTTAAGAAGGCCGGATGCAACGGAGCAACTATACGGCGCCGCTTTCCGGTTCGCGCACGTGATCAATGACAAGCGGATCCTCCTCACTGGCCGGCGTCAGAAGCGCCTCCGCCAACGGCCCATCCTGGGTGTCCTTGATGCCATCCAGCACCGCCTGCGGATCGGCCGCGACTGCCATCGCTGCCGCTTCGTCATCGACCTGGTTTTTCAGGGTGGGGCTGTCTCGGCGCATTTCCTCCAGCAACGCGATGATCTTCGCCGTTTTCTGCTCGCTCAAGATCGCCAGCTCGAGGGTCAGCTGTTCGCAATACCCCGCAAGTTGATCCTCGCGCCGCTGCGTTGTCAGGATCAGCACGATGACGTAGAGGGCGAGGAGGGCCAGGGCGCCTTGGAGCCACGCGAACGGCGGCTCGTCCCAGGGCGCCGTCCCAGATACCTGGGCCCCACCCAACATCGCTGCTACCAGCCGCAAAGTAGCCGCCATGCCTGAGCCGCCGGGCCACTACGCCGCCTGCTTATGCGTCCCGAGCACGCGGTAGACGCTGGTGCGGCCGATGCCAAGGCGACGCGCGATGGCAGCAGGTCCGAGCTTCTCCTCGCCGCGCAGGCCCCGCAACTCAGCTGGATCGATCGTGTGTTTGCGGCCCTTGTAAATACCAAGGACTTTCGCCGCCTTGATGCCTTCGAGCTGGCGCTCGCGGCGCAGGTTGGTCTCGAACTAGGCGACACGCCCAGCATGTCGAGGAATGCCTTGCCGGCAGCCGTGCCGGTGTCCACCGGCTGCTCGGTCGCGCGCAGGGCAACGTGCTTTTCTTTCAGCTCGTGCACGATGTCCTGCAGATCCTTCATCGAACGCGTGAGCCGGTCGATGCGCGTCACGACCAGCGTCTCGCCGGGCTGCACGAGGTCGAGCAGCACCCGCAGCTTGGTCCGGCCGTCGCGCCGCGCTCCGCTGGCCTTCTCGGCGCGGATCACCTTGCAGCCCGCTGCTTTGAGGGCGGCACGCTGGATGCCAAGATCCTGGTCAAGGGTGCAGACGCGGGCATAGCCATAGAGGGACATGGGAACGAGGCGCTCCGTCTCGCTAGGGTTTAGACCCGTTCACGCTACCGTCTCGAAAAGCTGAAAACCATCCATGCGAGATGTGGAAAGTGTCTCGCGCGGTTGCCCCGCTGAGGCAGACCTCAACGAAGCAATGGCGATTAAAGCTGGAAGTGTCATTTTCCAAAGTCGACTTCAGCGAGGCGCCAAAGTCCTCTGCGGCGATCTGCTGCGGGGGCGCGACATTGAACAAGCAGAACAGCAGGACTCGTCGCTTTCGAGGTGGCACTTCAACAGTCGGGCGGACGCGGGAAGGTGCTGAGGAAGCCCGTGTCGCGGGCGTCCAAATGTGCCTCGTCCGCGGCACACCGGTTAAGAGCCGATGGTTTCTGACAGATGACGGATCATCCACTGCCCAGCTGGACCTAACCGGCGATCGGCGAGATAGGCGCCGCCCATCACAAGCCGGGCGACGCGAGGATCGAACTCGACCGGCTGAATGATCTTAAGCCGTCCGCGCGTGATATCCTCCTCGACGAGGTGCGCGGGCATGTTGCCCCAGCCAAGCCCGGCCAGCAGCATCGACTGCTTGGCGCCGAGGTCCGCAAGGCGCCAGGTCGTTCCAGACAAAACGCCGTAGTCGCGTCCGGCGGTCAGGGCCGAGCGGTCCGTCAGCACCAGTTGGACATGCTGGTGCAGGACGTGGGTTTCGATCGGCCCGTCGATTGCGGCCAGCGGATGGTCGGGCGAGACAACCGGGATCAGGTCGACAGTCAGCAGGGGAAAACGCTTGAAGACGGCGATATCGCTGAAGATGAGAGGGAGCAAGCCGATCATGCAGGCTCCCTCGAGCACGAGTTCCGCGGCCGCACCGAGAGGCTGGACGTAGACACGCGGAGGAACGGTCGGGAACCTCTCCGTGAACGCCCTCAGCGCCTCGACGACCGGCGGCATCGGAAACATTGAGTCCAGCACGATGGTCAGTTCGGCCTCTAGCCCATTGGCCAGACTGCGCGCGGAGTCGCGAAAGGCGTTTGCCTCTTCGGCGATGCGCCGTGCCCGTGGCAGCAGCGCATGCCCCGCCTCGGTCAAGGTCGGCCGATAGGCGGTGCGATCGAACAGCCGCATGTCGATCTGCGCTTCGAGTTTCTGGACCCCATAGGTCACTGCCGACTGCGCGCGGTTCAGCTTCTTCGCCGCCTTCGAGAAGCTGCCCTCGTCGACCACGGCGAGGAAGATCTGAATCTGATCGAGCGTCAGGGCGTCCATGTTCTGATTATTAGACCAAGATTAGCTAAACTTCATCGGCTCTTTCCAGCGAGATGACCCCTACCTTGGCGGAGTCGAACGCAGCGACGGGTCACCCGGCCCGAAGCCTGGAGAAAGTCCAATGCCGAACCGCTCGCATTTCGCGCGCCTGCTGGAACGCGCCGGTCGGTACTTCCACCGTGCGGCAAAGCCCCATGCCGCCGCTGTCCAACCCCCGTCCCGTCAGCAAGTCATAGGAGATCCACCATGCCGGCCCTTCTCGCCATCAGCGCAAGCGCCCGCGACGAGTACTCGACCTCCCGCAAGCTCACCTCGCTATTCGTTGAGGAATGGCGTGCCGCACACCCGGAGGACAGGTCATCGGTCGCGATCTGATCAGAACCAACCTGCCTTTCGTCGATCTTCCCTGGATCGGCGGTGCCTTCACGCCGCCGGAGCAGCATTCGCCGGAAAGCGCCGCCGCGATCAGGATTTCCAATGATCTCGTCGCCGAGTTGCAAGCCGCCAATCGCATCGTCATCGGCACGCCGATGTACAATTTCTCAATCCCGGCGGTGCTGAAGGCCTATATCGATCACATCGTCCGCGTCGGCGTAACCGTGTCGCCCGACAACGTCGGCCTGCTGACAGGCAAGAAAGCCACCATCATCCTGGCCAGCGGCGGCGACTTCAGCGCGGGCTCCCCGATCGAAGGCTACAACCAGGCCAGCGGCTATCTGCGCCAAGTGCTGGCCTGGATCGGGATCAAGGACGTCGAAATCATCCTGGCCGGCCGAGCTCGCGCCGGTATGGCGGGAGAGACGGCCGTCGAAGCGTTTGGTGGTGTCGTGGCCCTGGCTGCTGCCGCCTGAGCCGCGCGTCTCGTCCCAGTCAGATTGCGGTTCAATCAAATAATGGCGCGCCTCGCGCGCCTGGAGAACGGATCATGTCCTATGCCATCATTGGAACCGGCAACGTCGGATCCGCTCTCGCTCGCCTGTTCGCCCGCGCCGGGATCACAGTCTCGATCGCCAACAGGCGAGGCCCGGACACGATCCGGCCGCTCGTCGAGGAGCTGGGCGACACGGTCACGGCTAGGACACTGGAGGACGCACTCGCCGCCGACGTCGTGTTTCTGGCGATCCCTTTCGTCGCCGTCGAAGAGTTCGCTCGCATCCTAGCCGACTGGACCGGCAAGACCGTCATCGATGCGACCAACGCTTATGGCGTGTCGCCGGACGTTATGGCTGGGCGCCTCTCATCGGACATCGTGGCCAAGGCGGTGCCTGGCGCGTCGGTGGTCAAGGCCTTCAACCAACTCCCCGCTGGCGTTCTGGCGCGCGATCCGTCGCAGGATGGCGGACGGCGTGTCGTGTTCGTTGCCAGCAATGACGACAAGGCTGCCGCAACGATCAAGGCGCTGGCGGAGCAACTCGGCTTCTCGCCGATCCTTGTTGGGCGGATCGACGAAGGCGGCCGGCTTCTGCACATCCCCGGTCCTCTGGTGCTCCACAACCTCGTCGAGCATCCCCTCAAGTAGGATCAGAAGGATGAAGAGCCTCGAGCCGATGTTCGTCCGCGAAGTGGCCCGGATCGACGATCCCAAGGCCGCTCCCGGCCATGTCGCTGGGCACCGGGCGCGCCGATTGATCGACGGCCAGGACCCCGCCTTCGCCGATCCCTTCCTGGTTATGGCCGAGGATTGGATGCCCCGGGGAGCCTTTCCTGTTCATCCTCACCGCGGCATGGAGACGGTGACCTTCGTCATCGAGGGCTCCGTCGAGCATGGTGACAGTGCTGGACACGGTGGCGTTATCCACGCCGGCGACGCTCAGTGGATGACCGCCGGCCGGGGTGTCCGGCACGAAGAGAACGCTTCGGAAGGGACGATTGCTCATACTTTGCAGTTGTGGGTGAACCTGCCCGCGGCTGCGAAGATGACCGAACCGCGCTACCAGGATCTGGCAGGGAACTCGATGCCGATCAGGCTGGAGCCGGGTGTCGAGGTTCGTGTCTTCTCAGGCCAATCCGGCGGCGTTGCCTCGCCCACACTCAACCATGTGCCGGTCACCATGCTTGACGTGCGGATCGAGCCTGGCGCGTCGTTTCGCGAGGTTCTCCCCGCCAGCGACAACGCCTTCGTTCATGTCCTCGCGGGCACCCCAAAGATTGGGGACGCAGGGACGCTCGTTCAGGTCAACCAGCTCGCTTGGCTGACACGATCGAACGAGCCCGGATCATCGGAACTCACGCTCAAGTCCGAGAGTACGGCCGTCCGGCTTCTGATCTTTGCAGGCCGCCCCTTGCGTGAGCGGGTCGCATTCGGGGGGCCGTTCGTCATGAACACACAGGCAGAAATTCAACAGGCATTCGCCGACTTTCGCGCCGGACGGTTCTGAACCACAGCAAGCGAAGTACCGCGTTGGAAGCGAAACCGGCCAAACGATGGCAAGGCTGGCCGGGGACATCGAGGACCGCTGGACGCTGCGCGCCGCCGACCGCGCGCTGCTTGGCAACAAGACTGGGGCCACACGCCTGGGTTTTGCCGTGCTGCTAAAGCTGTTCCAAGCCGACGGCCGGTTCCCGCGCCGCTCCGAGGACGTACCGGTGGCCGCGGTCGAGGCGCTTGCCTCCCAGGTCGACGTGCCTACGGCCGCGTGGCAGGGATACAGCTGGCGTGGCAGGACGATCGAATACCACCGCGCCCAGATCCGCGGACGAGGACGCGGCGGCTCTGGCCCAATGGCTTGAAGGCCAGGCCCTCGCCATGGAGCGCCGGCATGATCGGCTGCTGGCCGCAGCGCGCGAGCGGTGCCGGTCGCTGCGCATCGAACCGCCATCCCCGACCGCCTGGATCGGCTGGTGCGCTCTGCCCTGCATCGGCAGGAGGATGATCCTCCGTTGGTTTCGCGGACACCCAGAGGCAAGATTTGAGCTGGAGGTGTTTGATGGATGAGCAGGCGAAGGGGATGGCGGCCAAGCCCCGATCCTACACGGAGGACTACAAGCGCCAGGTGGTTGACTTGGTGACCAGCACCGGCCGGACGGCGTCGTCGGTGGCAGCTGAGGTTGGCCTCCACCACACGCTGCTGTCGCGCTGGGTCAAGTGGTATGGGCAGCCGAACGGGGCCGCTGCGGCGGCAGTGCGGCCGGCGCCTGCACCGTTCCTCAAGCCGTTGCCCGTCTCAACGGCCGACCAGGCAGCCGAAGTTGCGCGGCTGCGGCGGGAGAACGAGCGGCTGCGGATGGAGCGCGACATCCTCAAAAAGGGGATCGCCATCTTTGCGGTCCCGTTTCGATGAGGTTCCGCTTCATCGACGACCACCGAAAGGCTTGGCCGGTGACGGTGCTGTGCAGCGTGCTGCAGGTCTCAACGGCTGGTTACTACGCCTGGCGCTCACGTCCGCAGGGCAAACGGGCGGCCGAGAACAAGGCGCTGCTCGACGACATCCGCCAAGGACATGAGGCCAGCCAGGGCCGCTACGGCAGCCCGCGCGTGCACGCGGCTTTGCGGGCAGGCGGGAAGAAGATCAGCCGCCGCCGGGTGGAGCAGATCATGCGCCACCACGGCGTGCGCGGCCTCGTCGCGCAACGCCGGCGGGTGCAGACGACGCACAGCCGCCACGCCCTCCCGGTTGCCCCTGACCTGCTGGAGCGCAAGTTCTCCGCCACGAGCAGGCCCAACCAGGTCTGGCTGGCGGACCTGACTTAAGATACTGTCAGCGAATTCAGGCGGCTTGGGCTAGGGCGGTGAAGCGTGTTGTGCGCGTTTTGGCGCGCGGCGTTCCGGCCAGCCATCGCACCGCGCGCGAGGCGTTCATCGCGGCGGCCGTGCAAGCCTGCTGCAATCCGGTCTTGGCCAGGCCGATGTAGCGGCTTTGTCGCATGCCAAAGGCACGCACGCCTTGCGAGAGCGTGCCCTCAATGCCGGCGCGCACGTGATAGCGCTCTTTCCAAGCGGGGTCGTGCATCCGTGCTCGCGCCGCGTTCAGCGCCTCATATTCCGGGCGCGGGTGGAAGTAGACCGACCGGCGCGCGTCCTTTGCCGGCGTGTACAGCGCCCGCGCGGTGCAGGCGCCGCAGTCGGTGCGACTGAACACCGCGCAGATGCGCGGGGCACCGACCTCGTCGAGACCGGCACGCCAGGTCACCGACGTTCTGCCCTGCGGACAGGTCACCTGCTCGCGTTCCCAATCGATGCTGAAGTGGCGCTGCTCGTAGGCTTGTTCTGCCTCGGTCCGCCGCCTCGCCATAGCCCGGACCGGCCCTTCTAACGAGACACCGTGGTCGCGCCGGCTGCCCACCAGCAGCGCCGCATCGACGTAGGCTTGAGTCCACGAAATGCTCGCTCGGGAGCAGGTCTTTGGCGGCCAAGTGTTCATGAATCTCAGCCGTGCCCGCCATGTCGGGCTGCATCGCCGGCCCCGTCATCACGTGCGTGACCAGGTGTGCAGCGTCCTCGTCGCAGGTCTTGGTCACATGCACCTTGTAGCCCGACCATTCCATCTGCCGCTTGGTGCTGTAGTGCATCTCCGGGTCGTAGAGCGACTGCAGCCGCTCGCCTACCGGCGGCAGTTCCGACCCGGTCCGCCAGCGCGGCGGCCCATCCCCCTCGCGAGCGTAGTGTACCCGCCACACGTTGCGCAGCGTCCCCACCATCGCCACCTCGCGTGCCGCTTCTGGAGCATCGGCCTCATCCAGGGCGTCGAGCAAGACAAACCCATCCGCGCCGACCTCCAGGGCGAGTGCTTCGCGCTTTTCCTGGCTTTTCGGCAAACGATAATCCTCGACCCGGCGCCGCCAGTCCGGCACCGCCGCGGCCAGGTCGTCCAGAGCGGCGCGCAGCGTTTCGGCCACCAGCTCAAGCAGGTGCAGGTCGTGCACGGCGGCCAGCACGTGCGTGCTGTCGGTGCGCTGCTTGCCCCGCGCCTTGACCAAGCCGCGTGCCTTGAAACGTTCAAGCATCCCGTCCAGCAGCAGGTGCTCCGCCCCTCCCGCGACGAGGCGGGCGCGGAACTCCGTCAGCACGCTGAAGTGCAAGCCCGGGTCGGTCAGCTCCAGCCCCAGGGCATACTTCCAGTCGATGCGCGCACGCACGGCGTCGGCCGCCTGCCGGTCGCTGAGATGCTCCAGGAACTGGAACACCGTGACCAGCGCCAGCCGCCACGGCGCAAGGCCCGGCTGGCCCCGGGCGGGGTAAAGCTTGCGGAAATCCTCGTCCTCGTAAAGGGCGCTGAACTCGTCGCGCAGCCGCGTGACCACCGTGCCCTTGGAAAACGCCGCACAGGCTACACGCGCGGTCTCGGCAGGAACTTCGCCAATCGGCTCAGGATGCAGGCTCATGGATCACCTCCATCACCAGCAGATACGGCCAAATCCGGTGCTCAGGGTTCGACACCGTCGTGCGCGGGCGCTGGTAGATCGGCACCAGACCCATGACAACCATCAAACGCCGGACCCGCTTGCGGCCGACCTCATGACCATCGCGCCGAAGATGCCGGGCCATCTGGCGCGACCTATACCAAGGGGCGTTGGTGCACAACTTCGGATAATGGGCGCAGTGCGGTCGCCCGAGGCAGGGAGTGTCAAAAACCTGGGGCGCTACGCCGCGAGCTGGATTGGTTGGTGGCCGAAGTGTCCGTCCAGCAGCGCGGCTCTGACTTGAAGCACACGATGGGCGCCTCGGGGCGACCGGCGCATCTGCCGGCGCTTGTTCATGCGGGCGTTGA
>JAABUX010009942.1_pt1 | contig 10703 bp, 8 predicted proteins | sample 5561851 | NCBI WGS metagenome assembly JAABUX01 (sample SAMN10711883, study PRJNA513361) | rock metagenome | isolation source: Antarctica rocks | place: Antarctica: Victoria Land, Richard Nunatak red sandstone | collected 2016-01-03 | reverse complement strand
TGTCGATTGACGAACTCCAGCGTGTACGCCCGGCGGTAATCGAGCGACGGTTTATAGAGTCCGGCCGAGACCATCGTGCCGAAGAATGATGTCCAGCGCGCATCCGTCATGGCGCCGAGGCCGAGCGTCTTCGAGTCGCCCGAATCGACGATGCCGTACTGGGTCATCGCGGCGACCGAGTGATCGAGCGTGTCCTGGGTGATGTCGGGGTTATCGCGGCGGATGAGCACGTTGCCTGGCGCCGGGTCGCGCATGTAGCTGGCCCAGCCCTCGATCGACGCTTCGATGAACGCGCGCACGATTTGCGGGCGCTCGCGGATCATCTGGGTCTTGGTGAGCACGACGGTCGAGTAGCTGGGGTAGCCATTGTCGGCGAGCAGGTTGACGATCGGGGGACGGCCGATCGCGCGCTCGATCTGGTACGGCTCGGACGACACGAAGCCTTGCTGGATCGCCGTGGGATCGGCCAGGAAGGGCGCGAGCGAATAGGTATACGGCCGGATCATCGCGTCCGTGAAGCCGAACTTGGCTTTCAGGAACAGCCAAAAGCCGTTGCGACTGGCAACCGAGATCATGATCGGCTTGCCGCGCATCTCTGCAAGCGTGTCGCTCCCCGTGCCGGGATGCGAAATCAGCACCTGGGGGTCTTTCTGGAAGAACGCGGCGATGGCCTGCACCGGGATGCTCTGCTCGACCATGAACAGGGCGCCGAAGCTGTCGGACGAGATCTGGAAGTCGACCACGCCGCCGGCGACTTGCAAGGAGGGATTGGTCTGCGGCCCGCCCATGCGGATCGTCACGTCGAGGCCGTGCTTCCTATAGAGCCCGGTGGCGACTGCCTGGTAGAACCCGCCATGCTCGGCCTCGGCGAGCCAATCGGTGCCGAACGTCACTTTGGCGAGTGCGGGGGTGAGCGCGGGCTGCGCGAAGGCGGGCGCCGCGGCGGCGGCTGCCAGAGTGGCGGTCCCATCCGCCAGGAAGCGTCGTCGGTGCATCTCTCTCTCCCAGCAAGATCATGGGGAGTGTGCGCGATGGCCGGGCGGGCCGGCAAGCGTGACGATGCTGCGGCGCAGAACGAAGGTTCAGTCCTGTGCCGTCGGCCGTATGACAATGCTGCCGACATCGACATCGTCCGGCTGCTCAATGGCATAGGCAACACCTCGAGCGATTGACTCCGGTGGGATTGCGACGTTGGCAGTGCGCTTTCCCATCGCCTCCTTCACGGCGGGATCGGTCATTGAGCTTGCGAAGTCGGTCGCGATCATGCCTGGAGAAATCTCGGTGACTCTCAGCTGCGGTCCAGCTTCCTGCCTCAGTGCTTCGCTGATGGTCCGCACCGCATTCTTCGTCGCGGCATAAACACCCATAGTCGGGAGAATCTTGAGCCCAGCGGTCGAGACGATATTGATGACATGGCCCGATCGTTGATGCTGGAACACGGGCAACGCAGCGGCGATCCCATACAGCGCGCCGCGCAGATTGGTGTCGATCATGGCATCCCAGTCCTCAACGCGCAGCGCATCAAAGCGGGAAATCGGCCCGATCCCAGCATTGTTCACCAAGATATCGAGCCTGCCACCGCGCTCGATCGCCAACGCGACGAGAGCTTCAAGATCGCCCCGATTGCGGACATCGGTCACCTTGTGCGCGGCCTTGCCGCCAGCGCCAGCGATCTCACCGACGACGGCGGCTAACGCGCCCTCCCGGCGAGCACCCAACACTACGAGTGCGCCTCGATCCGCGAGCAATTTTGCCGTTGCACGACCGATGCCGCTGCTGGCGCCCGTGATGGCGACGACCTTGCCTGCAATACCCACTGTCATGCTCCTTTACACAGGGAATTGGGCAATTACGCGAGATCGTCTATGCTCGTGCGGCTATGGTTTTGTCGCGATCGTCCAAAAACGTGGTTGACCCGCTGTCGGAGGTGCTGACGGTCCTCGGACCCGAGGTTAGCCGCCTGACCCGGCTGGAAGCTGCGGATGACTGGGCGCTTCGGTTTCCGGCGCTCGATCGACTGAAGTTCGTGGCGCTGTTGAGGGGTAGTTGCTGGCTGATGCAGCCAGAGCACGACCCCCAGCCCATGAGCGCTGGTGATGTCTGCCTCATTGGGCGCACGCCATACGCAGTAGCCAGCGACCCGGCACTGTCGCCCGTCGATGGCCAGAGCTTTTACGGCATGCCCGGCCGCGACGTCGTGCGTCTTGGCGGGAACGATACGGTCATGATCGGCGGCAGCGTCGCGTTCGCGCAGGGCAATGCGGACTTCCTGCTCGACATGCTACCGGATTTCCTGCTGGTTCCGCGATGCTCGGCCGCGTCCAATGCGGTGGCGACGATCCTCGGCCTGCTGAATGACGAGGTGGAGCGGGCCAATTTGGGAAACGAAATCGTCACCGCCCGCCTTGCCGATGTGCTGCTTGTAGAGGCTATCCGCGCCCATGTGACCAGCAGAGAGGCCGCCGAGATTGGATGGCTTGGCGCGCTCTCGGACCCACGGCTTGGTAGGGCGTTGCGCGCCATTCATGGCGACATCGCCGAGCCCTGGACAGTGGCGCGGCTTGCCACCGTCGCCAATATGTCGCGCGCGGCCTTCTCCGCGCAATTTACGCGGCGCGTGGGACAGTCGCCGCTCGCCTATGTGCGGGCATGGCGTCTCACCCTGGCTCGTGCGGCGCTGGTGCGCCGTGATGGAGATGTTGCCAGTATAGCGAGCAAAGTCGGCTATACCTCGCAGAGCGCCTTCGGACATGCATTCCGCCGCGCCTTCGGTACTTCTCCGGGAGCTGGCAACCGAGCGTGGGAAAACCGCAGCTTGCCGGCCTCTGAATCCTGGAAGCGGACCATCGCCTAACCACAAGACGTGACGAAACGCCGTCGCTTCCTGGTCACACCTGCTTGCTCAAGAGAGAGTTCCATGACCGCCGTTGAAATCCTGCGAACGCCTGACGATCGTTTCGCCGATCTTCCGAATTTTCCATTTCCGCCCCATTATGCAGACAGCCTGCCCGGCTACGAAGGACCCTCGCGGAGTTGCAGGACAAGGCGCGGGTACTCGAATCGTGCCTCCCGGATGGCGGAGAAGGCGAGGGCGGCGATGACGCAGGGCGGTTGCTCCGCTCCCTGCTTCGCGACCTAATCCGCTGATCCGCGGGAGCCCGGAAACAACCCCCGCTTCCGTCCTCCCCTGCTTACGCGACTGCTTACGTGGCGGGAGAGGGGGGGCGGCGTACCCGGCCTCAGCGGGGCCTTAACCTCACCGCCCAATACCGCTTCCGCGACCCTCTCCGCGCCCGTGCTGCCTATTTTGACAACCCACTACCCCGTTTCCGGGGTTGCTTACGTGGTGGCATGGCCTGCTTTGCTGGCCCCCGCTTGCTTACGTGGTGCTTACGCGAGATTTCTGGGGTGGGCGGTTCGGCTCTAAGTCCTTGATTTATTGGCGGACCCGACACGATTCGAACGTGCGACCTTTGCCTTCGGAGGGCAACGCTCTATCCAGCTGAGCTACGGGTCCTTGCGGCTCAAATAGCGCGGATCGGCCCTCGGCGCTACCCCTCGTTCGCCGCGGCAAGCCAGGCGGCCGCGTTCGCGTCGGCTCCCGACGGCAGCCATCGCCCGGGCGCGGCGATCCAGGCCAGGATGTCGCCGGTCGGCGCAGCCCGGTCGTGGTCGCGCAGCAGGAGGTGATACCCTTCCGGGTAGAGCGCGCGCCGCACCCCCGCCGGCATCGCCAGCCAGGCCCGGCGCATCGCCTCCGGCGGCACGATCCGGTCGCGCCCGCCATAGAGCGCCAGCGTTCGCCGCGGCAATTTCGGCGCCGCCGCCTGCGCCGCGTCCATCAGGTCGGCCAGGCCTCGCAGCGCATCGATCCGCGTCGCGTGGATGGTGAGCGGGTCGCGCACCAGCCGCAGCAAGGCGGCGCGATTATCGGTGGCGACCACATGCAGCGGGATCTCGTTGCCGGTTACGAGCCAGGCCGGGGCGACGTTGCTGGCGAGCCACAGCGACGCGCTCAGCGCCGGGCCCATCTGCTGCCGCCCCCAGACCGCCGGCGCGGACAGGACCCAGCCGGCGAGGGGAGGGGCCTCGCCGCTCGCGGCCAGCACCATGAGGAGCGCGCCGCCCATGCTCTCGCCGATGGCGTAGAGGGGGACGCCGGGCCAGATCGCGGCCAGGGCGCGCAGCATTGCCGCCGCGTCCGCCAGCAACATCGCCTGCCCCGGCCAGCGGCCGCGGCCCGGCGCCTGGCCGAAGCCTCGCTGGTCCGGTGCGTAGACCGCGATCCCGGCCGCGGCGAAGTGCGGCGCCGGGATTTCCCAGGCGTCGCGGCTGTCGTTGAAGCCGTGCAGCGCCAGCATCACCGCCTCGGGCTGCCCCGCCGGGAACCAGGCCCGCGCCGGCAGCGACCCCTCCGAGGCCGGCAGATAGAGCTCCGGCCGGGGCGGCGCCTCCGTCGTGTGGAATCTCGGCCCCGCGCAGCCCGCCACGCCCAGGCAGGCGAGCAGGAGCTTGCGGCGGCGCATAGCGGTTGTTAGCACGGCGTCATCGCCTATCATCCCGGGCGCGCCCCGACCAGTGAGGACCACCATGGCATTCGGCGCCGACACGCCTACCCCGGATATCGGCTCGCCCGAAGTAATGCTGGTCGAGGACCGCACGGTCGCCTGCGACGGCGGCGGCGGCGCGCTCGGGCATCCCCGGGTCTGGTTGCGGATCGTGGGCGAGCAAACCTTCTGCCCCTGGTGCTCCCGCATCTTCATGCTGGCGCCCGGTGCGGGCCATAGCGGCGGGCATTAGTGGACGACCTCCACCTCGTCCTGGTCGACGCGTCCGGCTTCGTCTTCCGCGCCTTCCACGCGCTGCCGCCCATGAACCGCGCCGACGGCACGCCGATCAACGCCGTGTTCGGCTTCTCGCAGATGCTCTCCCGCCTGCTGCAGACCCACGCCGGCACGCACATCGCGGTCGTATTCGACGCGACCCGGGCCACGTTCCGCAACGAGATCTATGCCGAGTACAAGGCGCATCGCCCCGAGGCGCCGCCGGAGCTCGCGCCGCAATTCGCGCTGGTGCGGGAGGCGACGGCTGCGTTCGGCGCCGCCGGCGTCGAGGTCGAGGGCTGGGAAGCGGACGACGTGATCGCGAGCTATGCCGAGGCGGCGGTCGCGGCGGGCGGCCGGGTCACGATCGTATCGTCGGACAAGGACCTGATGCAGCTCGTGGGCGAGCGCGTCGCCATGCAGGACCCGATCAAGCAGAAGCGCATCGGCCCCGCCGAGGTGATGGAGAAATTCGGCGTCGCCCCCGAGCGCGTCATCGACGTGCAGGCGCTGATGGGCGACAGCGTCGACAACGTGCCGGGCATTCCCGGCATCGGCCAGAAGACGGCGGCCGGGCTCATCACCGAGTTCGGCGGGCTCGACGCGGTGCTCGCGGCCGCCCCTGCCATGAAACCCGGCAAGCGCCGCGAGTTGCTGATCGAGCACGCGGAGGCCGCGCGCCTCAGCCGCCGCCTCGTCACCCTGGCGCGGGACGTGGCCCTGCCGCTGCCGCTCGAGGCGCTGCTCGTCCGCGAACCCCAGCACCCGCAGCTCACCAATTGGCTGAACGCGCAAGGCTTCCGGGCGCTGGTGACGCGGCTTGGCCTCGACGCGCCGGTGGTGCCGGCGCAGGAGGTCGTGTCCGGCGAGGCGCTGTTCGGCCCGTATCCGGCGGTGACCACCGAGGCAGCGCTGGCGGAATGGCTCGCCCGTGCCCGCCTGGCTGGCGCCGTTGCGGTCGAGGTTATGACGACCGGGCAGGACGCGATGCGCGCCGGGCTCGTCGGCGTGTCGCTCGCGACCGGGCGCGGCGAGGCCTGCTACGTGCCGCTCGCGCACGAGCTCCTGGCCGAGCAGGTCCCGCTCGAGGCCGCCCGCGCAGCTTTAGCCGAGTTGTTCGCCGACGCCTCCGTGCTGAAGGTGTTCCACAACGCCAAATACGATCTCCTGGTGCTAGCCCAGGCCGGCCTCGGCGCGGTCGCTCCCGTCGACGATACCATGATCCTCTCCTACAGCATGGAAGCAGGCGCGCACGGCCACGAGCTCGAGGAACTCGCCCGCCTTTACCTGGGCCATACGCCCGCGACCCTCGCCAGCGTCACCGGCACCGCCCGTGCCCGGCTGCCTTTCGCCCAAGTGCCGGTCGAGCGCGCGGCGGCCTACGCCGCCGAAGCCGCCGACGTGACCTGGCGCCTCTGGCACAAGCTGCGTCCCCAGCTGCGTGAAGCCCGCAGCCTGGCTCTTTACGAGCAGGTCGAGCGCCGCCTCGTTCCCGTACTCGCCGCCATGGAGCGGGAAGGCGTGCGCGTCGACGCGGACGAGCTCCGCCGCATGAGCGCCGACTTCGAAATCCGCATGGCCGAGATGGAGCGCGACATCCACCGCTTCGCCGGCCGCGAGTTCAACCTCGGCAGCGCCAAGCAACTGGGCGAAGTGCTGTTCGACGAGCTCAAGCTCCCCGGCGCCAAGCGCCTCCCCGGCGGCACCTGGAGCACCGACGCCACCGTTCTTCAATCCCTCGCCGACGAGGGCCACCCGCTCCCTGCTCGCATCCTCGAATGGCGGCAGCTCAACAAGCTCAAAAGCACCTATGCGGACGCCCTCGTCGAGCAGATCGACCCGGCCACGGGGCGCGTCCACACCAGCTACAGCCAGGCCGTCGCCAGCACCGGGCGGCTGTCCAGCACCGACCCGAACCTGCAGAATATTCCGATCCGCACCGAGGAGGGCGCCCGCATCCGCCGGGCTTTCGTGGCCGAGGAGGGGCATGTGCTCGTGTCATGCGACTACTCGCAGATCGAGCTCCGCCTCATGGCGCATGTGGCCGACGTGCGCGCCCTGCGCGCGAGCTTCGCCGCCGGCGAGGACATCCACACCCGCACCGCGAACGAGGTGTTCGGCGCCCCCATGGAGGGCATGGACCCGGCGATCCGCCGCAACGCCAAGACCATCAATTTCGGCATCATCTACGGCATCAGCGCCTTCGGCCTGGCCTCCCGCCTCGGCATCGATGCGGGCGACGCGCGCCGCTATATCGCCGCCTATTTCGACCGCTACCCCGAAATCCGCGCCTACATGGAGCAGGCGAAGGAGCATGCCCGCACCTACGGCTACGTGCTGACGCCGTTCGGCCGCCGCTGCTGGATTCCGCAGATCCGGGACAAGCGCCCGACCATCCGCGCCTACGCCGAGCGTGCCGCCATCAATGCGCCGTTGCAGGGCGGGGCCGCCGACGTCATCAAGCGCGCCATGGTGCGGCTCCCCGCCGCGCTTCGCGCGTCCGGCCTACGCGCCCGCATGCTGCTCCAGGTGCATGACGAGCTCCTCTTCGAGGTGCCCGAGGCCGAAGCGCCCGCCTTGGCCATGCTCGCCCAGCGCGTCATGGAGAGCGCCGCCACGCTCAGCGTGCCGCTCGTCGTCGAGACCGGCACCGGGCGGTCCTGGGCGGATGCGCATTGACGCCAGCCCCGCGAAACCGTGTTCAGGCTAACTCGCCGAGCGCTGCCACCGTGAAGTCCTGCAAGGCTTCCTGGTCGCCGGCGCGCACTTTCGGAACCCAGCGCGCGTCCGCGAGCAGGCCGCGGCCGACTGCAATGAGGTCGAACTCGTCGCGCTCCATCCGGTGGACGAGGTTGTCGAGGCTCGCGGGCTGGGAACTCTGGCCGCCAAAGGCCCCGATGAAGTCGGCGGAGAGCCCAACGGATCCGACGCTGATAGTGGCAGCGCCGGTCAGCTTCTTGGCCCAGCCGGCGAAGTTCAGGCCCGCCTCACCGTCGACCTCCGGGAACTCGGGCTCCCAAAAGCGGCGCTGCGAGCAATGCAGCACGTCCGCGCCCGCTTCCACCAGCGGCGTGAGCCAGGCCTCCATCTCGGCGGGCGTCGTGGCCAGCCGCACGGTGAAATCCTGCTGCTTCCACTGGGACAGGCGGAGGATGGACACGTAGTCCGGACCGATCGCCTCGCGCACGGCGCGGACCACCTCGGCGGCAAAGCGGGCGCGTTCGGGCAACGTCGCCCCGTTCCAGCGGTCGGAGCGCTGGTTGGTGCCCGACCAGAAGAACTGATCGATGAGGTAGCCGTGGGCGCCGTGCAGCTCCAGGCAATCGAAGCCGAGCCGCTTGGCATCGGCGGCGGCCCGGCCGAACGCGGCGATGGTGTCGGCGATCGCTTCCTCGGTCATGAGCGCGCCGAACGCATCGCCGGGCGAGGCCAGGCCGGAGGGGCTGTCCACGGGCGGTGGGGCTCTCCATTCGGTGCGCGGGTTGCGCGCGGCGCCTACGTGCCAGAGCTGGGGCGCGATCTTGCCGCCCGCTGCGTGCACGGCCTCCGCAACCCGGCCCCAGCCGGCGAGCGCCGCCTCACCGTGGAAGTCCGGCACCGCCGGGTCGTTCCGGGCAGAGGGCCGCGCAACGACCGTGCCTTCCGTGATGATCAGTCCCACCTCGCCCTCGGCGCGGCGGCGATAGTACTCGGCCACCGCCGGGGTCGGCACGCCGCCCGGTGAGAACGAGCGCGTCATGGGAGACATCACGATACGGTTCTTCAGCGCCAGCGACTTGAGGTGAAAGGGCCGGAACAGGGCGTCGACGGATACGGGCAAGGGCAGCTCCAGAGAGTCTTGGTGGTTCGAGATATCGCGGGGCTCAGCCCTGCGCCGATTCTGCAATCAGGGCCTGATGCAACTGCACCCCCGCCATGACCCCATCGGCCGAAGCCAGGGTCACGTTGGCGGCGGCCATGGCCACGTCGCCGGCGGCGTAGACGCCTGGGACAGTGGTCTGCTTCGTCGTGTCGGTGACCAGCATGAGTCCGAAGGGGTTGCTCTCGACGGCGCAACCGAGCTGTTCTGCGATGGGGCTGCCCAGGCGGGTGGGCGCGCCGATGAACAGCGCGGCCACCGGCACGAGCCGGTCGTCGGCCAGGCGCACCCCGGCTAGCGCCGGCGTCTCGCCTTCCAGCGCCACCACGCGGGCCGGCTCGATCGTCACCGCGCGCCGGGCCAGCTTGGAGCGCGTGTCCGCATCGAGGTCGTCGCGCCCATCCGTGAACAGGGTGACCGGTCCCCAATCGGCGACAATGATGGCCTGGTGCGCCGCCATGGGACCGAGCGCCAGCACGCCGAGCGGCGCCCGGTCGAGCTCGTAGCCGTGACAATAGGGACAGTGCAGCACCGTGCGGCCCCAGCGTTCGCGCAGGCCGGGCAGGTCCGGCAGGACATCCTGGAGGCCGAACGCGAGGACGAGCTTGCGCGAATGGGCGACCGTGCCGCCAGCAAGCGTCACGGCGAAGCCCGTATCGTCGCGGCTGGCTTGAACGGCTTTATCGTCGGCGAATTGGATAGAGGGGTAGGCCGCGACCTGGCGCCGGGCGCCGGCGATCATGGCCGCCGGGCTCGCGCCATCCTGCCCGAAGAAGCCGTGCGAAGCCGCGGAGAAACGGTTGCGCGGGCGGCCGGAATCGATGACCAGAACGCTTTTCCGGGCGCGCCCGAGCTGCATGGCCGCAGATAGGCCGGCAAAGCTTCCACCGACGATGATGGCGTCATGCGACATTAGGGCACTCCGTATGCATGAGTTTGTGTGCTGCGAAACGTTCGCCGAAATCGGCTGCGAGATCGGCGAGAGAGATGCGGCGGAGTCGGGCGGCCAGCAGCGCCCCGGCGTCGCGGAGGGCACTATCCAGTGCGCCGTTGACGGCCTGCTCCACGAGGCAGCCCCGGCTCTCCGTGGCGTTGCCGATCGCGAAGATGGTCGGCTCGCCGACCGCCCTGTAGATGTCGAGGAGGCTTACCTCGGCCAAGTTACATGCCAGCGACCAGCCGCCGCCGTGGCCTTTTTCCGAGCGGACGAGCCCAGCGTCCCGCAAGCCTGCCATCGTGCGCCGCACGACGACCGGATTGGTGGCGAGCATCCGGGCAATCAGCTCCGAGGTCACTGGGGCGTCGAACTGGGCCATATGCAGGAGCACATGGAGCATCCGGGACAGGCGGCTATCGCGTTTCATGTAACTCGAGATGTGTCGTGTAAGCTCAAATGCAAGCGGCTAGTGCTTGTGCGCCGCCGCAATCTGATCCAGCTTTCGGCCCGATGCCCCAGAGCTTCATCCGCTGCGAGAAGCAGCCCGCCATCGCCGCGCGCGGCATGGTCGTCACCAACCATCCGCTTGCCTCGGCAGCCGGGGCCGGCATCCTCGCGGCGGGCGGCAATGCCGTGGATGCCGCGGTCGGCGCGCTGTTCGCGCTCACGGTGGTCGAGCCAATGATGGTCGGCCTGCTCGGCGGCGGCCTGTTCCACCTGCGCACGGCTGCGGGCGAGTCGCTGCTCATCGACGGCATGAGCACCGCGCCGGCCGCCGCCCGCGCCGACGGCAAGCTGCGCCAGTTCGGCCCCGCTGCCGTCGCCACGCCCGGCAACCTCCCGACCTGGGCCAGCGCGCTCGAACGCTTCGGCACCCTGTCCCTCGCCGAGGCGCTCGAGCCCGCGATCCGCTATGCCGCGGACGGCTTCCGGATCACGCAGTACCTCTCAAGCTGCATCGCCGAAGCCGCCACCGACCTCGCTGCCGACCCTGGGCTCGCCCGCCTCCTGCTCCCGGGTGGCGCCCCGCTCGCGGCCGGCGCGCGCCTCGTACAACCGGACGCCGCCCAGAGCCTGCGCCTGA
>JAABUX010009941.1_pt1 | contig 10703 bp, 8 predicted proteins | sample 5561851 | NCBI WGS metagenome assembly JAABUX01 (sample SAMN10711883, study PRJNA513361) | rock metagenome | isolation source: Antarctica rocks | place: Antarctica: Victoria Land, Richard Nunatak red sandstone | collected 2016-01-03 | reverse complement strand
GACTGGCCCGCCTCGCGCTGGGACGAACTCATGCCTTGGAACTGGCAACCCGCACAGCCCCAACTCGCCCAGGCCGCCTGACCTGCGTCCTCCAGACCACGCTTACCTGACAGTCGCCGGAGATCATTTGGATTATCCAACGACGCACATGTCTGCTCGCACGCCGTCCTCACACGCTATTCCGCCATCGGCGTGTCTGTCTTAATACGTGTTAGCGAAGAAGCGGCTTGCTCCTTGCGAAGGAATTCAGCGCATGCGCCCCTCCTCCCGCCGCTTCGCACTGATCCGAGCGAGGTCCGACAGGCGTTATCTGGCGCTGACCTCCGACGGAGCGTCGGCCGCGTCTGGTCCGGCACCGACTTCCCGGACACGCGCGACGAAGCTGAAGCGCTTGCGCAAGCGCAGGATCGGCTTCTCGACCGTGTGCCAGGAGAAGGCCGCGACCGCCGTGCACGTGGGGATGCTGAGCAGCAGCAGCCCGAGCGAGCTTACGCCTGGGAACAGCGCGTAGAGCATCTGCTGGAACGGCAAATGGTAGAGGTAGACGCCGTACGAATAGTCCCCGCGCGTAAACGGCCAAGGGATCGGGATTGCAGTCACGCCGAGATACGCCATCAGATAGGTGAGCGCGGGGATGCTGACGAACCGTAGCCCGGCGTTCGCCATCCAGCCGTGATTACCTTCGACCGCGATCACGAAGCACACCGTCGACGCCGCTACGAAGAGGCCAAGCGAGTAAGGAATACGATGGCGCACCTCGTAGAAAAGGATGCCCACCATGAACGAGACGAGCAAACGGCTTTGCTCGCCGGTGAACAGGAAGCGGATCAGCTTGTCGAACACGCTGTCGCCGCCGTGATCGAAGGTCGATTCCAGTCCTGGCACGCTCCGGCACACGACCGCGGCGACCATCAGCCCGAACGTGCAGATTGCGACCGCACGCGCCGAGCGCAGCCAGCGCGTCACGATCAGAACCGACAGCACCCCGTAGCAGATCATCTCGTAGGGAATCGTCCACAGCGAGCCGTTGACCATCGTCCAGGGGTGGTGGACGAAGACGCCGGGCAGATAGAAATTCACCAGCCCGACCATGTTGGTCAGATAATGATAGGTCAGCGGCGACGAGAAATACCGGCTAAGCGGCAGCTCGGTGAAGATCGGCCCCAGGAGAAACGCCGAGAACACAATCTCGAGCGCGAGCGCGGGCAGGATGCGCAGGCCCCGGTTGATCAGGAAGTTCTTCAGCGTGAGCCGGATCCCGCTCGCCGCGACGAGGAAGCCCGACAGCGCGAAAAAAGTCGGCACAAGGCTATATTCGCCGAACCACAAAGGCGAGCCGATGATCGGGTCGGCGGTCCAGTGGACGACGTTGCGCGCATGCCACGCGACAATAGCGAACGCGAGGAAGATGCGCAGGAAATCGAACCCCGGACCAATCCCGCGATGGCGATCGAGCTGGCCACCGATGGTCCGAATACCGCTTCACCTATCGTTGCAGCGGCGTTGTTGCCGCAGCGCAATCGCTTAGCCGGGAGAATGTTGCCGGTCCACAAGCATCGGGTTGGGTTATCAGGACCGTCCGATCAATCGTGGAAGCCATTGGGGTAGAGCGCATGATGCGGGCAAGGACGGACTTATAGTCCGCCGCTTACGAGGCGTGCGCGCGTTCGATCGCTTCCATGATCATCCGCTCAGCCTCGTCGGGGCCTACCCACTCGGCGATCGTGACCCATTTGCCCTTTTCCAGGTCCTTATAATGCTGGAAGAAGTGGGCGATCTGCTCGATCTGCAGCGGGGGTAGCTGCTGATAGGTGCGGATGCCCGCGTAATAGGGGGACAGCGCGTCGACGGGAACCGCGATGATCTTTTCATCGCCGCCCGCCTCGTCCTTCATCATCAGCGCGCCGATCGGGCGCGCACGGACGACGGCGGCGGGCACGAGCGGCGTGTTGCCCACGATGAGTACGTCGATCGGATCGCCGTCCAGCGCGAGCGTATGGGGGACGAAGCCATAATTGCCCGGGTAGAACATCGATGTGTGCAAGAAGCGATCGACGAACAGCGCGCCGCTCTCCTTATCGAGTTCGTATTTGACCGGCTCGCCGCCCATCGGGATTTCGACGATGACGTTGACGTCGTACGGCGGTCGGCGACCGGTTGGGATTTTGCTGACGTCCATGGGGTAAGGCTCCGGCAATGTGCGCGGGGCGTAGCGTACGAACGCGGGAAAGCCAAAGGGGGCACACCTTGCGGCGCGCCCCCTGATCGCAGGTTACGCCTCGGGCAGGAGCACGGTGTCGATCACGTGGATGACGCCGTTGGTGCACTCGATGTCGGCCTTGGTGACGTGTGCGCCGTTGACGGTGACGCCGTTGCCGGTCGCGATGTGGAGATGCTCGCCGCCGACCGACGCTGGGGTCATCGGACCTTTGATGTCGGCGGCCATGACCTTGCCCGACACCACGTGGAGGATGAGGATCGCGTTCAGCTTGGCCTTGTTCTCGGGCTTGACGAGATCTTCCACCGTGCCGGCGGGGAGCTTGGCGAACGCATCGTCCGAAGGCGCGGAGCGGTGGTCGATTTGGGCGAGTACGTCGCTACGGCGTTTGGACATCGTGAAATCGAGGGAGGCGTGATGGTGACGCTCAAGCCTAAGAGCGGCCGTCGGTTTTGCGACTGTGTACGTACGCGGCTAAGAGAGGTCCGTTAGGGAGCCGTCCATATGAAAAGCCGAGCCGCCGTCGCGTTCGCCGTCAATCAGCCGCTCGAAGTGGTCGAGGTTGACCTCGACGGGCCGCGTGACGGGGAGGTGCTGGTCGAGATCATGGCGACGGGAGTTTGTCACACCGATCAGTACACGCTGAGCGGGCAGGACAGCGAGGGCCTGTTTCCCTCGATCTTGGGACACGAGGGTGCCGGGATTGTGCGCGAGGTGGGAGCGGGCGTGACCTCGGTCGCGGTCGGCGATCATGTGATCCCGCTGTACACGCCCGAGTGTCGGCAATGCAAAAGCTGCCTCAGCCGCAAGACCAATCTGTGCACGCAGATCAGGGCGACGCAGGGCAAAGGCCTGATGCCCGACGGGACGAGCCGGTTCAGCTACAAGGGGCGGATGCTCCATCATTATATGGGGACGAGCACGTTCAGCAACTTCACCGTGCTGCCCGAGATCGCGGTCGCCAAGGTTCGCGCCGACGCACCGTTCGACAAGATCTGCTATTGCGGCTGCGGCGTGACCACGGGTGTCGGCGCGGCGATCTGGACCGCGAAGGTCGAGCCGGGCGCGAGCGTGGCGGTGTTCGGGCTGGGGGGCATCGGGCTTAACGTGGTGCAAGGAGCGCGGCTGGCGGGGGCCGAGCGGATCATCGGGGTGGACCTGAATCCGGCCAAGCGCGCGATGGCCGACGCATTCGGCATGACGGATTTCCTCAACCCGGCCGAGATCGGGCGAGACGCGGTGGTCGGCGCGATCGTCGAGATGACCGGCGGCGGCGTGGACTATAGCTTCGATTGCACGGGCAATACCGGCGTTATGCGGCAGGCTCTGGAATGCTGCCACCGGGGCTGGGGCGTTTCGACGATCATCGGCGTCGCGCCTTCGGGGGCCGAGATCGCGACGCGGCCGTTCCAGCTGGTGACGGGGCGGGTGTGGAAGGGCTCGGCGTTCGGCGGCGCCCGGGGGCGCACCGATATGCCGCGCATCATAGACTGGTACATGCAGGGGCGCATCGCGATCGACCCGCTGATTACGCACGTGCTGCCGCTGGAGCGCATCAACGATGCGTTCGGGCTGATGGAACGCGGCGAGAGCATCCGCAGCGTGGTGGTGTTCTGATGGTGGTCGAGACGCTGATGACCGCGCGCTGCTTTGGCGGAACGCAGACGATCCACCGGCATCAGTCCACAGTGACAGGCACCCCGATGCGCTTCGCCGTGTTCACGCCGCCACAGGCCGAGCAAGGGCAGGTGCCTATGCTGTGGTTCCTGGCGGGCCTGACTTGCACCGAGGAGAACTTCATCCAAAAGGCGGGCGCGCAACGGGCGGCGGCCGACCTGGGATTGATGCTGATCGCGCCCGACACCTCGCCGCGTGGCGAAGGCGTCCCCGACGATCCCGAAGGTGCGTTCGATTTCGGGCTGGGCGCGGGATTTTACCTCGATGCGACACAGGCTCCATGGTCGGCCAACTACCGCATGGAGACCTACATCACGCGGGAACTCGCCGCGCTGATCGCGGCCGAATTCCCGACCGCCGACATGGGCCGGCAGGCGATCAGCGGTCATTCGATGGGCGGGCACGGCGCGCTGACGCTCGCGCTCAAACATCCGGGCCGCTTCCGTTCGGTGTCCGCGTTCGCGCCCATCGTCGCGCCTTCGCAGGTGCCGTGGGGCGAGAAGGCGTTCGGCAATTATCTCGGCCCCGATCGCGCGGCATGGCGCAAGCACGACGCGGTCGCGCTGATCGAGGACGGTGCGCGCGTAGGCGAGCTACTGATCGAGCAGGGGGACGCCGATCCTTGGCTGGACACCCAACTCAAGCCCGAACTGCTCGAAACGGCGTGCGCGGCAGCGGGCATCCCGCTGACGCTTAACCGCCGCGTCGGTTATGATCACGGCTATTACTTCGTGAGTAGCTTCATCGACCAGCATCTGGCGTGGCACCGAGAACGGTTAAGTTAGGCAACGGCACGGAGGCGAAGCTTGGCGAGCACTGGTCTTCCAGCGCTGCAAGCCGTCCGATCGTGAGCGAGTCCGCCATCGTGAATGCATCGAGGATGCGGCAGCTTTGTCGCGTCCCCTGTCAATTGCCCGACTTGACTCCGAGCGGCTTGTGTGTAACCTACTTGGTTATAGGGGGTAAGGAGATGCATTTGCGAGCCATCCATAGCGCCGTAGACTTTGTGAACTTCGCCGCGGTTTGACTTGGCGCTCGGTGCGGGCTTAGCGCGGTTCGGCAGGAGCAAGCACATGACGCCCCCAAATTTCGACGACCGCGACGGCTGGATATGGATGGACGGCAAGCTCGTGCCCTGGCGCTCGGCCGAGGTCCATGTCCTCACCCATGCGCTCCATTATGCGAGCGCGGTGTTCGAGGGGGAGCGCTGCTACAACGGCAAGATCTTCCATCTCTCGATGCACAGCCAGCGATTGATCGATAGCGCCGCCATCCTGGGTTTCAGCCTACCCTGGACGCGCGACGAGATCGATGCGGCATGCAATGAGACCGTGAAAGCCAACGGCTTCACCGATTGCTACGTGCGTCCCATCGCGTGGCGCGGGTCGGAGCAGATGGGGGTTTCCGCGCAACGTTCCAAACCGCGTTTGGCGATCGCGGCGTGGGAATGGGGGGCGTACTTTGGCGAGGATGTGATCGAGCGGGGCCTCAGGCTCGACATCGCGACATGGCGACGGCCCGCGCCTTACACCGCGCCGACCGCGTCCAAGGCGGCGGGGCTGTATATGATCTGCACGCTTTCCAAGCACGCGGCCGAAGACAAGGGCTTCAACGACGCACTGATGTTCGACTGGCGCGGACAGGTCGCCGAAGCAACGGGCGCAAACATTTTTTTCGTAAAGAACGGCGAGCTGCACACTCCGACGCCCGATTGCTTTCTGAATGGCATCACGCGCCGCACAGTAATGGATCTGGCGTTGCGTAGAGGGATCGCAGTCACCGAGCGCGTGATCTGGCCGGAGGAAATGGAAAGCTTCGAAGGCGCATTTTTGACCGGAAGCGCTGCCGAAGTCACGCCAATCGCGTCGATCGGACCATGGAATTTCGAGGTCGGCGCGATCGGTCGGCAACTACGCCAAGACTATGCCGATTTGGCTCGGGGTCGCACGATCAATTCTTGAAGGAATTGCTGCATTGCAGAAATGTTGCTAGGCCGCTTCAGTAGAACTCGATAAGGGAACGCAACCCTCGACAATCATTGGCGTTTTTGGTAAATCGTCGGTGCTGCGAGCTTGCCCGGGGTGGAATGTGCATAGAGCTATTGGGATAACCGCCGCTCTGTGTTTCGCAGTGCTGCCCACGATTGGGTCGAGCGGAACAGGAACAATGACGGCGCAAGCCGCTCATCCGGACCACGCGATCTTCGCGGTTCGCGGTGTTGCCGATCTCCGTTCGGTCGATCGAGCCGTAGGAGATGCGGTCGTCGCTCTGCGCGGTAAAGGTCGTCAGCGCTCGTGATTGACGCCCCATACCAGCCCGCTTAAGCGCTGGGTTCCAGTGTTTGGGGAAGCGAGGTCGGCTAGGTGCCATGCCTAAAAGGGCGAGCGGATCGCCGCACGCTGGGTTTTCTCGTTTCAGCGGCGATTTCGATCACAAGTGCACGCGCGCAGGTGCCCACCCTCGATCCGCGCACGTTACAGGCGTTGCAGGCGACCTTGGGTGTTGGTGGCCAGACACCCAATCCCGCGCAACAATTGGACAACGCGCGGACGGCGGGCGCGACCGAAAGGCGCGAGCGCGATCGGACGATCGAAGGCTTAGGCAATACCGCCGAGGAAGTCGCGGTCCGTCGCGAACGCTCGCAAAACGAGCTTGCCGGCCTGTCGCCGCTCTCACCTATTGAGCGCGAGTACCAACAGCGGCTCGGCGACACCACGCTACGCCAGTTCGGCTACGATCTGTTCCGCAGCGCGCCCTCGGGCGCACCGCTGACCGGCGCGATCAGCGGCGACTACACACTGGGCGTCGGCGACGAACTCGTTGTCTCCTTCACCGGCGCGACACCGGGAAGCCAGACTGCGCGCGTCGACCGCGAAGGACGGCTGATCGTCGGCAATTTGTCGCCGATCCGCGCGGCGGGGCGCTCGCTATCATCGGTGCGCGCCGAACTCGCCGCCGCGACACACCGCACGCTGCTCGGCACCGAGGTCAATTTGACCATCGGGCAAGTGCGCGCAATTTCGGTGTTCGTGGGTGGCGAGGTCGGCTCGCCGGGAGAATATCAACTCACCAGCCTTGGCGATGTCGCCGCCGCGCTGGGTCAGGCGGGCGGTATCCGCCGCACGGGATCGCTTCGCCACGTGCGCATCGTGCGCGGCGGGGCGACATTCGAGGTCGATCTTTACGGCTTGCTCGGCATCGGCGTGCCGACCGGCGCGCGCCTGCGTGAAGGCGATCGGATCATCGTCCCCGTCCTCGGGCCCACGGTCGCGATCTCGGGCGGTGTCGCGCGTCCGGCGATCTATGAATTACGCGGGCCTGCGAGTGTCGGCCAACTGCTCGATTACGCGGGCGGCGCGGTGCGGCCGCGTGGCTCGCGCGTGTCGATCAGTCGGATCGAGGCGGACGGCTCCGAGGTGTTCGTGCGCGGTACGCGGCTAGCCACCCGGCTGATCGCGGGAGACGCGGTGCAGGTGATCGCGGGCTCGGCGGGCGGCGCGATCGGGCGCGTGCTGCTTCGCGGCTATGTGCTTAACCCCGGCCCCCGGCCGCTCAGCGCGACGCCAACATTGCGCGATCTGGTGGGCGAGGTGCAGGATCTCCGGCCTGACACCTATCTGCCGCTCGCGATCGTGATCCGCGCCGATCCCGCAACGGGCGCGCGACGTTACGTGCCTGTCGATCTAGGTGCCGCGCTCAACGGCAGCGCGCCGTTCGCGCTTCGGGGTGACGACCGCGTTTATGTCTTGGCGCAGTCGGAGGCTAATTTCATCAATCGCGTCGCGGTTCGTACGATCGTCCTTGGCAAGGATAATCCGCAGCCACAGTGTCGCCCGCTCGATCGGTTGCAGCAACTGGTGCGCGATACGCAAAGTCAGCGCTATTCGGTGATCACGCGCGGCAGCTACACGGTGACGGGTTCGCAGGTTGTCTCGATCGCCAATGCCCTTAGCGAACGCACGACACTCGCGGCGACTACGCGTGTGCTGTCTGCTCGCGACACGTCGGCTGCTGGCGGCGCGGCCGCAGCAACCCGACCCGCCGATGCCGACGTCGAAGACGGAACGGGAAACGGGACCGAAGCCAGGATCGGGACTGTAACTGGTACCGGAATGGGCGTTGGGATCAGGGCGAGCGATCCCAACTGCCCTGCGGTGTTCAACGAGGAACCCGATCTCCTGCCCGTACTGATCGAGAACGCGGTTAGCGTTGGCGGATCGGTGCGCAAACCCGGTGCGTATCCGATTGCTGGGCCAGTCCAGGCCGCGACGCTCGCCGCGCTCGCGGGCGGACTGCTGGCGCGGCCCGAGGTAACGGGGATCGACGTGACGCGCGCGTCCGACGCGAGTAACTCCATCGAGCGCCTTCCGCCGCGAACCGACGGCCACCTGCCCGCGCTCGTCGTTCGGCTGGGCGACGATGTGCGCTTCAGCGCGAGCGAGGCGCGCTTCGAGCCGGGCGCGGTCCTCGTCACGGGCGAGGTGGCGCGGCCCGGCTTGTTCACTATCCGTCGCGGCGAGAAGTTGTCCGAACTGCTCGCGCGCGCGGGCGGTGTGACCAGCCTCGCTTATCCGTATGGCACGATTTTCACGCGGCAGGCGGTGCGCGAGCAGCAGCAGGAGGGACTTCGGCGTACCGCGCGCGAACTGAACGAAGCGCTGCTCATAGCATTATCGCACAGCAGCGGTTCGGCCGCCGGGGGAGGCGATACGATCGGTCAGGCGAGCCAGCTCGTCCAGGCGATCTCGAGCATCGATCCGATCGGACGCGTGGTGATCGAGGCCGATCCGCGCGTCCTGGCGCGGCGACCCGATCTCGATATCGTACTTGAGGCAGGTGATTCGCTACTCGTGCCCAAGCAGCCGAGCTTCGTGCTCGCGCTGGGCGAGATCGCCAACCCGGGCGCGGTGCAATTCATCCCGGGCAAGACCGCGCTGGAATACATAAGCGAAAGTGGCGGCTTGCGGCGGACATCCGACGTGAGCCACGCTTTCGTCGTGCTACCCAACGGCGCGACCGAGCCGCTCGCGGCGAGCTACGGACGTCGCTCGCGTGTGGCACCGCCGCCAGGATCGACAGTGATCGTGCCCGTCAATCCCAACCGCTTCATCGGACTCAGTTTCGCGCGCGACATCGCGACGATTATCGGCCAGTTCATTTCGTCGGTCGCGACGGTCGCGTTGCTGGCCAAGTAAGCGGTTAGGATCGGAGCAGTCGCATGGTGTTCGATCAGAACAGCCGGGTGGCCGTGATCGGCCTTGGCTATGTCGGCCTGCCGCTCGCGGTGGCGCTGGCGCGAAGCTTTCCGACGTTGGGTGTGGACATCAACGCCGCGCGCGTAGCCGAGCTGAAGGCGGGCCACGACCGCACGCACGAGGTGGACGGGCCAGCGCTGACCGCGAGCGCGCTCAACTATTCCACCGACATCGCCGACGCGCGTGCCAGCGCGGTGTTCATCGTGACCGTGCCCACGCCCGTTGATTCGGCGAACCAGCCCGACCTTCGCCCCGTGATGGGCGCGACGCGCGCGATCGCGCGCGTGCTCGAAGCGGGCGCGGGGACGATCGTCGTTTACGAGAGCACGGTCTACCCCGGCGTGACAGAGGAGATTTGCGGACCCGAGCTGGAGCGGTTGAGCGGCCTTAAGCGCGGGGTTGACTTCTTCCTCGGCTATAGCCCCGAGCGGATCAACCCGGGGGACCGCGAGCACACGGTCGATCGGATCATCAAGGTGGTCGCGGGCGAGGACGCGGCGACGCTGGACGCGCTGGCGACGATGTATGGTGCGGCGACGACAGGGGGTGTGTTCCGCGCCGCCTCGATCAAGGCGGCCGAGGCGGCGAAGGTCATCGAGAATGCGCAGCGCGACATCAACATTGCCTTCATGAACGAGATCACGCAGATCTTTCAGAAGTTGGACATCTCGATCTACGATGTTCTCGACGCAGCGGGGACGAAGTGGAACTTCCTCAAGTTCTCGCCTGGCCTGGTGGGTGGCCACTGCATCGGTGTGGACCCTTATTATTTAAGCTACCGCGCGCAGCAACTGGGGTTGCAACCGCGCGTGATCCTGTCGGGCCGCTCGATCAACGACGAGATGGGCCACTATGTCGCCGATCAGGTCCACCAACGGCTTGGCAAAGCGTGCGACATCCTCGTACTCGGGCTGACGTTCAAGGAGGACGTGCCCGATCTCAGGAACTCGAAGGTCGCCGACGTGATCGCGCGGCTGAAGTGGATCGGCCACAATGTCACTGTCCACGATCCACTCGCGGATAACGAGGAGGCGGGGCACGAATATGGCCTGACATTGGATCCGAACGCGCTCGAAGGCCGTTACGACGCGGTCGTCGCCGCGGTGCCGCACGCGCATTACCGGCAGATGCAACCCGCCGAAGTCGCGGGACTATTGCGCGAGGGGGGGCTGATCGCGGATGTGAAAGGCATGTGGCGGGGCGTAACCTTCCCTGAAGGCGTGCGGCGATGGCAGCTGTGAGCGACCTCGCCGCCGATACGCGCGCGGCGCTGCGGCGCATGGCCAAATCGGTGTGCGTGATAAGCTGCGCGCACGACGGCAAACGCTATGCGATGGCGGCGACCGCGACCGATGTGGTCAGCCTCGATCCGCCGTCGATGGTAGTTAGCGTCAACCGCTCGGCGTCGTTGCACGCGGCGTTGTCGGCGGGGGCGGATTTCTGCGTCAACGTGCTTGGGCGCGATCAGGAAGAGGTTGCGCGTGCGTGCGGCGGCGCGCTGACCGGCGAGGAACGGTTCACGGTAGGAGAATGGAGTGTTGGTCCGCAAGGAT
>JAABUX010009940.1_pt1 | contig 10703 bp, 10 predicted proteins | sample 5561851 | NCBI WGS metagenome assembly JAABUX01 (sample SAMN10711883, study PRJNA513361) | rock metagenome | isolation source: Antarctica rocks | place: Antarctica: Victoria Land, Richard Nunatak red sandstone | collected 2016-01-03 | reverse complement strand
CGCAGTGCCTGACGCGCCGGCGGGCCAACGGCAAAACCGAAAACTACCATGCCATGCTGGCTGGCACGGTCGTGGCTCCCGGCCATGCCATGGCGTTGCCGCTGATGCCCGAGTTCATTGCGCCCCAGGACGGCGCAGAAAAGCAGGATTGCGAGCGCAACGCCGCCAAACGCTGGCTCGCCACCCACGGCGCGCGCCTGAAGGATCTGCGGCCGGTCTACCTCGGCGACGACCTATTCGCCTGCCAGCCGGTCGCTGAGGCCATCCAAGGGGCGGGCGGCGATTTCCTGCTCACCGCCAAGCCGTTGTCACACAAGGCCCTGTATGACTTCATGCAAGGCGCCGAGTTCGATGAGCACGCGGTCTCGCAGAAGACCACCGGCAAACGCCTGACCTATCGCTATCGCTGGTTCGAGGACGCGCCGTTGCGTGATGGACAGGACGCGATGCTCGTCAACTGGATCGGCGTCACCATCACCGACGCTCAGGGCCACGTCACTTACAGCAGCGCTTTCGTGACCTCGCTGCCCGTCACGCGCGACACCGTCGCCGAGATCGTGGCCTGCGCCAGGGCCAGATGGAAGATCGAAAACGAAAGCTTCAACGTCCTCAAGTCCAACGGCTACCACCTCGAGCACAACTTCGGCCACGGCAAGCAGAACCTCGCCATGATGTTCGCCGCCATGAACCTGCTCGCCTTCGCACTCCATACGATCTGCGACGCACTCGAACCGCTCTGGACCGCCGCCAGAACCGCCAAACGAGCGCGGACGCGCTTCTTCGAACACCTCAGGACCATCACGGCCTATCTCGTCTTCCCCAACTGGACGACGCTCTTGCAGACCCTGATCGACTCAAAACCACCGCCCCACGTCGAGGCCCAACTCGCACGATGATACCCATGCAGCCGCACGGCCAATGAGAATTGCTGCCTGGCCGGTCAACTGCTTGACCTCGCCCGCAAGGAGCACGCAGGGCAAGCCGACGCCGCAGTGGGCCTGCCCATCGTCAACCTGTCGCGCCTTGCGCGGGAAGCGGCGGCAATCGTCGTCCCGCTCGCGGAAGAGGCAGGACGCACGCTCGATGTCGAGTTGCCCGCGTCCTTGCCGGTGCGCGGCCGGCCGGACGACCTGCGCGACATGGTGCGCAATCTGCTCGACAACGCCCTGGTGCACGGCCAGGGCACGATTCGTCTTGCCGCGTGCCTCGGGGTGGACCCTGGCGGCGGGCAGGAGACTTGGATCACGGTGAGCGACGAGGGACCGGGCGTCCCGGTGGGGCTGGGCGAGGCGGTGTTCGAGCGCTTCCGCAAGGGCAGCCCTGCCACCATGGGCCACGGGCTCGGCCTCGCGATCGTGCGGGAGGTCGTGCGCGGGCATGGCGGCACGGTGGTGTTCCTGCCCGGTCCCTGTTGCCAAGCGCGGATCACCTTGCCTGCCGTGGAGCGCGCGGGATGAGCGCGGGCAAAGGGCAAGGCCGATGCGGCATGCCGGGCGGCGCCTCTTCAAGCTCCGTTACGGTGTCGGGCAGACATTGCCGCTCACCCCAGCAAGGAACAGGGTCAGCGAAAGCCGAACCCGAAACCGATCGACACGCCAGGGTTCTGGTAGATGGGCGGCGGCGGAGGCGGCGCGTAGTAGGCGGCTGGCGGAACCGCGTAGTAGCCCCGAGGCGCATAGGAGTAGGCAGGCGGCGGGGCCGAGTAGATCACCGGCGGGGCCGCGTAGTAGCTTTGCTGCTGGCGCTCGCGCCACTCGTGTTCGCGCCACTCGTGCTCGCGCCAGCGCCGCTCCTGCTGCTCATGCCACTCGTGGTGCCGCCAGCCGTCGTCGTCCCAATCCGCCCGTGCGGGCGAGCAGGCTGCGGCCACGCCCAAGGCGCTGACCGATGCGAGAAGAACCGGAAGTAGACGCATGAATGCCTCCTGGCCAACGGGCTGCCAACCGCCTGGTGCCGATAGGGAGGTAACATCCGGATTGAGGCCGGATTTTGGCCTTCGTGGGCCGAGATTGTGACGGCCGCAGCCAAGGGCACTTCTGTGCCATCAAGGTCTACCGCGTGCACGAGGCGCACAAGCAGGGGTCCCCTCACGGTTTGCTCAAAATCGCACGCCAAGCGGAAAGGGCCAGAGTATCAGGGGCTTGCACAAACGGAGGTTTGCGGACGGATTGTCGCTCCTACGCCAAATCTGGCGATTTCCGTTGCAAAACCCTCTTTCAGAACCCGGCCGAAAGGTAAGCTGTTTGTGCTTGGGCCCTACCGTGCAATTTTGAGCAAACCGTGAGGTGACCCCAAGCAGGCGGCGTAGCCGTCCGGGTCGGGCGTCGCGCTTGCTTTGCGGCTGGCAGCATCAACATTGGCTGGTCCTCGATCCCTGCGCCCGGTGAGACCGGGCCGCCATGGCAGCCGGGCCGATGCTCCGACTACGCAATGAACTTGCCATGGCCACGAGCGTGCGTGCCAGGTTTGATCAACCTATAGTGGAAATTGATCTTGACGGTATACGCCCTGCGGATCGGCCTCGTGGCCGGCGGCCTGCTCTCCAGCGCGACGCCTGCTGAGGCGGTCAGCTTCTCGTTCGCACAGATTGCCGGCGACACGCTGAGCGACGTCCAGGCGCAGGCCTTTGCCGCCGCGGCGGCGGCGTGGTCGGCGGTGCTCACGGACCCGGTGGCGGTAAGCATCGGCATCGGCTTCCGCGACCTCGGCACCGGGGCGGGCGGAGGCGCGGTGCTGGGGGCGACGCGGCCGGGTTTCGGCACGGTGTCGTATGCCGGATTTGCCGGGGCGCTGGCGGCGGACGCGCGCAGTTCGACGGACCAGGCGGCGGCGCACCTGCCGGCGACAGGGCCGTCCCCCCGCATCACGCTGACCACGGCGGAAGCGCGGGCGCTCGGCTTCGCGGCGCCCGTGGCGACGGACGGGAGCATCGAGTTCTCCTCCAACTCGCAGGTGACGTTCGCGACGACGCGGATGGACCTGCAAGCCGGGCGCTACGACCTGATCGGCACGGCGACGCATGAGATCGGGCATCTGCTCGGCTTCGATTCGGCGCTCGACACGGGCTCGGCGACGCGGACGGCGCTGGACGCGTTCCGGTATGCTGGGCTGGGGGCGCCGGGGTTCGCGGCGGGGCAGGCGGCGTATTTCTCGGTGGACGGCGGGGCGACCAGCCTGGCCAGCTTTTCCGTGGGGGGCAGCGGGCAGTACCAGGCGAGCCATTGGCTGCAAGGCACGGGCGGGCTGATGGACCCGGCGGTGCTCGACGGCGTGGAGAAGGACATCACGCCGCTGGACGTGGTGGCGCTGGACACGGTGGGCTGGGACGCGACGGTGGCGGAGCCGCCGTCAGGCGCGGTGCTGCTGGCCGGGCTGGGGCTGCTGGGGCTGTGGCGGATGCGCTCGGGCTGTCGGGACCAGAAGGCCCAGCGGCGCGAAAACGCATGATAGCGGCTCGCACGCAGTGTTGGGCCTCACCCAACATCGTTGCTGTGAGCTGCAAAGTAGCGTCGTCCTAGTGGAGTAGGCCCCAGCAAGCCACTCGCGCGAGACACTTTCCACGTCTCGCATGGGTTGTTTTCAGGTTTCCGAGACGGTACCGTGGGCGGGTCTAGACTCCAGCGAGACGGAGCACCGCTTCCGCATGCCCCTTTACGGCTACGCGCGCGTATCGACCCTCGACCAGGATCTCGGCATCCAGCGCACAGCCCTCAAGGCGGCCGGCTGCAAGGTGATTCGTGCCGAGAAGGCCAGCGGGTCCAAGCGTGGCGGTCGGACCGAGCTGCAGGTGGTGCTCGACTTCATGCAGCCCGGCGACACCCTGGTCGTCACCCGCATCGACCGCCTCGCCCGGTCCATGAAAGACTTGCAGGACATCGTGCACGAGCTGAAGGGGAAGGGCGTGGCTCTGCGCGCGACCGAGCAGCCGGTGGACACCGGCACCGCGGCTGGCAAGGCGTTCCTCGACATGCTGGGCGTGTTCGCCGAGTTCGAGATCAACCTGCGCCGCGAGCGCCAGTTGGAAGGGATCAAGGCGGCAAAGGCCCGTGGCGTCTACAAGGGCCGCAAACCCACGATCGATCCGGTTGAACTGCGGCGCCTGCGCGATGAAGAGAAGCTCGGGCCTGCTGCCATCGCACGTCGCCTTGGCATCGGCCGCGCCAGCGTCTACCGCGTGCTCGGAACGCATAAGCAGGTGGCGTAGCAGCCCGGCTCAGGCATCGCGCTTACTTTGCGGCTGGTAGCAGCGATGTTGGGTCGTCCCCTAGTAGGCGAGTTCGTCCTGGGTGGAGCGGAAGTTCGTGGTGACCGAGATCACCCCCGCATAGGCGCAGCCCAGCCAGGCGACCATGAACTCCGGGCAGTTGTCGAGATGGATCAGCAGCCGCTGGCCCGGCCGGACGCCGCGCGCATGGAGCCCCCCGGCGAAACGGCGGATCGCGTCCCGGAACTCGGCGTAGGACCAGGTGCGCTCCGGCGCGTCGAACGGCTGCCAGATCAGGAATGGGTGGGAGCCGCGGAGCGCCGCCTGCGCGTCGATCAGCGTGCGGACGTCACGGCCTTCGAAGCCGCTCAGCGGCTCGGGGCCCCGGTTGAGCGACGGCCCGCTCATGCGGGCGCCTGCGCCATCGGCAGCGCAGTCCGGAAGGCGTCGAGCAGCGCCTGCGGCGAGCCTGTGCCAAAAACGTAACGATCGGGGCGCACCAGGACGGCCTCGGCGCTGCGCGTCCCGAGCCAGGCCTCGAGCTTCGTGCGGAACGGAGCCAGGAGCGGGTCGTCCAGCGGCACGGACATGACCATTGCCGGCACCTCGACCCGCGCGGACCCATCGGGTGCGCCGATCAGCCACGCGCCTTGCCCGAGCACGTCGTCCAGCCGCAACGCGGCCTCGTCCGTACCGGCCCAGGGCTGCGGGAAAAGCTCGCCCGCACCCGGGCTGCCCGCCAGGATGCAGCCGCCGCCGAGCGCGGGAGGCCGGAGCGGCGGGATCATCGATCCGCCCTCGGCGCGGGCGGCCAGCATGGCGGCGTCGCGGCGGGCGGCTGCCGCCGGGTCCAGCGTGCAGACGACACGGCCCATGCCGATGGCGAAGTCGATGTAGGCGCGAACGTGCGGCGACCTCTCCGGCTGGTACGTGCCCAGCAGGTCGTCCGCTGCACCCCGCTTCAGCACCGCCTCGAGTTTCCAGGCAATGTTGGCGGCGTCCCGCAACCCCGAGCACATGCCCTGGCCGGCGAAAGGGGGCATCTGGTGCGCCGCATCGCCGGCGAGGAGCACGCGGCCCTCGCGCCAGGACCGCGCGACCAGGGCGTGGAAGCGATAGACGGCCTTGCGGTCGAGCTTCACGTCATCGCCCAGGTTCCAAGGGGCGAGCAGGCCCCCGATGAAGCCGTCGTCCAACACCTGCTCAGGCGTCTCCCCGGGCAGTATCATGAACTCCCAGCGATGGCGGCCGGCGCTCATCAGCACGCAGGTGGTAGGACGTCTCGGGTCGCAGATTTGCAGGTTGACTTTCGGGACCGCCTCGGGATCGGGCACCAGGGCGTCGATGACAAGCCAGGGTTCGTCGAAGCCGTGGTCCTCGAGTTCGACTCCCAGGCTTTCGCGCACGCGGCTGGACGCCCCATCGCAACCGACCAGGTATCGCGCCCGGATCGTTGACGGTCCGGCCAAGCTCGACAGCCCGGCAGCGACCCCGCCGGCATCCTGCGCCAGCGTTTCCAATGCAACGCCGAGCCGCAGTTCGGCAAGCTCGCTCCGCGCGAGCTTTGCCCGCAACGCGCGTTCGATGCCCGGCTGATGGATCATGTATCCCGTCGCCCAGCCGGAGGGTGATCCGGCAGCATCGGGATCGAAGCGCAGCAGCACCGACCCGTCCGCCGCCCGGAACTCATACGGCGGCGCCGGGCGTATCGAGTCGGCAGTCCCGTCCAGCACCCGCAATTGCTGGAACAGGCGCATGATCTCATGGTCGAAATGCGCCGCACGGGGAAGGGGATAGACATCCATGCTGCGCTCGACGGCGATCACCTTGACGCCCAGCCCGACGAGAAGCAGCGCCAGGGCGACGCCCGTCGGGCCAAGCCCGGAGATCAGGACGTCGCAATCGCAGTCCTCGTGCCTCCTGCTCACGTTTCCGGCTCACAAACGTTCTCGATGGCGCCGAGGCCGTCGATCTCGATGCGGACCCGATCGCCGGGCGCCAGGAAGCGCATGGGCTTCATGGCCGCGCCGACGCCGCCGGGCGTGCCGGTGAACAGCAGGTCGCCCGGCTCCAGCGTCATCGCCTGCGACAGGTGCTCGACTTGGCTCCAAACGTCGAACACGAGGCGGGATGTGTTCGAGGACTGCCGCAACTCGCCGTTGACCAGGCCTCGGATGCCGAGCCCGTGAGGGTTGGGCACCTCGTCGGCAGTCGTGATCCAGGGGCCGAAGGGGGCGTGGCTGTCGAACGACTTCCCCAGCACCCACTGCGGCGTGCGGTGCTGCCAGGCCCGCTTGGTGACGTCGTTGCCGACGCACCAGCCGAACACCGCGCCTGGCGCAGCCTCACGCGAGACATGGCGCCCGCCAGTGCCGATCACGGCGACCATCTCCGCTTCGTAATCGGAATGCGGCGAGACCTGAGGCAGCTGGATCGGGTCGAACGGCCCGTTCACGGCAGTGACGGCCTTGCTGAACCAGATTTGGTGCGGCGGCATCTCGGCCCCGCTCTCGGCGATGTGGTCGGCGTAGTTGAGGCCGATGGTCATGATCTTGCCGGGGCGCAGGACGGGCGCCATGAACCGCACGGACTCCAGCGGAATGGCCTGCTCGGCCTCGGTCGCGAGCCGGCGCACCTCTCGCTCCAGCGTCGGCCATCGCGCGATCAGGTCGATCATGTCCACGGCCAGACCCGGCGCGACGCGCGAGAGCGGGAGGACGTGGTCCCCGGCCACGATCCCAAGTTCGGGGCCACCGCCTGCCCCGAATGTTGCGAGCCTCATGCCCATGCCTCCGCTGGGGCCATGTGGCGCCCGGCACTCGCGATCACGAATGCGCCGTCGGCGCCGCGGGACCCCACTGGGTTCCCATGAGTTCCTGGACCGTGGCGACATGAGGCGCATCTTCGGCGGTGAACAGGTCGCCGTCGGTCCAATGCTCCAACTGCCGGCCCCAAGGGTCCAGCCAGTAGTCGAAGACCTGGCTGCCGAGCGTATGGCGGCCGACGCCCCAGGCGGAACGATGCTGCTTGCGCTGGAGATGGTTGTGGCCGGCCATCAGGTCGTCGAGGTCGCGCACCTCGTAGGCGGCATGATGGAAGCCAGGAGCGCCTCCGGGCATCTGCACGAGGAAAACGCTGTGATGGTCGGTCGGCTCCGGGCCACGGTCGCAGCGCAGGAAAGCGCCGAGCGCGGAGCCGTTGGGAAACTGGATCTCGTCCGAGGTGACCGCCAGGGTGCTCGCCGGTTCAGCATGCGCGGGCTCGACCGCTGCCGCGGCGAGTGGCTGCTCGATGCTTCCGTGCACAACCTGCGCAAGCTGCACCGGGACTCTGTCCGGCGTATGGAAAAGGCCAGAGAACGGGCCGCGAAAAGGATGCAGAGAGCCGCATAACGCGGCTTCGCACTTCATTCCGCACCTCTCCCGCCCGTCATCACCCCTACGCCGGCAATCTCGCAACAGGCTCCATACAGCCACCAGATCAGCGTGCGCGTCACCTCGACGGCCTGGCTTTGCTCGGGCGTGGCCGGCACCAGCTTGTGCACGAGGCGCTCGGCATGCACCCAACACAAAGCGTGCAGCCCGACCCGGAACTGCCCGGCGCCGTCCGACACGACCACCGTCCCGGCCGCGCTGGGCGTTGCGTCCATGCTCAGCAGGCCGTGGTGGCAGATCGCGCCCCACAGCGCGCCTTGGGTGGCCACCTGCACGGGATCGGGCGTGACCGCGAGCGTGTCGATGCTGAGGTGGGCCAGGTGCGCGGCCCACGCCGGCGCATCGGCGAACAGCTTCGCAGGATGCGCGTCCAAGAGCGCGATCACCTGGCCTGACAAGCCGTGCCCGCGTCCGCGGATACCGTCCGCTTGCGGGGTGTCTCATTCAACTTTGGGGCGGAGGACCAGGCGAGGACGCCGCGGTGCCAACCAGGCGCGGCGTGGGTGCTGTTGCCGGGAACCAGCCTCCTCCGGCACGAGGTCTGGATTGAACAACCGCATGGCGGCGTCGAGATGCACGATGCTGGCACGATGCTGGACGGTCTGCTGCTCCAGATGGCTCACGATCCCGCTCAGCTCGGATCGTTTCGCGCGCAAAACATCCATGACGTGAAGCTCGGCCATTGCAACTCTCCATCCTGGATCAAGGTTCAGGCTGGCAACCAGCCGACCCCACCCTTCGGAACAAGGGCGTGGTGGCAGTTGCTGCATGACACTGAGAAAGTGGCTGTCTCGTATAGCCATTCCTATGACACAGCGCACGGCGAGACCAAGCGGAGAGCATGCCGATGGACCACGATCAGCTTTCGCCAGGAAAGGGCGCTTTGCCGCCGACCGTGGCCGCGTCCGACGGAGCCTCCGCGCCCAAGGTAAGCGAGGCGGACCTGCATCTGCTGGCCAACTTCATCCCCCAGCTTGCCTGGATCGCCGGCCGGGACGGCTCGATCTTCTGGTACAACCAGCGTTGGTACGACTACACCGGCACGGATTTCGGGCAGATGCGCGGCTGGGGCTGGCGCGAGGTCCACCACCCCGACCACCTCGAACGGGTGGCCAGCAAGCTTCAGAAGGCTTTCGAGACCGGCGAGACCTGGGAGGATACCTTCCCGTTGAAGGGCAAGGACGGCCAATACCGCTGGTTCCTTTCCCGCGCCGTGCCCATCCGCGACGAGGCGGGCCAAGTCGTGCGCTGGTTCGGGACCAACACGGACGTGACCGAGCAGCGCGCGTGGGAGGAGCGGGTTCGCCGCAGCGAGCAGCGGTTCCTCACCGTGCTCGACGCCTCGACCGCAATCATCTGGAACATGGCGGCCTCCGGCGGGTTCGAGTGGCCGCAGCCGCGCTGGACGGCCTTCACCGGGCAGGCCTTCGAGGAGGCGCGGGGTGCCGGGTGGGTCGAGGCGATCCATCCGGAGGATCGGGTGCATACGCTCGACGTCTGGCGCTACGCCGTCGAGACCGGGTCCCGCTACGAGGTCGAGCACCGCGTGCGCCGCAACGATGGGGCGTGGCGATACATGGAGGCGCACGCCGTGCCGATCCTGGGCGAGGACGGCACCGTCGCCGAGTGGATCGGCACGCACGCCGACGTCACCGAGCGCAAGGACGCCGAGGCGGCGATGCAGGCCGCCCGCGACGAGGCGGAGGAGGCGAACCGGGCCAAGAGCACCTTCATCGCAAACATGAGCCATGAGCTGCGCACGCCGCTATCGGCCATCATCGGCTACAGCGAGATGCTGCAGGAGGAGCTTGAGGACAGCGGCGACCCGGACGGGCTTGGGGACGACATCCGCAAGGTCGAAAGCAACGCACGCCATTTGCTCAGCCTGATCAACGACGTGCTCGACCTTTCCAAGATCGAGAGCGGCAAGATGGAGGTCTTCGCGGAGACCTTCGACGTGGCCGAGATGGCGGGCACCGTGGCGACGACCGTCCAAGCGCTGGTCGAGAAAAGGGGCAACACGCTGACCCTGGACCTCGCCCCGGATTTGGGGACGATGCACTCGGACGCGACCAAGGTGCGCCAAATTCTGCTGAACCTGCTCGGCAACGCCGCCAAGTTCACCGAAGGCGGGAGCATCACCCTCTCCGCCGAGCGCCGCTCCGGCCCCGGCGGCAAGGACTGGCTGGCGTTTCGCGTGAGCGACAGCGGCATCGGCATGACCGAGGAGCAGTTGGCCAAGCTGTTCCAGCGTTTCCAGCAGGCGGACGCCTCGACCACCCGAAGGTTCGGCGGCACCGGGCTCGGGCTGTCCATCACCAAGGCGTTCAGCGTCATGCTGGGCGGGGAGGTGGACGTGGAGAGCACGCCGGGCCAGGGAAGCGCCTTCGCCGTCAGGCTCCCGGCCAACCCCGCTGCCGAACAGGACAGGGCGGAGGGCGAGGCGCAGGCGGAGCACGACGACGCGGGGGGCAGCCTCGTGCTCGTGATCGACGACGACCCGGCGCAGCGCGACCTGATGACCCGCTTCCTTGAGCGCGAAGGCTTCAGCGCGCGCACGGCGCCGGACGGTCCCACAGGCATCGAGCTGGCCCGCGCGCTGCGGCCGCGGGCCATCCTCCTGGATGTGATGATGCCCGGCATGGACGGCTGGTCGGTGCTGAGCGCGCTCAAGGCGGTCCCGGAGCTGGCGCAGATACCGGTGGTGATGGTCACCTTCGTCAGCCAGCGCGGCCTCGCCAACTCGTTGGGCGCCGCCGACTACGTGCTCAAGCCCGTGGAGTGGGAGCGGTTCCGGCAGGTGATGGACCGCTTCCGTGGCGGGGATGGCGACGTGCTGGTGGTGGACGACGACGCCGACACGCGCCAGCGGATGCGCACGGTGCTGGAGCGGAACGGCTGGACGGTCACCGAGGCCGCCAATGGGCTCGAGGCGCTCGACCAGGTCGCGCATGCGGTGCCGAAGCTGATCCTGCTTGATCTCACGATGCCGGTCATGGATGGGTTCTCCTTCCTGAGGGCGTTGCGGGAGCGGCCGGGCTGCGCCGACGTGCCGGTCGTCGTGC
>JAABUX010009938.1_pt1 | contig 10705 bp, 21 predicted proteins | sample 5561851 | NCBI WGS metagenome assembly JAABUX01 (sample SAMN10711883, study PRJNA513361) | rock metagenome | isolation source: Antarctica rocks | place: Antarctica: Victoria Land, Richard Nunatak red sandstone | collected 2016-01-03 | reverse complement strand
AGACTCCGCGGAGCAGAGGCTCCTTGAGCTGCATAGACTCGAAGTTCGTGACGACCTTTACGCCCTTCGTCGTCTCGAAGTCCAGCGTTTCGGCGTCCGCCTGCGCCTGGGCCGGCCTGCCGCGCGCATGCGTGGCCATCAGTCCCTGCATTGTTGCGAGAACCGACCCAGACATGCCTGGCAGGGGAACCACGGGCCCGGACGAAAGCAGAAGAGCGGCACCTAGCCGCCATGGTGGCGAAGGCTGGCTTCCTGACTCTTCTTTGCTTAAGCGCTGTGCGTGCGGCTCCTCTCTGCAGCAGGGGTGTCGTTCACAGGCCTGTCGAGCGCAACGAAGGCTCTAACGCTGCACTCGCTGCAATGCAAATGTGATTCGGCCCGCAATGAGAACGTTGCCAGGCGACGAAGCTCACTTGCGAAAGGGTCTCCAGACCCCCCTAGATGCGATCCACACTTCGCCGCGAGTCTCTGCTGCATGTCTGCTTCGCGGCCGGCGGTTTGATGCAAGTGCAAAGGCTGTTGCCGCCGACATCCGCTCTATGCTCGGGATGGCACCCGATCAGATCAGCAGCGCCGTGGAGCGCCGACGGCCGCGCGGCGCGAAGACGCGCCGGCTCAAGCAGCCGCCTGCTGCTAGCGGTGGCGCGGGTGCGCTCCCCGACGGATCGGTGCTGTGGAGGATGCGCAGCTTTCGGCGGGTAGTGGCCCCCATGCATGACGGCCTGCATGTATATACTACTCGGGCATTACGTCTGCAACTGCTTGTTCTGCAGGAGACGGTAAAACCATGTGGACCATGCCGCACAGCAGCCGCAGCAGTGAGGAGCATACAACAAAGCAGCGACAGCAGGCTGACGGCAGCAGCACACAGCACAGACGGGGCACAGCCGACTGCAGCGCAGCCGCAGCCGGTCGATCGCGATGAGCACAACCGCCGGCAGGCGGAGACGTTCGATGCGGTGGCCGAGAGCTGGGAGGAGGACCATGATCCCGAGATCCTGAAGGTGCATGCTGTTGAGGTCATGCCCGGCTGTGCCCGCTGTTTGCGCTCTCCCGGCTGCGCGGAAGAACCGACCGCTACACGACGTTGGCGAGGAGCGGCCTTGTGTTTGGTACGTCGCGCGCAAGGGCTTGTGAGCAGTCTCGAGATGACCGAGTCAGGCCGGCAGGCGCCGCTGCTCTTGCGCTCTTTGTGTGTGTGCCAGTATTGCAGCATGGCTCAACGCATGCAGAACCGGGTTAGGCACTGAGACTTGACACCCTTAGACGAAATCGACGTTCGCGCAGAGGCTGGACCGCATCGTCGGCGCCGTGCCGGGGCTCGGGCCAGGGTCCAGGGTTCTCGACGTCGGGAGCGGCGCCGGCGCGCTCATCCCCCACCTGCAGCGGGCGGGGGTCGCGGACGTGCTGGCTCTGGATCTGTCAGCCGGGATGCTCGGCAAGCTCCGGCGGCGGCTCCCCGACCCTGGCTCCTTGGGCAACGATCCTGGAGTGAGCTCTGACCCTCTACCAGAGTTTACCCAGCCAGAACTGTATCTGCGCACACCACTCATGATAAGGCACTGTCACATCGAGGGCTGGGTGACCCTGTGGAGATCCCCGGCCGTGCATTAAACAAGTCGGCTCGATAGAGGCGCCCGATATCTATATCTGGTGCCGCCCTTGCAGCGGCACCCGTCTACTGCGTGCCACAACTGCTGCCGTTCAGCACTGACACGGACTTGGATCATGCAGGTGCGGACGTGGCAGGGCGACATTGTTGACCTGCCCGCCTTCCAGGGTCCCTTCGACGCCGTCTTCTTCAACGCAGTCTTCGGCAACGTGGCCGACCAGAAGGCGGCGCTGACGGCGGCGGCGCTGCGGCTGCAACCGGGGGGTCACATCGTCATCAGCCACCCGCTCGGCCGAGCCTGGTTGCAAGTGCGGGGCGGGCTAGGGTTCGGGTCCACAAAGGGGTCGGTTCTGGCGTCTGGGTCGGGCCTCGGGTCAGTGTCACGGTGTTGGGCTAGTGGCAAGGTCAGGCTCAGGAGCCGTGACCCGACAACCTTGGCTTTTGCTGCCGTGCGAGCGACGGCGGTCTCTGTCTTAGTGCGTCAGCTGATGGGCGAAACTCTGCTGTGCCCGGCGTTGCACCATCGTTTGACCTGCTGCGGGCAGTGCGGCTACATCAATCGCGCAGCAAGCGCCGCTTTGCGCGGCAACATCGGCGGCAGCCTGCGCTGCATACTGGCTGCGGCGCTGAGCAACTCCCGCAGTCTGGCGGCCGGCTTGACAGCTAGTGATTGCCATCCTTCATAGTGCCGACATGCCACAGCAAGCTGTCGAGCAGCGATGCAGGATGGCGATGAGTAGCGGTCAAGCCGGCCCTCACACTGCAGACGTCGCCCAGCGCCACTTGCAGTAGCAGGAGTCGAAACTCAATTCTCGGCAAAATGCTCCTCCTTTCCAAGTCATGAGCGGGATAGTCACCACGGCTGCTCCGAGGCAGGTCCGCGGAAAGACGCGCCTCTGTGCGCGGTCAGGGGTGTGTCTATAAACGCGCCTCTGTCACTCGTGCTCATGCCGCCGCGCACGCGCAGTGCAGGGCCTGCACGAGGCCGACCCGGCGACGGTGCCGCGCGCGCTGCCGGACGAGTACCGCGTGATGGACCTCATCGCCGACCTGCCGCTGCGGATGGTGCACTACGTGGACACGCGGAGCCTTTACTGCGCTGTCCTGCAGGTGCGGCGCAGTGTGGCAAACCCATGAGTCAACCTGAGTGACCCACCCACCCGTATCCATTGTACCCCGAGGCTGTTGTTCAGCCTCCAGCCCTTGTATTACTGGGCAACTGAGACTGTCGTCATGACAATGCTCCTCAGCCTACAGAGTTCCACCGGCTTCGCCCGCTTGCGGTGCGAGTCAGCCATGACATAGCATGTCGACTGCAAGAATGCGTGTGTTCAAGCGCCATGCTTCGCGCGCGAAGGTTCCGCCGGGCTATTACCTGCGGTCCGGCCTGCGGCGGCTGGCGGGGAACGTGACCACCGGCTTCGGCCGCGGCAGTGCGCAGCTGGGCTTCCCCACCGCCAACCTGCCGCCGGGGCCGCTGGCGGAGGCGCTGGCGGGACTGCCATCCGGGGTCTACTTCGGGTGTCTTCTCGCCATCTACCCTCTGAAGCAGGCTTGGTCGATCCTGCCCCCGGCTGTTTGTTTTGGTGGCAGACGGTGGCTAATGGTCGCATGCGGCTCTCCCTCACTACATCATTAAATGATTGTCAACCCCAGTACACAAGTGCGTTCCATCTTGGTTGGTTCCATCATCACTGAGAACCCACGTTTCGACCCCTGTGACAGGTGGGCCAGCCTAAAGCGCACGCCGAACAGTGACAGCCGGCCGGCAGCGGATTTCGAGACGCACAAGATGGTCATGAATGTCGGCCTGCGCCCTACCATGGAGGTGCTGCTCTCTTGCTGTCCTCGTGGTGTGTCGGGCTGCGTGGTCATGCCTGCTGGCCATTTTTCGCGCAGGAATATGCCCACCTGGTGGGGCTCTAGCCCGAGGACAAGCTACAGCTGCTGCTTCCGACTGATCGTTAGTAGTGATCGCAGGACGGGGCGGCTCTGACGGTGGAGGCCCACGTGCTGCACCGCTTCAGCAGCAGCTTCTACGGGGAGCCGCTGCGCGTCATCGCCACGGGATTTCTCAGGCAAGCACGAGCCGTGCGGTCTGCCGCCAGCTGACGCGACCCTCTCGTTTCATGCTGTGTGTGTCGACCACTCCCCACTGGCACAATGGAGTACTAACAGCAGCCACCGTCAACCAGTCTGGATCATCGCTGAGTATTCAGTCATCACAATGGTCGAGACAAGGCGACTCCTTCCTTCATCTTTGTCGCAGCACTCTGGACGTACAGGCTGCAGCTGGATTCGCGGCAGGCTTGAGCCCCTGACCGCCTGCGTCTGCACACATCCTTCCTGACATCGATCACCTGCGACTTATTGCCTGCGCGGTGAATGTGACCCAAACCCCCACCCTCCCTAAACTTAACCCTGACCTTGAGTTTGAGTATGAACCTAAGTCTGCCGCTACCCCTTGTGCAGGCCGGAAATGAAGTTCAAAGGCTTGGACCAGCTGATCGGGCGGATTCAGGCGGATGTCGGCCTCGCATCCGCGCAGCTCGAGCTGCCGGCCCACTCGCGGGTGAAGGATGACCCTTTCCTGAGGGTTTGACGAGCATAGCAGAAGCATCAGGCGCCCACCACACAGGACAGAAGCAGAAGCGATTGATGCCGCTACCGCCGATGGCTTTGGGATGACAGTGGAGCCGACAGTCATTGAGCGGTGCAACGCAGCCGGGGTGCCGAGAATGCAGCCAATAACGCTACCAATGAAAGGTGCATGGCGCGGCTCGTCGTGCCGGCAGCCAGAGTGAGTGTGTGGAGCAGTGCTGCTGCAAGAGACTTCAGCGCGTGATGGTCTAAATTGCGTGCTTGATCAGCTGCAAACTGTTCACTATCAGCGGCCTGAAGCTGCAGTGCAGTGTACATATTATTGCGCAACGCCTACTCTGCAGCGACGCTTCGGATGCATGTGCAACTCTACCTAGGTGCTGCGCCGTCCACTGGGGACAAACTTGACCGCTAGTGTGATGTGCTCAGATGGCTTTCGATCAATACATGCTTCGTGTTATTTACGGACAGCGGAAGAGGTTCATCTGCTGAATCTGCCGTCCTTGACTATCCATCACATTGTGACATTGCGACGTTGAAAGTGAAAGTGACAACGCCACCGAGAGCGTAATGTGGAAGGCGCGAGACCTATGGTCTGCTCCTTGAATGATAAGACGTGAGGCGCGCACGACGCATATTTGCCTGCTAGCGATAGCATCGTCGGCAGGCGCTCGCATGCATGCTGGCCGTGATGTTCATCATGCCAGCCTATCAAGGTGTAATGATTATGTTTAATCACCTGCTGCCATGCATGCCGTGCAGTTGACACTCCAGCGCATTACTTACGGTGCTGCAGCTCAGCTTGAGCCATGCAGAATGCATTGCCTGCTCTCGCTATATGGATTCCACACAGACGCAAGCAAGTATGCTAATACAAATCTGACGATGCATCGAATGCGCACCGCAGCATGCGCGGGTTCACAGCGTGGCCGGCAGGTGTGTGGTCCCCCGGACAGAGCAAACGCCTATCTCTCTATCTTTCGCATCTCGTCTGCGATCGTGCCATTTGGTGCCAGAGCCTTTCAGCAACATTGTGCGCTGCCGTGCCGTCCGGCTCATTGTGATCCAAGGGGGGCCATGGTCTGCACCGACGACAGACCTTACAAGCGGCAGAAGCTCGTGGCCGACGATGCTTTCTCCAGAGGTGCTGCTGGCTCACGTTGGGATACCTGCGCTCTTCCGTCGAAGAGCCCGTGAAGTGCCCTCGACAACCCGTCCTTTACTTGGTCCGTCCCTCCCCCCATTACCTGCTTACGCCTGCCCTCGCAGGGGCTTACAAAGACGCCGCCGACGCCTACACTGCGGCCATCGACGCGTGCACCGGCTGGCATGGCACGACGCCCGCAATGCTGCAGCCTCGGCAAGCCAGCCTTCACCATGCCGCTGCGCCGCAGGGTCGGCGCGGTCAGCAGCCCGGCGGCACCGTCACGGACAGGGAACGCGCGACGCTGCACAGCAACCGCGCGGCCGCGCACGAACGCCTGGGCGCCTTCACGTCGGCGCTGCAAGATGGGCTGGCGGCAGTCGACCTCGCGCCGCACTGGCCGAAAGCACACCTGAGGCGCGTCTGCTCGGTCATTTCACGCGCACAGTCCCTGGCAAACATCGGCATGATCGCCGTACGCTACAACTGGTTGCGATCGCCTGATTCACGTTTGTACGTGTACCGTTGCTGAGCTTCCTATCTCGACATCTCTCGTTGATTGCCAGGCCATCGGAGCACCACCGGAGCGCCTGTGCAGTCCCCTCCACATCCTTGCACAGACTTGTGGACCAAGATCTGTTCCCGTGCTGTGCATGATCTCGATGTCCCGCTGCGCAGGGTTGTCACAGCGCTGACCGGCCTGCGACGCTTGGACGCGGCCGCTGCCGCGGGCTCAGCTGCGCTCGAGCAATGCCCAGACGATGGTCCCCTGCAGGTGACAACAGCAAGCGCTGCGTCGCTCTTGACTCCTCGCTTACGCTGTGAGCAGTGAATGATCAGCTTTACCTTCATGTGGCCGGCAGCAAGGTGAGAAACTGCTGAGTTTGTCGCCCACTTTCAGCGCCTCATCACTCGCCAAACTCCACGGTACCAAACACCACGTACTGTCTTCGCTGAATGAAGGACCATAGCGACTGTCAGCTGCGGCCATGGAGGGGTGCTTGCCAAAGATCCGGCTGATGGTGTCTGCCCACAGCTCCGCAGGAGGCCCTGGCGCTCGCGGCGCGCTTGGCGGATGAGGCCCGCGGCGATCGCGCCGCCGACCCTCCGCTGTCTGAGCTGGGAGCCGATGGCAGGAGGCGGCTGCCCGTGACGGTGCTGTCGGGGTTCCTGGGCGCTGGCAAGACGACGCTGTTCAATCACATCCTCCGCAACCGACAGGGCCTCAAAGTGCGCTGTCGGTTCGTACATGTGCAGTTCTGCCCGATCCACAACTCGGCTGGTTTGGTGTCCAGTTTGGTGATGACTTTGCTGCGAACATGATATTCACGCCCGGTCTGCGCTGCGTGGCTTGTCCGGCCCCCGCACTTGGATGCCACGAGCCATGTGCAAGCAGAGACGCGGGCGCAGACAGAGTGATGGGTCAAAGTGGAGTTAACGGCATGTCCGCTATGCGATTGCGCAAGCCTGGATGTCGGCACAGGCTTATTCGTACAAAGCCCAGCTGCCAGTCCCCTGCAGGTTGCGGTGATCGTCAACGACATGGCGGAGGTGAACGTCGACGCGGCTCTGCTCGCGAATGGCGACCGCCTCAGGCGCGCGCCGGAGCGCCTGGTGGAGCTCTCCAACGGCTGCATCTGCTGCACCCTGCGCGACGACCTGCTGCAGGCGCGCCCCTGTGGGTCAGCCGCAGACGGAACTCGCTGATGCTATCTTTACCCATTGAATCCGCTAGGCTGCCGCTATGCTGCTCGCGTGTGTCAAGCTGCGCTGCCGAGTAAGTCAAGCCCTGTCCACCTTTCCTCATCATGTCCTCGTTGCTGTCCCTTTTGTTGTTTCGTGTTTTCTTTTGGGTGTCAGCGTAGCGTGTTGGTACACTGGATCTATCCCATCGATGGTGACACACTTGATAGAGCAGGGAGAGACCAAATCTATGAAACAGGTAACCATCACTGTCCTTGTTCTAAGTTAGTTGTGTTTTTTGGTTATATCCAAAATCCTGAGATCAATCTTTTGTAGTTGTAACAGAACTTGTGACTGTATCCTATATCTGCGCTAGGAGTTATGTACACAGAAGCAAGGTATGCAATCGGCACCTGCAGGAGGTGGCTGCCCTCGCCGCGGACGGCCGCTTCGACTACCTCGTCGTGGAGAGCACGGGCATCAGCGAGCCGCTACCCGTGGCGGCCACCTTCAGCGCCGCCGGCCTTGCCGACGTCGCCAGGTTGGACACGATGGTGCGGAAACGCATGCAGTCGCCGCAGAGTCATGGGTCCGGTTGAAAGTAAATGGAGGTTTTGGGTACCTTCTGTTGCCCTCATTTTGGTCTCCACGCCTGCAACGTACATCCCAAGGCGGTGGGTCGGTTGGCACCGGTTTGCTGCTGTTGCCAGGCTGGGCATGACGGTCACTCGAACCTCTCTGTTTATCACTCTTGATTTGCGACAGGCATGGCACCCGTCGACGCTCGCATGCGGGTCCATGTGCTGCGTGCCATTGCGCGCGGTGTGCGCGCCGCTTGCGCAGCGATGGAACATCCATGTGTGTGCCAAGGATACAGGAGCCTTGCCCCTTTTGGAAGGGAATAACATGCACCTGTTGCTGCTCGTACTCCAGCGGCGGACAACCGTGACACTGAACGTCGTGCTGCCCTATCATCCACGCACCCCTATGTGAGAGGCGCCATTGACTGCGGCAGGTGACGGTTGTGGACGCAAGCCAGTTCCTGGGCACGTTGCAGAGTCGCGACAGCGTGGCGGAGGCGGGACTTGTGCCGTGCGGCGACCAGGACGACGCCAGGACGCTGGCGCACCTGCTCATCGATCAGGTGCCAGTCTCGTGACGGTCTGTTCATCTTGCACGGTCATGTTCAGGCGTAATTAGTAAGCGGCTGCCAGGGTATCAAGATGCACTGCTGTGAATCTGGAGTCTGCGGCCTCTGTGAGCCTCTGCTGGCGGTGACGCGTATGCCACATGCCGCCATAGCTTTGAGCTGATAGACCACGTTGAATCGCCCTGCAACTGCCCCACAAAGGCCCAGCATAGGGACCCTCGCGCACACTGTCGCCCACTCTGCGCGCTGCGTCATGCCAATGTTTTCTGGGCCCACGTCGTGCAGGTCGAGCTGGCCGACCTGATCGTGATCAACAAGACGGACCTGGCGGAGCCGGCGGAGCTCGACCGCCTGCAGCGCATGCTCCGAGCCCTGAACCCCGGTGCCCAGCTGCTCAGGGTACAATTCCAGCCGTGCAATACCCTACCATGCCGCATGCGCTGCCCCGCTGCTTCAATGTCATCGAACCTTCTCGTCAAGGGAAAGACCCCTGCAGATGTACGGCTGAACTTCCTGGCTGGAAGTCCGGCCTCGCTGAGCTTGTCTGCGGCACGCAGGCGGTGCGGTGCGACGTTGACCTGAGGGCAGTGCTGGACTCGCGGCGCTTTGACGCGCGCAAAGCCTCCATGGCGGCGGGCTGGCAGCAGGTGATTCGGCAACGACTGATTCAAAGGACTGGTGACAAATCCATTGAACTGATGGAGCTTGAAAGCCGGCTCTGCGTGCAATGTTCGCCATGACCTGAATGTGATCACGAGAAACCTATGCGTCATAGATCCACTATGTGCGCACGTTGGGAGCATGCTGACATGCCGCTCAAACGATGCCTGTGTGTCTGGTCACAGGAGCTGCTGCGGCAGGGCCAGGCTGCCGAGGGCGAGGCGGCGGAGTTTGGGATCAGCAGTTTCGTGTACAGGTGCTCCCATGGCATCATGTCTGCACGAGCTGTGTTTACGAATGAACAGCCCTTCAGCTGCTCGGTGATGCCCGGCGAGCCAGCCTACGAAACAGGATCTACGCTGGCTCGCAACGGAGCTGCCTGGGACGGCAGCTGTTGCACTGTCCCACGCATGTCAAGGTTGCCGTAGTGAAACACACTAGCTCAACACGCCAGTGGAGCTTAACAACACTCTCTATAAGGTTTGAAATAGTTTATAACATAGTAAGCATTTCTTGAAATGCACGACTTGAGAGACATTACATGTAAACTTTTGTACTTGTCCTCGGAGTCACTGCTTATTCCACCATTCCGCCGCAGGTCGGAGAGGCCGTTCCACCCGGCGCGGCTGTGGGAGGCGGCCCTCGAGGCGCCGCGCCTGCTGCCGACGCTGCGCTCGAAGGGCTTTTTCTGGGTGGCGGCCCGCCCGCAGCGCCTCTGGCAGTGGTCCACCGCCGGTGCGGGGGATGCTAAGGCTGTGCCCATCTTGTCCAGGCTGACCCTATCCCTAGCCCACAGCTCACACGCAGCGCCTCTGGCAGTGGTTCCCCGCCAGGGAGTGCCATTCAACTGCATGACAGATTCCCATTTCCCCTCAGGCTGCCCAAGGTAAACATACAGCCGGCACGGGGCGCCTTTGGGTTTAGTCCACCGTCGGTAGGGAGTTTCCCAGCCGCAAGCTGTCCCCATTCCCCGCAGATTGACCCTATCCGTAGCCCCACAGCTTGCCGGCAGCGTGTTTGGGAGTGCTCCATCGCCGTTGAGCTCTTGTCAGCCACAGGCCAGTCCCCCCTCCCTTCCCGGCTGACCCTCGCCAGTGCTGACTCCTGCCGTCAACCTCACGCCGCAGCAATGCTGCCAACGGGCGCTGCCTAACATCAGCTGCTGCGCAGCGCATCTCGTCCGTCGATGCAACCAATGATGCTCAAAAGCAACTGGGGCTGACAGCGATGAGTGTGGCGACCGCAGTGCAGGCACCGTTTCAATTGCAACGCAGCGCAGCAGTCGTGTCATGGCACGACATAGCATGCTGAGGCCGGCAGCACGTGCTGCAGGCGCTACGAGGACGGTCACGCCGTTCGCTGTGCTGCCGCCGCTGGCGTCATCGGACCCGCCTGGGGCGACAGGAGCCCGTGTGGATACTGGCAATGGGACCGAAAGCTCACAGCGGGGAGGCTCCAGCAGCGGGAACGTCGTCAGCGGCGCAGCAGCAGGCACAGCAGAGTCCTCAGAACAAGTGGCGACAGACAAGCCTGGTGAGAGGTCTCGTACAGCAGCCGACAGCCAAGCGAGGGAGCAGACCCTCGTCTTCATCGGACAGGATCTTGACAAGGTGTGCCGTGCTGATGCCTTACTGCTGTGGCCGGGTGTTATGTGTGAGCTGGATTTCGTTTGACAACATCCCACTGGCGTGTCTCTGCTCCCTACAGTGCGAGTCCCCCGTATTTGCCGCAGACGCTCACTCGCCAGATCACGATACCAGCTTGGACCGTGCAGCCGTGACCCCGTCAAGTCGCCTGCTGGTCTCAGCAACGTCTGGCATTCGAAGGTGCCTGCTGTGAGTGCTCGACTCATCGT
>JAABUX010009936.1_pt1 | contig 10705 bp, 9 predicted proteins | sample 5561851 | NCBI WGS metagenome assembly JAABUX01 (sample SAMN10711883, study PRJNA513361) | rock metagenome | isolation source: Antarctica rocks | place: Antarctica: Victoria Land, Richard Nunatak red sandstone | collected 2016-01-03 | reverse complement strand
TGATACCTTTGGCAACCCAAATAGATGCGGGTCTGGAGCCTCAGGCCACAGTGGGTCGAGGGCACTGCCTTATAGGCGCTACCTTTATGCTCGAGGGGCAGCGTCATCGCATAAGCGGGCCGTGCCGGCACGGACCGGCGGCGGCACGCCATCTACGATCCAAGGGCCGCACGCCTGGTTGATCTGACGCCGACCGATGCGTACGGAGCGCAGGGCTTCGCCCGGGCGCCGTTGCAAGCCGGCGCCGCAGCCACGGCGCGCTGCAGCCGCCGATATGTTGGCCGCCTATCGCCTGCACGGGCAGATCGAGCTGGCCTTCAAGCAGCTGAAAAGCGGGCTGGGCATCGACCGGCTGCCCGCCAAAGGCGCGCGGCTGGCCCGAAATTGGCGGCTCGCCCACTTCATCGTGGCGTTGCTGATCGACCAGGCCGTTTAAGACGTCCTCGACCGTCCCCCCTGCGCCAGCTTGGCCCCACGCGGCCGACTTCGCCGTGGCGGCTGCAGCGCGCGCTCCGGCCCGCCCAGCAAACCAACGTCACCGGCGGCACAGGCCCGCTGTCATGTCATCAGGCGACGTTAGCGCCTATTTGGGGGCCGGCCCCTGGCCTTGCCTCTCGATCGGTTGTGGCCACCAGCCTCGCACGTCCCGACAGTTCGTCGCCGGCGTCGCGCGGCAGGCGGGCGCAGGTCGGAGACGCGAGCAGCGAGATCGTCGCGACCACCAGGAAGGCGGCGCTGTAGTCCGGCAACAATGGGTGGGAGTGCCCGGTCAATGCGATCGAGCCCGCCAGCGCGCCGGCCGCCACGCAAATACCCAACGTGAGGTTGAGCTGCTGGAACGTGGTGTAGAAGCTAGTCGCGGCACTCATCTGCGCGCGCGGGATTTCGGCGTAGGCGATGGTGTTGTAGGCGGTGAACTGAAGCGACTGGAAGAAGCCGCCAACCAGCAGCACCGCGTATATCGCAGCGATCGGCCAACTCGGGCGCAACGCGGCGAAGCTGGCCAGGAACAGGGTCGCGATCAGCCCGTTCCACATCATCGTGTTCCGGAACCCCCAGCGGCGCAGGATCGGCTTGGCCGCGAACTTCATCAGCATCGACCCGGCGCTGCTCGCGAAGGTGATCAGCCCGCTTGAGGCCGCCGACATGCCGAAGCCGAGCTGCAGCATCATCTGCAGCAGGAACGGCACCGCCCCGGCCGAGATGCGCGTCAGTCCGCCGCCGATCACCGATAGGCTGAAGGTCGGAATGCGCATCAGTCGGAAATCCAGCACCGGCTGCGGATGGCGGCGGGAGTGCCGCACATACAGAGCGCCGCTGCCGATGCCGACCGCCAGGATCGCCGCCGCCCAGCCCACCGACGCGACCCCCCGGCTGATCGTCTCCAGCCCGAACATCAGGCACGCGAGCGAGATGCCGGACAGCACCAGGCCCGGCAGGTCGAAGTTGACCCGGCCGGGCTCCCGGATGTCGCGGATGTAGCGCCCGGCCAGCGCCATCCCGAGCAGCCCGATCGGCACGTTGATGTAGAAGATCCAGCGCCAGGACAGGTAGGTGACGAGGAAGCCGCCGACGGGTGGCCCGACGATCGGGCCGACCATCGCCGGGATCATCAGCCAGGTCATCGCCGACACCAGCTCCGATTTCTCCACCGAGCGGAGCAGCACCAGCCGGCCGACCGGTACCATCATCGCGCCGCCGATGCCCTGCACGATGCGCGAAACGACCAGGAATCCTAGGCTATCCGCGTGCGCGCACAGGACGGACCCGACGGTGAACAGCGCGATCGCGGCGCGGAACACGGTGCGCGAGCCGAAGCGGTCGGCGACCTTGCCGCTGGCCGGGATGAATACGGCAAGGCTGAGCAGGTAGGCGGTGAGCGCCACGTTCATGCGCAGCGGCTCGGTGCCGAAGCTGCGTGCCATGGAGGGCAGCGCGGTCGCGAGCACTGTCCCGTCCAGCTGCTCCATGAACAGCGCGCTGGCCACGATCAGCGCCGTGGTGCGCGCGCTGACGCCGTTCAGGCGCTGGCGCGACAGGTAGCGCGCGCGGGCCCGGCTACGGATGCGGCGGCGCAACTGGGCGTTGAGGGCGGCGGTGAGGAGGTCGCGGAGTGGCATGATGTTCCAAGATCGTGCTTTTCCCGCGGGACCGATACCCGGCGAACGCGCGTGGCAGCCAATTATACCGGCGGCGCTAGGTGATGACCGCCCGAGGCGAGATGGAAGGCCATGGCGCTGCCCTGGACCCGTTGGGCCTGAGGCTCACCATTCATCAGTCTAGCAGACACTCCCAAGGTTTTGGCAGCGGCAGGGCTTGGAGAATAACTCTGACAACTTTGCGCAGTCCTCGGGTGAACCAGGATAGCTTGCTTCTGGCGAGCTTTCTGGGCTGCCGCTCCGATCCTTTTTTCGCTCGGGGTCGGGTTTTCGGCTGCGTCCCGCATCCCGGTTGAGACGGCCCAGTACAACGTGCAACATGGTCGGCACTGGCAAAGATTGCGTCAGGTCAGCCTCGATCCCATCCGCCCAAACGACGATCCAGCTCGTTCCAACCACCTGACGATCCCGCTCCAGACAAAAGTCGGAAACCCTGCATCACACGCGCATTCCAACCGTCAACCGTGCGCAGAGGAAAACCGATGGATGGTGAAAGCCTGAGGCCCCAAACCCGCCTCCATTTGGGTTTCCAAAGGCATCGTGGCTTTGGCAGAATTTGAGGCAGAGCCTCAACCTTCTTCACGGCCCAGAAGCAGGATGTGCGAAGCGCTCCCGATGCCGTAGCCGGGTCGCGTGAGCATCGAACGAGAGTACCCCGTGCGTCCCCTGGTCGGCATCGGCGCCGTCGTGCTCCGGCCCGGCGCCGTGCTGCTGGTCCGCCGCGGCAAGCCTCCCGCCGCCGGCGCCTGAAGCATCCCCGGCGGCGCGCAGGAACTCGGCGAAACCGTGCTGGTTTGCTAGACCAGCTGCCCCGCATCCATCGCCGCCAGGAACGCGCGCGCGCGGTCCCGCAGCGCCTGCACCCGCGCCGGGTCCATGCGTTCGAGCGTCCGCAGCGGCATGGCCATGCGCTGGTTGCCCGCGAAGCGCGTCGCGTGCCGGGCCATGAAGTCCCAATACAGCGCGTTGAACGGGCAGGCGCGCTCGCCCACGGCGTCCTTCACGTCGTAGTGGCAGTGCTGGCAGTAGTCGCTCATGCGGTTGATGTAGGCGCCGCTGGACGCGTACGGCTTGGAGCCGACGATGCCGCCGTCGGCGAACAGCGCCATGCCGCGCACGTTCGGCATCTCCACCCATTCATAGGCGTCGGCATACACGATCAAATACCATTCATCGACCTCCGCCGGGTCGAGGCCGGCCAGCAACGCGAAGTTGCCGGTGATCATCAGGCGCTGGATGTGGTGGGCGTAGGCGTGCTCGCGCGTGTCGGCGACGGCGTGGTGGATGCAGTTCATGCGGGTCTCGGCCGACCAGTAGAACCAGGGCAGCTTTCGCGTCGCGTCCAGGGCGTTCAGCTTGCCGAATTCGGGCATCTTGAGCCAGTAGATGCCGCGGATGAACTCGCGCCAGCCGAGAATTTGCCGGATGAACCCTTCGGTCGCGTTCAGCGGCGCTGGCCCGGCGCGGTACGCGGCCTCGGCGGCCTCGCACGCGGCCAGCGGCGTCAGCAGCCCCGTGTTGATGGATGTCGAAACCAGCGCGTGGAATAGCGTCGCCTCGCCGACCTGCATCGCGTCCTGCCAGTCGCCGAACTGCGCCAGCCGGGTCTCGACGAAATCGTCCAGCGCCCGGCCCGCGTCCTCCGCGGTCACCGGCAGGGCGAAGCCGTCCACCGCGCCGAAATGGTCGGGAAAGCGCTCGGCGACCAGCGCCATCACCTCCTGCGTGATCGCGTCTGGCGGGAAACGCGGCGGCGGCGCGCGCACGCCGGCGGGCAGGCGCTTGCGGTTCTCGGCGTCGTAGTTCCAGCGGCCCCCCTCCGGCTGGTCGCCGTCCATCAGGAGGGCGTAGCGGCGGCGCATTTCGCGGTAGAAGAACTCCATCCGCAGCGACACCTTGGCGAGCTTGCCGGTGCCGCGCGCCCAGGCCCGGAACTCCCGGTGGCGGCACAGGAAGCGGGTGTCGTCGCGGATGTCGACCTCGAGGCCGACGGCCTCGTGCCAGCCGCGCATATCCTCCATCAGCCGCCACTCGCCGGCCTCCGTCACCACCACGCGGTCGGGGCGGTGGCGCTCGACGGCGCGCTGCAACTCGGTGCGCAGGGTCTGCGTGTTCGCCGGGTCGTCGAGGCGCATATAGTCGACACGCACGCCGCGCGCGGCCAAGGCCTGCGCGAAATGCCGCATGGCGGACAGCACCAGCACAATCTTCTTGGCGTGGTGCTTGACATAGGTGCATTCGCTCAGAACCTCGGCCATCACCACGACGTCGGTCGCCGGGTCGAGGTCGGAGAGCGACGAGAGGCTGGCGCTGCACTGGTCGCCCAACACCCAGCGAAGGGCGCCGCTCATCCCTTGGTGCGGACCGTGGAGCGTCCGCCATCGACGGCGAACACCTGGCCGGTGATCCAGCCGGCGTCGGCCGAGAGCAGGAACGCGGCGAGTGCGCCGGCGTCCGTTCCCTCGCCGAGCCGCGGGATCGGGTGCTGGCCGGCGATCGCCTTCGCCATCGTCTCGTTGCGGGTGAGCGGCTCGCTGATGCCGGACCGCGTCAGGCTTGGGGCGATGCAGTTGACGCGGGTGTTCGGCGCGAGTTCGGCCGCCAGGGAGAGAACCAAGCCCTCGACGGCGCCCTTGGCCGCGGCGATGACGGCGTGGTTGGCGAAGCCGGAACGGACCGCGATCGTGCTGAACAGCACCACGCCGCTGCCGGGCACGGCGTGCAAGCCGTCGGCGGCGGCCGCGACCGCCATGGCGCCGGCGACCGCGTTCAGCCGAAACGCATCCATGAAATCAGCCTCGGTCGCACGCTTCAACGGCTTCATGACGATGGAGCCGACGCAGAACGCCAGGCCGGCGATGCGGGGGCCGGCCCGCTGCACCGCCGCCGTCAGCGCCGCCGTGTCCAGCACGTCGGCTGTCGCCGACCCAGCGCCAAGCTCCCTGGCCAGCGCCGACAATTTTACCTCGTCGCGCGCGACGAGGTGCAGGGCCTGCCCGGACGCTGCCAGCCGCCGGGCGATCGCGGACCCGATCGCGCCCGTCGCCCCAATAATCACTACCGGCTCGGCCATGCATATCTCCCGTCTAGGCCCGCACATGGGGGCCGCAGCGGCGATTGCGACAAACGTTGCGGACGGCGGAGGATGGCGACAAGGCGGGTGAGCCGTGCCACTCTGAGCGGTATGCGACAGCTTCTGCTTCTCCGCCACGCCAAGTCGTCCTGGGACGATCCCAAACTGTCCGATCACGCCCGGCCCCTGAACGTGCGCGGGCGGCAGGCGGCGGGCGCGATGGCGCGGGCGATGCGCGAGCTGGGGCTGACGCCGGACTTGGTGCTGGTGTCGTCGGCCCGGCGTACGCTGCAAACGTTGGAAGCGTTGGAGCCGTGGGACGAGACTCCCCTGATCGAGCCCATGGACGCGCTGTACCTGGCGCCCGCGATCGAGTTGCTCGAAGTGCTGCGCCGGGCAGCGCCGGTCGTCCGCAGCCTGCTTCTGATCGGACACAACCCTGGCCTCCACGAACTCGCGCTGACGTTAGCCGGGGCGTGCGCCACAAGGATGAACGAGCACGTGCGCCTCCTAGCCGAGGGCTACCCGTCCGGCGCGCTGGCCGAATTCAGCATCGCAACACCTTGGGGTGAATTGCGGGAGGGTGGCGCGCACCTGACCCGCTTCCTTCGCCCGGCCGACCTGGCGGGGGCGAAGGCCTGAGCATGGCGTCCCTTGAGTTCTGCCTGCCGCCTGAGGACGCCGCCCGGCTGCTGCGGAGCGGCCCGCTGGCCAAGCTGCCGCGCTCGCGGCCTGTGACGGCCGACCAGATTTGGCACGACACCGCCGCCGGGGCGCTGGAAGCCGGCGGCGTGAGCCTGTCCGAGCAGCGGGATGGCTGGCGGCTGCAGCGGATGCATCCGGATGCGGGGCTGTGGCCGCCAGGAACGCCGCCTGCCCTGCTGGCCGAAGGGCACGCGCTGGACGATTTGGGCCGGGCGCTGCCGGGTCCGCTCATGCCGGTCGCGGCGTTCAAGGGGCGTCGGCGCGTGATCCCGATCGGGCCCGAGGCGTCGGCCAGCCTAACCTTGATCGAGGGGATGTTGCGCGGCATCACGCAGGAGCGGCCGATCTGCCGCATCCTGCTCGATGGCCCGGCGGAGCAGGTCGAGGCGCTGTCCAGCCAGCTCGCCGCGACGACGCGGCTAAGCGTTCCCCGCGGCACCCTGGCGGGCGAGGCGATCGCCCTCGCCCACGGCCACGCATTGCCGCCTCGGCGGGACGGCGCGCCCGAGGTGCCGCCTGGCGCGACACTCGCCGACGCCATCGCCATCGTATTCAGCCATCTCGCGGACGTCATTCTCGCGGGGTCTGCGACGACCACGACCGGCGTGTCGTCTGAACCCGTGCATCGCATGCGCGTGGCCGTACGGCGGATGCGGTCGGCGCTGTCGGTGTTCCACCGGGCGACCGACGGCCCCGTGCCCCAGAGCGTCAAGCAGGCGTTGCGAGAGCTGGCGACCCGGTTGGGGGTGGCCCGGGACTGGGACGTGTTCCTGGAGGGCACCGGGCACGCGATCGCCGCGGCGTTTCCCGAGGACCACCGGGTGGCCGCCCTGCTGGTCGCGGCACGCCGGCAGAAATCCGCGGCCTACCACGAGCTCGCCCGTTATGTGGGAGGTGCCGAGTTTCGTCAGCTTGAACTGGGCCTGGTGCAACTTGCAGCGCTTCGCCCGTGGCAGGCGGCGGCGGACGCGGAGCAGGCGGCGATGCTGGCAGCCGACGCCGAGGCCTACGCTACCTTGCTGCTGCACCGCCGCCTGAATCGGATGCTGGCGCCTGGCGCCGACATCGAAGGATTACCGGTCGACGACCTCCACGCCATCCGCAAGGAAGGCAAGCGCCTTCGATACGCCGGCGAATTCTTCGCTCTTTTGTTTCCGCGCAAGCTGACCCGGCGCTTCATCGACCATTTGGCGGAATTGCAGGAGGAGCTCGGTCACCTGAACGATGGCGCGGCCGCTGGGGTGTTGATGGCGCGGCTGCCGGGCGGGGCCGATCGCGCCTACGCCACCGGCGTCGTGGCCGGATTCGTGGCGGCCAGCAACCAGAACACCCGCCGCCGCATCGCCCGCGCGTGGGGCAAATTCCGCAAGCAGGAGCCGTTCTGGTCATGAAACTGACACCATGCTCTATCACGCTTGCGTGAGTATTTGTGACGATATAGCATCCTATTTTCGGCCTTGAACCCGTTTGGGATAGGATCATCGCTCTGTCGATCCAGCGCCCGCGCCGGATTTTCCGGCCCTCGCTCAACCCAATCGGACGACGCAGCATCGGCCGCACCATGCTGGCAAGTGCCGTCGTCGCAATCGGCGTCGCGGCCCTGTCGACGGTCGGGCTGTCCACCGATCTATTCGGGCGGCCGCCGATGCCGGAGACGGTCTTCGCGGCGGCTGGCCAGGTCGGGGTCATCGACGGCGCGACGCTCCGCCTCGGTCTCACGGTCATTCGTTTGGACGATATCTTGGCGTTCCCCCGTGGCGAACCGTGCGCGGCCGGGCCGGACTGCGGCGGCCGGGCCACCAACGCCCTCGCGAGCCTGGTCCGCGACCGGCCGGTCGACTGCCGCCTGGGTGCCCGCGACCGCCTCGGCCGAGCCTTGGCTCGCTGCGACGCCGCCGGCAGCGACGTGAACCGCGACATGGTCGCCACCGGATGGGCGCGGGCGTCCTCGTCCCTGCTGGCCGGCGCGGAAGATGATGCGCGCACGCACAGCCGCGGCCTCTGGGCGCCAGCCATCCGGCGCTGAGAGTCGGCGGCCGTATCCAATGCTGCAATTGCGAAGGTTGCGCTCCGATGGGCGCCGCCCTTATTTTGCCACGCCAAATGGACTCGGCTGGCATGGACGGTCACGAGCAACAACAGGAAGTACGCATGAGCGGCACGCCGAACGGGTCTTTGACGATGACGCTGGATGGGTCGAACAAATCGGTGTCGGTTCCGCTCAAGGCAGGCACGATCGGGCCGTCTGCAGCCGACATCAGTAAATTGTATGGCAGCCTCGGGATCTTCACCTACGACATCGGTTACGGCACCACCGCCGCCTGCGAGAGCCGCATCACCTACATCGATGGCGATGAGGGCGTGCTGCTACACCGGGGCTATCCTATCGACCAATTGGCCGAAAACTCCACCTTCCTCGAAGTGGCATACCTGTTGCTGAACGGCGAGCTGCCCAATCAGGCGGAACGGGCGAAGTTCGAGCACGGGGTGATGCGCCACACCATGCTGCACGAGCAACTTCGCAGCTTCTACAGTGGCTTCCGGCGTGACGCTCATCCGATGGCGGTAATGTGCGGCGTGGTCGGCGCGCTCAGCGCGTTCTATCACGACAGCCTGGACATCACGAACGAGGAGCACCGCCGCATCAGCGCGTTCCGGCTGATTGCAAAGCTGCCGACCATCGCTGCCTGGACCTACAAGTATTCCATCGGCCAGCCATTCATGTATCCGCGTAACGATCTCGGATACTCCGAAAACTTTTTGTACATGATGAACGCCGTTCCTGCAGAGCCCTACAATGTGAGTCCAGTGTTGGCGCGTGCCATGGAGCGCATCTTCATCCTGCACGCCGACCACGAGCAGAATGCTTCGACCAGCACGGTGCGGCTGGCTGGCTCCACCGGGGCCAACCCGTTCGCCTGCATCGCGGCCGGGATCGCCAGCTTGTGGGGCCCTGCGCACGGCGGCGCGAACGAGGCGGTGCTGAAGATGCTGGGGGAGATTGGACATCCCGAGAACATCCCGGACTTCATCGCGAAGGTGAAAGACAAGAATAGTCACGTGCGGCTGATGGGCTTCGGTCACCGGGTCTACAAGAACTACGATCCGCGTGCGAAGATCATGGAGCGTACTTGCCACGAAGTGCTTAAAGAACTCGGCATTCAGGACGATCCGTTGCTTGACTTAGCAATGGAACTTGAGCGAATTGCGTTGAGCGACGACTATTTCATCAGCAAGAAGCTTTATCCGAACGTCGACTTTTACTCGGGAATTATCCTGAAGGCTATGGGCTTCCCGGTCAGCATGTTCACCGTCCTGTTCGCCGTCGCGCGCACGGTCGGCTGGATCAGCCAATGGAAGGAAATGGTGGAAGATCCCACCCAGCGCATCGGCCGTCCGCGCCAGGTCTACATCGGCGCGCCCCGGCGCGATTTCGTCCCGATCGGCGAGCGCGGCTGATGTGGTCTGGAACGGAGAGTGGAGCCTGGCATCGACGCCGGGCTCTCTGGTTCGATGACGTTGATTTTCAGCCAGTGAAAATGCTCACGGTCTAGTGATATGCCCGGCCCGATCGGGTTTGCTTAATGTATTAAGTAAGATATTTATCGAAACGACCGGAAAATGATGGGAAATCTGACACATCGTTGGAATTTCAATGCAACGGCCATTGCAATTCAATTGCAAAAAATCTTTAAAATACCGTGAAGACAAAGTCTTGCTGTCTTATTTTAGAGCCGAAATCTATAATAGACTGGCTCATTCGGACCCTCGCCGCTAAGTAGTGGGAACGGAAGAACGGCATTCAAGTCGTTGTGAACGGGGCTAAAATGGAACATTTCAGATCGATTGACGCGCTGGTCCGCATACGCCTGAAGGCTTGGCCGCAGCGTCCACCAGGACTGGAAGACTCCGGACGGGATAGCTGGATACGAGGACGGCCGGACGATGCCGCCGGCCAGTGCTTTCTCAAGCTGCCCGGCAGCGAACGGCTTCGCACGCTCCCCGACGGCCTCTGGCTCAATTTCGGCGGGACGGCCGACGAGCCCTTTGCCGACATCTTCGCCATCGAGGCGTGCGCGTCGTTCTCGAACTTCCTCGATAAGCGGTCCCGCTTCGCGCCCAGCACGCAGTCGCTGATGGCAGTATGCCCGGTCGCCTGGCTGCTCACGCCGTTCACGCCCGGCGATCCCACGCCACGTTGGCGCGCCACCGGCATTGTCCGGGACGAGCCGACGCGACCGCTCGTCATTCCCGTGCGGGACCTGCGGGTGCTGTACGGCTTGCAGGGCCGTCATTACCAAGGTTTCAAGCAGAACCAGGTGCCGCACCCGCACGAGTTCTTCGTCCCGATGGACTCGCTCACCGCCGAGCACGGCGATCGGGACCCGGCGATGCAGGCGCTGCTCGCGAAAGCGTCGGTCACCGCCAATTTTCTCTGTCGGGAACCAACGGCCGCCTGACCGGCGCCAACCCTGCGTTGCGTCGCGGCGGAGCGCCCCGTATGCATCCGCCTATGCCGTCTGACCCTCCTATCCGCATGGAAACCATCACCGGGCCGGGAATTGCGGATGTCATTCCGGCCCTGCAACGCGTTCGCGCCGTCGTTTTCCGGGAGTATCCTTATCTTTACGATGGGGACCCGGCGGTACCGGCCGACTATCTCGCCACCTACGCGCGCAGCCCTCGCGCCGCCGTCGTCATGGCCTGGGACGGCGATACCCCGGTCGGCGCGGCCACCTGCCTGCCGCTGGCGGACGAGAGCGAGGAC
>JAABUX010009935.1_pt1 | contig 10706 bp, 15 predicted proteins | sample 5561851 | NCBI WGS metagenome assembly JAABUX01 (sample SAMN10711883, study PRJNA513361) | rock metagenome | isolation source: Antarctica rocks | place: Antarctica: Victoria Land, Richard Nunatak red sandstone | collected 2016-01-03 | reverse complement strand
ACGCGCGGCGTGTCCCCTTGCGTGACGTGGCGCGGGAGGGACCTTGCTCCTCGACGAGCGCGCGCAAGAAGTCCGGCTCGACGCCCAGGGCCTCGGCCAGGCGGGGCGCCATGAAGGATGACGGGCGCCGCCGGCCATCCTCATACGCCTTGATGATGTCGGAGCGCGCCCCGATCGCGGACCCCAGTTGCGTCCGGGTTAGCCCCTTCTCCTCGCGCGCCATCGCGAGATACGCGCCGAGGGTTGTGGGGGCGGGGACCGGCTCGTCGGAAACAACAGCTTGGTCCGGGTCGGCGGATGTGACGACGGCCGCGCGCCGACCCCCGCCGGGCGCTCTCGGCGGCCGCTCGACCTTCGGGGAGAGAGCGGGCGCCGTCGCGTCCCACGGTTCACCGCTTTCTTGATCGGGGGCGGCAAGATGCGCCGCGGCGGCTGGGTCGGTGCGGTACAAATCAATGGTTGCGTCCCGTGCGGCGGCAGGTGTGAGTTCGCCGGACACCATGCGCCGGTTGACTTCGGCGCGCGTCATCCGTGAGGTGGAGGGTGTGGTAGTCATCATGACGCGCCCCTGCCCGCTGTGCCGGGTGTCAGACGATCATAGACGCCCTCAATGCGTGCGTCCTGGGCCGGTGTGGCGGTGGGTGCGCCCGTGAGTTCGGCGATAAAGGCGCGGCACGGCTCCCCGTAGTCTGTGTCCCAATCCGCCAGGATCGCTTCTTCGAACTGCGTTGTAAGCCGCCGCGTCGCGATGCGTAAACGATAGTACACGCCCAGGTCGGCACCCTCGTCTTTAAGCGAGTCGAGGGTAAGCACGAGAACTTGTAGTAATTCGATTGCCTTGTAGAGCACATCGCTATCGACATGAATGGGGTTGCCAATGGTGGCCGTGTCGCGTCCGTCAGGGATAGCGACCTCGATGGTGTCCTGGCCGCAGCGGATGCCGCTTTCCCACGGGCGTTCTGTCGTCGCCGACGTGCGGGTGCTGTCAGTAGTTCGATCAGTCATGAGCGGTTACTCCTCTGCTGCGTGGTCTGAGTGGTGAGGCGGTGAAAGATGCTCTCGATCCGAGCGTCCTGGGCTGGTGTCGCAACGGTCGCCTGCGCGATGAGGCGACCCTCAAAGGTGAAGAAAGCGCGCGCGCCATAGATGTACAAAGCCCATGCGGGCGTGTAGGGCGTCACAGACGCCAGCGAGGGTATCTGTTGGGTGGTCATTGCCGAAGGCTCCTGCTCGCTGTGCGGGCGTTCCAGGCGTCAGCGTAGGCGTTCCAGCGCTCAACTTCACGCCAAGCGGCATCATTGGCGGGTAGGAACGTGCCATTACCGGCGTAGGCGTAGCGGGGCTGATCGTCGGCGAGCGGGGCGACCGGCCCTGCATCGACGTGCAGGGCCTTCGTGGTCGTGATGGCTGTGAGTGGGTTCAGCATGGTGCTACGCCGCCCGCATGGCACTGTAATGCAGCGCCGCGACGTCCCGCTCAAGCGTGTCCACCTGGCGCCACAGGACCGCATAGGAATCGTCACGCGCATCCGTGCATTGAAGCGCTCGACGCGCCTGGTCCAGACGCGCCTCGGCCTCGTCAACCTGCGTGTCCAGGCTGGCGATGACGGGTGGCGGCATGACCGGCCGCACAATTCCGCTTGGCGCACCTGCCGTCATCGGCACGAGAGCCGGGGCCTCCACCGGAGCTTCGGACGCGTCCATCTCGCAGAGGACACACAGGCCGACGCGCAGGTAATGGTCCTCATTGCCGCACACGACGCAACGCCCACTCGTGGTAGCCGGTTGCGGCGCCGCCGGAGCCGCGCGCCACATGGGACCGGTGTCTCCGGCCTCCGCTGAGGCGCCGTCGTCCCATCCGCTCGCGAACGCAGCCAGCGGGAGCGATGCCGGCGGCGTCGTGGCCCCCTTCCTGACGAAGAAGGCCACGTTCAGGGACCGCACAAAGCGCTGGTGCTTACAGGGCTTCCTCGCGGGACAATCGCATTGGTTGGCGCTTGTCTCATAGTAGGTGTTCGGGTCCGTGCCGGACTGGACGCGATACCAGCCACGGTGGGCCGTGAGCTTAACGGACGGCTTGTAGGTCTGCGATACTGTGGTCTGCATGGTGGCCTCCTTCGTGGTTCACCGTGCGTGCCCGGTGAGTGGCTCTAACACTCACCGGGCCTTTTGTTTATGGAAGCTATCTGCTCCCCACACTTACAAGTATACTACGCATGTACAATGCATGTCAATAGAGAATGTGTTGTATACTAGAGGTAGATGCTAGGACTTAATCTAGTATCATGCGCGTAGTGGTGGAGGATTACACACCATGGCTCTGGAAATGAAGGAACGCATGATGCCGCGTAAGGGCGACACACCACCTGGCAGCAGGACCGAGCGACGCCTACTCGTGGAATTCGGACCGGGTATCCTGGACGAGATACGTGATATGGCCGTCTATAAAGATCAACCCGTGACGGTCATGGTCCGTGGCTGGGTTGTGGAACGCCTACGCGAGGAGCAACGCCGTATGTTCCGGCCAGGAGGTGAGCAATGAGCTTGACCAAACCGGATGATGTACTAACGCCAATCCAGGTAGTTTTGGCGAAACAGATCGAAGACGGCGTGAGGGCGGGTGTCCTAGTGGATAATCCCGACCTTAGAGACGAGCAGGTGCTGCACCAACTCGCGATGGAGCGTGTGCACAATCTCCCACCGGCCCAGAACTCACTCGTGCTTACCTACCTCCTGATACGGGACGTAGCCAAGCCGGGCGCGCCCGTGCGAGCGACCTTAGAGAAGGGGCTCGCGATGGAGCGTGAGATAACACTAAAGCAGATCATCGCGGCGCAATGGCCCGCGCGTAAACAATGACTGAGCAAAGCGGCGTCACAGCCGACCAAGGTGACCAGCCGGCTGCCCATCTTGCCGGAGTCGTTGAGGACACTAGCATGTGCGCGACCTACGGCGAGTAACCGGCGCGGATAGAACAGACGACAGGCACAGCCTGAGAGGTCCGCATCATGAGAGGTGAGTGGGAGCGCAAGAGCGACACGGTGTGGACGTATCGGCTCGCGGGCGCCGCACGGCCGTATGGGTCTGTTGTGCAGTACAAGGACACGGCGCGCTCTTATGGCGACTGGGACGCGACGGTGACAGCCGGGCGCCTCGACGACGACACGACCATCGCTGAGCGAGTGTCGTTCGATGAGGCCAGGGCAGCGCTGGAGCGGCACGCACAGCAGCAGGCCGACCGGGCCGACCGCGTGGACAGGGCTGACGATAGAGACACGAGTCCATGAGCGCGACGCCCATGATCCATTGGATCGAGCGCTCGCCGTACCTGCACGAGGCGCGCCTGACAACCGCCGACGGAGCGGACCTCTACGCCGGTTACGTCGCTGTAACGCCCGGCGCCAACGTGTGGCGCGGGTACATAGGCCGGGGGTTTGTTCCGCTCGGCCTGGGGCCGCGCATGGAGATGCAAGCGGCCGTCGAGCAGCGTGTCGCGGAGATCATGCAGTGCGGCGACTCAAGTCTACGTGTCTTTTAGACACGAAGCAGCGGCAATAGGAACGCAGGAACAAGAGTAGACCGTTCGCGACCCGCACGAGGGATTGATGTACGGGTGAAAGAGGAGCACATGAGCAATGTCGCACGCATCCGCCCACAGTCGGCCCTCGAAGCGGCCGGCTATATCCGCGTGTCCCTGAAACGCCAGGCCGACGGTTACAGTCCCGATGTGCAACGCGCGGCGATCAAGCGTCTGGCCGCGCAAGAGGGCTACGCGCTCACCCTCATAGAGGAAGACCACGAGCGCGGTAGTAAAGTCACGCGAGAAGGCTACCAGCGCGTCATAGAAGCCGTGCGACAGGGGACGGTTCATGCCGTCCTCGTCTTTATGTTCGATAGGTGGGGCCGCGATGGCAGCGAATGGCTCACGCGTGCACGCGAGTTCGAGCGGTTAGGCGTGCCGATCATTAGCGTGCAGGAGGGCAAGGACGAAGGCGGCTTGATGCGTTTCATGCGCGCGGGCATGGCCGAAGAGTACAGCCGCCAGCTTGCCCGAAGAGTACGTCCGGCGCGCGAGGCGGCGGCACGCGCCGGTACGCACATGGGCCGGACTCCCTTTGGGTACAAGCGCGTCTATCCCGCGTGGGACGGTGGAGGTCGGCGGCCACCGGGCCGCCTTGTCCCCGACGACGCGACCGCATGGATCGTGCGCGAGGTGTATACGCGGTACGCGGCCGGCGGCGCGTCCTTGCAGTCGCTCGCCCAGTGGCTCAACAGTGACCCGCGCGTTCCCCGACCGCCAAAGGCCGCCGAGTGGGGCAAGTCGAGCCTTGCCTTTATGCTGCGATTGCCGGTCTATAGGGGCGCGGTCCGGTTCAACCATGATCCCCACGGTCAGTACGAGCAGGGCAGCCGTGACGACATGTTTATCGTCGAGGACACGCACCCGGCGCTGGTGGACCGGGACACTTGGGACACCGTGCAAGGGCGTATGGACGGCGCCATTACCAAGCAAAGCTACAACCGCTTCACGACGCCGACAGGTCGGCCCATCGCGCTCGCCGCCGGCCTGATCCAGTGCGCCGGCTGCGGCAGTCCTATGTACAGGCTGGCCCGCGTCGCCCTGGATGACAGCCCGGCGCAGTATCGGTGCCTGCGCCGCGACAAGGGCGCGTCCTGTACGGCCAAAGGCTATAAGGTGGACCTCGCCCACGCCACGCTCCTCGCCGATGTGCGCCGGCTACGCGGCTCACCCTGGACGCCACAAGCGGCCGAGCGTCTCGCCGGGCCTGATGGCCGAAGCCAGGCCGAAGCCGCGGCGGCTATCCAGCGCGCCCTCGATGACGAACGGGAACGTCTGCGGCGGCACACGCGACGCATGAGCGAGATGGACGACGACCCCACTCCCGAACAGATCGCCGCTTTCCGGGAGGTGTCGGGGGAGATGAGCGCCCGCATACGCGGCTTGGAAGCCCAATTGACCGAGACCGCGCAGCGTGTGCAGAACCTGCCCAACTTACAGGCCCTCCATGAGAAACTGACGCGCACCGAGCTTGCCACCGTCGTAGACGCCCTGGACGAGCAAGGCGACATCGACGGGCTACGACTACTGCTGCAAGGGCTGATCGCGTCGGCGCGTCTGGTCGATCGTCGGCCCGCGTCACACCCCAAGTGGCTGCGGTTTGACATAACCTGGTCGGACGACGTGCAAACGCTCCTCGACGCGGGCCTGTTATGGCGAGAGGAGCCGCCATCCGCGCCGGTCGAGTCGACGAGCGCCCACCTGCGGCGCATACGGGAGAAGCGGTACCGCGAAGAGCGCAAGCGCGCCGCTCATAGTGACACGGCGTCTACTGTTTACTCCGTCTAGCTCTTTTTCATGATCTCGCCTGCCGTGGCGGCGTCTCTGTTCGCCGAAGGGGCGTACCATCCGGAGGCGCTGCCGGGCCAGGCGCGTCGCGCGGGCCTGATGATAGCGTCGCTGCTGGGTCCGTCGATACTAATCCTCCTGCCCGGCGCCCCTATGATCATGGGCCTGTTCGGGGGCGAGTATGCGCGGCACGGGCTGACCCTGCTAGCGCTGCTCGTCCTCTCGGCCGTACCCGACGCGCTCACGAACGTCTACGTGAGCGTGCTTCGCGTGCGTGGTCAGATATGGCGCGCCGCGGGGCTGAACGTGGGCATGGCCGTCGTCGCGCTGGCGCTGGCCTGGGTCGCGCTCCCGCTCCTGGGTATCGCGGGAGCGGGCCTGGCCTGGCTCATCGCCCAGGTCTGCGGCGCCATTTTTGTGGCTGTGCACGTCGGCCACGCCTGCTGGTGTCGCTGGGGCGCCTACATGAAAGGGTGGGTAGCGCCGTCGGGGATAATGGCGGCGAGAGGACGGCGCGTTGACGCGTAAACCGCACCTTGTGTATTGGCGGAACATTCCGGTCAAGGGCCTGTACTGCTACGCTCGACCACGCCTGACGGGATGCAACGCCGTGCTACTGTGTCGTTATCTCCTGGTACGGTTGCGGCTGCGTCACCGCAATCTACGCACCGGCTACTTCCATCTTGGTCAGGGAGCGGACATTATCATTGGGCCACGGGCGCGGGTGCGCTTCGGGCGCGAGGTGCGCTTCATGCGCGATTTTACCGGTCACTTCATGGGGCGGGTCACGCTGGGCGACGGCGTCTTTTTCAACCGCGGCTGCCACGTCGTGGCGCGCGAAAGCCTCACGGTCGGAGCCTATTCCCTGTTCGGCGAGGGTGTCTCGATCCATGACGACAACCACGTCATGGGACGCGGTGACGATCCTATCGCCTCGCGTGGGTTCGTCACGCGGCCCGTCGTGATCGGACGCAACGTGTGGGTCGGCGCCAAGGCTGTCATTCTGCCAGGCGTCCATATTGGCGACAACGCCGTCGTCGGCGCCGGCGCCATAGTTACGCGCGATGTGCCCCCCCACGCTGTCGTCGCGGGTGTCCCCGCGCGCATTATAACTTTCGCACAGTAGCCGCTTGCCTCCATGCCGGTGATCGAGCGGGACGTGCGTGCGTGCGCGTCCCCGCCACCGGCTCAGTGGAAGCCGAACAAGAGCGACTGCACCACGAGATGCCAGCCGTCGACCATGACGAAGAGCAGCAGCTTGAAGGGCAACGAGATGGTCGTGGGCGGCAGCATCATCATGCCCATCGCCATCAAGGCGCTGGAGACAACGATGTCGATCACCAGGAACGGCAGGAAGATCATGAAGCCGATCTGAAATGCCGTACGCAACTCGCTCAAGATGAAGGCCGGCACGAGCACGATCGTGGGTACGTCGGCCGTGGTGCGCGGGCGCGGCTCGTGCGCGACGTAGACCATCAGCGAGAGATCGCTCTCGTGGACCTGCTTGAACATGAAGCGCCGCACCGGGGCCTGCGCGCGGTCCATCGCCTGCGCCTGCGTGATACTGCCCTTGAGCAACGGCTGCAGCGCTGTGTTGTTGATCGAGGTCAGCGTCGGCGTCATGATGAAGAAGGTCAGGAACAGGGCCAGCCCCGTGAGCACCTGGTTCGGCGGCGTCTGCGGCACGCCGATGGCCGAGCGCACGAACCCTAGCACGACGATGATGCGTGTGAACGCGGTGAGCATGATGACGAGCGAGGGCGCCAGCGTCAGCAGCGTGATCAGGATCAGCACCTGTACGGCGCTGGACACACCATCGCTGCCGTGGCCGACGCCGATGTGGATGGGGGGTATGGTCATAGCGCCTCAATCTTCTCACGTAGTTGGCGCATCCGCTCACATGGGCATCGGGGGTCCCGGCGCCGCCTTGGCCGTTGGCGCGCGCCGCGTCCGTGCTCGCGCTCGGGCCCGCCGAACCGTACATGACGTCCGACGCCGTGCTCATCCGAGGGATAGCTGGCGCGCTGTCCGTCGCCGCATGCGCCGCGGCTGGCCGCGTCACAGCCTCTTTGAGGGCCGCCGCGAAGCTGGGCCGCGCGCCGTCCGCTGGCGTGCGCGGGCGCTGGGGACCGTAGCGTGCCCGCAGCGCCGCCACCTCCGTGGGGTCATCGATCGTGGCGAGGGCGGACATGTCCGTTGTCCCGACGCCGACGAGCACGAGCCGCTCCCCGAGGTCAAGCAGGCACGCGCGTTTCTTATCGCCGAGCGTTTCGTTGTACAGGACCATGCCGCCGGGTGTCAGGCCGGCCCCCGCTCCTTGGAACCGCGGCGCCACGGCGCGCAGAATGCGTAAAGCGACGAACAACAGCGCCAGTACGGCGACGAACTTGGCGAGCAGCCCCAACAAGCTCGCGCCGCTCAATGTGGCGTCCGCGCCGGCTCCCACCGGTGTATAGGCTGGCAGATGCAGTGGCGTCGTGTCGGACGAGGACCCGCCCGCCGCGTGGGCGCCGGCAGGGGGCGCCGCGTAGGCCGCGTTCCCGGCTGGCAACGCGGGCGCCGTGGCGGGCACGCCGGCCACTTGTTGAGCGGTCGCTGGCAGCGCGGGCGGTGTGGCCGCTGGACCCGCGGCGTAGACCTCGCGCCCCGCCGGCGCGCACAGTATACCCAGGCACATAAGGGCGACGAGCAGCGCCTTGAGCGGAGGTATGGTCATTGTATGCTCCGCCGCCCGGCGTTGCGCACGATCTCGGTGATGCGCACCCCAAAGCTCTCGTCGACGATCACGACTTCGCCGTGCGCGATGAGGCGGTCGTTGACCAGGATGTCGACCGCCTCGCCGGCCAGTCGATCGAGCTGCACGACCGAGCCGGGTCCCAGGCCCAGGATGTCACGAACGGTCATGGACGCGCGGCCCAGCTCGACGGAGACGTGTAGTGGGACATCCTTGATCAAGTCGATGCTCTGCCCACGCCCGTTCCCCTGTTCTGGCCCGAGCGGCTTGAAGTGGGCCGCCTCCACGGGCGCATTCCGTCGCGCGGTAACCTCCGCCCTCGGCGTCCCCTCGACAGAGGGCGCCGGCGCCGCGTCCGCGGCGGGGATAGCTCCACCGCTATCCAGTCCTTGCCCGTCGTCAGCGGCGTCGGCGAGGCCAAGTAGCGCCCGCTCCGCCCGCTCGCCAAACACGATATGCAGGTGACAGGGCAGCCCCTCGGCTCCCGTCAGCGTGACGCTAGCCACGTAGAGGGGGTCGTCTGCGGCCACAAGCTCCGGCAACTCAGCGCCCGTGGCGGGGAGCGGCTCCAGGTTGGCGAGCCAGGCGCGTGGCGTCGGGCGTAGCCATGTCAGCTCTCCGACCAGGCTATCGAGGAACGTGCTGACGATGTCGCCGAGGCTGAGCAACGGCTCGGCCGCGATCACCTCTTCCGGCGTGGAGGCCGGCAGCTCGAACAGGCGCGTCAGGTCCGCGGCGTCCGCGAGTACGACGACGCCGTGGTGGAGGTCGGCGGGCCGTTCGAACCGCATGTCCACGAGCATGTTGACGCCAAGCGCGGCGATGTCGTCCGGCGTCAGCGCGCGACGCTCCTCGAAAGCGACGCGGATTGGTTGGCTCGTCATCCCACCCAGCACATCTTGCGCCGCCTGTTGGATCACGGCGTATGCCCCGCTCACGCTGGGCTCGCTCAGGTAGGTTGGACTGTCAGCTAAAGTCATGCCGGGTCATCTCCCTCATGTAGCACCCCTAGTATCTGGACGGCGATGTGTCCGTGCGCCAGGCCAGGCCGGACGACGTAGGTCGGCTTTCCGTTGATCGAGAGGCCGAGCGGATCGCTCGCCAGCCCATCCAGGCGGATGACATCGTCGATGTGGAGGTCGCCAACCGCCGAGAGCGGCAGCGCCGTGGCGCCCAGCAGGGCGACGAGGGGGACTGTCACCCGCTGCAAGCGCTGGCGCGTGTCGGCGTTCTCCTCCGCCGCCCCTTCAGCCGGCGCGGTCGCGAACAGCGTTTGCACGTTGAGACCGGCCGCGATCGGCTCGATCACCGAGTAGGGCAGGCACAGGCTCAAGGTGGTTTGGTGGTCCTGCACGCGCAGGTCGAACAGGAGCAGCGCTACCACCTCGTTGGGCGGCGCGATCTGCAGGAAGCGCGACGAATATTCGAGCCGCTGTAACCGCGCCTCAATCGGGAAAATATGCCGCCAGGACTGCGAGAACGCGTCAAGGAATATGGTCGAGATCGACTGCAGCAGCACCTCCACTATCTTTGCACTTTTCGATTATGGTCAAGTAAATCGCCTATCGCGTCCTCTATGTTGTGGTCGAGCGACTTGGTAAGCCGCACCATGTAGTAGTCAAACAAAAAGTGCAAAGATAGAGACCTCCTCGATCTCCGTGACCTCGCGCATACTCTGCGGCGCCTTGCCAATGCCTCCCAGATAGCGGTCGAGCATTACGAAAGCGGTTCCCAGGTCGTACTCGAACACGAATGTTCCAGGGAGCGGGTCGGCCGTGGCTAGGTTCAGCAGTGTCGTCTCCGGCAGCGTATGCGCGTAGTCGCCAAACACATCCTGCTCCACCGACACGAGCGCTACATGCACCTGTGAGCGCAACACCCCCGAGAGAGTCGTGCCTAACAGGCGTGCGAAACCCTCAAAGATCATCTGTAGCGTGCGCAGTTGCTCTTTGGAGAGCTTGCTCGGGTGCCGGAAGTCGTAGGGCCGCACCGAGTGGAAGCGCTCCAGCGCGCCCCCCTCCGGCGACGGTATGTCGTCGCCGCCGGCCGCGAGTTCCGCGAACAGGGCGTCTATCTGGTTTTGTGAGAGCAGATCATCAGGCATTATTGACTACTGTGGGTACAGAATAACGATATCGGCGCGCCGGTTGCGCGCGCGCCCCTCGGCGGTACGGTTCGAGGCGACCGGCTGGTATTGCCCGAGTCCTTCCGCGGCCAGCCGCGTCGCCGCGATTCTTCCCGGCCCGCTCAGGTATTCGGCGATCGCATCGGCGCGCCGGGACGACAGTTCCCAACTGGACGCGTAGGCCGGGTCGGCCGAGGGCTGATTGTCGGTGTTGCCCTCGATGCGGAGCCGGTTCGGCAGCGTGCGCACGAGTCCCGCGATCCGTCCGAGCAAGACGTAGGAATCGGGCTTGAGGTCAGCGCCGCCGGGGTAAAACAACAGGTTGCCCGCGAGCGTGAGCACGATGCCCTCGCGCGATTGGCCCACCTGTATCACGTTGGCGCTCAGGCCCAGTTCCTTCGACAATTTCAACATCTCCTCGCGTAACTGCTTGACCAATTTACCTTTGCTGGGGATAATGCCCGCGATTTTTTGCGTCTT
>JAABUX010009934.1_pt1 | contig 10708 bp, 7 predicted proteins | sample 5561851 | NCBI WGS metagenome assembly JAABUX01 (sample SAMN10711883, study PRJNA513361) | rock metagenome | isolation source: Antarctica rocks | place: Antarctica: Victoria Land, Richard Nunatak red sandstone | collected 2016-01-03 | reverse complement strand
TTCTTCCAGGGGTCGTTCGCCCCAGCCCTAGATGTGCATGGGTGATGCTGCTGTCTGGCAACACAGCCACGCATTTTTTTGGCGCGCCGAGCGCGCGAGGCACATGGACGCCGAGGCAGCGCACGCACATACGCCTGCGCCTGCACGGCGAGCCCCGCGTATCATATATAGCCATGTTTCAATATAAGCCCTGTACCCTGTCTGGCATGTGTTGCGTATGCTGTGTTCACGCCTGGCAGGGGCGCGCGCCTTCACGTGCGCCCCTGCCAGCGCGGCACCTAGGCGCGCTGAACGGTCGCTACTGCGAGTGCTAGCTCCGGGCAGACAAAGGGCCCTGCGTTTTCTGGTGTCTGCCAGGTGACCACACTTGGTGTGAGCGTTAGCTTGAGTTGACACGGCGCCATGGACTAGGAAGCGCCTTGCAAACCCTCCCACTGCAGCACCATCCGTGACGTTCGGCCTCCGCTTACAGCCGCGTCTCTAAAACGCATGCGCACGCGCACCCTTGGTCAAAGCCGTGCTCGCGGCAAGTCAAGGAAGAACACTGCACAGCCCAACAATCAGCGGGAAGGGACCAGGGGCGTCAGGTGGGGCAGGCAGACAGGCTATCCAAGCATCGTACAGGCAGCAAGAGTGCTAGCATGCATGAGAGGTACAGGAGCCGGCAGCCAAAATGAATCGTCCAGCAGCAGACTTCCAGGGGGAGGGCGGGAGGGGGTTACGTACAAACAGGGCAGCACCGCCAAACAACGCATGCAGCAGTTCGCTCAGTCTATAAAATGCGTGCTTCTCCTCTGCGTCCCCTAGCTCTGACGGTCGATATACAGTCGGCATACAGTACATACACCGCGCCGGGGCAGCAGGCCAGGGCCGGCAGGCTCCCCACGCGGCCCTAGTCCCTACTCTCTGCCTCCTGGCGACCGTCCGGCCGTGGTTCCGCATAACCGCGCACGACCGGCGGGGATGGCCCGCCGGCGTGCCCAAACGCCTCCGCGCATCCGTTCGGGTGCGCGGCGCTGCCGCCCCCGAGCACACTTCACGGCCGCGCCCTACCGGCAAGCGCGCGCGGCCGTCCCCGCGCAGCGCCGCGCGACCTCAAAAGCTCGACCCCTCGGAAGCACGCCGTGAAAACAGGCGGCCGCGCCTCGCGCCGCAACCACCTCTCATACATGCCTGCAGAGCCGCCAGCAGGCGCTGCGGCGCGCAGGGCGCTGACCAAGCACCAAAAACGTGCCGCCTTAGGCGGACGCGTGCGACCCCACGCGCGCCGCGGCTGCGCTCTTGGCCAGCTTGGGCACACAGCGGCCGACGGGGTGCGTGAGCGGGTTGCCAAAATCGCGCAGCGGCGGGCTGCAGGCGAAGCATTTGGGACCCGGTGGCGCGGAGCCCTTCAGGATGCAGCGGATCTCGTCCAGCGCTGCCTCCTCCAGGGCCTCCGACTCGCCCCTGCGCGCCCCAGGGGCCAGGCGCCTCAGCAGGATGTCGCTCGAGCTCTCTCAGGCTCGTTGGCGAGCCGGCTGCACCCAGCTAACAGGGGCAAAGCGTCTCCAAGAATCTCCAGCCTCCGCTCGGTTGTGGGCCATGTGTGCGCGCGCCGGGCGCGCTACGTTCACCATGCCCCTTGGGATCGCCAACCAGGCAAGAAGGAGTCGGCCCAGCGACAGACAAACTGTGCTTGAGGGACAGGGTATGCGCCAAGGCGCAAGGTTGCGCGCCAGAGCCAGCGGCCTGGGCCCGGAGCGTTTCCGACCACGCGTGCAACAGTCTGCACCGCAACCCGGAGCCCGCGGCTGGCACGGACGGACAGCACGCACGCACCGAGTGCACGCCAGGCCTGACAGCGCCGGGGGCGGGCGCAGCACAGACCTATAAGACCGCGTCTTTGAAAACGCGCTTCAAGATTGCACACCCTGCGGGCCACCGTGCAGGCCGGCGGGACCGCACCGCTTCAGGGTTGCGCCACAGGGTGCTGCGCGGGCCCCAGCGCAGCAGGCAGCCGGCCGGGCGTCCCCTTCACGCGCCTGACGCTCGCACTCCTGCAGCCGCTGGCTCAGCAGGGAGCGCCCAGACATAGCGTGCGCCTCTCGTTTGGCTCAAGCCGTGCGGTGCCTGGCTGAAGCACTAGAAGGAGCTCCGCTTGCCCCGGTGACAAACAGCGGCAGAGCACCGCCCGCCTCTCAGGGTAGGTGTTGGAGCAGGAAGAGGGAGAGAGCGGAGGCTGAGGCAGCAGTGCAGCAAAGCCGGGGCTGGGCAAGAGCAGCCGCCCTGCGGCGGCTGCGCGGCGAGCATGAACGCGCCGGACCGCTACGAGAAGTTTGTGGTGCCGGAGGGCGTGCAGAAGTGCGCCCCGCATGAGCGTGTTTATCAAGATGCTGTTGTCTTGCGCAGACTCACCCAGGCGGTGTGTTGCGCCAGGATCTCCTTGGAGAAGGACACCAAGGTGCTCAACGCGGCCACGTTCACGCTGCAGCGCGAGGACCACACCGTCGGCAACCTGCTGCGCATGTGCGCGACCGCGGCTGTGCCGGGGGCCTGGATGGGCTGTGTGTGTGCGTCACAATGTAACGCTGCTCTGTTGTGTAGCCCGGCGGCGAGTGTGTCGAGCCTGAACTGGAGACCCGCCAGCTCCTGGAGCGCATCCTGCAAGTTGCGATTGCGACCTGCACGGGGGTTGTGGCTCTACGCTTGTCACCAACTAGCCGAGGTGGCGAGCATGAGGTGCAATGGGCGCACCCGCTGCTTTGCTGAAGCAGTGGACAGGCGTGGGTAGTTGTGCTGCCGCCGCCGCCGCCGAGGTCGGCGCCGGCGGGGCGCAGGCAGCTGCACCGCGACAAGGAGGTGCTGTTCGCGGGGTACAAGCTGCCGCACCCGCTGGAGTACCGGATGCTCGTCAAGGTGCAGACGCGCGGCCGGCGCACGCCGCGGGACGTGCTGGACGCCGCGCTCAGCGACCTCGTGGACGAGTTTGAGGACATGAAGGCCAAGTTCCGGGTGCGTCTTATCACAGTTGTATGACTTCTGTTGCAGAGGTTTTGTATGTGTGAGACTGCTTTTGTGATGAAGAGCGCGCAACATGCCGCCTTCTGAGCCTGCCTGCCAGCACATGCGCCTGCTCTGCAGCGAGCCAGGCGCAGGGCGTAAGCGTGCGTGCGGCCATGCCTTGTCCCGTAGGTGGTTGCACAGCAGCGTGGCCTACAAAAATGCAGTGGCACTCAGGCGTCTTGGACAACCTTTCTCGTGTGTCAGAGACCGCTCCAGGACATTTACACAGCCTGCGAGTGGGGCGCTGCAGGAGTCTGCTAGCCGCGCTGCTGCTGCCCAGCAGTTCTGACGAGCGACGAGCCTCTGGACGCAAGCTTTCCACCGCAAGATTCCTTCCGTTTGGATAGGTATTGAGGTCGCCATGGAAACAAGCGGGAACAAATGCAGGGAACAGGCTGAACTGATTGCGGTGGTCTAGCGGTGGTCCAGCGAGTGTCCTAGGCGTGTCGGCTTGAGTATTGCAGCCTTGGAGCGGACCTGGGTGCTGCTTCATTCCGGCAACCAAGCCCCAAGTCGAAATGTGTTGTGCTCAGGAATCATCATGTGCTTTACTGTATGTGTTACATGCTTCACGCACCGTCACGACTCTGCGCTACGCAAATGCAGGAGCGGCGCTTGTGGCAATGCATAGCATTCGCAGGGGCGGCGCTTGTGGCAATGCATAGCGCAGAGGTCACTGACTGCATGAAATGTTCGTCTCACCGTCTCACCAACACCACTGCTGCACAGCATTTTTCCTTGCTTCCAGGGCCCCTCAAGCTTCATTGGGACATGCAACGTCATGGGCAACCTTGGAGCTCCAAGGAGGTGGCCAGTGTCGAAGCCAACCAAACACAAGGAAGCGCTTTCATAAAACAGCAAGCGATTCAACCGGCTTGCCGCACCCATGGTGCTCGCCAGTTGCCTGCTCGTACTCGGCGGCCGGTGCACCTGCACCCAGCGCAGGCTGGTCGTCGCATGCAGCCTGCTGCGCCAGCACGCCCGCCCGCGGCCAGACGGCGCGCCAGCCGGCGCCTGCCGCCAGCCGCGGTCCCTGCAGGGCAGCTCCAGGGCGTACAGCAGGCGGCATGGTAGCCGCAGCGTGCGCGCGTGCTCCTCCTCGGCCAACGGAGCCACGCCTTCGCCTTCTAATGGAGCAGGTGAGCACCGCGTGGTGCACCACCGACAACCTTGTGTGCCCCGTCAGTGCACCTGCGCTGGAGCACGCGTGTGCACTTGATGCATGCTGGTGCGCATGTTGTGGGGGGAACGACGAGGTATGCTGCACTGGGATGCTTCTGAGCGGTGTGAGTAGTATGGCGCCCTGCTTTGGCACGCTTCAAGCTTCAGTGTGGAGCTGCACCCATCCTCTACAAGTTGCAAACCTCTGCGCCTGCCCTGTGCGCGCGCCAGGCCCCGCGCGCGGCGAGCGCGAGCGGCCAACCGCCGGGTACCTGCAGCCGCCCCAGGAGATCCTGGACGTGGTGGACCGCCCGCCGGAGCCTAACCTGTCGTTCTCGCCCGACCGCCGGCGCGTGCTGCAGCTGTACCGGCCGCCGCCGATGCCGCCCATCAGCGAGCTCGCGCGCCCAGAGGTCAAGCTGGCCGGCGCGCCCCCGGCTGCAGCGCCCCGCCCGCGCCGCTCCCGCGCCGCGTTCCTCGTCGCGGACGCCTCTTTAGGCCAGGGCCGGCTCTCGCATGCCCAGCCGGAAGACCTCCCCTGAGGAACATAAACACGGTAGTTAATGTATGTGTGCAAGTGCTGGCACGCCTGGCTGCGCAGCCGAGTTTGACCGTGCGCAGGGGTGCGGGCGGACCTGACCTTTAAGGGGCGCCGAGCCGCGTGAGCCACCAACGTAGCCGGCGCTGGGGGACTGCACCAACGACCTGGACATGCTGAGCTTCCATCCTGTCCCCGAGCCCCATGGGCCCGCACGGGCATGCCTGCCTGAGCGGCCGCGCGCGGCCGCGCGCAGGCGTGCGCGTGGACCCCGAGCTGAACGCGCAGAGCCGCATGGGCCACTACCGCAGCCTGGCGCTGGTCGACTACACGGACGCCCTGGTCGTGCCCGCGGACGCCGCGCTCGAGACGCCGGTGCGCGCGCGGGGGTCCCCTGCCCTGAGCCGCCCGCGTGGCCCGAGTCCGCTGCGCGTGCCGCGCTCGTGTCCCCTCAACCAGGTCCTACTGGTGCAGTGCGGCGCGCGTTCCGCCGCCGCTCCTGTGCAGCTGTGCGTATCCCTCGCGTGTGCGAGTAGAAGGAGCGCCCGCGCGCGGCCGGGACGTCTGCGCGCTCTCAGCTGCTCAGGCCCGCCGCGTTGGGGCAGACCGACCGGGCGCCTCCGCAAGTGGCTGCGCGTGCTGGCTGGCGCCAAGCATTTATTACCTGCACCAAGGGTTTATCACCTGTCAGGGTGGTGCAGGGCCCTATGCCCTGTCCATCGCACGCATTGCACGGTCAACCCGGCACACCCTGCGCTGTGCGCAGGTGCACGGCTATCCAGCGGGCGCCTGGTTGAACCTGGTGTCCTGGTCACGAGACAGCCGGCACGTCTCCTTCACCACCCGCAGCCCGGGCGCGCGCGCCCTGCCTGCGGCCCTATGTCTCGCGGGCGCCCTCTGCGCAGGTCTAAGAGCCTGCTTTGTTGTGGAGGCGCCCTACCTCGCCCGTGTGCAAAGTATGCCCGAGACTTTCGTTGGCAGGACCTCGGGTTATAAGACAATATGCTTGCTTAAGGCGCCATTCTGACATGGCGCACGCTCTGAAAAAAAATTTGCCCAGGCAAAATTTCTGCTCTGCTGCACGCAGGCGGGCCGCGCGACCCGCCGCGGCAGCCGCTCGCGCTGTGGGTGGCGGACGCGGCGACCGGCGCCGCGCGCTGCCTGCTGCGCTCGCCCGAGCTGGGCCTCAACGCCGTATTTGACGAGTTGCGCGCGCGCCCGCCCGGCGCCCCGCCCCTACGCCCTGCGTTGCGCGCTGCAGCCCTGGCCCACTGGCAGCCGTCACGGGCTGACCCCCATGTGCTCTGCGGCGCGCGCTGCAGCCCTGCCCTGCTGGCCGCTGTTGCGGGCGGACCCACGTGCCCTGTGGCGCGCGCTGCAGCCCTGGCCCGCTGGCCGCCGTTGCGGGCGGACCCCACGTGCCCTGTGGCACGCGCTGCAGCCCTGGCCCGCTGGCCGCCGTCGCGGACTGACTCTATAGGGCTTGGCGCGCCGCAGCTACGAGTGGGTGGACGACGACACCATCGCCGCGCTGGTGGTGCCGGAGGGCCGCGGCCCGCCGCCCCCGCGCCCGCCCGCGCCCATCGGGCCCAGCATCCAGGACAACACCGACGGCCGCACCAGCCAGGTGCCGGCAAATTTACCCCCTTGCGTGCAGGCCGACCCTGCGCGGCCACACACCGGCTGTGAGGGCAGTTAGTGCTGCACCCTGCGGGTTGCGCGACTATGTGCCAGAACATGTGGCGTCCTGGCAGCTCCGCAGACCGCGCATAGGCCTCCGGTGCAATGACCCGCCCCCGCGCGGCGTGCAGGCGCGGACATACCCTGACCTGCTGGCCGGCCCGCACGACGAGGCGCTCTTCGAGCACTACATGACCTCGCAGCTGGTGCTGGTCTCGGTGCGCGCCACGCTCGTGCACGCCCACCGCTGCGTGACCATGCTGGGCCCCAGCAGATGCGGGCCCAGGATAGGGTAGCGGGGCCCTGGCCGCTGTCGGGCGCCTTGTTGACAGTCCTCGGTGGCGCCGGCCAAGGGCCCTGCGCCGGGCGCGGCGCGCGGGCGCGGCGCGCGCGCGGCCTGCCAGCCGGCAGGCGTAGGTCGCCCTGGGCCTGACAAGCAGAAGGTGGGCTGACCGTAAAGGGTCCTGCCCAGGCGCGCAGCGCGCGCAGGTGGGCAGCGGCGAGGTGCGGCGCCTGGGCTCGCCGCGCCTTGTGGGTAAGCTGCACCATAGAGCGCCGTAAGCAGGCAAGCGGCCGCGCAGGTGGGCAGCGGCGAGGTGCGCCGCCTGGGGCCGCCGCGCCTGTACAGCTCGTTCGCGCCCTCGCCCGACGGCCGCTTCCTGCTGGTCGGCTGGCTGGAGCGGCCCTTCTCGTACACGGTGCCCTGCGGGCGCTTCCCCAAGCGCGTCCAGCTGTGGGATAGGCGCGCCCGCGCGCTTTTCACCCCTCCCGCGGCCGGCCGGGCGCGACGGCATGCGCGCGCGGCTGGGCGCCGCGAGCCGCTCCGTGGTGCAGTCGATGGGGCTGTTACCATTGCGGAATTTGCCACCGGCATGCAATTAAGCCTATAAGGCTGCAGAGCAGACTGGTGTACGTCATGGGGCATGGTCAAGCAGCAGCGCTGCTCTGCATCAGCCTGCGAGAGTGCTGCTGACAGTGCGCCCTGGAGCGCGCGCCGCCCCGCCCTCAGGTGTGCGGAGCCTCTCGCGCTGGGTCGCGCAGGGAGCGGCGCGGCGCTGCGCGGGCTGGCGGCCTGGTCGCCGGCGGAGGACTGCATGTCCAGCTGCAGCGCGCCCGGGTAGGTGGGCTGATCCTAACCCTCCCTATCTTGTGAGGCCCGCGCAGGGAGGGCGCCGTGCTGCGCGAGCTGGCGGCGCTGCCGCTGGCGGAGGACATCCCGATTGCGCACAACAGTTGCCGCCGCGGCCCGCGCAGCGTCGGCTGGCGCGACGACCGGCCCGCTGAGATGGAGTGGATAGAGGCGCAGGCGCGCGCGCCCATGAGGCACCGCGCATGATGCCAATGACAGCAATCACCCCACCAGGCCGGCATGACGCGTGACCGAGCTACCCGGCAGCAGTGCCGTGGAGCTGAATCTCAAAGAATTCCAGCGTTCTGAGACCTTAGGGATGGCCCCAGGACGGCGGCGACCCGGCGGTGGCGGCCTCGCCGCGCGACATCGTATACACGCTGCCGGCCGACGAGGCGACCTCGGGCGCGGCGCCGCGCGTGCTCGCGCAGACCGAGCTGCGGTACGCGCGGTCGCTGCGCGTGGTGTGGGTTTAGAGTTTGGCATGCATGCAGCGCCCTGCTCGCGTGCCCTGGGTTCAGGCTTGGCGGCCGCTGCGCGCCTGCTCCGCACGCCCCCTGGCATGGCGACTCATCTGGCACCGCCTCCGCAGCCGGCGCTGCAGAGCGCTGGGTTGGTGCGAGAGGCTTACGAGCCTGACGTACTGCCACGCCCTGTGCGCCCAGCCCGGCGCGCGGCGCAGGTGCGGCGGCGTGTCCTGGGGCGACGGCGGCCTGGCGCTGCTGTACGAGTCCTGGTACAAGACGCGCCGCAGCCGCGTGTGGACCATCGCGCCGGACGACCCGGCCGCGCCGCCGCGGCTGCTGTGGGACCGCGACTACGAGGACGCGTACGGCGACCCGGGCTCGCCGCTTGGCCGGCGGACCGCGCTCGGCACTTTACGTGCTCGCGCAGCTGGAGGGCTCCGGCGAGCTGCTGCTGCAGGGCGCGCGCCTCACTTAGTGGCAGATCCCGCGGGCCCCCAAAACTACCCGAAATGCGAGCGCCTGGGGCCTGCTGGCTTGGGAGCGCGCTGCAGCGGTGTGCTTGTGGCGGGTCAGCCACAACTGCCTAACGGAGGTGTCATTCTACAGCCAACAGCACCCGGGGTTCGCTTGGGCAGGCTTTCGTGGTGCACCTGAGGGCGGCTGGCCTCGTGCAGCAGACGCTAGCACGCCCTGCGCCGCAAGGCCCTTGCTAGGGCGTCATGCCAGGGTCTGACACCCTATGGCCGGCTGCTCGCGGCAGGGTGGGGCGCGTCGCCGGAGGGCAGCCGGCCCTTCCTGGACGCGCTGGACGTGCGCACCGGTGCCAGCCGGCGCCTGTGGCGCAGCGCGGAGGACCGCCTGGAGCAGACCGGCAGCCTGCTCAGCGACCTGCCCGGCGCGCCGCTGCGGTGCGGCGCGGCGCGCCGCGCTCATGCCTTGCGGCGCGGCGCGTCGGGACGGCTGCGCTGTTTCTTCTAGCGCAGGCCTTTCTTCCTGCAGCCTACGAGTTTTTTGGCAAGCAAGCACATTGCTGTGCCTTTGCGGGTATGGCGGGGGCCGCCTGGTGCAGCGCGAGGCCGCGCTTTGACCCGCTGGGCGCGTTCGTCCGCGAGCCGCTCACGCATAGTGGCGGCGGCGGCGCACTCATCCCCCGTGGGGCCCGAAGCCAGAGGGCGGCGCGCGCGAGCCGAGCGCCGCGGCGCGCAGGCTGGACGGCCTGCAGCTGCTGATGTCGCGGCAGAGCGTGGAGGAGCAGCCGCAGACGCATGTGCTGACGCTGGCCGGCGACGCCGGCGCGCCGGCGGAGCGGCAGCTGTCGCGCTTCCCGCACCCCTACCCGACCCTGCGCGGCCTGCAGGCGCGCGCGCCGCTGCGGCCTCCGCTGAGCGAGCTGCACGGGAGCGGGGGAGCGTTGTCGGGGTGGCAGGCGTCAGGTACTGCGCGTGCTAGCACATGCACTGTTGCGCAGGTAGCCGGCGCTTTTGTGCAGCGGGAGACATCAGCCTACAAGTCAGGGCGATGGCCCCAGTAGTGATGTAGTTGCTGTGGGGCACCGGCGAGGGGCCGACGCGGCGCCTCGCCGTGCTCCCGGCCGTGCTGCACCCTAAGCCTAGCCCTAAGAGCGGGCACGCGCGCACGCGCGCAGAAGGAGATCGTGCGCTACCAGCGCGCAGATGGCCTGGACCTCAACGCGACGCTGTACCTGCCGCCTGGCTACCAGCGCGCGCGCGACGGCCCGCTGCCCTGCCTGCTCTGGGCATACCCGCGCGAGTACAAGTCGCGGGCGCGCGCCTGCTGCTGGGCTCTCCTTGCAAGTGACCGAGAGCGGAGGCGCAGAGGTCTGCCGGCGCATGCAACGCTGTCAGTGCAGCGCCGGGCCGCTCGCTTGGGCGATCAAAGCTCGCGCATGCGCACCCGACTGCGAGCTGTAAACTCTAAAATTATGCATACACGTACCCTGTGATGTGGGAGCTGCGACCCTGTCGCGTGCGCGCAGGAGGCGGCGGGCCAGCTGCGGCGCTCGCAGCACGAGTTCAGCGGCGTGGAGGCGACGTCGCCGCTGCTGTGGCTGGCGCGCGGCTACGCGGTGCTGGACGGGCCGGGGTTCCCGATCGTGGCCGAGGGCGGCGCCGATGCAGAGCCCAACGACACCTACGTCCAGCAGCTGACCGCCGCGGCGCGCGCGGCCGTGCAGGCGCGCGCCTTGCCGCCGCGCCTGGGTCTGAGCGGCGGCGTCTGTTTCTGTGCCGGGCAGGGTCCAGGGCAGCCTGAGCGGCGCGCCGGCCTGCTGCGCGCGCAGGAGCTGGAGCGGCGCGGCGTGGTGGACCCGGCGCGCATTGCCGTCGGCGGCCACTCGTGCGCCCTCGCTGGCATGTCACACCCAGCGCTGACCCGGAGTGTGTTCGCTCACTGCAGGCGCACCTACGTCGCCATGCCCGCCCCGCATGCGCAAGGCCCAGCGAGGCGAAAAAACCACAGTATGTCGCACCCTGCCTGCCGCGGTACCCTATGTACATGTCCAGGCGCGAGAAGCCAGGACGTCACCACGTGCTGGGAGCGCGGCGTGCGCCCCAGGCCTCGGCGCACGATGCGCCGGCCGTGCGGCGCAGGTACGGCGCCTTCATGGCGGCCAACCTGCTGGCGCACGCGGGCGACCTGTTCGCGTGCGGCATCGCGCGCAGGCGCGCCCGG
>JAABUX010009932.1_pt1 | contig 10710 bp, 8 predicted proteins | sample 5561851 | NCBI WGS metagenome assembly JAABUX01 (sample SAMN10711883, study PRJNA513361) | rock metagenome | isolation source: Antarctica rocks | place: Antarctica: Victoria Land, Richard Nunatak red sandstone | collected 2016-01-03 | reverse complement strand
GCGACAGGCAAGCAAACCGGGCGCGGATCAGGGCTGGGTCAATCATCCCACCAGGCTACGGCATCACCAGACAGCAGGGAATCCCACGCACAAAACCGATTCTGTTATCTCTTTGCAGGCCCTAAGGGTCAGAGCAGAGGGCAATCGGTATATACCTGAAAACTTCTCCAACGGCGGTCATAAAACAATGCGCCGCCCCACCCTAAATTATGCAGTCTCGACAAATGGCTGAAAGGTTCAATCGGCGCAGCCACTGCTTCCTAAACCCTGATCCGCATGATGGTTATGGCCGTGATGCTCATCCGTCCACGACGCTGACATGCGCCGCCACCACGCGCCAGCCCTCTGGCAGGCGTATCCAGGTCTGCATCTGCCGTCCCAGCTTGCCGGGCGTACGGCGGAACAGGGTGCTGGCGGTGGCGGCGTCGCGGCCGAAGGTGGTGATAACGGTGCGTTCCAGGCTGCGCGCCAGCCCGGCAGAAGGGCGACCGGCGCGGAACGCGTGAATCTCGGCGGACCCGTATAGGGCCTCGGCGATGCCGTAGCGGATGGTGTGCGCGCCCTCCCAGAACAGCGCATCCAGCGTCGCTACATCGTTGGACACCAGCGCGGCCTCGTAGCGGGCGAAGGCCGCCGCGACCTCCGCGACCACGTCCGGCAGGTTGATCTCCGCTATGCCGGCACCGCCGACGGGCGTCATGCCAGCACCGCCGGCGGACGCGGGGCGCGCACGACGTCCGCGGCCTCCAGGTGCCGGGCGATCCGCAACGCCGTCGCCTCGGCCCAGGGTGCGGCGATGATCTGCACCCCGATGGGCAGACCCGACATCGTGCTGGCGACGAGGGGAACGGTGACGACGGGCAGGCCGATGAACGAAATCGGCTGCGTCAGCACGCCCATCATGGCGCGGACCGGCACGGCTTGCCCCGCCAGCAGCATCGTCGTTTCGCCGATCCCCGGCGCGGTGCAGGGCGTGGCCGGCGCCAGGATCGCATCCCACCCGGCGAACAGCGCCAGCACCTGGTCCCGGTACCAGCGCCGGAAGCGTTGCGCGCGGGCGTAGAAGGCGCCGGGCACCATGGCGCCGGCAATCAGGCGGTCGCGCACGTCGGGGTCGAAGTCGCCGGGCTGGGCGCGCAGGCGGTCCAGGTGCAGGGACGCGCCCTCCACCGTGGTGATGACATAGGCGGCGGCGCGGGCGCGGGCGGCCTCCGGCACCTCGACCTCGGCCGTGGCGCCCAGCGCGGCGGCGACCTGATCCAGCGCGGCCAGCGCATCCGAACCGGCATTGGCGCGGAAGTATCCGCCCGCCACGGCGATCCGTAGGCCGTCGATGCCTTCGCCGGGAGGTGGATCGGCCGGGCGGCCTGTGCATACGGGATCGGCCGGGTCCGGCCCGAGCATGGCGTGGTAGGCCAGCGCCAGGTCGTCCACGCAACGCGCCAGCGGTCCGATGTGGTCCAGGCTCGACACGAACGGGAACGTGCCGGCGCGCGACAGCCGGCCATAGGTGGGCTTCAGCCCGAACACCCCGCACAGCGACGCCGGGACGCGGATGGAGCCGTTGGTGTCCGATCCCAACGTCAAGGGGACCAACCCAGCCGCCACCGCCGCGCCGGACCCGCTGGACGACCCGCCCGCCATGCGCGTGGGATCGTGCGGGTTGCGGCAGGCGCCGTCATGCGCGTTCTCGCCGGTGAAGTCGTAGGCGTACTCGCCCATGTTCAGCGTGCCGACCAGGATGGCCCCGGCCGCCTCCATCCGCGCCACCGCCGTCGCGTCCGCCGCGGCCGGCGCGCGGGTGCGATTGATGCGGGAGCCGGCACGGGTGGGCAGCCCGGCGATGTCGAACAGGTTCTTCACCGCGAACGGCACGCCGGCCAGCGGTCCCCGGACGGCGCCGGCATCGACCGCCTCGGCCCGGGCGAGGGCGCGGTCAACGACGATCTCGGTGACGGCGTTGAGCGGCCGGGCCTGCTCGATCCGGGTGAAGGCGTCCGCGACCGCATCCACCGCGCGGACCCTTCGCGTAGCGACGGCGCCGGCCAGCTCGCCCGCGGTCATCCAGTCGGTCAGCCGGGCGGTCATGCCGTGAACACCGGTGCCGGGTCGGCCTCGTCCGGCAGGGGGAACTCGGCCACCAGGCGGGCGGCGGCGAGGCTCAAGTCCAGGTGGAAGCGCACGGCGTCGCACCAGGCCGGGTCGAGCGGGATGCCGAGCACGGCGGCGGCGGCAATCAAGTCGGCGTCGTCCGGCATCGTGCTGCTCCAGGGTTGCTATGGGATGGTAGCAGGCAAGCAGCCGTGCTTGACAATGGGCCACGGCGGCGCAAGTGAATGTTCATTCGCACCGGATGGGAACTTGTTGGACACCTCGCACGCCCCGCCCCGCCAACGCATCCTGGAGGCTGCGGTGGCCTGCTTCGCGCGGTCCGGCTTCCATAGTGCGTCGATGCAGGAAATCTGCGGCGAGGCCGGCATGAGTCCCGGCGCCGTGTACCGGTATTTTCCCAGCAAGGTTTCCATCATCGCCGCCATCGCGGAGGCCGAGCGCGCCAAGCATGCCGCCTTCTTCGAGCGCATGGCCGCCGCGGACGATCCGGTGGAGGCGCTGGCCAGCATCGGCATCGACACGCTGGAAGAGCTGCTCGCCGGCCCGCAGGCGGCGCTGGCGGCGGAGACCATGGCGGAGGCGCTGCGGAACCCCGACGTGCGCGCCATGTTCGACCGCAACATCCGCGAGGCCCGGGCCGCGGTGGTGTCCGCCCTGCGGCGCGGCCAGGCCCGCGGCGCCGTCGATCCCGATCTGGACGTGGAGACGGCATGCCAACTGATCATGGCGATGGGCGATGGCCTGGTGGTACATCAGGCGTTGGACCCGACCCTGACGGCCGCCCGTTTCCGCCCGGTGCTGCAACTGCTACTGCGCCGCTTTCTGCGGCCACAGGGGGCATGATGCCGATGCAAGGTCGCTGCCTGCTCCCTCTCCCTCCGGGAGAGGGCTGGGGTGAGGGAGTTTTGCGGCGCGACACCTGGCCCATGACAGCCTTGCTTCGGCGGCAGTCAACAATGCTCTGCTCAGCAAGCAAGGTTCCCTCACCCCGGCCTTGGTCCGCGCTGCGGCCCAAGCCTGGGGGAGGAGGGAGAAAAATGGCCGCCGTCCTGCTGCTGTGCCTGGCGGGCGCTGCGCCGCCGCCTGCCGAGCCGATGCCTCCCGCCGTTACCGTCACCCGCGCCACCCACGGCTCCATCGCGGAAACTGCGGTGCTGACCGGCACCCTGGTCCCGCGCGAGGAGGTGCTCGTCAGCCCGCAGATCGAGGGCCTGGCCATCACGGATATCCTGGCGGAGGAGGGAGACCTCGTTACCGCCGGCCAGGTCCTGGCCCGGTTGTCGCGCGACGTGCTGGACGCCACCGTGGCGCAGAACGCCGCGCAGGTCGCCCGCGCCGACGCCGCCATCGCCCAGGCCCGCAGCTCCATCGCCGAGGCGCAGGCCAACCGCGTGCAGGCCGACCTGGCCCTCGCCCGCACCCGCGACCTGCTGAGCGGCGGCAATGCCTCCCGCGAGACCTTCGAGCAGCGCCAGGCCGCCGCCAGCGGCGCCACGGCCCGGTTCGACGCCGCCACCAACCTGCTGCGCGTCGCCGAGGCCGACCGCGCCCTGGCCGACGCCCAACGGCGCGAGCTGCTGGTCCGCCTGGCCCGCACCGACCTGCGCGCCCCGGTGGCCGGCCGCATCAGCCGCCGCATCGCCCGGCAGGGCGCCGTGGTGATGGGCGCCGGCGACCCCTTGTTCCGCATCATCCAGGACGACGCCGTGGAGCTGGAAGCCGACGTGCCCGAGGTCTCCCTGGCCAAGCTGCGTCCCGGCCAGCCCGCCGCGATCACCACCGTGGGCGGCCCGCGCGCCGGCCGGGTCCGCCTGGTGTCGCCGGAGGTGAACCGCACCACCCGGCTCGGCCGCGTGCGCGTGGCAGTCGATGCGCAGGGCGGCCTGGTGATCGGCAGCTTCGCCCGCGCCTCGGTCGAGGTCGCGCGGCACGAGGGCGTGCTGGCTCCGTTGTCCGCCGTGCTGTTCCAGCCGGACGGCGCGGTGATCCAGGTGGTGCGGGACGGCCTGGTAGAAACGCGCAAGGTCCAGGTCGGCCTGCGCGGCGGCGGCCAGGCCGAGATCACCGGCGGGCTGCAGGAGGGCGATGCCGTCGTCGCCGTCTCCGGCACCTTCATCCGTGGCGGCGACCGCGTGACCGCCGTGGCCGCCGCCGACCAGACCAGCGCAAAGGCAGAGTAGCCGCATGGCGTTCAACATCTCCGGCGCGGCGATCCGCCACCCGATCCCGCCCATCGTGCTGTTCGCGGTGCTGCTGCTGCTGGGACTCGTTGGGTTCAACATGCTGCCCATTACCCGCACGCCCAACATCGACGTTCCCGTCGTCGCCGTCACCGTGACGCAGCCCGGCGCCGCCCCCGGCGAGCTGGAAAGCCAGGTGACGAAGCGGGTCGAGGACGCCATTGCCAACGTCTCCGGCGTCAAGCACCTGCAGAGCAGCGTCACCGACGGCAGCAGCCAGACGGTGGTGGAGCTGCGCCTGGAGGTCAGCAGCGACCGCGCGCTGAACGACGTGCGCGACGCGGTCAGCAAGATACGCTCCGACCTGCCGCGCGGCATCGACGAGCCGGTGATCGAGCGCATCGACGTGGTGGGCCAGAGCATCCAGACCTTTGCCGCCACCGCGCCGGGCATGACCCTGGAGGGGCTGTCCTGGTTCATCGACGACACCGTGCTGCGCGAGCTGCAAGGCGTGCGCGGCGTCGCCCGGGTGGAGCGCATCGGCGGCGTCACGCGCGAAATCCGCGTCAGCCTGGACCCGGACCGGCTGGCCGCCCTGGGCGTCACGGCGGGCGACGTGAACAGGCAGCTTGCCGCCACCAGCGCCGACCTGTCCGGCGGGCGCGGTGAGCTTGGCACGCAGGAGCAGGCAATCCGCACCCTGGCCGGCGCCCGCACGCTGGACGGCTTGGCCGCGACCCGCCTGGTGCTGCCCGGCGGACGCGAGGCGCGGCTGTCCGATGTGGCTGGGATCGAGGACAGCTATGAGGAGCCGCGCGAGTTCGCCCGCATGGACGGAGCGACGCCGGTGGTGTCGTTCGCGATTTACCGGGCCAAGGGCGCCAGCGACGTGAGCGTGGCCGACGCGGTGCAGGAGCGGCTGAACACGCTGAACCAGGCGCACCCGGAGGTCGCATACTCGCTGATCGACGACAGCGTGCGCGCCACCCGGGGCAACTATCTTTCGGCGATGCACGGCCTGATCGAGGGTGCGGTGCTGGCGACCATCGTGGTGCTGGTGTTCCTGCGCAACTGGCGGGCGACGCTGCTGGTGGCGGTGGCGCTGCCGCTGTCGGTGCTGCCGGCGTTCGCGGCCATGCAGATCATGGGGTTCTCGCTGAACTTCGTCAGCCTGCTGGCGGTGACGCTGGTGACGGGCATCCTGGTGGACGACGCCATCGTCGAGATCGAGAACATCGTCCGGCACATGCGGATGGGCAAGCGCCCGTTCGAGGCCGCGGTGGAGGCGGCGGACGAGATCGGCCTGGCGGTGATCGCCATCACCTGCACCATCATCGCGGTGTTCTCGCCGGTCAGCTTCATGGGGGGGATCGCCGGGCAGTTCTTCAAGCAGTTCGGGCTGACGGTGGCGGCGGCCGTGCTGGCGTCGCTGCTGGTGGCACGGCTGATCACGCCGTTGATGGCGGCCTACCTGATGCGCCCGGTGGCCGCCCATGCGGAGCGGGACGGCTGGATCATGCGGGCCTACACCCGGTTCCTGCAGGCGACGCTGCGGCGGCGCGGGCTAACCCTGTTGGCGGGGGTGCTGGCGTTCGCGGTGTCGATCTACTCGACGACCCTGCTGCCGACCGGCTTCATCCCGCCGTCGGACGAGAGCCGGGTGGTGCTGTCCATCGAGCTGCCGCCGGGGTCCACCCTGGCCGACACCCGCGCCGCCACGGACCGCGTCGCCAAGGAGTTCCGGCGCATCCCGGAGGTGACGACGGTGTTCGTCGTGGGCGGCACGACGCCGACCGGGGCGGGCGCGGAAATCCGCCGGGCCAAGATGATTGTCAACCTCGTCGGCAAGGACGCTCGCAGCCGCACGCAGAAGCAGGTCGAGGCCGAGTTGACCCGGCGCCTGGCCGGGTTGCCCGACGTGCGCGGCTGGTACGTGAACGACCGGGGAGAGCGCGAGCTGTCGGTCACCGTCCTGGGCGACGATCCCGTTGCGCTGGACCATGCGGTGGCGGGGCTGGAGGGGGCGATGCGCCGGCTGCCGGGCTTTGGCAACGTTGCGCCCAGCGCCGGGGCGGACCGGCCGGAAATCCGCGTGACGCCGCGGGGTGACGAAGCGGCGCGGTTCGGCGTCAGCACGGCGGCGATCAGCGACGCCGTGCGCATCGCCACCATCGGCGACGTGCCGGCCAACCTGGCGAAGTTCCGTTCCGGCGACCGGCTGATTCCCATCCGTGTGCAGGTCGATACCGCGCTGCGCGGCGACCTCGGCGCCATCGAGGCCCTGACGGTGCAGGGCGCGACCGGCCTGGCCGTGCCGTTGCTGGCGGTGGCCGACGTGTCGCTGGGCGAGGGGCCGAGCAGCGTCGAACGCTATGACCGGGTGCGCCGGGTGGTGCTGGGGGCCGACCTGCAGCCGGGCGTGGCGTTAGGCGATGCGCTGGAGGCGGTTTATGCCATGCCGGAGGCGCAGCACCTGCCGGCCGGGGTCCGCATCCAGAACGGCGGCGACGCGGAGGTGATGGCGGAGGTGTTCTCCTCGTTCGGGCTGGCGATGGGGGCCGGGCTGACCATCGTGCTGGGCGTGCTGGTGCTGCTGTTCCAGAACGTGTTCCAGCCCATCACCATCCTGCTGTCGCTGCCGCTGAGCCTGGGCGGGGTGATCCTGGCGCTGTTGGTGACGGGCAACCCGATCTCGATGCCGGTGGTGATCGGCGTGCTGATGCTGATGGGCATCGTCACCAAGAACGCCATCATGCTGGTGGACTTCGCCATCGAGCGGCGGGCGGCGGGGATGGACCGGGTGGAGGCGATCATCGACGCCGGGCGCAAGCGGGCGAGGCCGATCGTAATGACCACCATCGCCATGGTGGCCGGCATGGTGCCGAGCGCGCTGGGGCTGGGGGAGGGCGGCGAGTTCCGGGCGCCGATGGCGATCGGGGTGATAGGCGGGCTGCTGGTCTCGACGGTGCTGAGCCTGGTGTTCGTGCCGTCGTTCTACACGCTGATGGATGATGCGTCGCGTGGGACGGCCTGGCTGTTCCGCCGGGTGCTGACGCCGCGGGATGCGCCGGTGCCGCAGGCTGGCCAGGGGTCGGGCGCAAGGCGGGGGAAGCCAGCGGACACGGTGCAGCAGCCGGCGGAGTGACGCCAACCGTCCCATGCTTCAACCGGTTTGCCTTCTGGTTCGTCATTGCGAGGAGCGCTTGCGACGTGGCAATCCAGGAGCCGCCAGACTGGAGCGCAGCTCATGCATTCCTGGATTGCCGCGCCGAAGCCGGCTCGCGATGACGGAGGGTGGCAGTTCGCCCGCGTCAGCCGAACAGGCCCGCATCCACGTGCGTGACCCCGGCCAAGATCACGGTGGTGCTGTTGCCGAGGTTCAGCACCGTCGAGCCGTTGCTGACGGTCTGCGTCGCCAGCGCGTTCGCCGCCGCAGTGGGCGCAAAGCCGGCCAGGGTGATCACGTCCGCACCCGGCACGAAGTTGTAAAGCGCAAAGGTGCGCGCCATGGGCGCCAGCCCGATGGCCAGGTCCACCGACGCGCCGCCCAGGCCGATGTCGGCAGACCCCAAGCCGGCCGTGATGGTCGAGACCCCGGTCGTGCCCGTGTTAGCAAACACCACGTCATGCCCCGCCCCCAGCGTGACCAGGTTCCGGCCCTGGCCCAGCCCCATGATGTCGTCGCCCGACCCGGCGATGAATGTCAGCGTGCCCGTCCCGGCCGCGCCGAAGAACACGTCATGGCCCGTGCCGCCCGCGCCGGACATCAGCAAGTTGCCGCCCGCCTCGGCGCCGAACAGGTCGCCAACGCCGCCGGCCGAGTAAAGCTGGTCCCCATTGCCGCCCACCAGGACCGCCTGCACACCCGCGCCGGCAGTGATCGTGCTGTTGCCGCCGCCGAAGTACACGCCGCCGCCTGTGCCGCCCTGCACGACGAGCGGGTTGCCGCCGCCCACCACCAAGTCCCTGCCGGCGCCGCCAGTGTAGGTCAGGCCACCGGTGCCGCTGAACACGGTGCTGTTGCCGGCGGCGCCCTGGAACGTCAGGGCGCCCGCGCCGCCCACCACGAGCACGTTCCCGGTCGCGGTCACGCTGTCCGGCCCGGCGCCGCCGAAGATCGTATCCGGCCCCACCGACCGCACCGTGCAGGCGCCGCCCCCCAGCACCACGGTGTTCGGCCCGGCGTCGGTGGTGATGCCGCCGCTGGCGATGCTGACTGTGTTGTCCTGGCCCGTGACCTGCACGCCGCCCGGGCCGGGCGCGCTGGCGCCAGCCGCGTTGACGGTGATGAAGGTGCCGGGCGGAGCGGGCGGAGGCTGGCCGCGGAAGCTGCTGTTGGCCCCTGCGGACGCAAGGCTGAACGTCTCCCCGGTGTAGGTCCCAGCAAGCTGGAGCGTGCTGGTCCTGCCGCCCTCAAGGATGGTCAGCACGTCGGTTGCGGCGTTCAGCGTTGCGCTTCCGTTGGGCGAGTACTGGATATCGCCGAAGTCCGCCGTTGCGCCTGCGAGGAGGGTCGTGCCGGTCGCGGTGCCGCCACCAGCGATGCTAAGGTAGGCCCCGGGGCTGACCACGGCGCCAATAATGGCTCCGCCGGACAACACTGCGACGACTCCCCTGGTGGCAATCACGGTGCCGGTCGCAACTCCGCCCGCAAGCACGTTGAAGGCTCCGTTCGGGTCCACCACCGCACCGTTGTCCTGGCCGCTGACCTGCTCGAAGCCCTGGGCGCCGACGATCGTTCCCGATGCGCTGGCTCCCGAGGACACCTGCAAGTAGCCGAAGCCTGCAACGTCCGTGGCGGTGACGGCGCCGCCTGAGTTGACTTGCAGGGTGCCGCCGCTGCCGACAGTCGTGCCGGATGCCGTTCCGCCTGCATCCACCGGCAGGCGCATGTTGATGACGGACGCGCCGCTGACGGTTTGGCCAGGCCCTGCGGTGCCGAACGCCATGCTTCTTCCCCATCATCGCCTGGACCGGTGAGCGTCAGCCGTGGTCCGTCGTGACGGACGGTGCAGCGGCGCGGCGCGGCAACCGACCCTGGCACACGCCAGGGCAGGACGGAAGGGCCGGCAGGATCAGCGCGAGGAGCTGCGCTTCGTCGTCCGGCGCTTGGCCGGGGTGGAGGACCGCTTCGTGCTGGCCGGCTCCGCCTCAGGCTCGGCGGCGGCGCGGGTGCCCGGGGTGATAGTGACGGCCACCTTCAACGGTGTGTCCTCCGCGGCTGAGCTGTTGGAGCGCAGCGCCACGGTGAAAGCGTCGGCGCCGACATACCCGGCGTTGGGCGTATATTCCACGCGCGTCGCGTTCGCCACCTTCTGGATGAACACTCGGCCATGCTCCGGCCGGGTGCGGACCAGGCCGAGGCTGAACGGCTTGCCGTCGCGCTCGACCGCGAACACGCCGCACCAGCCGTCATTGGCCATGGCGATGGTGCCGGAATACGGGCCAGCCGCCTTCATGTCGGGGTTGGTGGGGGTGCAGGTGGTGGCGATGCCGTCGTTGCGCGGGTCGTTGTCGGCCAGCACGGGCGGCTTGGTGTTGGCGCAGGCCGACAGGGCAAGGGCAGCCGCAAGGGGCGCAAACAGTCTGAGGTGCAAGGGAGGCTCCTAGGCGGCAGTGACGGCGCCTGACTGCCACAGCCGCCCCCCTGCGCCAAGCGGCTAATCCGCGCCGCGCCCGGCTGCCTTGTCCCAAGCCAGGGCGTCCGCCGCAGCTTGGGTCATCGTGAAACGCGGGGCGTAGCCGATGTCGGCAGCCAGGCGTCGAATGTCGAGGGCGCCGCGGTCGAACGCGACGTGGCTGACGGTGTTCGCGGCCTCCCCCTCCGCCGCCCGGCGCCACCGGAAGCCCGGCGCCAGGGCGGCCAGGGCGCGGCACCAGTCCTCGGCGGAGGCGGCCTGGCCGCTGCCCAGGTTGTAGATCGTGTGGCGAAGGGCCGGCGCTGCTGCCAGCCCGGCAAGCCCGGCCGCCACGTCCCGCGCGTAGATGAAGTCGCCGACGCCGGGCTGGCTCAGCACAGCCTGCGTGCCGGCCCGGGCATGGCGCAGGGCGCTCAGCATCGGGGACAGCGTGTCCCGCGCCCCGGTGGCGTACTCCCACGGGCCATAGACGCTCGCCAGGCGCGCGGCGGCGAAGGCGATGCCCTGGACCTCCGCCATGCGCGGCAGCAGGGTTTCGCAGGCCAGCTTGGTCAGGCCGTACAGCATCGCCGGGCGGGTGGGCACGTCGTCCTCGCCGATCAGCGGAACGCCGCGGGCGGCGCTGCCATACACCGCGACGGAGCTGGGATAAACGAACCGCCCGACCCGGCGCCGGGCCGCGGCAGCCAGGGTGGCGACGGCGCCCTGCACGTTGACCGCGATGATGCCCTCGGGGTCCCGCCGCTCGCGGTCCGTGCCGGCGGTGATGACGGCGCAGT
>JAABUX010009931.1_pt1 | contig 10712 bp, 5 predicted proteins | sample 5561851 | NCBI WGS metagenome assembly JAABUX01 (sample SAMN10711883, study PRJNA513361) | rock metagenome | isolation source: Antarctica rocks | place: Antarctica: Victoria Land, Richard Nunatak red sandstone | collected 2016-01-03 | reverse complement strand
GTCTTCGGCGGACAGATTATAGGCACGCATCCGGTCGAGGTTCAGGAAGATCCGCATCGCATACGCGCGGTTGCCGAGGATCGTGGCGCTGCCGATGCCCCGGGTCCGCTTGATCTCGGGCAGGACCTTGACGGTGACGTAGTTGTACAGGAAATTCTGGTCGACGGTTTTGTCTTTACTGTAGACGTTCACATACATCAACATGCTCGTCATCGCCTGCAAGACGATGATCCCCTCCCGCTCGACGATGGGAGGGAGCCGGTTCTTGACGATGTTGATCCGGTTGTTGACGTTTACGACCGCCACGTTCGGGTCCGTGCCGGGCTCGAAGATGATCTGGATCGTGGCCTCACCGGCACTGGTGGCGGCGGAGGCCATGTAGCGCATGTCCTGGACGCCGTTGATGGCCTGCTCCAAGATAATCAGCACCGAGTCGACCAAAACTTCGGCGCTGGCGCCGGGGTAAGAAACCGAGACCACCACGCTCGGCGGCGCGACGGAGGGGAACTGGGAGATCGGCAGGGTGTTGATTGCCAACCCCCCTAGGAACAGGATGAGGACCGAGATAACGATCGCCAATGCCGGTCTGTGGAGGAATTTTGCGAACATGGTTTGTGATGTCCTAGTTGGTTTCCGTACCGGAAAGTGGTTGCGCTACCCTTCAGCCTGCTGAACCAGCTCAACAAAGGCGAACCTGGGGCAAGCCAAGATCGCCCTAGAGAGACATTGTCGGGTCCGGTGCCGGCCGCTTTCGAGCGAGTTGGGTTGCCCGACGGCACATTTTGAGCGGTGGTCACAAGGCTCAAGCGTCACGCGGTGGTTATTCCGCGTGGTTTTTTTGATTTTTCATGACCAGTTCCGGTGCCCGAAACTCGAATTCCACCTTCTCGCCGTCGTGAACCTGGCGGATTCCCTCGAGGACGATCTTATCGGTAACATCGACTCCCTTCTCGATGACAAAGTTGTCTTCCAGTTCGTATTGGATGACGATCTCGCGCTGATGCACCACGTCATCTTTGTCGACGATGAAAACGTACCGCTTGGCGAGAGTCTCGTAAGTTGCCCGCTGCGGGATGACGATGGCGCCCTTCAACGCTCGGGAGATCACCACGGTACCGGTCTGACCGTGGCGTAGCAGGCGGTCCGGGTTCGGAAAATCCGCGCGGAAGGGGATGTTCCCGGTCGTATTGTCGAATTTGGCCTCGATCGCGCCGATCTTGCCGATATGTGGGAACTTGTTGAGGTTCGCCAGCCGCAATTCGATGTCCGGACTTTCCCTGTTCTGATCCGTTTCGGCCATGTATTCGAGGTAACGTTTCTCGGGTACGTTAAAATAAACCCACATCACGCTGTTGTCGGACAAGGTCGTGAGGGCGTCCCCCTCCTTGACCAGACTGCCCTGCTGCTCGCGCAGGCGGTCGACGATGCCGTCGAAAGGCGCTCGGATCGTGGCGAAGTTCAGTTTTGCCTCCGCCAGCTTCTTCTTGGCCTCGGCCCTAGCCAGTTTGGCCTTGTACAAGAGTACCTCACGCTGAGAGACCGCTTGTTGTTTACCGTTGGCCAAGCTGAAGGTGTTGTCGTACTCCTGTTTCGCGAGGTCGACCTCGGCCACCTCGGCTTCCAGCTCCGCCTGGTAGAGAATTGGGACGACCTTGAACATGAGTTCCCCCTTCTTCACCGTCTGGCCCTCCTTGACCGTGATGGCCTCGAGATACCCGCCCTCCATGGCTTGGACCTCGATGTCGCGCTGCGAATGGATCTGGCAGACGTATTGCTGGGTGATGGTGACGTCCTTGGCCATCGGGCTGGTGACCAAAATCTTATGGCCCTCTTGGTGGGCCTCCCCCCCCTCTTTGTGCGTGGCAAAATGCGACTCGTACTGGCCGACAACATACTCTTTCGTTTGCTTGGCCTTCGCGCCAACGTAATCGAGATAGACGTAAACCTTGGGGGTCTTCTGCGGCGGGTAGGTATCCGCTCGCATCTTGTTGAGGCCGAACACCCCGCCGCCGACCAGGGCGGCGACCAGCATCAAGGTGGTCATCGGCCGTCGCATGACGAACACAATCGGATTCATTGCAAGGCTCCTGTTCGACTCTTCTCGACTCGACTCTGGCCCGATTCCTTGAGCAAGGAATCACGGTGGGGATTGGCTGAATTCGAATACGGATGGCGATCCGACTCGGTTCGACGGCAGAGGGGGGCGAGGTGGCGGCGGCACGCGCCCAGGATGATCTTCCGATTAGGTCGTCGATCGATCGCGGATGTCGGCGTTCAGCTCACGCCGAACCCGAGGTAAATCGAGCTCAGGACCCGGGCCTTGGTAAGGCACGATTTGGCCGAGTCGGCGACGTCGAGTGCATGCCATTCCCCAAGCCAGGGCTTGGACGACGGCTGAGGGACCGGCGACCCATCGCGTCATCCGAACGGACGATCAACAGCGGAGGGGGTAGAGGGAGGGGATCGGGCGGCGGGCGATCAACCGGCAACCAAGTACCTTGCGGAAGGAACAAGGAATGACGAGAGAAGCTTGAGGCTCGCCCAGCGCATCGGCCGGGTCCTGCTCTTCATCTTCAGCGGGGAGAGCATTCACCTGCGCGACGGTGTCGGTGGCCATCGCTGTGCTGAGGCGGGTCGTGAATTGGCTTAGGGGGAGGGCGAAAGTGCGGCGGAGGCCATCGGGGCGGGACGAGACGGTGACAAACCCCGACGTCCGGAGCGGCGCAACCAGTACCGATGCCAGCAGCACCAGCGAGGATGTGAGCCAGAGCGTGAAGACGAGTCTTTGACGGGCGGGCATGGCCTCTCGCTTCTCGAACGTCGTGATCCTAGGCTCGCTCACCGATGGTCGGCGAGATGGCTTTTTACCAGATCGCTTCGCGGATTCTTCGGCTGACCCCGCGAAGCCCTCAACCTCGCATTATAGACTCTTTGGCCACGCGGGAGGACCCCGGAATTCCGCACAAACAAGAGACGGGATCCAATTCATAAATTCTTAGCTTCGCGGTCGCCGGAAGTCAAGAGACGCCGCGTGGTTGTTCGAACGCTGGCAAACGGTTTTGGGAGCCGTTCACGCCTTGAATAGGCGAAAGGCCCGGAACGGTTCGACCGTCCGGGCCTCGATCAAGCCAACGGCGAGGGGACCGGTGGTCCGCCCCTGTGCGCCTGGAAGCACACGATGCGAGAACTCGCCCCACGCCGCTCTGAGCAGCGGGAGGTCTCGACCACCGCGAGCAACCGGTGGAGAATCACTTCCCCGTCGTCGTCGGCTGTGGTGGGGCCACGGAGGGTTTGGCGCCGCCGGTGGCATTGACGGCGGGGTCGTCGGTCCCCTTCTGACCGAACGGGCCAGGCGTACTGGGGGGAATTGGCGGGGGGAGGGTCGTCGGTTTGTCGCCGGGCACCGGCTCGGGGGCGGATGGGGCAGGCGTGGGGCCCACATCGATCAGGGCCTGGTCGAGTTGGTCGGCCCGAGGGATGGTGATCTTGTCGCCGGCGGTCAGGCGGTCGAGATCGGGGACGGCCTGCTTATTGGCCGACCAAAGGGCCTTGTAATACCGTTCCGACTCGTAGTAGAGCTGCGAGATCGTCCGGAAGGTCTCGCCGCCGCGAACCGTGTGGATGTACGGGTTCTGACCGGGATCGCCTGCCTGATTGGGAACCGACAACAAACCGCCGCCGAGGGCTTGATAGGTGTCAACGATGGCGTTCAACTGCTCCAATTTGGTGTCGATAAAGATCATTCTCGCGTCCCTGAGATCGCGTTGGGAGAAGAGCACATCGATGTATTCGATGCGGGCAGCCAGAAACAGATTGTTGGCGACCGCGACCGCGGACCCGAGCGATTCCAACTGCCGCTTCTTGATTTCGATGCTGTTGGTGTAGTTCTGCACCATGGACAGGCGGTTGGTCACCTGGGTGAAGGCTTCGAGGACCACGCGCTGGTAGTTGTAGATGGTCTGCAATTGCCGGGCGTTCGCGGTGAGATACTGGGCCCTGATCCCTCGCTTGTTGACCAACGGCCCGACCAGGCCACCCATGAGATTGCCAATCACGGCTTGCGGCTCGAAAAGATGATTGAGGATGAAGGATTCGATGCCAACTCCGGCGTCGAGCACCAACTGAGGATAGAAGTTGACCCGGGTGACCTTCACGTCGAGCCCGGCAGCCGCCAGGTCGCGCTCGGCTTGGCGGATATCGGGTCGGTTTTGCAGCAGTTGCGAGGGGACTCCGACGCTCAGCTTGTTCAGGTTCAGATCGTAGAATCCCGCGGAATTGCGTACGACAGGCTGCGGGTAGCGATTGACGAGGAAGTTGATCCGGTTCTCGGTTACGATGATGTCCTGATTCACGATCAGCTTGTCGCTCTGGTTCCTGCGAACCTCGGCCTGGAAACGCAGGACGCCCAGCTCGGTGCCCCGGGCCCTTTCCTTCAAAGCCTCGGCGATCTCGAGGCTTCGCTGCTGCAGCTCGATGGTGAGATTCAGGTTCTCCAGCCGTTTGTCGAGCGCCATCAGCCGGTAATAGTTCTGGGCAACCTCGGCGGCCAGTTGGGTGATGAAGTAGTTTCGCCGCTCGATGGCGACGTTGAAGCGCTGCCCCGCCGCGTCTCTGGCATTCCGCAACTGCCGGTAGATGTCGAGCTGCCAGGTGAAGTTGATGCCATCCTGGAAATTTCCATGCGCCAGGGAAAAGCGCTTCCCGGGGAGATACGGGTCGGCGAGGATGCCGGCTCCCTCGAGCGTGAAGCGGCTGTTTCTCTCTAGCCCCGCGCCGGCCCCGACACTGATGAAGGGAAGGTACTGCCCCGACCGCGCCAGGACCTCGTTGCTGGCGATCTGGATGTCCTCGTTCAGGACCTTCAGCTCCCGATTGCCGGCCACCGCCAGGTCGATCAAGCACGTCAGCGTCGGATCATCGTAAAACTCTTCGATGGTGAGTTGAGATGAGTTTTCCGGGCTGGTTGCTCCTTTGAGGCTTTCCGGCAGGCCTGGTGCCGGCTCCGCCTTGCGGAGGGGGGGGATTCCACAGGACGGCAGAACCAGTAGCATGATGCTGCAAGCGATCGCTCTCGCGATCACGTGCCTCATCGGCTTTGTGTTCGAAAATCTCGCTAAGAGTTTCATCTGCCTCGTCCTTGAGGAGTTTGCGCTGATCGGCAATCCCACCGAACAAGCAATAGGCCATCAACTCCTCGCTCGTGCAGGGCTCATTCGTGAGCGCTCTCAACGAATGCTCGAACAGGCCATGCCGGCGGAGGACTTGTTGATTGATCGACTCGTGCGGGTTGTGACTTTAGGAACGGATTACGCGATTGGGAAAAATGACAGGAGTGCTCGGCGGTGAAATCGGGGGTTTCCCACCTAAGCACTCTGGCTCAAGATGGATTCCGGGGTGGTAGCCGTTTCAGCCCCAGGCTGACGCTCAGGGCCGCCCCTCATCGGATTGGACGCGGCCCGTTTCAGGCGGTTCAGGCCGCTCGCCCGCCTCGCCCGCCCGAGGCTATTTGAGATGAGCAAGCCACCACCCCGGAATCCATCATGAGCCAACCCTCAGATCCTGGCTGCGTAAAGTATAATCAGGACGAGGCCGAGAGAGTTGAGGCGAACGGTTCAAGGGTCGGGAAGGGTGGTGTTGTCAGGTTACTCCGCGTGAGGCCAGCGTGAGAGGGCGTCGATGGCACCATTCGGGGGCGTTTCAATGGCAGCAGCTCCCATTCGAGCTCGCTTTAGCCTTCGCGGACGGCCGCACGTCGTTGGCCGGGTTCTCGGCGAAGAATCCGGCCGGCTTGAGGGTGAAGCCGATGTAGGCGGTCGGCATGACCGGGTAGTCTTCCGGCCGGGGGATGTGGGTGTGGCCGAAGGTGTACCAGACGACCACGTCGGTCGACTCGATCGGCCGGTCTTGTTCGGTCCAGCACTTTAGACCGTCGCCGCCGGTGCTCTGGTTCGGGTAGTCGCCGGCGCCGTAGCGTTCCTCGGGCCGATAGGGCGTCACCCAGACGTGGTGGTCGACGAAGCCCGCCCGCTTGCGCCACCAAGCGTTCGGCGAGGCAAATGGGATCGAGTTGTCTCCCGGGAGCAGCTTGTAGGCGACAGGCTCGCCGACGTGGTTCCTGACGCCCGGGTTGGCGACCTTCCAGGTCCGGGCGGTTTCGAGATTGAGGTTGCCCCGGGCCTCCTTTTCCGTCCTCAGCGGCGTGGCCCGGGCCTGGAAGGCGTTACCGAACGGATTGGCCTCGCCGACCGGGTCGGGCACCACGTCGACCCGGAGGACGGTATTCTCGGTGCCGTCCAGGTCGAAGTCGAGCCGCATATTGAAGAAGTGCTGATGATTGGGCGCGTAAAGTTGCGGCGCGACGAGATTGCCGTGCCTGGGCGTGACGCCGGGTGGATAAGCGGCGAGCGAGAGGATGCCCGTCAGCTTGATCTCGAACTGGATCGTGCCGTCCTGGTAGAGGTACCAGAAGAAGCCGTATTCGTAGTTCTCGACGGTCGAAATCGACGAGACGACAAGCCGTCTTGAGCGGCGGACTTCGGGAGCGTCGGGAAGGCGACGGTCGGTGTGCTTCCAGAGGATGCCGAAGTCTTCCTCGTGCATGCACACGGCGTTCTTGATGGTCAGTGCCTCGCCTCGGCTGTCGCAAAGGTGGGCATCGAAGTAACGGATCAGGCCCAGGCAGTCGCACCCCAGCTCCAGGCTGTTGGCGCACATGCCCATCCCGTATTCACCGACGTCGAAGGCGTTCTTCCGCCGCTGGGTCGGCCCGGGGTCGCCGTAAGGGACGACCATCTCGGTGAGCGACGCCCGATAGAGGATCGAGCGATCGCGCGAGCCATCACGATAGCGAAGATGGTGGAGGGCGAGTCCTTCTCGGGCGTCGAAGCCGATCACGAAGCTCCAGTTCTGCCAGCGGACCTGGTAGCCGTCGACCTCGAAGCTCGGCCCTTCCGGCTGCACGATCTCCAGCGGCTTGATCCCTTCGCGGAAGCGATCCTGCCGGTTCGCCGCGTAGTTGGCCTGTCCCGGGGGGAGCGGCCACCGGCCGTGTTCCTCAATCCGGACGACTTCCATCGTGTTCAGGTCGACGACCGGCCGAAGGCCCTCGATGGGTCGGACGTAGCCGTTATCGGTTGGGTCGGATCGGAGGAAGCAGAGCGGTCGGGCCAGCCTCCGGCTCCTGTCTTCCGGTTCGCCGTAATTCCCGGCGCTCCAAATATCCACCATGACCAGGCTCGTGTCGTCGGACCCGGTGTGGGCCTTCAGAGCGGCCTGGAATTCTGGACTCGCCAGGACGGCCCGCTCGCATTCCACCTGCTCATCGATCGTCATCATCGGCTGGACGCCCGGCACATGCCTCCAGGACGTAACGGCCCCCTCGGCGAGCGCGACGATGGCCTCGTGACAGGCGTTCGCGGCGTTGTCGAAGAGGACGGCGAAGGCCTCGCGAGCCGGGGCATTCGTCCCGTCGAAGCCATGCACGGCCGACTTGTCGGGTTCCCACAGAGCCACGGAAACGAACCGGGTTGTCGGTGTGACCTTGCCGGCCGCCTTGAGCGCGCTGACCGCCGACCGGACCTCCTCGGCCGAAAGTGGTTCGAGCGGATGGCGGACCTTCGAGGGCTTGCTGAGCGTGATTTCTAAAAGCGACGACATGCGGCCTCCGGGCGGATGACTCGTTGAGGATGGGGTGGGACGGGCCTCAGCCCAGGACGCCGGGGATGACCTTGGCTGAGCCGGCGACGCCGGTCAGGCGCTCGGGCCGACCATCATGCTCGAACGATAGCTCTTCGGAATGGAGGCCCATCGCCGTGAGGATGGTCGCGTGCAGATCCTTGACCGCGAACGGAGACCGCTCGGCCCGGAGCCCGATGGCGTCGGTCTCGCCGACCGAGACGCCCCCCTTCACGCCGCCGCCGGCCATCCAGACGGTGAAGCCGTAGGGGTTGTGGTTCCGCCCCCGGTTTCCCTGGACCATCGGGGTCCGGCCGAACTCGCCGGCCCAGACCACAAGCGTCTCATCGAGCAGCCCGCGGCGCTTGAGGTCGGTCAGGAGGCCGGCGATTGGGCGGTCGGTCTGCGAGGCGTTCCGCTTGTGGTTGCCGGTGTTGTCGTCATGCCCGTCCCAGCCGAGCTTATCCACCGAGTTGTAGATCTGGACGAACCGGACCCCCTTCTCGGCCAATCGTCGGGAGAGCAGGCACATCCGGCCGAAGAGCGCCATGTCCTTGTTGTCGGAGTCAAGCCCGTAGAGTGCCAGAGTCTCGGCCGATTCATGACCGAGGTCGCCGACGTCGAGGGCCTCGCTCTGCATCCGGTAGGCCAGCTCGTACGAGGCGATCCGGCCGTCGAGGTCGAGCGGTCCGGAGGGGCGGGCGGCTCGGTGCTGACGATTCAGCGACTGGATCAGGTCGAGCGTCGACCGCTGGGTCTCGGCCAGGTCCGAGGGGGGCTGGAGGTCGAGCACCGGCGCCCCCTCGTGGCGGAACGGCGTCCCCTGAAACGCGGCGGGCAGGAACCCGTTGCCCCAGTTGGCGCTCCCGCCCATCCCGGCCACCTTGTAGAGCAGGACATATCCCGGGAGGTTCTCGTTCTCCGAGCCCAATCCGTAGGTGATCCACGACCCCATACTGGGCTTGCCCGAGATCGTCACGCCGGTGTTCATCTGGTAGGCGGCGGGGGCGTGGTTCGAGCTCTCGGAGACCATCGACTTGATCACGCAGAGGTGGTCGGCCACCTTGGCGGTCTCGGGGAGCAGGTCGGAGACCCAAAGCCCCCCCTCGCCGTGCCGCTTCCACTTCCAGGGGCCGGCCATCAGCTCGTCCTTGCATGCGTTGAACACGCCGCCGACTTTGTCGGCCTTCTTGAAGCTGTCGGGCACGGGCTTGCCGTCGAGGCGGAGCAAGTCGGGCTTGTAGTCGAAGGTGTCGACCTGGCTCGGGCTGCCGTACATGAACAGGAAGATCACTCGCTTCGCCTTCGGGGCGAAATGAGGAGGGCGAGCCGCCAGCGGGCGGGTGGGGTCGATGATCGGCCGAGCCTTTGCGCCATCGGCTCGGGCCGCCTCCGCCATCAACCCCGTGAGGGCGATACCACCGAACCCAGCGCCCGTGCGGAACAGGAAGTCGCGCCGGGAATTGACGGGTCTTGATGCGTGGGTCATCAGCCCTCCTTACTCGGTTGGATTTGGTTGGATTCGTTGCGGTCAGTCGAGGTAAGCAAATTCGTTAACGTTGAACAAGGCCCGGCAAAGGTCGGCCAGCGCCCGACGATCCGGCGACGACTGACCAGCGGCGGACCGGACTCGGTAAAGGTCGGCGTGACGGCGGAGGAGGCCGACCGATAGCGTCAACTCCTCGATGCTTGGAGGTCGAAGCAGGGCGCGCCGGAAGGCGAGATCCGCCTGGCGCGCCGGGTCGTCACCCGCGAGCTGGGCCACCCGGTCGGCGAAGGCCGTTGACCATCGAGCCATGTCGGGACTATTCAGCAAGGCGAGAGCCTGAGGGGCCACGGTGGTGACGGTCCGCCTGGCGCACGAGATGGTCATGTCGGGCAGGTCGAACGGCTGGAGGAAGAGGATCGGGACCGACCGCTTCTGCACCAGGAATACGCTCCGGACGTCGGTGGTCTCGGCCGGCTGGCCGTACCAATCCTGCAAGCGACCGCCGGCCCCGCCGTGGCGGAACTCGAGGATCGCCGGCTGGGCCTCGAGGATTTCCTCGGGCACCGGGGGCCATCGGGGGGGGCCGGAGCTGTCCGGGACCAGTCGCCCTGAGACGGCCAGGATCGCATCGCGCAGTCCTTCCGCGTCGAGCCTCCGGACGTTCTGCCTCCAGAGCAAGGCATTGTCGGGGTCGAGCTTCGACCGGCCCGAGTCGGTGTTCGACGCCTGCCGGTATGCCGCGCTCGTGACCAACAATCGGTGGATCACCTTGAGCGACCAGCCCCGATCCATGAACTCGACCGCCAGCCAGTCCAGCAACTCGGGGTGAGTGGGTCTGGCTCCGCTGTAGCCGAGGTCGTTGGGTGTCGCGATCAGGCCAGCGCCGAAGTGGCCTTGCCAGAGCCGGTTGACGACCACCCGCGCCGTCAGTGGGTTGTCGCGTGAGGTGATCCAGGCGGCGAGGGCGAGCCTTCGACCGGTGGTGTCGGCGAGCGACTCGTTGACGATCGCCGGGTTCGGGTCGAGGATCGAGGGGAACCCGGGCGGGACCTCCTTGGCGGGCCGGGTGAAATCGCCACCGGCGAAGACACGCATCGCGGGAGCGGTCTTACCGGAGTCGGTCATCGCCACCGCGGTGGCGTGCGACTTCTTGCCCCCCTTGATCTCCTCAACTTGCTTGGCCAGACCTTCGTAGGCCGCCTTGTCGGCTGCCGGCAGATTCGTGATGATTTCCTTCCGTTCGACCTTGTTCAGCATCTCCCGGAACGGTTTGAGCTTTACCTTCGCGGCATCATGGCGAGACTTAGGGTCGGTGGCGAGAAGTTTGCGGATCTCCTCGGGAAACCCAGCCTTGCGACCCTCGACGACGGCCTTGCGGGTCGGAGCGAGCAGAGCCTTGATCCGCGCTTCGACCTCGGCGGCCTTGCGGTCGAGGTCCGCATTATGGCGGTCGATCGCCTCACGTTCGAGCGGCGGGTCGATGATCAGATCGTCGACCGGCTTGACCGCCGCGAAGAAAGCGCGGAAGCGGTAGTGGTCGTCCTGCGAG
>JAABUX010009929.1_pt1 | contig 10712 bp, 10 predicted proteins | sample 5561851 | NCBI WGS metagenome assembly JAABUX01 (sample SAMN10711883, study PRJNA513361) | rock metagenome | isolation source: Antarctica rocks | place: Antarctica: Victoria Land, Richard Nunatak red sandstone | collected 2016-01-03 | reverse complement strand
AGAGCAGGGGCCCGATCGCGATGTCGGCGGCGACGATAGGGAGCTTTGCCAGGACGTAGAACGACCAGCCGGTGGCCGCGGCGAGGCGCGCGAGGCCCGCGTACAGATCCAGGAGCGGCGGGAAATAGGCCCAGGGAGTCGTGAGATGCACGTCGAGGGCGTAGACATCCTCACCCTGCGCCGCCCGTCGCGCCAGCCCCGCGATCACGCGCAGGTCGTAGCCGGCCGTGAGCCCGAGCAAGGGCAGGCGCACGGCGAGCGCGCCGAGCACGAGCGCCAGGGGCAGGAGGAAAGGGACGTGTTCCGTCTGACGGCGCGGCAGGGGAGGACGTTCCGCCGTCCGCCCCTGCCCCGGCTTATCTGACGCGATGGCCATGCTCGATTCCTTACCGCACCGCGGACCCGGCGCTGACCGTGCTCGCATCGAGTTCGCGCTGCAACCGCGCCACGACCAGCGGATGGGTGTGGCCGTCGACCAGGGCGCGCAGTGCGGAGAGGAACGCGCCCTTACCAAGCCCCATACTGATGATAGAGACGGACACCACCTTGTCGCGCGGGACGCCGGACGTATACAGCAGGCCGCGGTCGGTAGTATAGTCGGCGGGCAAGCCCTCCTTCGGCTCGAAGTAGACGGCCCGGATCGTCCGGCCGGCCACGGTGAGTGTCAGCGGCCGCCAGATGTGCAAGCGGTCGTATGTCGGCCCCTCGCCCCCCGATGTCGGGGGGGCATACGAGACGCCAACCCTGATGCTTGCATTGTCTTGCGCCAGCGATCTTGACCGCGACGCGTCAGTAGCGGGCGGGGACGCGGTGTGGGTGTATTCGAGGTAGGCGTTGGCCAAGCCAGGGCCGCAGGAGCAGATGATGTCGCGCAAGCGCAGCCCGTCCGGGTCGCCCGACAGCAGGAGGGAGGCCGGGTCAGTCAGGGCCACGGCGCGGGCCACGACGTCGTGCTCGGACGTGGGCGGGAGGACGCGGGCGCCCGTCGGCGCGTCAAGGGCGAACGCGCGCAGAGGGATGCTGGCGGGCGCCCGCGTCTCGCGCGGCGCCAGCCGCAGGCTGCTCGACAGCATCCCTTGGGTGTCGTAGCGGTCGTCCCCGCGCACCTCATACGTCCGCGCGTCGATGTAGAGCACCTCGTGCTCCCTGTCGTCGTCGAATTGCGGGTCGCCGACATGCAGCCGTGGGGGCCTGATGTCCACGGCGTAGACGCGCGCGCCGTCCAGGGGCCGCGCCGGGAGCAGGTGGGCGTCCGCGGCCGCGCCGTCCGCGGCGTCGGCGACCAACCGCTGGAGGTCGGAGTCCGTGTCGGAGCGGCCGAGCCCGTAGGGTTGCCCGAGCGGGTCGGCGAGCGTCAACGCACGCTCTCCATAGGGGCGGGCGAACGTTTCGACGGTGTAGATGGCCGGCCCGTCGGTGTGCTGGACCCCGAGGACGCGCGCGACGGAACCGGCCAGGAGGACGCGCGCCAGCAGTGCGCCCCCGCGCCCGGTGTAGGTCGTCACTCGCCGGCCGATTCCCCCCGCGGCGTCGAGTTGTGTCCACTGGTCGACCGTTGCGGTCACCGGGGTTAATATGACAGCGGATCCGGCGATGGAGGCGGCGCCGGTGTGCGGAAAGAAGAGCGTGCCCCGGTCGTGGATTACCGTGTCAGGCATGGTCTGGCGCAGCGCGGCGGCGGCGCGGAACAAGACGCCCCGCGCGGAGACCGGCGTGGGGCTCTCCAGACGCGGATAGCCGGCCAGGCCGCCCAGGGCCAGCAGGAGAGCCGCCGTCAGGGAGGCAACACACAGGAGCGTCCGTGCTTGTGCGTGGCGTTGGCGCGTCGGCGCGAGGCGCCGTGGTGGTCGCGCGGCCGTCTGCCGCGTCAGCAGGCGCGTCATGGCAACGTCGAGCTGTCGCGCATGCGGCGCGGCCGGGAGCGTAGACAGGAGGTCGAGGGCCGAAATGACACGCTTCACGGCGGGCGGGCTTTGCTCCTCCAGGATATCCCCGTAACGATCGTCGATACGGTCGCGATGGATCATGGTTATGTTCCTCCGAAGTCGGCCGCCAGGGCGCGCAGCGTGCGGGCCGGCCGCTTGCGCGTGGCCGCTTCGCCTTTGCCGATGACGGCGGCGATCTCACCGACGGTCAGGCCCGCGACGAAACGCAGCACCACCACGTCGCGCTTATCCGCGGTGAGCGCCTGGATCAGGACGCGCAGGCGGTCCAGATCCTCGCGCCGCAGCATCTCGGCCTCCACATCGTGCGGCGCGGGGGGGAGGAGCGCGTCAGGCACGAGGTCCCACGCGACGATCGGGCGTTGCTGACGGTAGAAGTCGATCAGGGTGTGGCGAGCGATGGCGAACAGCCAGACCGCGAACGACCCGCGATGCGGGCGATACTGGGGGAGGGCGTCCAGCGCCCGCGCGAAGATGTGCTGCGTGAGGTCGTCCGCGTCTTCCTCCGTTGTCGTGCGCGTCCGCACGTACCAATAGATGCGATCCCGATAGTGGTGATAGAGCGGGGCGAAGGCGGCGGCCTGCTGCCGTGCGGCCTCGACGAGCGCCGCCTTGTCTCCTCCCTCGCTCGCGCTGTCGCGGTCCCTCTCTCGCGGCAAGGCCATGATGGTCTGCACGACGTCGCCCCTTCCTATCCTGTCGCTCCTATCCTAACCGCGCTCCGCGCGCGAGCCGCGACGTGCTCGCGCGGGATGCAATGACGATTGGCGTCTATCAATACGAGCGAACCGCCCAAATGGGACAAGCGCATCCGCGGCGCCAACCGGGAGTGGGATCGTTGGTTCTGAGCGATGATCCGCGTCGCGGAGTGTTCGGCCATCGGCATGCTCTCGGGGATCTCCAGGGTTAAAGAGTCGGATGGTCCGGCGCGGTAGCGTGCCGCTTGAGCAGCCAGGCGACCGTTTCCAGTCGTCTCCACGCATGAAAACAGTCCAGATCGAGGGCTTGGACGTGTTACTATAGGCGTATGTTAAAGAAGGGGGGGAAGCTCCGTGTTCGACGAAAACGAAAGCAAAGAAGTCGGCGATCGTCTCTACGAGCAGTTTGCGCGACCCTTGGAGCAGGATCATTACGGCGAGTTCATTGCCATCACGCGGGACGGTCGAACCCTGCTCGGACCAACGCTACGGGATGTGATGGTACGGGCGAAGGAAGCGTTTGGCCCCGGCGTCTTTATTTACAAAATCGGTCCTAAAGCGGTTGGTCGCATGAGTTCACGAGTGCTCGGCCGCGCCAGGATACGGGTTGCCGATCGATGACCCCTGGTGGTCAGCCATTGGTTAGCCACAACTTCCCCTATGTACCACTCACCGTGGCAGTGCAGGGTGGCAGCCTAACCATCGAGGCGCTTTTGGACACAGGTTTCGACGGTGAGTTGGACACAGGTTTCGACGGTGAGTTGGACACAGGTTTCGACGGTGAGATCGTCGTACCGCAATACACCTTTTCTCCTTTGCTGCGGTCCGACTACGAGTTGGAGTGGGCGCTGGCCGGCGGTATAGTGGTGCTAGCGCCCGCCTACGTGGGAACTGTTGTCATCGGCCACTTTGGCCCCTTCAATGTTGCAGTTGTCAGTATGGGCAACGAGGCGCTTATCGGCAGAGCCCTGACCGACCTGTTCACGATCACCTTTGATCACGGGAAACAAGTGATCGTAACACCGTGAACCGAAACGATTGATCCGTCGCCTAACCAATTGAGGATCCATACTAAAACGATGGGGTCGAGTATTGTTTGGCCCTCTCTCTATGAACCTGCAAGGAGGTGGCAACGTGTATGACGAGGACGAGAGCAAGGACGTCGGCGATCGTCTCTACGACGAGTTTGCACGGCCTCTTGAGCAGGAGCACTATGGCGAGTTCATTGCCATCACACGAGACGGTCGAACCCTACTCGGACTGACACTACTTGACGTTGCGCGACGGGCTAAAGAAACATTTGGTGAGAGAACGTTTCTATTCAAGATCGGCCCCAAAGCGGTCGGGCGATGGATTTGAGCAACTCACTTTTAGTTAGCCACCGCTTTCCTTTCCGCACGTGCCGTTTACTCTGACGGTATGAGGTGATAGGATCAACGCCGCGGCGATCTTAATACATCACATTTGCTATAGATGGGGTTTGAAGGGGGAGATGATGCAAGTAGAAACAACGGTTCAAGATGGGACAGTCGTGATCCCGGCGGCAGTTAGAGAGGCACTGCACCTCCGCGACGGCGATACCCTCGTATTTGATACGGCTGCAACCACAACGAGCGAACAGGAAACGGTCCGCTTGCACGTTCGCCGGCGACAGCGCGCCTCATTTCAGGAATTCGTCGGTCTCGGTAGTGATAGGGAGGATAAGAGCATCGAGCAGATCTTGGCCGAAGAACGCGAGAGGCGGGGCTACTAGTTCTCACATCGGTAGCATCGGTAGCATCGGTAGAGCCTATGCTTGGGAAACGACGTAACGGAGTATTAAGATGCGCCTCTCCCTGGATACAAACGTCCTCTGGCCGGTCCTGAATGGCCCCTCGACACGTGGCCAAGCACTTGCCGCTGTTCTCGACGCATACAACGTCACCGATGATCTGATCGCTTGCGCCCATGTCTATGCGGAACTGATCGCGGCGCCCAGCATTGCGGTCGCAACAATCGACGCGATGTTCGCGCGAACAGGTATCACAACGGACTGGGCGCTCAGCAAGGATACATGGATCATGGCAGGACAGACGTATCGGGCATACGCTCAGCGCAGACGTGCAACGAATCTCCTTGTGGAGCCACGGCGTATCCTGGCCGACTTCGTGATTGGCGCTCATGCCCTCTTGCAGGCGGATGCGTTACTTACGTATAACCAGAGCGACTTCAAGACAAACTTCCCTGCTCTACGTATTATCGTTCCTACAGCCTAGCGCTGTCTATCGAGAACTATGTCAGAAGCAGCCGAGCCCAACCCACTCTCAAGACTGATCGAATCCAGGCAACGACCGCTTGTCGGCGCGCATCGGGGTGCGTCGGCGCGCGCGCCGGAGAATACCCTGGCGGCGTTCCAGGCGGCGCTGGACGACGGCGCGGATCTGGTCGAGCTCGACGTGCATTTGACGCGCGACGGCGAGCTTGCCGTTATCCATGACGCCAGGACGGAGCGCGTCACTGGGGTTGGCCGCGTCGTGGCCGAGACGGATATGAAAACGTTACGCCGCCTCGACGCCGGCCGCCACAAAGGTCCCGAGTGGGCGGAGCGAGGCATCGGCATCCCCGAGCTGGGCGACGTGTTGGCGCTGCTGGCGGGGCGCATGCTCGTCAACGTGGAGGTCAAGAGCGGGATGGACGCGCTGCCCGTGCTGGCCCGGCGCATTGCCGCGTACGACATGGCAGACAAGGTCGTCGTCTCGTCGTTCGACCCGGAGGTGGTACGCGCGGCGGGGACCATGGAACCGCGCGTGCTGACCGGTCTGTTGCTGGACCATGCCGAGCCCGATCCGATCAAGGCGACCCAGGAAGTTGGCGCCGCTCTTCTGCACATGACACACCGGTACATCAGCCCCGTGTTGGTTGGTAGGGCTCACGAGCGCGGCATCGGGGCGCTGGCCTGGACGGTCAACGACCCAACTGAGATGCGCCGCTTGGCCGCGCTCGACGTCGACGCCATCCTGAGCGACGATCCGCGTCTGCTGCGCCAGACGTTAGAACGTGATTGAAGTCTCTTTGAACTGATGTGCATGCTGGCCGCGCACTTTAGGTCCGAGAACGTGCGCCTCGTCGTGTGGTTTAACCATTGGTTTGTATAACGTGTGTGGAAGGGATAGTGCATGAAGGACGAGACAAAGCGCGGGCTGGTCGTCTTCGCCGTGACCAGCGTCTCGGCCTTCTGGGTCAATGCGGTCGGCAACGTCTACCTGATCTGGCGCAAGAGCCCGTTGGTCCGCGACTACAAGGCCACGCTGCAGTACCGCTCGGCGCTGGCGGGCGACGCCGTGCTGCTGCCGCTGCTCAGCGTGGCGCTCGACCGGCAGCTGGACGCCTGGGGCGATGGGCCGCGGCCGGGCCAGGTGCGGCGTCGGCGCCTGGCGCGCTCCCTCATCGGGGCAACGAGCATCACGGCCGCCTTCCACGTCTACCAGGCGACGCAGAAGCTGACCAATTGGACGATGCCGCGGCCGTGGCGCTGGAACGTCCTGGGCTACTACCATGCGCTCTACATGGCTGGCCAGGCGACACAGGTGTGCTATTTCGCCGGGTCCGCGATAGCGCAGGTGCGCGCCCACGGCGTCCGCGCGCTGCTGACGCCTCGCCTGGTGGCCGCCATGGGCCTGCTCCTGGGTTGGGCTGGGCTGCTCTACAAAGATTACTATTGAGCGCCCAGGGATTGCAGGGTCACCAGCGCTTCCTGCACGTGCTTCGTGGCATGGAGCTGCGACGAGAAAATGTGCCGCACCACGCCGTCCCGGTCGATCACATAGGTCACGCGGCCGGGCAGGACGCCCATCGTGCGCTCCACGCCATACAGCTTGCGCACCGTCCCACCGCTATCGCTGAGCAGGATGAACGGCAGGCCATGCCGGGCCGCGAAGCCCTGATGCGACCCCACGGAGTCCGCGCTCACGCCCACTACCTCGGCCCCCGCCTCCTTGAACACCTCGTAGCTATCCCGGAAGGCGCAGGCCTCGGCGGTGCAGCCGGACGTGTTGTCCTTGGGATAGAAGTACAGCACGATCGCCTTCTGGCCCACCAGGTCGTGCAGGCGCACCGTCTCGCCGGTCTGCGCCGGCAACGCGAAATCGGGCGCGGTGTCGCCGACCGTGACCTTACCCTTGCCTGTCGATGGCAAATGCGTTGAGCTACCCATGTCGATCACCCTCCCGACTACCCCCGTCGATAAGCGCCCCCTGAGTATGCCGGACCATCGCGCCGACGCACTCATCGTCGCGGGCGTTGGCCCGATAGACCGATGCGCCGCCCGCGGCGAGTTGCAATCGTTGTGGCGAACGGAGTGGGTATGCCCGCGCTCCATCCCGGCCGTCGTCATGGCAGCACACGAGACGGAGACAAAGGCCGCCGGGACAGTGTCATGCCAGGGTCTGTGAAAAGTCTGACGCACCCATGTGGGCGGATCCTGCCAACGCATGTCGCCACGCTTGGGCTTCACAAAAATCAGTCGGACCCTCACCGGCCCGCCGACCCGCGCGCGTTGCGGTGAATCTGGGTAGCCCGTACACTGCGAACGGTCTACTACGACGCCGTTCGCCATGAGAACATGCCGCTTCTCCAGCGCTTGCCAGTATGGCTCCCTGCTAACGACTAACCACCAATGACTAAGAGGAGATGTACTCTCGCATGCGACATCCGCTCCGACCTCGCGCCTCCTTTATCTCGCGCGCCATCGTCGCCGCGACGCTGCTGGCCGCGACGCTGGGCCTCTCGGCCTGCGTGAGCGACACGCCGGGCGTTGCGCTCGGGATCGCCACCACGCCGACGCCGGTCGTCCCGACGCAGCCTCCCATCCCGATGCAGCCGCCCACCGCGACGCCGCTGCCAACAGTCTCGCCCACCAAGCCGGTCGCCATCGTCGCCGGCACGCCCATCCCCGGCTCGGCCTACAATGCCGCCTTTCAGCAGCAGATGACCTTCCAGACGCAGCGCGCGGCGCAGAGCGGCGGCCAGACCCAACCGCCGACGGCGCAACAGGTGCGCTCGATTGCTCTCAATCAACTGGTTGTCCACGCCATGCTCGACCTGTACGCCGGCCAGCACGGCATCACGGCGACGGCCGCCGAGGTGCAGGCCCAGTACAATGCCACGGCGGCGGCCAATGGAGGCGCGGCAGGATTTGCCGCTGTACTCCAGCAGTATGGCTTCACCCCGCAATCCTATAAGGCGCAGCTGTCCGACAACATCTTGCTCAACAAGATCGTGCCCGCGCCCAAGACCGTCGAGCAGGTTCGGGCGCGCCACATCCTCGTCTCCACGCTGGCGCAGGCCAACAGCATCGAGGCACAACTGCGTAAGAACCCCGGCTCGTTTGCCGCCCTGGCCAAGAAGGATTCGACCGACACGGGAAGCGGCGCCAACGGGGGCGAGCTCGGCTACTTCTCGCGGGGCGCGATGGTGCCGCCGTTCGAGCAGGCCGCGTTCTCACAGCGGATCGGCGAGATCGGCCCTCCGGTCCACTCACAGTTTGGTTACCACATCATCCAGGTCGAGGCGCGCCGCCAGACCCCCTTTGCCCAGTTGGACCAGCAAACTCAACAAGCGTATCGCAATGGGTTAATCCAGCAGTGGATTCACCAACAGGAAAAGCTCGACCACGTCCAGGTCCTCGTTCCGGGAGTGACGCTCACCTAAACGCGTCCCCGCCCTACGGCGGCGCGTGCCGCGTGTTAGATATCGCCGGGCTCGTCGGCCATGCGCACCACGCGGGGCTGGAATGTGCCCAGCACGTCGACCAGGTCGCGCTGCGCGGCCATCACCTGCTCGATGCGCTTGTAGGCCTGCGGCGCTTCGTCCATGCCCCCGCCCAGCAGGGTCACGCCGCGCTCACGCAGGTAGCGGTCGCGCTCCGCGCGCGGGATGCTCTCGGTGGCCACGCGGCGGCCCATGGCCCTCCCGGCGCCATGTGAGGCCGACGCCAGCGCCGCCGTATTGCCGCGCCCGCGCACCAGGTAGCCGGGGTCGGCCATCGAGCCCGGGATGATGCCCAGCACGCCCGGGCCGGCCGGCGTGGCTCCTTTGCGATGCACAATGACCTCCTCGGTCGATCCGTCGGGCAGCGTAACCGTCTCGCGCCAGGCGAAATTGTGGTGGTTCTCAACCGCTACAATCTCGCGCAGGCCGGCCGCGGCGGCGACGCGCCGGTGGATCAGCTCGTGGTTGGCCGCCGCGAAGCGCCCGGCCAGCTCCATGGACAGCCAGTATTCCTGGCCGGCCTCCGCGTCCAGGTCGAGCCAGGCCAGCTTGCGGGCCTCGTCGAGCGTGGGATGGGTCGCCTCGGCCAGCCGCGAGTAGGTGTCGGCAATTTTATAGCCGACGCCGCGCGAGCCGCTATGGCTCAGCAGGGCCAGGTAGCGCCCCGGCGGCAGCCCCACCGCGGCGTCCTCGTCCGTCAGGGTCAGCGTGCCCCACTCGACGAAGTGATTGCCGCTGCCGCTGGTGGCCAGTTGCCGGGCGGCCCGTTCCCGCAGCGAGGCCAGCAGCCGCGTCTCGCGCCAGGCCGGCTCGTCGAGCACAGCATGCTCGGCGCGTCGCCGTCCCTGCCACTCCGCGCCCGCGCCGAAGGCGGTGTTCTCGACGATGGCGCGCGCCAGCGCGTCCCCCTTCGCGCCGTCGTCGAGCGCCTCGGGACCGACCGGGTAGACGGAGAGGCGCATGCGGCAGGCGATGTCGCTGCCCACGGCGTAGGGGATGACGCAGCCTACAGTGGCCAGGACGCCGCCGATGGGCAGGCCGTAGCCGCTGTGCGCGTCCGGCATCAGCGCCCCCGCGACGCTGACGGGCAGGCGTAGCGCCAGGTCCATCTGGGCGCGGGCCCCGGCGTCGATGCCCTCGGCGCCCCAGGTCTCGTAGGGGAGCGGCGCGGGACGTAGTGGCGGGGTCTCCGGCTGGCGGGCCGCCTCTTCGACGGCAATGAGGGCCGCGGCGAGGGCGCCCAGCGTCGGGTGGTCCTCATAGACGTGCGGCGCCGCGCGCACCGCGTCGAGCGTCTCAAGGGCGCGCTCCTTGTCGGCATCGTCAGCGGCGTCGCCGCTGCTCAGAAGAGCGGCGCCCGCCTTCTTGGCCAGACCGAGCAGGCGTCCTTCGCTCCAGCCGCGCGCCTTGAGCGCGTTGCCGCTGATCATGTCTCGCCTTCCTATCTGTCCTATCCGTTCCTTGTCACTCTAACTGGCGAAGAGGGCGGTCATGTGGCGCTCCTCGACCACACGCCCCATCTCCTCGTCGTTCGTCCCGGTCTCGAAGCGGCTGGCGGCGTCCAGCACGCGCGGCAGGAGGTCGATGTCCCCGACGGTGTTGAGGAACACCTCCGGCCGGCCCAGGATCCAGTGCACGGCGCGGTCGATGTCGGCCTGGTCCTCCAGCGGCTCATACCAGCAGGCGCGCGTCTGCTCCTTGGTGGCCCAGGGGCCGCGCGTGATCGACTTGATGGTCTGCATGGCCACGTTGCGCTCGCGGCAGAGGCGGGCCAACTCCTCGAAGTCCTGGGCGTAGCGCGGGTCCTGCATCATGGGGTAGTTGTAGGGGAGCAGCACGGAGTCAAAGTCGAACCGCGCCAGGCTGCGCTTATGCATCGCGGCGACGGTACTGCCGTGCCCGGTAACGCCGATGAAGCGCACCAGCCCCTGCTCCCGCGCCTCGATCAGGGCCTCGAGCGCCCCGCCCGGCCCCATGGCGACATCCCACTCTTCCGGATGCACCAGATTGTGCAACTGGATGAGGTCGACCTGAGCGACGCCCAGGCGCTCCAGCGAGCGGTGGAACTCGTCCCGCGCGCCCTGGTAAGTGCGCTCGCCCGTTTTGGTGGCCAGGAAAAACCGATCCGGATAGCGCTTGAGCCAGGGGGCGACGCGCAACTCGGCGTCGCCGTAGCTGGCCGCGACGTCGATGTGGTTGACACCGTACTGCAGCAGGACATCCAGGGTGCGGTCGGCTTGCTCCTGCGTGACCTCGCCGAGCGCGGCGCCGCCGAAGAGGGTACGCGCGCTCTGGTATCCGGTGCGGCCGAAGGGTAGGGTCG
>JAABUX010009927.1_pt1 | contig 10714 bp, 12 predicted proteins | sample 5561851 | NCBI WGS metagenome assembly JAABUX01 (sample SAMN10711883, study PRJNA513361) | rock metagenome | isolation source: Antarctica rocks | place: Antarctica: Victoria Land, Richard Nunatak red sandstone | collected 2016-01-03 | reverse complement strand
TCGAGAACTTCTTCGCCAAGCTCAAGCAGTTCAGGGCGATCGCCACCCGCTACGACAAGACCGCCCGAAACTTTCTCGCAGGCGTTCATCTCGCAGCCGCTGCCATCTGGCTTAATTGACGACACGCTCTAGTACCTCGTCCCAATGATTACGGCTCTTTGGCGGTGTCGGGGTAGGCGCGCGCGCTTGGTGCGTGCCTTTTCGGTCGTGAACTTCCACTCGATGCGAGCGCCGGAGGCGTTGCGCCGCCTCTGCCATGCTGCGATCTCGGCGATGAGGCGGTCTCGTTCGCCGATGCGGCGGTCGAGACACTGGCCGCGCAGCACACCGATCTCGATCTCCACCATGTTCAGCCAACTCGCATGCTTGGGCGTGTGGTGAAATTCCAGCCGCTGGAGGATACGGTGGGCCTCGGCTGCGGGAAACGCCTCGTACAGGGCGCCTTCGGTGTGGGTCGATAGATTATCCAGCACCACGCGGATCAGCTGCGCCTCTGGATAGTGGGTATCCACCAGATCGCGCATGCAGGCGGCAAAGTCTTTCGCGGTTCGCCGTTCGGTGACCTTCACGTGGCGCCACGACCGATGCGCATCGAGGAACACGAACAGGTTCGCTGTGCCGTTGCGGCGATATTCGCAATCGTAACGCTCCGGCTGGCCCGGCTCGGCGGGAATCGGTGCACGCGTCTCCCCGATCAACTGCGTCGGGCTCTCGTCAAAACACACCACCGGGCGAGCGGGATCGGATGCCTCCGCATAGAGGTCGAGCACGTCCTCCATGCACGCGACATAGGCGCCATCGACCTGGGGGATGCACCACATGTCGCGCCGCCACGGCTTGAGGTCGTCCTCGGCCAGTCGCCGCCGCACCGTCTCGCGCGACACGTTCTCGTGCTCGGTCAGTTGGACCATGGCGTCCGCCAGCAGGTCGAGCGTCCAGCGCCGGCACCCCTCCGGGGGATTGGAGCAGGCGGTCGCGACCAGCAGCGCCGTCTCCTTGCCCGACAGCTTGCGCGCGGCACCCGGACGGGGCTCCTCGCTGAGAGCGCCCTCCAGATTGCCCGTCACGAAGCGGCGTTTTGTCCGATACACCGTGGAGCCGCCGACCGAAACGGTGCGCGCGATCTCCTCGTCACCAATCCCCGCGTCGGCTGCCAGCAGGATCTGCGCCCGCTTGATCCTGCGCGCGGCGTGCTTGCCGCCGCTCAGCATCGCCATCAGCTGGGCGCGTTCCGCCTCGGTGAGTTCCACCCGGTAGCGTATGTTCATCCTCGATCCCCCGCTGTGGAGGACGAAGATGAATCGCGCCGCCGAATCGCCACCAGAGTTCACGCCCAGGCAGGGTCAGTATCTCGCCTTCATCCACACCTACACGCTGGTCAACGGCCGACCGCCAGCGCAGGCGGACATGCAGCGCTTCTTTCGCGTCACCCCGCCATCGGTGCACCAGATGCTGCTGACGCTCGAGAACTCCGGGCTGATTTCACGCCTGCCCGGAGTGGCTCGCTGCGTGGTGGTCCTGGTCGACCCCGACCACCTGCCTCGGCTCGATCCCACAGGAAAGCAACCGGTCAAATCCTCTGTGACAAGGTACTAGGAGACAAAGCTGCTGCCGGTCACGGGCGACGCGCTGCGCAAGCGTAGGCATGGCACGCAGCGTCGCTCTGGCGTCAGCTGGTACGTTGCTGAGACGTATCTGAAGGTCCGTGGTCGCTGGACCTGTCTCTACCGAGCAATTGACCGGGACGGAAACCTGATCGACGCCATGCTCAGCGAGCACCGCGACATGAAGGCGGCCAAGGCGTTCTTCCGCTCGGCTCGGGCGACCATGGGTTTCCGGCCTGAGCGGGTGACGACGGACGGCCACGACTCGTATCCCAGAGCGATCCGCACGGTGCTGGGCAAGGCCGTCCGACATCGGACCAGCACCTACCTCAATAACCGCCTCGAACAGGACCATCGCGGCATCAAGGGCAGGATCCGATGTATGCGCAGCTTTAAGAGCCATCAGGCAGCCGGGCGCTTCTGCCGTGAGCACGGTGAACTCCGCAACCTCCTTCGCCCTCGTCGCCGTCACAACCAGATCGTCTCCGCTTCCCACCGCCGTTCTCACTCTGCCAAAGCCACCCGCATCGCGCTCGACATCATGCAATACGCCTGACTTGGCAGTCTCTCACGAGCCGGACGAAGCGCTGCCGCGAGTTCTGACAGAACCGGTCTGGGCGTCAGAGAACCTCCAGGCGGTCGAGCAGGCGCGTCACACCTTCGACAAGGCCAAGGAGCATTACTCAGCGGGCGCTAAATAGGATGACGTGGCCTTCAGCTCCATCACCTTCAGGTAGGAGCGATAGTCGCGCGCCTTCGTCAGCGCGTAGGACTGCTCCAGCGCCGCGAGCGGCTTGAACATCATGGCCTCGCTCACCCAGCGGCCATCGACGGCCTTGCCGACGATCGGACCGTGGCCGGTCTTGTAGATGGTGAAGCTTCTCGACGCGACGCCACCGGTCTGCGTCCGGTAGGACACCGTGATCTTCGATGCCGCTACCGGTCGCAGCAGGTTGCCATAGCGATAGAACAGACCGCCATCCTTGTGGACGATGGTCTCCAGGAACTGGTCGACTGCATCGGAGTAGCTGGAGGTATGCATCCAGCCCACCCGTTCGTTGGAGCCCTGGTAGACGAAGAACTGGCCCCAGGTCACGGCGCCATAGGTGTCGAGGCCTGCGTCGCTGGCCATCTGCAGCTCCGAACGGAAATAGAAGGATGTATGCGGATTGATCAGCAGGGGCGCATGGTGATCCGTGGTGTTCGACGGCGCGATGGCGATGCCGTTCGAACCCGTCGGTCCGCGAGAAGCCGGCGCCGCCGGCTCATCGCGCAACGCGAACCTGGGCACGTCGTAGAAGTCGGCCAGTTCGGGAAGCGGAATACGCTCGATGTCGCCGCCGATGCTGCCTTCGGTAAAGGCCAGCGCCATCCACGGCTCTTATCGCCTGATCACCTTGGGCGTGACCTTGCGATGGGTCGCCAGATAGTAGTTCAACCCATCGGCCCATCCGTTCATCAGGGCCTTCAGCCAGACCGGGCTCTCGGCATAGCGCGCGCGAAGGTCTGACGGATCGACGTAGAGTCACGCCCGCAGATCCTGCGTGAGGGTCTTGCCGCCCTCCGCCTCGCTGAGCCGGCCCAGCGCCGTCAGGTAATTCATCTCGATACGATTAAAGTCGTCCTCGGCCTGCGCGTAGATCATGCCGAACACCGCTTGCGTATCCGTATGACCGTGGACATGCGCGATGCCCCAGTCGTCCCGCGTGATGGTCACGCGGGCGGCTGTCTACCGCAACCGGGCAAGGTCGTCGCCCGACGCGAAGGCCTCTGTCGCGGTGAAAAGACCGATCAGAAGCAACGCAATCCCGGTCGTGCGCAATTTCATCTTTCCTGGCTGCCGACCCATCAAGCCGACTTCGTACAACATACGCAACGCTCGGCGTCCGCGCCGGGATGCAGTCAAGGTCTCCGTGATCGGGAGCGGTTGCGCGGTTCCTGGCAGACGCTCAGGGGTCCCGACCCGGGCAGCCCCGTAATCAACCCGACCCCGCATAGCTGCGATGGGGTCAGGCTGCCGACCACCGTGGTCGCACGGATCAGCAATGTCTGTACCACGGCCAGCGCGCCATGCACGGTCACGTCGTAGGCGTTGGCGGTGCGGATGCGCGCGGTGCGAACCATGCCGGCGGCATTGCGCGCCTCGCCCCACACCTGGCAGGAGCTGGCAGCGCGGGCCTGCGCCGTAGGACCGGTAATCGCCTCCGCACGCTTCTTCAGCGCGGCCTGCATGGGAGCGAGGCTCAGCAGCGGCCCAAGCAGGTTGCCCAGTCGCGCGCCCCACAGCAAAGCGGCTGGCACGGCGACGAAAACCTCGATGTTCCGGATACCGGTCGTGTAGTACGCGGTGCTCAGGTCACCCCAGGGAAACGCCATGGCGGTACGTGGCCCCCGGCCGAAATCGATCCGCCGTGTGCGCAAGCACATCGGTACCCTCACGAGCCTGCCGTCGCGCCGGATCCTGCCGCCGCCGGCCAGGCCCTCGACACAAGTCCTTGCAGTGCCGGGGGAGATCGCAGCCGAAGTCTCGAAGCCGAGCGCCAGATGCGTGGCGTCGGGCAGCGCCTCGGCGAGGGCGCGGGCGATGCAATCGGTGGGGATCACGTCGAAGCCGACGCCCGGACAGACCACAACGTCGGCTGCGCGGGCTGCGCTCGACAGGGTCCGGGCATATTCGAGAACGTCGATCTCGCCGGTGATGTCCAGATAATGCGCATGCGCCCGCAGGCAACCTTGCATCAGGGGTGCCGCGGTGGCGGAAAATGGCCCGGCACAATTCAGCAGAAGGCCCACCCCCTCCAGCGCGGCGGCATCGGCTGGAAAGATGCGGTGGGCCAGGCCCAGTTCAGCTGCCACAGCCGTCACCGCCGCCGCCCGCCGCCCAGCCAGGATCGGGCGCAGGCCGCGCGCTGCCGCTTCGCGCGCGATCAGCTCGCCGGTGTAGCCATTGGCCCCATAGATCATCCAGTCCTGCACCGACGCTCCTCGCCCAACATATCAGCCGCTCGTCTCGCCCGCGCCGAATTGCAGACCGGGTTGGCAGGACCGGTAGCGGCTATACGGAATACGCCTGTCGCCGCCGTGCCACGAGCAACGCGATCATCGTCAGCAGCGCCAACGCGGTGACATAGGCGCCGGGGCTTCGGGCATCGCCGGTAGATGAGACCAGCCAAGTGTTGATCAAGGGCGCGAAACCACCGAACAATGCTACGCCAAGTGCATAACCGATGGACAATCCGGCACCGCGCCGGTGGATGGGAAACACCATTCCCATGAAGACCGGCAGAGGTGTGACGTAGAAGATGCTGAGGAAGGCCAGCACGATCGGTATGAGAAACAGCATGAATGTCGATGGCCAAGCATCGAGCAGCATGAACGATGGATATCCGGCAAAGACCAGCAGGACACAAGATATCAGCATCATGCGATCGCTTCGGCGACGATCGTATCGGTCCGCAATCATCAGCCGAAGTGGTGTCATCGACAGCATGGCCAAGTATGTAAGGAAGATCGTGCCGAGAGCGGATCTTGCGGACAAATGAAGGTGTACCACGGCATAGGTCGGGAGATAGACATCGAGATAGGTGATCCCGGTGCCGAGTGCCAGCAGTCCGGCGCCGAGCGCGATGCCTCCGATGATGCAAGGTTGCTTGTCCTGCCCGGATGCAGGCCTGTTCTGCACCGCGATCAGGAAGGCCGTCGGCTCCTGCATGGTTCTTCTCAGCAACAGGGCGATCGGACCGATCGCGGCGCCGAGCCCTAGCGCGATACGGAAGCCCCAGCCGGTGAAGTTGGCCGGCGGCAGCAGTTCAGTCAGCAGCCAAGCGACGCCGGAGGCAAAGGTAGCGGCGATGAACTGGCTGGTCGATTGCCAGCTCGCCGCCCATGTCTGGCGCTGGGCAGCATGCTCGATCATGAACGCGGTGGAGCTGCCGAACTCGCCGCCCAGAGCGAAGCCCTGCATCAGCCGAGCTGCCAGGATGCCGATCGGGGCCGCGACGCCGATGCTGGCGCTGGTCGGCATCAACGCGATCGTCACCGTGCCGAGCGTCATCAGGGCAATCGAGATCGTCATCGATCCGACTCGCCCCTTTCGGTCGGCATAGGCGCCGAGAGCCATTGCACCGATTGGACGCGCCAGGAAGGAAATCCCGAAGGTCCCGAACGTCAGCATCAGGCCGGTGGTGGAGTCGCGGCCGGGAAAGAAGGCGGCCGCTATCGAGGTTGCAAAGAAGGCATAGATCAGGAAGTCATAGAATTCGAGAGCGTTGCCTATCGATGCCGCCACGATCATCCGCGGTCGAACATTTGTCGATGGTTGGGATACCGGGTGGCTCGTCGCAGTGGCAGTCATCGTTCCTGGGATCATCGGCGGGCTCCGCGCTGAGGTCTGGATCGAAGTCTAGGGTGTTATCCATCAACAGCGGAATGCCTACGCGTCACGCGGCATGGGCGGGCTGCAACTCCATCCCGATCTCAGAGAAGCGGGTCATCCTTCCCGGTCAGTTCCCAGCGGATGATCTTCACCGGAACCAGGCCGGCGCCGAGCAGGCCATCATGCAAGCGGCAGGATCATCAGCTTGCCGAGCGTGTAGGAGTAGTAGCCCGGATCCTCGGTGCCGCGGCGCGCTTCCTTGTAGGCCACAACAGGAGACTGGAAGCACTTGGTCTGCATCAGCTTCGTCGCCTCGGCCAGGCTCATGCCCTGAGCGTGCATGCCGAAGGCGTCGACCAGACGACAATCGCGCAGCAGCGCATCATGGAGCTGCATCAGCCGGATCTTCGGATCGCTTCCGCCGAAGCCTTCGTCGACCATCATCTGCTCGGAGTAATGTGCCCAACCCTCCGTCGTCGCATATGACTGGGCAGCTTTACGGATCAGCGACCACTCAGGGTGCGCGCGCAACGTCAGTCCCTGCACGAAATGCCCGGGCATTGCTTCGTGTGCGGTCGTGATCTCGAGTTCCGGCCGGTTGAAGTCGCCCAGCACCTGCTCGGTCCGCTGCAGCGTAAGGCCAGATGCAGGCGGGGTGATCTGGTAGAACGAAGTAAGGCCCCTGGTCTCGAACGCACCGGGCCAGTCCATCGCCGCAGTGATCACGGCGCGCTCGAACGGTGGTGTCTCGATCACTTTCGGCAGGGTCATGGCAGGCAACGTCAGGATATGGTGGGTGACAACGAAGTCCTGCAGTCCCTTGAGCTGTTCGGTAGCGGTGGCAATGAGCCGGTCGGCCGGCGGATGATCGTGGCGGACCAGCACCAGGCTGTCAGCAGGCCGATCCTTGTCGAGGCGTCGTTCGGCTTCGAGGAAAGCTGCCCGGTCCTTGGCGAGCTGAGCGCGTCCGGCCGCGACTATCGTGTCGATCGGCACATCGACCAGGTCGGCGGCGAGCAGCTCGCGCATCACCTCGGGACCGAGCACGAAGCTGCCGTTCGCCTTCAAGTCACCAAGAAAGGTCTTGTAGCGAGCCAGTGCCGCCAGCGTCGCTCTGGTCGAGGCGGCGAGCTGGTCCTGCAGTGCCCTGTCATGCACATCGGCGAAGGCGGAGGGCACCAGCCCACTTCCGTCGTGAACCGAAGCGCTCTCGACCGCGACGTAGCGCCGACCGGGAACTACGACGATGCGGTCCGGATCTCACCGTCGGTAATCGACGTGACGCCCAACGGTCCGGGATTGGGCGAGGCGCAGATCCTGACGATCCGTGGCTTCTCGGACGGGCAACACAACGTGACCTTCGATGGCATTCCCTTCGCCGACGGCGACGACTTCACCCATCACAGCTCGGCCTATTTCGTGACGCGCGATCTCTCGAGCGTCACGATCGAGCGCGGGCCGGGCGATGCGACGACGATCGGCGATGCGACCTTCGGCGGCACCATCGCCTTGCGCTCGATCGGCTCATCCTCGACGGCCTCGATCTCGCCTACGGTATCGCTGGGCTCGTTCGCGACATGCTCCGGCGGCATATTGCTCGACTCCGGATCGGGCAAGGTCGCCGGCGGGGCGTCCGCATTGGTGGATGCCGAGGCGGTGTAGAGCTCCGGAGCACTTGCCGAGGCAGCGCAGCGGCGGGGCACGCTGTTCGGCAAGCTGGTGGTGCCGCTAGGATCGTCGATGACGCTGACCCTGGTGAGCAATGCCAGCCGTACCGTGCAGAACGAGCCGCCCGGCGCCACGCGCGCGCAGATCGCGGCATTCGGCCCGGCTGCGGCGCTCAACGACGATCGCGCTTCACAGGCCTATGAGGGCTACAACAGCTCCGTCTATCGCACCGACATCTCCTATGCTGCCCTGGATGACAGCGTGACGGCCGATCTCGACATCTCCGACATGTTCTATACATACGGGCTCACGCGGCATTTCGAGCAGGGGCTCGATCCGAACGGCGAGACACCGAACGGCACCGAACGTGGTTCGGCCGATGTGCCGGGGCAGACCGGCCGCAACGGGTTGCGTGCCCTGGGCGACATCCTGCGCGCGGTGCAAGCGCTTCCGGCTGGCCTCGTGCTGGAAGCAGGCGTCTGGATAGAGCGGCAGACGAACTCCCGCAGCCTGGTCGAGACCGATCAGACCGCCGGCAACGCCGCGAACCCGGTTCTGGACAGTGTCCCGGGTGTTCCCAGGTCGGCTGCGATCGATCGCCTGCAGCACGAGGCGCTGGTGACGCTGCAACCCTACGTGCAGCTCGACTGGCAGGTCCGGCCCTGGCTGCGCCTGACGGCGGGCCTCAAGGGTACCTGGTTCGACCGGCACGTCTCCGCGGCCATCATGGAAGGCACCCGCTTGCCGACCTCCATCGACCGCGATTTCGGTGCGGCGCTGCCCGCCTTTACCGCGCGCGCGACCCTGGCTCCGGGTTGGAGGGTCTACGTGCAGGCGGCACGCGGCTTTCTCGCGCCGCAGTTGCAGTTCTTCGACGTGACGGATCCCGGCTCTGCCACGTTCGCGCCCGAGAAGACGTGGAAATTCCAGCTCGGCACAAGCTGGCATGCGCACGGCTTCACGGCAGCGGCGGATGCCTATGAGATCCTGTTCAACAACGCTGTCGGCGTGCGTATCGTCGGTGGTTAGAGCATCGATTTCAGCGAGGGGAGCGTGACCTATCGGGGGGTCGAGGCGGAGGCTACCCGGACGATCGGCTTCGGCCTGAGCCTCTACGGCAGCGGTTCCCTCAACCAGGCCCGTCAGTCCGGCGGCGTGAACGGTGTGAGCGGGTCCGCCCCGACAACGCCACAGGCGACACTCTCGACCGGACTGATCCTCGACCGGGACGGGGTCAGCGCGTCCCCGATCGACCGACCGGCGGTTCCTATGGCGATGTCGGTGACACCCAGTGGATCGCGCCCTACAACCAGCTCGACTTCTCCGCCAGCACGACGTTCCGGTTCGACCGCGCTGCGCCGGTCACCCTGAGAACGCAGATCTTCAACCTGCTCGACAGCCGGAAGATCGACGGCCTCGCCGGCTACACGGTCGCCGCCGCGATACCATTGTTCTGGACCCAGGCGGGTCGTTCCATATTCGTAAGAGCCACGGCGAAGTTCTGAGCGTCGTCCCGCAGGACATCGAGTGCCGTCACGCCACCGTGACTCACGTCCTGGAGGGCAGGTCGAGTGTGCGGTCGCCGAACGGCATGCGGATCGCGAGCGCTGCCTCCGCATCCAGGATCTCGCGCAGCTGCTCCGGGATCGGCCGGCTGCGCAGGTTCGCGGTATCGACGAAGACGCATACCGTCTCCGCCATCCAGCAAAGCCGGTCATCGGACGCCGCGTGTCCGACGAGCTCGAAACCGAGCGAGGACCTGCCGATGCGCCGCAAGGCGATACGGATCTCGAGGATGTCGCCCGGCCGCATCGGCGACAGGAACGTGCAGGACAGCGAGGCGAACACCATGCGCGAATCATGCTCGGCCCGGTCCTCGGTCCAGTCCGGGGAAAGACGGTTCAGGAACCAGTCCTCGACCGTCTCGACCACCAGATGCGCGATACGCGGCGTATAGACGATCCCGGCGGCATCGGTGTCTTCCTGCCTGATCTCGCGCCGCCGCGAGAAGAGCGATTCGGAAGGGTTCATCTTCTTCCTTGCGATCGGGCCTGGATGCAGGCCGGCAGGATCGGCGGCATCAGACCGAAGCTGCCGCGTGCCGGTTACGCCACAGCTGGGCCAACTCGATGATGGCGGCCGAGGTCTCCTCGATCGAGCGGTGGCTGACATCGACCACGGGCCAGCCGTTGCGCGTGCAGAGGCGCCTGGCCCAGACCACCTCCTCGCGCACCGTCTCGGGGTCGATGTAGGTGTTGCTGGCCTCGTCGACATGGCCCATGACCCCACGCGGCGCGATCGCGCGCACGCGGTGGCGGCGGATCTCGACCAGGGTGCGCGGGTCGATGGTCAGCCCGATCACCGGGCATGCCAGCTCCAGCAGCTCCGGCACCAGGGGGACGTTGGCCGCCTTCACGCCGCGGTTGGCCAGGTAGAAGCACGTCGGCGTCTTGGAGGCGCGCGACACGCCCACCAGCACGACGTCCGCCTCGTGCAGCCCGGCGGTGGCCTGGCCGTCATCGTGCGCCAGCACGTAGTGCATGGCGTCGATGCGACGATAATATTCCTCGTCCAGCACGTACTGGCTGCCGGGGCGGCCCTTGGCCTTCTCGCCCAGCGTGTCCTGCAGCATCGACAGCACCGGGTCGAGCACGTTCACCACCTGCACCCCGAGATGGCTGCAGGCGACGTCGAGCTCGCCCTTGAGCTTGCGGTCCATCATCGAGGACAGCACCGGACCCGGATCGCCCTCGATGCCTTCGAGCACGCGGCGCAGATGCAGGCGGGTGCGGATCAGGTTCCAGCGATGGTAGACGATGCGGGCGTGCTCGAACTGCGCCACGGTGGCGCGCGCGATCGAGTTCAGCGTCTCCCCGGTCGCGTCCGAGACCAGGTGCAGGGCGATGCGATGCTCATCCATGCCGGCCGCGCCCGCCGCGCGGGGCCTGCTAGTACCCCGAGTCATTCACAACGTCGGGTAGAGGCGCTTCAGTTTGACGCGGGCGTCGGCGGTGGTGAACTGCCAGTCGGCCTTGGCGTGCTTCGTGTTGCGGTCTCCTTTCCATGC
>JAABUX010009926.1_pt1 | contig 10714 bp, 8 predicted proteins | sample 5561851 | NCBI WGS metagenome assembly JAABUX01 (sample SAMN10711883, study PRJNA513361) | rock metagenome | isolation source: Antarctica rocks | place: Antarctica: Victoria Land, Richard Nunatak red sandstone | collected 2016-01-03 | reverse complement strand
CGTTAGGTAGCTTCGTCCAAAGAGAAGAATGCCGGATGCAGCCTTTCATTAATAGCTTCTTTCTACGAATGTGTATCCCACGCCGCATTTGAGATACATGTTCCAATGCGGGCCAGGCACAGACAAAGGGTAGGAGTCTCCTTTGTCATGGTGAGCTTACCTATCTTTCTCAATTTTCCAAAGCACTGTTCTTCCTATAATCATAACAGCCTTCAAGCTTCAGCCTCTATCTGTATATCCCACTAGTCAGCTATACATACAATCGAGCTTGATTTCTCTGCCGTTTCCAGTTCACCCGTCGGAATGCCACACACCCGCATCAGGGCCGGGATGACGGGTACTGCGGGCACCGCTCACCACTGTCCAGGGGCTAAGATTTCTCGATATGTGAAGATGGGCCCCTGTAAGTTTGGCAGGGACAGCTACTGTCTGACGCACCAGACTCAATGTCCGGAACTCAAATGTCGGAAACAAAATTGGGCATACCTCATATATGATGAATGCCAAATTTGCGGACAACGCCGTGATGTGAGTATAATCCATTTCCACAAATTTAGGCACGATCTAATACTGAACGACATGACAGGCGGCTGAAAGACTTGAATCAGAGGCGCGCCGGAGAGAGGCTGAAGAAAAATCTCAGGCTCGTTTCGACAACAAGGGACAGAAGAAGGGAGGGAGATAGTCGCTTCGCACGCTGTCGCTTCTATCGGTGGAATCTTTCGAGTACCAGGCGTCTTTACATCAGCAATTCCGTGGTCATACAAACTATATACCCAGACCGGCGGAAATTCTATAAGATCTGGACTTCGCATGGGACTGGCGCTTCGGTCAGGTGTGTAGGATTGGGGATCACCTTGGGCGGTCATGTTTGGGTATCCAATCTTTCGGCAACATGTTGGTCTACAATAGCTCATGATCATTGTTCTTACAGAAGATCCGTTCCCCTCTCGCTACTGGTTTAATGATTGATCAAAAACTCTCTAGACTGGTCCAGGAGCACAGACTTGACCAGAAGTATCCCGTGTGGGTTAACCGTAACAGGGTGGTGATTGTGCAGAAATCTAGTCGTTTGCGATCTGAATAGCCGAAGATGGCCCCAATGTAGAACCTGTGGGAAGATTGATCCATTGTCCCATTTCGGAGGGTCCAACACTCCGCGAGCATGGAGTTCTGTTAGTACTTGTCTTTGTTGATGGTATATTCCTCCTGAAAGAGGGATTATTGTAGTCTCATGTCGCGTGCATTTCTTCCCGCAGTTGGTATATGCTCTATTGCCGCTTTCCTGCTGTTACATTGTGGCAATGTTCATTGACTTTGTTGGATGCCTTATGGATCACTTACAGGGATGAAACTAAGGACAATAAGGCCAATTCCAATTCCAATTCCGATAGAAGGTAGCAGATTACCACCGCGTACGGAAACTGACTCCAACAACCATAATCTCATCTCACTTGTGCTAAAATCGGCAACCAATATTGTTACTTTTAGGGCATTTCAGTAGTTGGATTCCCTACTCCCAGCAAACTGTCTATAGTATACAGGTGGTTGTTCGTATTACTGTACAACCTTTTGTTTTCATTGGCCGCATTCAGAACTTTCATTGAAACGTAATATAAATCGTCAGCTTATACACCGTGTTCGACCGCAAGCAGAAGATATCCGGGCTGGCTACCACTGCGAGCAATTGCACTCGTCAGAAACAGGGGTAGATCCGTTTGCATCAGCCTTCGTTATCTTTTCTTTATTGGCCTGCTGCTTGTTTCGCTGAGGCAGTCGTGCAATAGTAAAACCTTCGATCTCATGACTTACTATCCATTACACCCAAGTCTGTTCCACAGATGAACATCTCGCTCTACGCACAGCGTCGTCCACTATGCCCCCCACAACGCATGATACCCCTCTATCCAACCACAATCAGTGTCCCAAGCAGTGCCAAGCATGTGACTGGGACAAGGAGGAGCAGCTTTGCAACGCCCACCAGGATAGTTGCGAGGCCTGTAAGCGGAGAAAGATGAGAGGGGATGTCTGCAAATGGTGTACTGAAAGTGAACATGTATGAGTCCTTTAACCGGGTATCATTATAATATGCTAATCTGTACATAAGCTTCGCGAGATGCGTGCTGCGAAGGAGGCGATGGATGCGAAGAGGGAGAAGATGTCTTCGTATGATATTTGGATGGAGGCTGCGAAGGGGAGGGGAAAGAAGTAGATGATTGGGGATCCCTTATCTTAGGTTGTGGATTTACCGTGTAGACGTGGATCATAGGGGGAGATATATGGCCGTTGGCTGAACTTAGTGAAGAGTTGAATGCAGTGGTGATGGTATGATTAGCGCGTGGTCTCGATTCCGGCGGTCTTCATCAGTCTTGAAGGCAGCTTGTGACTTCGTATAGAACAGTTCACCTAGAAGAGGCGCGTACCTGAAAGAGGCTCAGCGCTATGGGGCTATAGCCTTACTAGAATATAACTCCTTTCTTTATTATTATAACTACTTGTTTAATATCTTTATTAATAACTTTATAATTACAGTTAAAACGGTCTATAACGATATGTAATTTCTATTAGGAGATATCGTTACGAAGGGGATATCGTAATGCCTAGTATTATAAAGTGCTTCTACACGCCAAGTAGCTAGTAGCGCTAACCTGAAAGGGCTTAGCTATCAGCCTACTAGCAAGCTCTCAGCCCTTAAAGGCTAGGTTTACTAAAGAATATCTACTACTCCGTAATATACTATAATAATACTAGAAAATGCCTGTAAAAATTCAAGATTTTTACGTCGGAAAATCACCCCTACTACCTGGCGTTTAGTAGGTGACGTGAATAGCGGGGAGCATATCAGACACGTTGGTAGGTGGGGTAAATAGTAGGGAGCATATCAGACACGTTGGTAGGTGGCGTGAATAGTAGGGAGCATATCAGACATACTGGGCTATCAATGACATGGATATTTCCCCCTATTCAGGCCGATATCAGACACGTTGGTAGGCGAGGTGAATAGTAGGGAGCATATCAGACACGTTGGTAGGGATAGCAGGGAGCATATCAGACACGTTGGTAGGTGGGGTGAATAGTAGGGAGCATATCAGACATACTGGGCTATCAATGACATGGATATTTCCCCCTATTCAGACCGATATCAGACACGTTGGTAGGTGAGTAATGAGACGGATATTTCCCCTTATTCAGGCCGATATCAGACACGTTGGTAGGTGGATATTAGACATGTTGGTAGGTGGTTGGTAGGTGACGTGAATAGTAGGATTTTTGGCCTGTGCATGCGACAGCATTAGCTATATCATATGCATGCACCCATTCTGACAGCGTTCCATACCTGGCAATGAGACAGATATCACCCCCCATTCAGACCGATATCAGACACGTTGGTAGGTGAGGTGAATAGTAGGGAGCATATCAGACACGTTGGTAGGTGGCCTATGAATGCGACAGCATTAGCTAATGCACCAATAGACCGATATGGATCATTCTGACAGCGTTGCATACCTGGCAATGAGACAGATATCACCCCCCATTCAGGCCGATATCAGACACGTTGGTAGGTGACGTGAATAGTAGGGTTTTTGGCCTGTGAATGCGACAGCATTAGCTAATGCACCCATGCACCGATATGGATTATTCTGACAGCGTTCCATACCTGGCAATGAGACGGATATTTCCCCCTATTCAGGCCGATAGTAGACACGTTGGTAGGTGAGGGGAATAGTAGGGAGCATATCAGACGTTTTGGTAGGTAGGTAGCCTATGAATGCGACAGCATTAGCTAATGCACCAATGCACCGATATGGATCATTCTGACAGCGTTGCATACCTGGCAATGAGACAGATATTTCCCCCTATTCAGACTGATAGTAGACACGTTGGTAGGCGTTATCATGGAATAGGTAAAATGTAAACAATGCTAGGATTTTTGTTGTTCGTAATTCATATTCTAGCCGTTGGCGCATGGAATTTGGTACGTAAATCCATTTATGACGATATATCTTTTGAACCACTGCATCGATTTTCATTATTTTTGAAGCGTTGGATAGCTGAAAATGAGCCATGTAACTTCATTTATATAGAAAATATCATGAAGCGTTAGTAGGTAGGTAAGTAGGATGCGAAGAAATGTTAGAGTTCTGATATTCGCGCTAGTCCAGGAAAGGAATCTGGGGCACTTATGGACCAACCGATAAGCTGCGATAAGCTCAGGGTCCCAAATTGCACATATTCTATTATAGCACGCGGGTTGCAAAAAAGCCGGAACGTTCAAGCCAAGGATTTTGGTAGGGTTCCCGCCAAGGCCTAATTCTGAATGTTCCGGCTTTTTTGCGACCCGCGTGTATAGTAAAGAGATATTATTATTCGTTACTAAAAATAATTAAATACACGGAAAATAATTAATAGTAATTACTAAGCGGATATTATTATAACTAATATTGTTATAAACTAGTTTAACTATATATTAGATACTTCTTCTTTACCCCTACTATTACTAGTAGGTAAGTACCTCCCTCCTAGTCACGTATATCTAACTAATAGAATAAACAACATTAAATCCAAAGATTTGGATATCTTAAAGTACCCAAACCCCCCCGTTTGAACCAAGAGATGCGCGCTCGCTCTTACACAGCCCGTTCCAAGTAGACTCCCGACATGGGTTACCTTGGAAAGTATCTGGGAGCTTCCCGTCGAATATTGATGTGTCCTTAGAATACCCTTTAATAGTCCTTCTATCTGAACGACGTGTATAACTTATAGATGAGTTTGTATATTGGGAAAACCTGCTATTGTGGGCGTGATTCGTAGCTTTCTATTCACTAGATTTTCAATACTGCGAGCTAGAAGCGGTTAAGGAACGACAACGATTGCAGCGGCGTATGAGCCGTAATCTAAGTCATTATGAAGCTCCACCTTTCGCCTTCGTGGCCTTCCCTTTCCGTGATCTTGACCTGTATATCCTCCTCCGGTGGGAACACATTGGTCGCCATACTCTCCTGCTTTTGCGCAGGAATGTGCCAGTCCCGAGCTACAGGAGCGACGTCGAATCTGAGGACGAACGACGCTGTCAGCGCCATGGCTTCCAGAGTCACGAAATGTCGTCCGGGACAGAGCGAGGCTCCACCCCCGAATGGACGGTATGCCGTCGCGTTGGTCTTGAACTCCGTTGCGGCATTTGGCAGCTTCAAAAATCTTCTCGGTTGGAAGTCGTTTACATTGACACCCCATGCCGAGGGATCGGAGTGCATGACGGCCATGGGCATCTGTACGACCATTCCCTTTTTCAACAGATATTGGCCTTGGAGCAAGATGTCTTCGCGGACATAGCGCACGCTAGATCCTAATGCGTGAACCCTGAGCATCTCTTGGAATGTAGAATGTAGTAAGGTGCATTTCTCTCGCATTGTGAGAATCTTCAGGCAGTGTGTTCTTTCGACAGCGTCGTATTGCAATGAAGTTGTTTCTATCTCTCTGCGTATGTCTCGGAGTAGATCCGGATCTGCTAAAACGTGCACAAACATGTAAAAAATGGCAGGGACTGTATTTGCAAGAATGCCGAGTAGCACCCCAACTTCAAGACGTCCTTGATTCCACGCCGTCAGGCCATAATGTGTGTTCGTGAAATGTCTTGCCTCGGTCAGTGCAGCACTCCTGGCCTGTTTCCGCTCGTACTGCTCAAAATAGCGCTGGAAAGCGAGCCCGAGTTCTGAGCGAGCATGATCGCCCTTCGGCGCAAGGAGGCCCGGCGCTAGGTCGACAATGAGAGTATTGAGGTTTTGGTCGAATTCCCTACCACCAATATCAGTACCAAGCGTCTGCTTCCGGCAAAGCTTGGTCGCGCTACCTACCAGAATGCTTCGACGAGTCTTCCCTCATCCTGGATGAAAGGATTGTTTGGACCGTATATGGCGCCGGTGCTGCACATAGTAACCATCTGCCTCGTCCAGGCGAAGAGGTTGATCACATCCCCGTGCTCGAGTCTTTGTAGATAGGTAAAAGCCTCTAGTAGCATAATGTTGGTCATACTCTCGAGGGCTGTGCCAGGGGCTAGACTGGAGACTGTTCCATCGTGAATTTCAGTGACATAGCCGGGACCGTTCTCGCCATTGAGGTTGTGCTGCACTATTCTACTGGTAGCTTCATCGTGGCCGGTGATGCGTTTTCCAAGTTTGGCGATGAAGGGATTGAAGGCTAGGATTTTCGAATTGCGGTTGATAGCATTCACTAAATCGATTGAGTTAACAACGTAAACTTTGCCGTTTAGCATAGGTAAGGTGTATATAGGGAGTTTGCATTTGGCGCTGCCGATAGAGATGGACCGATTCAGTATTTGTCTCTGGTCTTACTGTGCCGCCGTGAATATGTCAGGGAATTACCTTATGCGTTGATAATACCGGGAACCGTGTTGCAACAGTCCTATGATATGACCAACATAGGGGATATAGGAGAAAACAAGGGGGGGTTCGTTGGTGGCATGTTTGAGCGTACAGACATAATGGAGAAAGCATACTACTGCAAATGCAAGGCAAAGGAGAAGGAGCAGCATCTTAGAAAGTGCTTCTGATCAACTTTTACAACGCCAGTGGCATCTCACCAATGCCGTTTAAATGTTGCCAGCTAGCTTTGAGTACCTCAAGATTTACACAGTTGGGTAAGGTATCTGATACACACACTAGCTTAATGCTGTCCGCAAGGCTGAACCGCATTCTCAGACATGGCACCTCGCCTCGCTGCATCAGATTGGATTGGTTCCGAGATGATGATCATGCATTGGTGTTCGCGTGTTAGAGTAACCTGACGCTAGAATAGCTTGATTGGCCAGACTTCGATAAGGTATATCTCAGCATCCCCAACATACCACCAACTTAGAGCGAATTTGCCGGTTTAAACTCCATCGCGATTATGTCGACCTTCACCACCTCTCCAGCTACTTTCTCGGACCTTCCTTCTATCGCCACTGTCTCCCGCGTCGCCTTCAAAGACAGCCCGAACACAGTGTCATACTGGATGTTTCCCCAAGACAACGAAGAGGGTATCTACAAGTGGCGGCTTGGACGCATAGTCGACCTCTTCTGCAATGATCCATCAACGCACCTCGTCAAATGCGTTGACACTATCAACAATAGGATTGTATCGTTCGCGCTTTGGCAGAAACCCCACGTAAGGGAGACAGAAGAAAAGAAAATGATGAATCTAGCCAACAAGAAAGAGAAGGACAATCTGGATTATGAATTACCGAAGGGTACGAATAAGGCTCTCATGGATGACTTGGACAGTGCAACGCAGGAAATGAGACGCAAGTATGTGGATATCGAGAATGACTACGGTGAGCCAACTTCTCGTGATGAACTTGAATAGAAGCTTTACGAAGGAAACGTTGACGACGAGAGACAAGTCCTGAGAGCCATCGCCACGCTTCCTGAGTATCGAGGTCAGGGATGTGCCTCAGTGCTCCTCAAGTCTGGCCTGGAGGTTGTCGATACCCAGAAAGCGAAAGTCTTCCTCGAAGCCACATCTCAAGCCCGTCCTCTATATGAGAAATTTGGCTGGAAATCTGTGGATGAGATGATCTTCGACCTTGGTAAATATGGCTGCTCCGGTGTACAGACAGTCACATGCATGATGAGGGACGCAGTAGAATCAACCTGTAGGCCGTACGGGAGCAAAACGTTACACTATTGAACAGACCATCACATGAATCAGATCCTGTGGCCAGCGAAGCTGATTGATCTCATAGAGTCCATGGTTCATCTCCTTGTTGCAAGAACGACGGGGATCACCCTACCAGTATGACCAAAATGATCCCTGTTATATTCGATCCAACTCAGCTGCTTTGTCCTAAACCAAAATCTCCAAGACAGCTGACCAAGAGTCTGTGCCTAATACAATAAGGATGTCGCTGCTTGGGAGCCACAAGCAAAGGCCAAGTCTCTTAGCATCACGCGTTTGCCCTGGCTTCTTTCTAGGGTTTGTCTTCCAGACATTCTCTTCATTAGCCAGACGGTAGGAATACCGGCCAGAATAATTGAAAAAGTGAGACACCCATTTCATATGAGTCTACGGCAGAATAATGTCAGCTCATCAGAATCAAAACGTTTATCTATCCTATTCTAAAGCCAAAAATCATATGTAAAGGGAGACGCTTCAATCAAGCTCGTCACCGACATTCAGTCACCACAGTGTGGGATGAGTGGGAATGAATAATTCCTCGATTCATCATAAAGGCGTTCGGTTTTTTTACGGTTTTCAAAACACATTGGCTTACCGCAAAGCAGACGGGGATAGTGACATTTGGCATGGGAGTGGAGGGTAAGTAACTCGGTGCATAGAGGTAATCGGCCGCTCGTCGCTTTCGACTGGATTAAGAGATGGTCATGCGCCTGAGGTACCTGGGACCTCCGTCCTGGTCCTTGGTTGTGATCGACACAGGTTTGGTCAAATGTGATCTCAGAGGTATTATCTACCGCAGCTAACATTTTTGCTAACATGAGCTCAAGCATGCTAGGAATCAGTTTTAATATCACAAAATTCGGCAGGATTTGAGCATGATTACCAAACCCTCTGACATCCCTCAAAGAGGGACTACCTAATCACATGTACTTTTCGACACCAGCCCCATATCACTAATCATACTCTATGCACATTCAAAGTACCTTAGCCTCTCGCGATTTCGCATCTCTAATTACGATATGGCCGAATCTGATCTCTTCCTTCCTCTCCTTTAATTTCAATCGAAGTCGACTGGCCAATCGCCAGACCCGCTAGCAAAGAACTAATCGTATCTGAGGTTCCATATCGAGTATCTTGTCCTTCTGCTGGGAGATCGAGGATTTGCGAAGAAGACGGCCGGATTTGCATACAAGTGCCTGTGTTCATTGCTATATCCAACTTTTGGGGGGAAACAAGTATTCAATGTATGTGAAGGCTGGGAAGTCTGTCTTGCTGCTTCACTGATAGGTCAGGAGGTGCTTGTGCTGCTATCTTGACCGGGCATGAAACATGCTCTCACTGAAGCCATGGGTGGAGTGTGTACTCGATTCATTCTTCGCGAAAATCAGATATCTAATTTCTATTTGCGTGCATATGCTGTACAAAGCCGAGGTCCTCACTAGGTATACACCAGTCTAAATCATTCATTGCACACCTTGCGGGATACAGAGCTATTCGTGGCACGCCAAAACATGGAACCCGGACATAGAACGCCATGCAAAGCCAATTCACCTGGCACCTGATGGTACGCCCATTCTTCTTTTCGCCACCGCTCTCCCCATCGCGTCCCTGACTTCCGGGTCTGAGCGGATAGTGTTATTCACCAGCCATTCCCTTACCTTGCCGCTTAATTCTTTGGTTCCTGGCTCATCACCAGCGAATGGTGCCATATCCATTGCTAACAACCTGCCAGCTTCAGCTTCGTTCACTTTGGCTACAGCTTCCAGTCTAAGTAATTGCTGCTGATCGAGTTGAGAAGTATTCGAGCTCGTGGCTAGTGGCTGAGGTAAGATATTTCCTAATTGGGAGAGCGCGACGAATAGCGTGAATGTTGCTTTCCGAGCGAGAGTGATGAATTGGAAGGGTAGTAGCGGCGCATGGTTTGTCAATGTGCCAAGGATGGGGTTGATTATTTTTGTTACGATTGGTGATGGATATGGTCGGGTTATCGTGTGTAGTTCGAGGATGAATAGAGATACAAAAGCTAGATAGCGCCAGAATCTTCCGTATTGCAAATAGCTTGTGAAGCTTATCAGTGCAAGAAAGATCATAGAGCCGGCATAGAGGGGAAGAGCGGTCGTTTGTAGGCCTGTCACCAAATAGTCGCGTGTTGTCTTACAGTCTTGCCATTTTAGCATATCAGGGCCGAAACGCTCATATGCGAAACGCCGCAAAGGGTTACAGAGGGTATCTTGGGCGGTTTTCAGGGTGACGAATCTAGCTTCTGCAGCGGCGTGCTCGAGTGGATCTTCAGTAGAGATCTTGTCCGGGTGGTATAGGGCAGCTCTGCCCAATTGAACTTGTCAGCGAAACGGAGGCCTTAGGATTCCTCACTCAATCTTACAGTCTCCGAAACCTCGACTTGATTGCTCTTTCGTCAACGTTTGGGGTGACGCCCAAAGCCTGGTAGAAATCTCCCTGTTGCTGCACCCAGTGGTCTGCTTCGTAGAGAGTGTAAAAAAGGTAGGCAATGATGACCGTGATATGAATGCGCTGCCTGTGCTTCAGATATCGGGGTGTGCCTGGCTGAGGTTTGGGGTCACCAGCTCGAACCGTGATCCCGTAGTAGATGGATTGGAGCCACCCAGTGACAATGTTGGGGAGGAAAGCCCATAACGCGTAGGAGAGAATAGCATTAGACATATCCTGTGTATCATCATAATCAAGATGCAATGTTGCAGCTGCAAGAGTGGCGCGTTGGACTCAATCTGTCCTTTACCGTTGTTTCGAATCAATTCGCGATACCTTTAATCGCTCTCCGCGCTAGTCCCGAACTTGGCCTAGTGGTAGTTTAGTGCTCTGCTAGGATGCTCGGCTTTAACACTATTGGCGCACTGTATATCCGAAACTCTAAAAGTTGTGATAATGTTTTGCGCCAGGTTCGCGGTTCTGCGCCGACTCAGTTGGTGCTTTCGAGCAGCGATGTCAATGGAAGTTGACAGTCTCCAGCTGGCAAAGTCAGGAAAGAGGAAGAATACCAGAGATGGAGACGCCAAGAAGA
>JAABUX010009925.1_pt1 | contig 10715 bp, 20 predicted proteins | sample 5561851 | NCBI WGS metagenome assembly JAABUX01 (sample SAMN10711883, study PRJNA513361) | rock metagenome | isolation source: Antarctica rocks | place: Antarctica: Victoria Land, Richard Nunatak red sandstone | collected 2016-01-03 | reverse complement strand
CCTGTGCAGATGCTGACATGACATGCAAACTCACCAACCATGACCGCTGTGGCTGCAGGACGCCGCGGAGAGGCCCGTGTTGCGGGCCATCAACGAGGCCCTGCGTCGCAAGGGCCTCAGGCCCGCGGAGCGCGTCACGGTCGCGGGGCTCAAGGTCCTGCTCGAAGGCACCGTGGCACGCGACGGGTCCGCCTGGAGGGCCGGCAACAAGAACCGGCAGTGGCTGCTGGCGGATGCGTGGTGCGCTGACCGCCCTCCCAGCACTCCGGGCGGCCATGCAGTCTGTCTGCATGCCGTGCCGCCGTGCCGCCGTGCCTGATCATGGTCAACATGATCTTTCTTACTACGTGGTATGTGGACTGCCACGGAATGACGCATGAGCGTGCGCATACACCGACGCAGGGAGCTCGTCAACCGCCAGCCGGTGCTGCGGCAGCCGCCAGCCGAAGTGGAGCTGGTCGACATGTCGCCGCAGGCAGGACGCCGCAGCGACGGCTATCGCGGCGACCCCGCGGACGGTGTCCGGTGCGGCAAGAACTTTAACATGCCATAAAGAGTCGAAGATTGCGCTATGATCGCGACCATGAGAGGATACACCCGCCACGCAGCGAAGCCCGCTGTGCGTACATGCCGTCTGAGCTGGCTTCATGCTGTGTGACCCTGCGTCGTTGCTGCGCAGGGCCGGCAGCATGGCGGAGGCCTGTGAGGCGCCGGCGCCGGACACGCAGTTTCGCAGGGCGCGAGAAGCCCTGGGGCTCGCCGACGCTTCGCGGCGCGTCCACAACGCTGGTGCCGCGGCCGACGGGGCGTCGACGGTCAGGCGGGTCGCCTTCGAGTCCCCGTCGGACTCAGTGGCATTCGGATCGCCGGCAATCACACGCACGCCCCCGGCCCTGAAGGAAGGGTACACGCCGCTCACACAGGAGTACCTGCGGGTGAGCTTTCGGTAGTGAACTCTGGTTACGTTGAACGAGGAGGTCATCTCCTGCCGGACCCGAAGGACTCGTCACCCCATGAACTGTGCACCCAAGGAGTTGCCCACACAGAGGGTGTGCGATCTGACGAACCTTGTAAGCCAGTAGCCATGTGCTTGCATGTAAGTGCAGAGTCGGAGGTCCGCGACGCAGCGGCGGACGGCGCTGGAGGCGAGGATGCAGCAGCAGGAGAACTGCAGCGTTTGGCAGCAGCCAGTCGTGGTGCATGATCAGGCGGCGACGGCGGACGGCAGGCGCGAACCTGAGGAGAACGGCTGCCCTGCAATGACCGCCGGCGGTGGGGAAGGGCGTGCAGAGGTGGCTGCCAGCGCAGCAGGCGGTGTCAACGCCGCCGGCAGCCCGGAGCGCTCTGCTGCACACGTTCAGGCGCTCGCACCGGTGCTCGGTGCGTCGCTTTGCAGTGTGTGGTACAATTGTTGGAGGCTACCGCTAAGCTGTGTTTCTCCCTGCATGTCTCTGACATGGCCTTCGGCGGCGATGCAGGCGAGCTATCGCCGAACAAGGGGCAGGCGGCGGTGCACCACGTGGTCAGGCGGCAGGCCGGCAAGCCAGGCTGCACCGCTGCGGCTGGCGCTCTGCTTGCGCAGATCAGCAGAGGTCGCACCCGTATTTGAAGTTCATTCCCTACTGTCAGACTGTGATGCAGATCGTCAGCGACTCGGAGCTCATGACCCACCGGGAAGCAGGCACACCCATGCCCAGTTGTAAGTTTGCACAGCTGGCGTGTGTGCCTGCAAGAGGAGTTGTGCTACGTCGATCGCAGCTAGGGCGCTGTATGCTGCTGGAATACCAACGCTGCTGCTCCCGTGCGCGGACGTAACGCCAGGTTGGCATGAGTCACGGCATGTCATGTCAGGCTGGCAGACACACACACGGTACGATTGATCACTGTGCATCTGCGAACCATATACAGGGTGCTGAATGCACAACTGCATCTGCCGCATATACATCTCTTGATCTGCCACCACAAGCAAGCGCCATGTTCGGTGGCGCGCGGGTAGCAGCCGCGATCGTGCTGGCTGCTTTTGCCTTGACTACGGTGCGACGTCCGTTTGCTGTGATTGCTGTCCACCCCCACTTGGAGGGACCCTGCTGGGTCGCTCTCCTGAGTCACGGCACTCGCTGAGGCACAGCAGCTGATGTGATGTGCCTGCCTCTCGGTGCGGTAGATAACTGTGTGCAAGAGCTTCGCCATGGACTTCTCAGCATGCACCCTCACAAGCCAAGTCGTGCTCGGCATGCCTGTCTGCATAAACATGAGCATCGCGTGACGGCGCCCCAGCAGGACTGCCGCGCACATGCAGCAGCCGACGTTGCATGACCACCCACGCAGGCGGCGGCAGGTCAGTCCGTCACGATCGGCGTCAACATCACGACGGCCGATGACTGCACGGCAAGCGAGCTGGTCGCAGGAATCGCCAACATCACAAACCTGCAGACCAGCGCAGCCCTGTTGAACAGCTCGATACCGGTCATCGGCATACCGAACAACTCCACACTCTTCCTGCCCACGGACGCAGCATGGGCAGCCTTCCGGGCTGCCAACGGTGCGATCCATCACCCGCACAAGGATAGCGGACCCGCCTGAACAGGGGCGACAGCTGGGCAGTGGCTGCGCCCGTCCTGCCCGCGCCTGTCTACTGGGCCACATGCTCTGATCGCACCCTGACATGCGCTGCATACGCGCCGGCAATAATCACTATGTTAGGACTTGTCGAGGTTGAGGCTGCCAGTGCGGTGTGAGTGCCTTCTGCACGATTTCCGGTTCCGCAGATCAGGCGGCTGAACACCAGCATGTCAATGCCACGCGCAGGCGCAAGCGCGCCAGATCCCAACCGGACTATAGCAATATTGCTGTACAGCAGGTCCGGCTCTCCTGTGCTTCGTAATCTGCTCGCGTGTGCCATCTTGCAGCAGCCAATTAGGTTCCGCTGCCGAAGGATGGGTATCAGCGAGATAACGCAGGCCGTGCGCAGAGTTGCTGCATATGCCAGGGTCAGCACCTTCCTGCCTCACAATTGCAGTGATCGGCTGTTGCAGTACAGCATCGTGGTGTCTGACTTCTGGCGTTTGGTCTGCGCAGCTTGCTTGGACACGGGTTTGTTACACCGTCGTACTTTTTACCCGAAACCCCACTCCAAACGAGCGCTGGCGCCCTGATGTCGGCTGTCGCCGGCCACACTGTGGACCTGCCCATGTCGTTTGCCAACGTCAGCTCGGTGCGCTCTGGGCTCCTGACACGAGGAAGCAGCTCTGGCATGGTTGCTGGCATCGAGTCGGATGACGCGCATGCAGTTTTGGGAGGCAATATTGTCGCCAACAGTTGCACCCGCAGATGCATCAGCATATGGGCTTGTGCGAGGCCAATGGCTGATACAAGGCCCATCAAGCTACCGCGCGGCCTGCATCACAGATGGCAGCCTTGTGGCTAGCGCTGCCCCGCAACGCTGCAAACTGCACGAACCCTGTCCGAAGCTGCGTGTGATACCTGCAGCTGGCGGGTCCACTCATAATTGCCAGCTTCTACCCTTCAGCTGGGCTGACACACGGCATGTTGTTGTTCTGCAGGTTCTACAAGCGACCGATCTCTCGGGGAACACAGCGGACCTAACAATGTACGATCCCGCCGCAGGCTTCTGCGACATGGTCGTGATCGCGGCAAGTGCCGTGCTCCTGCCTGCTGCAAGCTATGCCGCGATCCCGCAGACGTACTCTGCTGGTGAGCTCCACCCCAGGCGGTTTTGTGCCGTGCTCTGGGTTGCTGATGTGCATCGACATGCCGCTGTGAGCGTGCAATCCCAGTCCTGCAACAGCCCTGTGGCTGACAGACACATCTGTCTCTGCAGATGTGGCAAAGTTGGAGTCGCAGACGACGGCTGCCTTCAACACCACCACCGCTGGTGCGCTCCTCCTACCGGATCATCAGGCTGTAGGCAGCGGGCATCCGCGCGGCGTCTCAGCGAGTGTGAATGCCTGCCGCTTGCATTCATGTTTTTCCTTGTGCGCCCTCCCTGCACCCAACGCTTTACAGTCATACAAGGCTATAGCTGTATATCAAGATGGCAGCGTGGCCAGGCGCGGAGATCACCCGGCTGCGGCGTAGGGCCCTTCGCTGCACTCAGAGGGGAGTCATGGCTGTGCTGTGTCACTCGTGCCAGGTCGTGATGCTTGGTGAAGCTGTCGGTCCCACCGCGCGCACTGAAGCCATCGCTCGCTGCTCCCGACTGCACAGATGGCACCCCGGGGCTGTACGCGTACATTCCACTGACGCCGCTGACCTTGGCGAGCTGCGCGAGGCCTGTGAGGTCTGCAGCTGGGCCCACGTGCTGGTTGACGCTGGCGGCTGTCCTGCTAGCAGGAGCTCTGCTTGCCACTTCGTAAGAAGCGGAGGGCTGAACACAACAGCTGCAGAGCCGTCGCGACAGGACACCATGTGTCTGCTTGGCACGCATAGATGCCCTGCTGTCCAGTTCAGCTTACAGATTGAGCTCCCATTACTCAGTACTGGCGCATCACCTGGACATTGCCTCCTGCCCGTGAAGCTCGAAGTCAGGATGTTGACATCGTCATTGCGCGACGTGATCCGCTGCGCTCCGCAGCTGGCAACTGGTGTCGTAGTATCCCTGCCCGTGCAAGATTTAATTGATGCGAGTTTAAGGAAGCTATGTCAATGCCAGCAATCCTGCCTGCAAACGATGGCAGACGGCATTCCCATCAGACTACATCTGCATTCTGCCCTGCGCCAGTGCTGCTTTCAAGCAGCTGTTGGCTTCGTGAAAACGTCTCCTAAAATGCACGTCATCATATCTTCACTGGGCCTCGGCAAGCACCGTGACTGTGTCGGTGACTGTAACGAGACCGCATCACAGCGGAAGCTCAAGGCCGCATGCCATGCCGCAATGGGCACATGCTTCCTGTAACAGCATGCACATGTTCGGCCCTACGCGGACCGGTGGATGAGCAGCAGTCAGGCTGACCGGCCCCTCGGGCGGCTGCAGGAACGGAAGCACCACGCGGCGAGGCAGCACGGCGGCAAGCAGGACCGCAGTGCCATGGCTGGCGCTCGACTAGCGCAGGCGGCGAGGGACGGACTAGTTCGTGAGCTGTGCATGCTTGTCTGGGAAATGAGTACCACGAGACTGTGGCTCTACGAGGCTTGCAGGAGCTCTCAAATGTCGTGCCGTCGTAAAGCACTGTCCGTCACTGCACTCCCTGCTGCGTTCGCTAAAGCTCTGTCTGCTGTTGTGCCGACTAGAAAGGTCATAATCGCAGAAACATCGCAGCTTAGACCCCCTTCAAGACATGGTACACTTCGCTTAGCTTCTATCTCCGTGATTGGACCCTGATCTGACGCGCTCAGCGTTGAAAACAGCGCCATGTCCGGCGGCGCGAGGGTCAGGCCTGTGGTCGGACTGACCTTCCTTGCTTTTATGGTGCGAACCATGGATGTACGATCCGTCCCCACCCTGCCCTCCTTTCCCTGAGACCAACCCCAGTCAGGGTGGCTGATCCTGACCTGGAGCTGTTTGATCTCAGCCGGACGATCTACACACATCTCTGATGTCGCAGTGCACCGCATCATCCCGCGTGGTTACGGCGTGCGCCGTTGCGCGGTTCACTGATAGTCCAGCGGTGATCATCTGCATCGCGCAACCTCGACTGCAGGGGAGCACAGTCAAAATGCTGTGATTGCACTCGCAGGCGGTCGCAGGCCTCGCCGACGCTCAATGCACGGCACAGCAGTTCGTCGCGGGCATTGCCAACGTCACGGACCTGCAAACCAGCGCTGGGCTGGTGAACGCCACGCTGCCGATCGTCGGCGTGCCCAACAACTCCACCATCCTCCTGCCCACAGACGCCGCATGGACGGCCTTCCGAGCCTCGAACGGTACGGCCGGTGGCAGGAACCTCATGACTCCGACCCACACCAACATTTGTACCCAGCGATAGGAGCCTATGCCAGGGTACACTTGCGGGGTCAGGGTCAGGGCTCTTGACGAGGGTAGAACGAGGTCTGGACCAACACAGACTGAGGCCGTCCACACTACGCCCGTACTACGTATATGCAACTACTAGACGTAGGCCGGCTTTGCTGCGTGGATGAGCACATTGCGACAGTCATGTCAGGAAGGCTCCCCTTCCACACCTTAATTGCTCAACACAAGTGTCCGCATGCCGTGCGCAGGCGCCGGCGCGCCTGACGGCAACCGGACGGTGGGCATCTTGCTGTACAACAGGTGCCTCACCGCCGGTTCCGCACTACATGGTTGCGCAGTGCTGGATTCAGCGCGCACCGCCCAGGGCGCAGAGGTGGTTGGAGCGCTTTCGCTTGGCCATGGGTGCTCGGCCCCCTGCCGTGTGCACATATAACATCACGCAGTCTGACTGCACGTGTGGCAAGCTCACGTCGTCGTGTCTGCGCAGCATCATCTCGTTTGGCCAGGCCGGCGAGGCGCTACTCGTGAAGAGCTCACCCGTCCAGACCAGCGCCGCGGAGCTGCTGTCGGACCTCGCCAACAGCACCGTGATCCTGCCCCTGGCGTTCGCCAACGTCAGCTCGGTGCGACTGCGTGTCTGTCATCTAGTGTCCCGATCATCAAGATGCGTGCTGTGAACTCGCTCATCATTCAGGCTGTGCGTTGTACAGTCTGCGTGAAAGCGGGCGTGGCCCACAGCAGCCTTGCAGTGTTTTCTGCTTCTCCCAGTCGTCTGAGCCTATCATCATTCAGTCTTTCCTGGCAGCGCATGGCCAACGGGCAGGTCGTGATACCCGGCATTCACACACCGATATGCTGTTCCGCAGGTCGTTCAGGCGACAGATGTGGGCGGCAACACCGTCAACCTGACAGCGGCCATGATTCTCTGCGGCACACAGGTTTACTCGACGAGCGGCGTGCTGTTGCCAGCCGCGAGCTACGGAGCAGTCCCGGGGACGTACGTGGCAGGTGTGGGCAGCATGCCACGGCAGTGTGACGTGATGCCTTGGCCGCCGGCCTGAGCTCCGAGTGTCACCCTGCCTTGCTTGCAGTGCACCCATGCACCTGACACGTGCCTGGCTGACGCTCCACTTGCCGCAGATGTCGCGGCCTTGCGGACCCTCGTAGCTGCCACCCCTACGTCTACTCCGGCAGCCGCCGCCACCCCGTCTTCAGCTCCCACTGCAGGTGAGGGCCCGCATGTCCTGTGATCAAAAAGCGGCAAGGGCTGATACAGCCAGTCCTGCGACTGTGGTGAGCCATGATGGGCAAAGTACAGGGTAGACATGATCGAGCAACACCGCCTGCGAGCAGTATTCCTTCATTCCTCAGTCCTCGCATGTATGCATCATTGCGGGTAAGTTGCGTCCAAAGGGGATGGCCTCTGATGCAGGGCGGGCTGTCTGCTGAGGCTGGCACCCTTGGTGTCTCAGAGCGGAGTCGCTTACTGCTCCGTGTCGCCTGGCTGTGCAGATGGAGCCGCGGGCAGCACAGCCTCGCCTCCGAGCCCCGCACCGGCGCCGAGTCGCGGCATGTCTGCGCAGTCCGTGCCGGCGTGCCTGCTGACGCTGGCAGGAGCTCTGCTCGCAGCACTCTGAGACTGCAAACCGTGCAGCGCCGGTCGTGACAGCTGCGCAATTATTTTGTAGCTTAGACAGCGGACTTCCCGAGTCTGTGCAGTGATGCGTCCGTCCAGTGGGACTGCTGGTTCACCGGCTGTTTCACCCGTACAAAAGGCTGTGAAGGAGCTTTGCCTGTCGGTTCCGCTTCTGAGTGATGTGAGCCAAACAGCAATTGCCTCCGACTCGGTGCAAAATGGTTTGGATTTCATGAGTAACTGAGTGTCAAACCCTGCCGTCTTCTCATCTATCAGACTGCTATGGGTCCTGCTTGAAGCAGATGAGCGCCATTGGGATCATTGAGCGTGCTAGCTCTAGCTCAGTACATGAAGTTGCTTCGGTATGCTAGACAGGGTAAAGATTGCGTGCCCATCACTGGACTTGCGCGATATGGCGGCTTTGAGCTTGCCAACTGAATAGTTGAAACGCTAGGCTTATACATCTCTCCCGCAACGGCCGTACTTACATATATATGAAGAGCTCTCGGTGATAAGCCATACCCATAGTGGCTGACGACTTGATCAATATAATTTACCATCAAGGCGGGCGGATAAACCATCCGATGTCCGAAGCAGAGCGATACTGAAGACCGGAGCTCAGCTCTCTAGTTATGGACTTCGCTGACAGAAGGGGTTCCAGGTGGTTCAGATTCAGGGTTCATGTGCTGCTATCGCAGCGTTTGTATCGTGCGCACGAGGCCAGCGGCGCGAGTTGGCGGTTCAAATGGCCCGCATCCGTCGAGAGTGCTCTGACAGCATGTGCTTCTGGCGGTAACCATGATTGGTCACTGACACCGCTGCCGCCTTCGCATTCGCCACTGAAGCAACCTCTGGCCAGTGTTTGTGCCCAGTCAGCACATGCACAGCATGCGCATGTCAAGCTCCACAGAGCTGCGGAGGAGCGGCGAGTCGGGCTGGACTGTCACCGTGAGCGGCTGCAGCATGCGCAGCACCTCCCCCGCGCTCGGCCCCAGCCAGCTGACCGCCGTGGGACCTGCAGCGTGCAGCCAAAATCAGGTGCCGTGTAAAAGCAACTTCCACTCAGATTGACTCTCCTGCTGCTGTGCGTTTGCAAGCGAAATGCCTTGCACGCGCAGACAGAGGGACGGTGGCTGCACCCAAAACAATTTGCACCGGTAAGCATGACACCGATAAGACAAAGCGCGGCCAACCCAGTCGCTCGATCACGACAAGCAGTCTGTCCGGACGCTAAGCCACGCACTCGGCATCTGAGCGTCCTGGAAGTCGCGGCCGGAAGGGATGTCGATGGGCAGGCTCGGGCTGGCGCGGCCCATGTCCAGCAGCGAGACGGGCGACCGGCAGCCGCCGACCTCCATGTCGAAGCACGGGCTGTCCGGAAGCTGCACGCAGAGTCAGATGCCACGAGGTAAGAACGTTGCATTTGGGTCTTGGAGAGTCGACGAATTTGCGGTTTGCCCAGCGGCAACGGTAATTACTGCGGTAGCAACGAAAGCGAAGCGCTGCTCCGGCCACAAAGGTTCGCGGTCATGGTCCGCAAGTCTGTAGCAGACATATTTCCACAGACAGTCAAGTTGCAGCCGCGGTGGATTTGTTAGAGGCGAAGCGAGGCGAGGTGAGGCTGAGGGTACAAGGGTAGGCAGCTCACGCACCGCGCTGGAGCCGGCGTCCAGGACGAAGCGCTGCATGACCATCTCCAGGGCCAGCGCCTCGCGGAACTGCGCCACGCCGGACGCCAGGCACCGGTCGAGCACCGCCCAGGCCGCCAGCTGCGACGTGCAGTCCTGACCCGCATCCCTGCGCAGGCATGGGGTGCAGCTCAGACCTGTGGGCTGGTGCCGGGGTCAAGACAGGGTGACCGAACTCCGGCTACGCTGCTGCCCGGAGACATGAAAGTCGACAACCACACAGGCGCGACGATGTGCGAAACATCGTTTTCGATTCTGAGGGTACTGACAGGAAATGACGCGCGTTCGTCCCACCAGCTGCTGTTTCGTGGCGCATCATGTCGAGCGCTCACCTCATGACGCACGCGGCGTCCAGCAGCAGGTCCGCGACGCAGCGCTGCATCAGTCCCGGCGCCTGCTCCGTGAGGTAATCCAGGGCGGCAGCGGCTGTGGTGGGCCGCCACAGCACATCCTGCAGATGATTCTCGGGATCGCCTCAGCAGCTGCTGGCAATTCCGAATCCAAAAACAGCTTGTGGCGAACATGACTGTATGCGTCGGGCAGCTTGAACTCGCGGCGGGCAGGCGACGTTCGCAGAATCGACAGCGAGGCACAAATGTGCACCTCGAGCGAGGGCGGGCAGCAGCTGAAGGCGCGCGGGGATGGCGGCTCCAAGAGGGAGCACGGCGGCGACAGCGGCGGGGTCACGTCGCCGGCGCTGCAGCTGCCGGCGGCCGGTGCGAAGGCTGCAAGGCCGTTCCACGACAGTGCCTGCGCCAACAGGCGGTACAAAACTTGTTTTGCCATGACTCACCCAATATGACAGATGAGTAAAGTGCTGCTTGCAGGCCAGTGTCATCGCAGTGAAAAAGTACCGCCGCATCTACTTAGTAATGACGGCGCTATAGCATGGTGACACCGCATGACAGCGGTGCATGACGGTGTCATGACGGAGCGCGAGGCAGACCGGAGCAGCAGGCTGTCACACCTGGATAACTGCTGCCGCGGACGCCTCGCGCTCGACGACGATCACGAGATCCGCCACCGCCACCATCAGTTCCAGCGGCGGCGACGCCATCGTGCTGGCACGGCACCGCGCCCCGCACACCTGATGCGCAAAAGCATATTGGTCATCACTCAAGGCCTGCGCCGAGCAGGTCGATGACCCAGACTCGAGCTCGCAACGATGTCAGCGACATGCGCGTTGTTTATGAAACATGTTGTGAAGGTATGCACGAAGCAGCTGCCCCCATGACAAGGCGGTACGCAAGACCGCACCTGGCTGCAGGGGTCTGAATGGCGCGCCTTGTCCTGCCCCATGCAGGCGGCATCGCAGTAGTAGGCGCACTGACTGCACGCGCGCAGTGCACAGCATGATAAGAGCCTCTTGACATCCATGACAGGCACAGGCATTACGAGCCAATCACGGAAGACCACGGGCCACGTGTCGAACAGCAGCCGAACCGCTGGGAAGCCGGTG
>JAABUX010009923.1_pt1 | contig 10715 bp, 10 predicted proteins | sample 5561851 | NCBI WGS metagenome assembly JAABUX01 (sample SAMN10711883, study PRJNA513361) | rock metagenome | isolation source: Antarctica rocks | place: Antarctica: Victoria Land, Richard Nunatak red sandstone | collected 2016-01-03 | reverse complement strand
TCATTGCCTTGCATAGAGCACCTCGCCCTCTCGCAAAGCAGGTCGGAGGATTCTGCCGACCATATCGCCGTAGCGCGCTATTTCCTCGGGGGTAGAGATGATAATGTCCTTTGGAATCCGAACGTCGCGCAGTGCGCGTTGGATCGCAACAGCAGCGTCGTGCTTGCTAGGCGCGGAGGGTAAAACCACCAGTAGATCGACATCGCTATCCCACTGAGCGTCGCCGCGCGCCTGGGAGCCGAAGAGGATGATCTTGACCGGCTCAAAGTCGCGCACGATGCGCTCGACCATGATGGGAATGGCGATGGCCGCCGGGGTGAACGCCGGCCTCGTCAACTGGTCAGCTATCTCTGTGCTAGGATCGTTAGATTGCGCGGAGCCCTGGTTGGAAAGAGTGGTCGTTTCCGTGGCGTCCATTTGTACCTCCCACATCGGGGGCTGATGCTCATGGAGTGTTGAGGCCTACAGTCTTGTAACCACAGTGTACACTGCTGTCACGAGACCTTACCCTGAAGATTGGGCAAACACCTTGGAGAGAATGAAGCATGCCCCGTTTTGCGTGGAAAGAGTTCCTGACGGAGTGGAGCCGGGAAGTCCTGCAGTACCCGGAGTTTGTGCAAGATTTCATGACCGGCGAGGCGCTATTCTACATCGACGAGCATCCCGGTATACAGCCGCCACCGCTACAGGCAGCAGTATGAAGGTAAGTATGAAGGTATGTAGGGTAGGCCGACGGGATCGCAGAGCGGGCTCCCCTCTCCCGCGCGGGAGAGGGGTCGGGGGTGAGGGGAGCCGGGGGGTGAGGGTCCCGCTTAGAACCCCAGCCGCAGCGGCTCCTGCAGCAGCCGCTTGATGCCCTGCAGGAACTGCGCGGCGGGCACGCCGGGGATGACGCGGTGGTCGACGGAGAGGCTGACGCGCATCAGCGGCCGCGCCACCACCTGACCGTCGACGACGGCAGGCTTATCCTGAATGGCCCCCACCGCCAGGATGGCGCTCTCGGGCGGGTTGATGATGGCCTGGAACTGCTCCACGGCGTCGTACATGCCCAGGTTACTGATGGTGAAGGTGCCGCCAGCCATGTCGGCCGGCGCGAGCTTACCGGTGCGCGCCTTCTCGGCTAGGGAGCGCGTCTCGGTCGAGATCTCGCGCAGGCCCTTGCGGTCGGCGTCGCGGATCACCGGGACGACCAGCCCGTCGGGCAGGCTGACCGCGATGCCCACGTTGACCCGGCTGTGCGCAGCGAACTGCCCGTCGCGCCACGAGGTGTTGACCTCGGGCATCGCGCGCAAGGTCAGGGCGCAGGCGCGCACGATGAGGTCGTTGTAGCTGACCTTACCCTCGGGACCGAACGTCTCCTGGAGCTGCTTGCGCAGACCCGCGGCGGCGCTCATGTCGATCTCGCCGGTCACGTAGAAATGCGGGACGGTCGTCTTGCTCTCGGTCAGCCGCCGCGCCATCACCGTCTGGATACGGCTGGGCGCGCGCAACTCCACGGTGTCATCCCCGACGGACGACGGCGCGGAGGGCGGGGTAACACTGGCGGCAGCGGCGGGGGCTGCGACGGGAGTGGGAACGGGAACAAGCGCCGACGGGGCCGTTGGCGCGGGCGGCGCGACTGTTTCGGCGGCGCCGTTTGCGGCCACCGCGGGCGCCATGCCACGCTCTTGCCCCTGGTTTTGTCGCGCCACGATGCGCTCGATGTCATCCTTGACGATGCGGCCGCCCGGTCCGCTGCCTCGCCCGTTAAAGGACACCAGATCGATGGCATGTTCGCGCGCCATGTTCCGGGCCAGGGGTGTGGCCCGCACGCGGCTGCCGGCGCCATTGCCGTTACCCCCAGTCACACCGACCGGTTCGGGCGCCATAAGAGCCGATGACGTGGAGACGCCCGCGCCCGCGGCAACGGCAGCCGTGGCCGGCATCTCGCCGTCGTCCGGCGTCATCGCCATGATATCCCCGGCGGCCCGCTCACGCTCGTCGTCGTCCGGCGATGCGGTTGTCTGCGGAGCGTCGCTTGCTGGCGAGGTGGGAGCCGCCGCCGCCCGCGCGCCCGCGCCGGGTGACGTGGCCGGGACAAGCTGTTCGCCGAGCCTGGCCAGGACGCCGATGACCGATCCAACCGTCACCGTATCACCGTCGCCATGGATAATCTGGTGGATCACACCGTCGCTGTAGGCCTGCAACTCCATATTGGCCTTGTCGGTCTCGACCTCCAGGATAGCGTCACCCTTATGCACGGTCTCGCCTTCGCGCTTGAGCCACTGGGAGATCGTGCCCTCTTCCATGGTGTCGCTCAGGCGTGGCATCACAATTTCTTCAGGCATCGTTCTCTCCAAGTTGTCAGTTGTCAGTTGTCAGTTGATTCGTGGTACACAACGAAGGTTCCCGCTGCGTACCACTGGCAACTGGCAACTGACAACTCGTTAGCGGCCGCTCTCGCGCAGCACTGCCTTGGCGGCCGCGTAGATCTTGTCGGTGCTGGGGATGACGGAGCGCTCCAAGGGCTTGGCGTAGGGCATGGGCACCTCGCCGCCGCCAACGCGCTCGACGGGGGCGTCGAGACGATCGAAGCAAGCCTTCTGGATACGCGCGGTCAGTTCGGCCGTGATGCCGAAGCTGGGCCAGCCCTCTTCGACGCAGAGCGCGCGGTTTGTCCGGTTGACCGAGGCCGCCACCGTCTCCATGTCTAGCGGGCGCAGGCTGCGCAGATCGACGACCTCGACGCTGATGCCCTCCTCGGCCAGCCGCTCCGCCGCCTCGAGGCAGCGCAGGCCCATGAAGGAGTGGCTGATCATGGTCAAGTCGGTCCCCTCGCGGCGCACCACCGCGCGGCCGATGGGCACGGTATAGTCGCCATCGGGCACCTCGCCCCTCGTGTTGTAGATAGCCAGCGTCTCCATGAAGAGGACCGGGTCCTCGTCGCGGATGGCGGACTTGAGCAGCCCCTTGGCGTCGTAGGGCGTGGCCGGGGCCACCACTTTGAGGCCGGGGACACTGGCGAACCAGACCTCGAGGCTCTGCGAGTGCTGCGCCGTGAGCTGCGCCCCCGCGCCGCCCGGCGTGCGGATGACCATGGGCACGGTCGCCTCGCCGCCGAACATGTAGCGGATCTTGGCGGCGTTGTTGACGATCTGGTCCATGGCCACCAGGATAAAGTTGACCGTCATGATCTCCACGACCGGACGCAGCCCCAGCATGGCGGCGCCGATGCCGGCGCCAATGAAGCCCTCCTCGGAGATAGGCGTCTCGCGCACGCGCCTGGCGCCGAACTCCTGGATCAGGCCGCGCGTCACTTTGTACGACCCCTCGAAAACGCCGATCTCCTCGCCCATCAGGAAGACCGTCTCGTCGCGCTGCATTTCCTCGCGCAGCGCCGCGTTCAGCGCCTCGCGGTAGGTGATGATGGCCACCGTGCCTCCAGTTGTCAGTGGGCAGTGGGCAGTGGGCAGTTACGAGTTGTCCAGAGTGGCGGGGACGATGTGTGCGCACCTTCTGATCACTGCCTACTGCCTACTGCCTACTTCGTTGGTAGAATCTCGCCGAAGGGGCCGCCGGGGGCCATACGCGCGAATTGCTCGGGCGCCGCGTCACCGTAGATGAATTGGTAGAGGGCCGCCGGATCCGGGTCGGGGCTGGCGTCGGCAAAGTCGACTGCCGCTTGCACCGTCCGCGCGACCTCGGCGTCGAGGCGGGCGATCTCCTCGGCGTCGACGACGCCGCGATCGGTCAGGACGTGCGCGAAGAGGGTGATGGGGTCGCGCTGCTGCCACGAGGCGATCTCCTCGCGCGTCCGGTAGAGCTTGCCCGCGTCGGCGACAGAGTGGCCGCGGAAACGGTACGTCACCGCTTCGAGCAGGCCGGGCACGCGCTCGTCGCGGGCGAGGGTCAGCAGGCGCGACGTGGCCTCGCGCACGGCCAGGACGTCCATGCCGTCGACGCGCTCGCTCCGCATGCGGTAGGCGTCGGCGCGCTTGTGGACATCCGGCTCGGCGGAGGACTGCGTCACCGCCGTGCCCATGCCATACTGGTTGTTGACGACGACGAAGACCACGGGCAGGCGCCACACCGCGGCCAGGTTGAGCGACTCGTGGAACGCGCCCATGTTGACCGCGCCGTCGCCCAGCAGGCACATCGTCACCTCGTCGCGCCCGTGATAGTCGCTGGCGAGGGCGGTACCCACGGCCAACGGCAACTGGCCGGCGACGATGCCGTACCCGCCCATGAAGCGCCGCGGGATGTCGAGCAGGTGCATCGACCCCCCGCGTCCATGGGCCACGCCGTCTTGCTTTCCGAACAATTCCGCCATCACCGCGCCGGGGTCGGAGCCGCGCGCGAGCGCGATGCCGTGGTCGCGATAGCTGGCGAACAGGTAGTCGTCGTCGCGCAGGGCGGAGATGGCGCCGGCCACGGTCGCCTCCTCGCCGATGTTGAGGTGGCAGTACCCGCCGATCTTGGCCCGCGTGTACATCTCCTCGGCTTTCTCCTCGAACTGCCGGATCAGCACCATCGTGCGATACAGCGCGAGCAAGGTGTCGCGATCCTCGGGTACGCCAACCGCCACGCGGTCCATCGCTGTTTGCATCACGTGTCTCCCGTGTCTCCCGTCTCTGTCCGCCTTGGTCCTCAGCTCGGAGGTGGAAGGACCATCGTCTCGCCAGTCCCGCCAACCATGCCGGACACAAGTGAAAATCGTCGTCGTGTCCTCTTTTCACCTCATGGTAGCGCGCGGATGCATACCTGGTCAAGTATATTTCCATAGCGTTTTGTTATAGATTGGGGCTGGAAGCTTGGATAGTCCGTTGTAATGAGGGATACTGCACATAGGTGCATCGTATGACTAGGCGCCAATCTTGCACGGATTCGTTCAGGGATTGACCGTTCGTTGTAAGATATGAGCACGGTTCACGCCCGCGAAGGAACCGCAACCCGACACGGGCTTGGGATTGAGGAGGGTTGGGGCAACGTTCCCCACGACGATTATGAGGCGCCACCCGACACCATCAACAGCCACGGCTAGCGCGACGCGCACCGATGCGCCACGGGGGCGGACGCCGGGCGTCCTACAGCACCTGGAGCGCATGACGCGCTCGTTCATCCACGATGGACGGCGCATCTCGTACGTCAATATCTACGCCATACCGCGGGGAGCCGGGCCGGAACCGTTCCTCGAGTTCATCACGGCCAGGGAAAGCGGCTTCGAGGGTATCGCCTGCATCGACGACACGGCGCGCGCCGCGATCCTGGCCTTGCAGGTCTACGAGCGGCAGGGTTCGCCCGCGGCGCTCCGCCTGGCCCACGACTGGCTGAGCTTCGTGACCTACATGCAACAGCCCGACGGCCGCTTCGTCAACTTCATCCTTGATGAGCACGGCGTCAAGAACCTGCCGGGACGTACCTCGTATGTGGGCGGGCGCTGGTGGACAGCGCGCGCGATGTGGGCGCTGGCCACGGCCTGGCGGATCACCGGCGATTCCGACTACCTGCACGCTTTCCAACGCGGACAATTGGCGCCGACGCGCGACCTCAAAATCAAGGCCGTCTATGCCCTGGCGCTGATGGAAATCTACCAGCGCCAGCCGGACGACGGGCTGGGGCGGCGCATCTGCGCCCTGTGCGACGCTATCGTCGCCAGCGCGACCGGTCCGGGCGGCCAGGGTTACTTCCGCGACGGCAACGACCGCGAGGCGACCGCCATGTGGGGCTACCACCAATTACAGGCGGTGGCGCGAGCGGCGCGCCTCTTCTCGCGCATCGACTACACGGCGGCCTGCGAACAGACGGTGCGCACCCTGGTTGAGCCCGTGGTCGCCGGCGGGTTCTACCATGTCTACCCGACGCAGCAAGAGCACCAGTGCGCCTATGACGTCTCGACGCTGGTGTTGGGCCTGGAGGAGTTGTACCGGGCCACCCGCAAGCCCGCCTACCGCGAGTTGGCGCTGCGCTGCGCGTCCTGGCTCGACGGGAACAACGCGGCGGGGGAAACTATCTATAACCTACGGATGGGGCGCTGTCTGGACGGGATCACGAACCGCATCGCCTCGCTCAACTGCGGCGCCGAGTCGGCCATCGAGGCCGGGTTCATCGCGTTGGCGCGTCAGGGCTTGCGGGAGAGGCGCGGCCGGCAGTCGCAGCGCCTGGCCATGGCAGCCACGGCCTCGATGGCCGTCTCGGCGCTCCTGTTATAGCGCCGATCGTGAGTCGATGGCAATGGCGTCCTGATGGCCGCGACAAAGGCGACGGGATGATGAGGATACCGGCATGCCAGGTCTAGTGTTCGTGGTGGATGACCGTCACGACGTGCTTGAACTCAACCGCATCCTGCTCGAGGCCGAGGGCTATCGAACGGAAGGCTACAGCTATGCCGCGCTGCCCCTGGAGCGGCTCCGTACCCAGGCGCCCGACGTCATCCTGCTCGACTTGTTGCCGGACGATGAGGCGCCGTGGGAGTTACTACGGCGCCTGCGGCGCGACCCCTTGACCAGGGGGGTCGGGGCGGTCGTGACGTCGGACTCGGCGGCGCTGGTCGACCGGGCGATGAACGACAGAAGCCTGCGCGTCTCGGCCGGCCTGGGCATGCCCTTTGACATCGACGCGCTCTACACAGCGGTGGCGACCGCCGCGCGCCATGACGCGCACACGGCGCCGCCGGCCCCCTTGGTAGCCCTACCGCTCTTACAGCGCGCCGCCACGCTGCTGCGTCACTCACGCGCCCGCGTACTACTGAATTGGGCGCAGCGCCTCACGACCCTGGAAGACTTCCGGCGCCACCCCAACCTGACCCTGGCCGAGTTGCAAGGCCACGGCGGCGCCTTGGTCGACCTCGTCATCGGCGCGCTCGAGTTGCAGTCGACCTCGCGCGCCGCTGCCGCCGTCACCGTCGGCGTCCGTGTGGACGCCACCCGCGACCACGCTCGACTACGCCGCCTCCAGGGCCTCGGCGCGGGGACGCTGGCGCGCGAGGTCGCGGCGCTGCGCCGCGAGATATGGCACTCAATCTACCCCATCGCTGCCGCCGAGGCTCCGCCGCTCGACGACCTCTGGGGCCTATTGCGACGTCTGGACATGGCCCTCGACGAATCGCTCTACGCGATGCTCGACACCTGGGAGGCCGACCACGCCACGCACAAGACGCACACAGCGCACGAGGCGGACACAACTAGCACCGCCACCGTTGCTAACGCTGCCGATACCGCCGACAGGACAAGGCCGTCACAGTGGCCATAAAAGCGTACGTCGTCGACGACCAGCGCGCGATCGTCGAACTGCTAATGCTCCTCTTCGGCGAGATCGGCGTCGAAGCGTCCGGCACCACCGACTCCAGGCACGCGCGGGAGGCTATCGCGGCCACCCAACCCGACCTGGTGCTGCTCGACATCATGATGCCGGACCCCGATGGATTGAGCCTGCTCGCATTGTTGAAGGACGATGCCCGCACCAGGGACATCCCTGCCGTGCTCTGTACCGCGTCAGTCATCACCCCTTCGCAGAGCAGCCTGTTCGCCGACAAGAGCGTCGGCGTGCTCTCCAAACCGTTCACCATCGAGCAACTGGAGGAGCTGGTCGCGGCGGTCGAAGCGCGCAAAGTGAAGTAGTCAGTTGCCAGTTGCCAGTTGCCAGTGAACGGAGTGACGCCCACGCCGATGAGCGGACGTTGCCGACGACCCTCTCATCGGAGAAGAACTGACAACTGACAACTGACAACTGACAACTGACAACTGGCAACTATCGTGGCCATGACCGATAGGCTATTCCCAAACCACCGCGCGCCGTCTACCCTACAGGCAAGAGAACGTCGCCCTGGTGTCACCAGACACTGGCCCACAGGGCGCGCCGATCGCGACAGGCTACCGGGCGCTTGCCGCGCCGATACCGAGCGGTCGAGCACTGTCTTGGAGGGGGTTTTTCTGATGGCTGTTAGCTTCGTTCGAACGGGTACACCGACGGCCAGCGCGGAGGCGCCAACAGCCGAACCGTCTCAGGCACGTCCGCAACAACCACCGCAACAGTCCCAACCGCGGCCGCCCCTGCCGATGCCAGCCAGGACTGCTCCGGCGTCGGCGCCGGTCAAAGCGGCGTCGGCGCCGGCCCCTGCCGTTGCGTCCGGAGCGCCTGCTCCCTCGCTCGTCCCGCCGCGCGTCGCGTGCATCGCGGACACGGGCCTCGAAGAAAGCTTTATCTCCGACCTTATCCTCAAGGTCCTCTATTTCAACGGCGTGATCACGGCCGGACGTGTCGCCCAGATTTTGCGTTTGCCCTTCATGGGCGTGGTCGATGGGCTGCTCGAGACCCTTAAGGCTAACCACGCCATCGAGGTGCAGGGGGCGGGCAGCGCGTTGACCGTGGCCTACAAGTATAGCCTGACCGACAAGGGCCGGCACAAAGTGCGCGAGCTGCTGGAGCGATCCAGCTACGCGGGCGCGTGCCCGGTGACGCTCGAGGACTACGCCTACATGGTGAGCAAGCAGCGCGCGCGCGATGCCCACGTGACGCGCACGGTGGTGGAGCAGGCCTTCAGCCAGATGGTACTGGAGCCGCGCGTGCTCGAGCAGGTTGGACCCGCCATCAACTCCGGCGAGTCAATCTTCCTCTTCGGCGCACCGGGCAACGGCAAGACCACCATCGCCGAGATCGCCACGACCTGCCTCGGCGGCGATGTCTACATCCCCTATGCGATCATCGTGGAGGGCGAGATCATCCGCGTCTTCGACGATAGCGTCCACCAGGAAATGAATGACCCCAACCAGGACACGGACGAGCGCTGGGTGCGCTCGAAGCGTCCGACCGTGATCGCCGGCGGTGAACTGACCCTTCCCGCGCTCGACCTGACCTACTCACGGGAGAGTAAGGTCTACGAAGCGCCGCTGCAACTCAAGGCCAACTGCGGCATGTTCCTGATCGACGACTTCGGCCGCCAGCAATGCACCCCCGCCGCGTTGCTCAACCGCTGGATCGTGCCCCTGGAAAAGCACGTCGACTACCTCAACCTGGTGACGGGGACCAAGATCAAGGTGCCGTTCGAAGAGCTGATCGTCTTCTCGACGAACCTCTCGCCCAAGGACCTGGTGGACGACGCCTTTTTGCGCCGCATGCAGTATAAGATCGAAGTGCGCTCCCCGTCGATCGCGCAGTTCAAAGAGATCTTCCGCCGCGTCGCCAGGGGCAAGGGTGTCGCCTTCGTGGAGGAAGCGTTCGACTACCTCATGGCCGAGCACTACGAGAAAGCGGGGCGCGAGCCGCAAGCCTGCCACCCCCGCGACCTGCTCAACCACCTGCTCAGCGCGTCGCGCTACTACGATGTGCCGCCCGTCCTCAGCCGCGAGCTGATCGATTTCGCCTGCCGCAGCTACTTCGCGCGCCTGGGGTAACTCCCCCTACTCATATATCCCGGAACCTGCGATGATACGGTGAAGTTGGGCGCCGGGCGCATCACGACCCCCAAGCGTGCCACCCCTGACCCGTGTAGCGATGCATGGAGCGAGAGGGTACGGCCGTGGAGCATGTGCGTTGTTTCTCCGGCGCCATGGTATAATGCCGTCTGTTGTCGTTAGCGGACAGAGTAACGCGACGGCGGTGCGGCATCGTGACCCGTCGGGGGTGGTCGTCCTCACCGTCAGTAAGTGAGGAGGCATTGTCCTCGCCATGACCGGGAGATAAGCGTGCGAAGCGCAGAGATGGACACGGATACCGCCCAGGCAGCAGTCACGCATCCGTTTCCTTCGTGGGAGGCCAGGGGGTCCGAGGTGATATCCATCGTGATGCCCTGCCTGAACGAAGAAGCGGGCATTGCCCAGTGCATTGCCTGGGCGCAGGAAGGTCTGAGGCGGGCTGGCCTGCCGGGCGAAGTGATCGTAGCCGACAATGGCTCGACCGACCGCTCCGTCGAGATCGCCCGCGCGGCGGGCGCCCGCGTGGTCCACCAACCCCTGCGCGGCTACGGCAACGCCTACCACAAAGGCTTCGCCGCCAGCACCGGCCGCTATATCGTGATGGGCGACGCCGACCAAACCTACGATTTCCGGGAGATCGACCGCCTGATCGCGCCGTTGCGCAAGGGCGCCGACTACGTGCTGGGCTCGCGGTTCGCGGGGCGCATCCTGCCGGGCGCGATGCCCTGGACGCACCGCTACATCGGCAATCCGGTGCTGACGCTCATTCTGAACGTGCTGTTCGGGCTGAAAAGCTCGGACGCGCACAGCGGGCTGCGCGCCTTTACGCGCGACGCCTACGAGCGCATGGGGCTGGTCAGCCCTGGCATGGAGTTCGCCTCGGAGTTGGTGATCAAGGCGGCGCAGGCCAAACTGAAAGTGGCCGAGGTACCCATCACGTACTACCCCCGCGCCGGGGCCTCCAAGCTCAACGCGCTGCGCGACGGCTGGCGGCACCTGCGCTTTATGGTGGCCTACCGGTTTGGACTGACCCCCGAGGCGCGCGTCAAGGCGCCCGCTCTGCGCTTAGAGCCCGACGACGACGTGGCGCTGAATAAGTAGGTAGCCATCATGCGGGCATGGGGCGTGGCGATCGCCGCGACGGCGATGGTGGGAGCAGGGCTGGCCGCGATTGTAGGGACGACGGGTGGAGTCTCAGCGCTCCTGGGCGTCCATCCGACTCGGGCTAACCCCTCCGGTGCGCACGGACAGAGCGCGACACGGGCGCCGTCATCCGCTACGGTCCGGCTTCCCTATAGAGGTTCATCCGCGTTAGCGCCGCGCGCC
>JAABUX010009922.1_pt1 | contig 10716 bp, 6 predicted proteins | sample 5561851 | NCBI WGS metagenome assembly JAABUX01 (sample SAMN10711883, study PRJNA513361) | rock metagenome | isolation source: Antarctica rocks | place: Antarctica: Victoria Land, Richard Nunatak red sandstone | collected 2016-01-03 | reverse complement strand
CGAAGGCGTCGGTCAGCATGCCCGCGATCTTGTGCACGATCCAGGGCTGGCGGTAGTAGTTGTAGAGCACCAGCACGCCGTTGGAGCTCAAGTGACTCCGCGCCGCCGCGAAGGACTCTGTGGTAAACAGGTAGCTCTCCAGGCGCAGGTTGGCGAAGCTGGAGGTCAGGGCCAGCGAGTCGGGCAGCGCGAAGACGATCAGGTCGTAGGTGGCGCGTGTTCGCTCGAGGAAGGCGCGGCCGTCGTCGAGCGCCACGCGTACGCGCGGGTTCTGGTAGACGTGGTCGGGGTGCAGGTCGCGGCCCAGCCTGTAGATCGTGGGGTCGAGCTCCACGCCCGTGACACTCCCGATGCCGTTGTGCACGGCCATGTCGGCGTCGGTGCCCGAGCCGGCGCCGATGATCAGCTCGCGCGTGGACGGTGGGAAGCGGAACGTCTGGAACGGCGTGAGGTAAAACAGCGCGCGCGCGCGCGACGCGTAGGGACCCATGACCTGGTGCCCGATGTTGTTGACGAAGATGACATGGCTACCGCCGCCGAGGTTCCGCACGTCGATGCGGTAGTAGGGCGACCACAGCGAGGAGGCGCCCAGCAGGGTGGTCCACACGACCACGCCGAGCAGGATGGCCGCGTTGGCGACGCGGAACAGGCCACGCCGCTGGGGCAGCGCGAGTGCGGCGAGCGCCGCGATGACGAACCAGACCCCGGGAGGAGCCCCGAGGAACGATATGAGCGCGAAGAGGGCCGAGCCGGCGATGGAGCCGGCCACGTCGAGCGTGTAGGCCGTCAGGGGTGGCCGCACCGCCGCGAGCAGGCGTCCCAGGTTCTGCCCGAGCAGCGTGAAGAGCCCGGCCACCAGCACGAAGACGAGCGGGACGAGGAAGAAAGACTCGACGCCCTGCGCCTTGACCGACATGTCCTTGAAGAAGACTTCTTGCCCGGAGTCGACGTTGAGCTGCAGCTTGAAAGTGGCCACCATGGCCACGAGCACGGCCAGCGCGGCCGGGAAAAGACTTTGCAGGTCGGCGCGCCGGCGCGCCTGCAGGATGCCCAGCCCGATGCCCAGGAACGAGGCCAGCAGCACGAAGTTGGTGAAATAGCCGAGGTAGCGGATGTAGGAGGGTATCCAGCGGATGAGGGCCAGCTCCACGAACAGGATCGTGAACGAGCACAGGAACAGGTTCCAGCGATCCCGATTGGTCTCCGTCATATCAGCCCCTTCGACAACGGGAGCCGTCTGGCAACGAGCGCCGGCGGCGTGCCCTCTGGCACGATACCAGGTATCCGGTCATATCGCTCGCCACCTGTACCCGCGCGCAGGGCTCGTGCATGAGCGGCGAGCGTGCGTCTTGAGACGGAGGAGGCGGAGGGCGTTGCGCGGGTGGGCGGAGAGGGGGTGGCGGTCGGCAGCGGTAGCCGTTTCGCTGGCGCGACGGATGAGCGTGGAGGCGTGACCACCATGCGCTGGGTCTCCCGCCACTCGCGGGGCGCCCAGGATGTCAGGGCTCAGTAGAGTCCTATGCGGCCAACACAATGGTAAGCAGGCGTAGCCTGCACCACTGCGACGAGGCCGTCGGTCGAGGTGTGTGAGGGTGATACCTGGACCGAGCAGAACGAGATGATGGACGGACAGGGGCACGACGTAGATCAGCACGCGATCGACAGCGCCGCGCGGTGGTAGGGGATACCAGGCCGGCGGCCGGTGGTAGAGCGCGGATAGGAGCACGGCAGGGTCTATGATCGAGCGACGCGGGCTCCGGGGGCCTGATGCTCGCTCTCCCGCGGAGTGCGTGAGCGCGTCGTCTCCGGAACAGGCGATCCGCACAGGCTGGCCCAGTGCGTCACGCCCGTGCGGCGCAGGGGGTGCGCTCGTGTCGTCCGGTCCGGGGGCGGCGCCCCCCGTGCACACGACGAGTCGTGTCTGCGCGGGGGGCGGCGGATAGATCCATGCCGGCCAGAGATACGACGTGCGCCCGGCCGCATCGGTGAGTCCGAAGGTGTAGCGGTGGAGGCTGCGCCAGCGGCGCGGCGACAGGTTGCGCAGCCACACCCGCACGATCGCGTAGTCACCGTACGCGCCGGACCGGTCGGCGGGATGCAGGCCAAACTGGACCGCCTGCTGAGGGGTGATGCCCAGCGTGCGGTCGGCTATGCGGACCCGCGTGCTCCCTAGCACCCGATAGGCCAGGGGGCCGTCGATCACCAGCGTGCCCAGGGCGACGGTCCGCACCATCGGTGGGACCCGGTGCGGCGCGCTCACCGCGCCGGCCGTGGCGATACTGCCATACACGAGCGCACCGACGAGGGCTGCCACGCCGAGTGGCCCCAGGCCCCCCAGCACGCGCGCTACTACGGGCGGTGTCGCCGTCCAGGCGACGCCGGGGAGCGTTGCCCCCCCACCGGCCGTCACGCCGGTTGTGGAGGGCGGGACACCCATCGTGCGCGGAGCCGCGCCGCCCGGCCGCACGCCGGCCGCGCCCACGATGGGTAGTCTCAGAGGCGCACGCTCGTCCTCATCAGCCCGGCTCGGGTCTCTGGGCGCACCATGGGAGCGACCAGCCTGTGCGCGCGCCGGGCCGCTGAAGTGTGACGAGAGGCGCAGGAGCGCGCCACCGCTGATCGCACACAGGGCCACCAGCATCAAGACAAGCGCGCTGACGGTCGGCCGCGACCACCAGGGGTACGTGTGCAGCCACCACGGGGTGAAGGTATTGACGCCGGCGCGGAGGCGCAACGCGTCGAGGTCGGTCAGGCAAAGCGTGGCGCGGTGGTACACCGGGAAGTAACACGACTCGTTGCCGCTCCCCAGGCGCTCGGTCACTGCGTGCCGTACCAGCGGGGCGTGGTCGACCGTCTGACCGGTGATGGCGGCGATGCCCTGCAACGAGAGCAGCACCGGCGACTGCTCCGGCGTCCAGAAGTAGTTCATGTTGAAGCCCCAAGAGTAGCGGTCGATCTGGTCGGGATAGTGGGCGAACACATAGTGGAAGGACCGCCAATAGCTCACCGTCACGGCGGAGAACTGCACCAGGAAGGAGAGGGCCAGCACGCCGACCAGCGCCGCGCGCAGCGACGGCCGATACGCCCGCCAGCGCGCGAAGACCTCGCCGAGCGGCAGGATGAGGTAGGGCAGCGTCGCGTAGAGGTAGCGCGGGCCCCAGGCTGGGTCGCCGTGCCAGTAGGTCACGTTGCTATAAAACAGGAGGTAGCCTCCGCACAGGAGGGTAAAGAGCAGCGTGGGCAGGGGGAGGCGACGCCGGAACGGGCCAATGGCCAGGGCGAGGAGGAGCACGGCGGGGGTATACCAGAGCAAGCCCTTGCCGGGGCTGATCAGCAGGTTGGGCAGGCCGAACCAGGGCGGGTAGCCGAACGACGCGTCCCCGTGCGGCTCCAGGCGCCAGGGCGCGCCGAAGCGGGCTACGTCGTAGAGGGCGGTGATCAGGAGCGCGGGCAAGACACCCCCGGCATAGCACGCCAGGTCGTGCCAGACGGGGCGACGCCCGGCGGGGACCCGTCGCCGCCACAGCAGGAGCAGGTAGAGCGCGAAAAGGACGGGCACGAACACGCCCGCGACGCGCGTCACGACGACGAGTCCGGCGGCCAACCCGAGCGCCACCAGCCAGAGCCGCCGCGGTCCCTCAGGCGCCCGTGGCCCCTCTCCGGTCAGCTGGGTCGTGTAGCGCAAGGCGGCGTAGGCGGCGGCAAGTACGCACAGGCTCTCCAGGGTGTGCTCAAGGTTCGACTGCACGTCCGGCCACAGCGAGGAGCCGAAGGCCAACAGCGCGGTCAGGGTGAGCGCGGTGCGCCGCGGGTAGACCAGCAGGCGGGCCGTGGCGTAGAAGAGTACGGCGAGCAGCGCGCCCAGAAGGGGGCCGAGCAGCTTGCAGGTCAGCAGCACGATCGGCGGCGCGATCGGGGAGGCGCAGTTCGTGTGGGCGAGGCCGGCCAGGCGACGGCCGAGCAGGTAGAAGGGGATCATGGCCGTGGTCTGCCCCAGCGTGTACTGCGCGTAGGTCTGACCGTGCAGGCCGGGGCCGGTGCGGTTGTCTCGCTGGTAGGGTGTGATGGCGACGCTGTTGTGCTCGACGATGGAGCAGGTCACCTGATAACGAATATACCAGTCGCCATTGTGCGCGGGCTGATCGACGTTGTAGGAGAGGAGATAGCCGGAAAGGACCCACACAAACAGCAGGAGCCCGACGACCCATGCGTGCGCGCCCGGCGCCGCGCCGCGCCGCGCGGCGCCGGGCGCGGCGGGTCGTTGCCCCATGGATCGTCTGATAGCCACCATGCGTCACTCCCGGCACGCGCCGCCTGCGCGGCGCCTGCTCCTGCTCCTCATCATGCTAGTGCGCCCGCTCTCGCCCGCAGACGGGACCCCTACCTCTACCCGCCCCCCGTGGCGCGCGGCGCGGGGAGCCCGAAGGACGGGGGGGCGTCGGCGCGCGCCGCTCCCCACGCCACGTTCGGCGTGGGGCCGAGCGCGACGTGGAGTGTCGTCCCCGGGTGGAGCGCGCCGAGCGGCAACCAGGCGTGCGCCTGCGCGCGCCCATCGAGGGCCACAGCCCGCACGTACGGGCTCCCCGCCCCGGCCCCACGCCCCTCGATCGTGAACAGGCGCACGCCCGGCACGGACACGTGCGCCTGGGGGAAGAGCGGGCCGTGCAGCACCAGGATATCGGTCCCCGGCACGGCAGGGTACAGGCCCAGCGCCGCCCACACGTACCAGGCGGACATCGTGCCGAGGTCGTCGTTCCCGGGCAGGCCACCCGGCCCGGCGCCGTACAGGTCCGTCATGATCCGGCGCACCACCGCCTGCGTCTTCCACGGCGCGCCCGCCCAGGTGTAGGCCCAGGGGACGAGCAGGCTCGGCTCGTTGCCCATCCAGGCATAGGGCGCGGACGGGCCAGCATTCAGGCGCGTGAAGAAGGTGTCCAGGCGCGCTTGCACGAGCGCGTCTCCGCCCATGGCCGCGATCAGATCGCCCAGGTCGTGGGGGACGAACCACGCGTACTGCGCCGCGTTGCCCTCGGTGTAGAGCCAGGGGTCCGCCGGCACGAAGTCGGGCCGCCACGTCCCGTCGGGCCAGCGCGGCTCGATGTAGCCGGTGGCCGGGTTGTAGAGGGTACGCCAGGCCTGGGCGCGCCGCAGGAAACGGGTGGCCGTCGCCCGCTCATGCATCGCCTCCGCCAGCCGGGCGATGGCGAAATCGTCGAGCGCGTATTCCAGCGTGGCGGACACCGGCCCCCCGCCCCCGTGCCGAGTCTGTGGCAGGTAGCCCAGGGACAGGTAGTCGGCCAGGCCGGGGCGTTCCACGTAGCCGCCCACGCCCACCCCTACGCGGGTCGCGCCGATGACCATGTGGGCCAGCGCGCCGTGCGCGTCGAAGCCGCGCGCGCCGAAGGCGTAGGCGTCCGCGAGCAGCGGATCGGCCGGGTCGCCGACCATCTCATTGAGGGAGCGGTTGGCGAGCAGCCACTTGGGCAACCAGCCGCCCTCGTGCGCCGCGCCCAGCAGCGAGCGCGCCACGTCGCTCGCCACGTCCGGCGCGAGCAGGGCCAGGAGTTGCATCTCGCCGCGGTAGATGTCCCAGCCCGCGATAGCCGTGTAGCGTGTGTGGCCCTGCGCCCGATGCACGCGGTCGTCGAGCCCGCGGTAGCGCCCGTCCGTGTCGCTGGCGGTGGTGGGGGCGAGCAGCGCGTGGTAGAGCGCCGTGTAGAACACCTGCGTCTGCATCGGCGTCCCGCCCGCGACGCGGATGCGCCCGAGGAGACTATTCCAGGTCGCGGTGGCCGCCCGCCGCACGCCGGCGACATCCCCGCCGGACCCGGGGTCCTCCGCTCGCAGGTTGCGTCGCGCCCCCTCCGGGTCCACGTAGGATATCCCCACTTTGACCAGGACCACCGGGTCGCGCCGCGCGTCGAAGCCGAGCACCAGCGCCGCGCCCAGCCCCGTCGCCGCCCGCTGTCCGGGGTGCAGCGCGGCCCCATCCCAGGCGTCGACGCGCCGGATGGGCCGGTTGAGCCGCACGTCCACGTAGAGGGTGTAGGGGAACCGGTTATGCGCGCAGAAGCCACCGCTGGTGACCCATCCGCGCACCTCGTCGGGCCCGACCACGCGCAACGCCGCCGCGCTCGCCCCGTTCGCGCTGCCGCCGCCGTCCAGGAGCAGCCGCGCCGCAGTGGTGCGGGGATAGGCGAAGCGGGCCAGCCCCGTGCGCCGCGTGGCCGTGAGGCGTACGTCGATGCCCGAGGCCAGGCGCGCGCGGTAGTAGCCGGGGGCGGCCTCCTCGGCGGCGTGGGAGAAGCCAACCCCAGCCCGGTGGGCGGCGAGCGCGGCCGGCGCCGAACCGACGACGGGGAGGAAAGGCAGGTCGTGTTGGGTGGGGCACCCGACGCCGCTCAGGTGCGTCAGGCTGAAGCCGCGCAGGCGCGCATCGGCGTAGCGGTAACCGCCGGGCGACGGATGCAGGGTGTCGGGGCTCCACTGGACCATGCCGAAGGGGACGGACGCGCCCGGGAACGTATATCCGTAACCCGCCGTGCCCACGAACGGGCGCACAGCGCGCGACGGTCCCGTGCCCGCGTCCCCAGCCAGGCGCGCATCGAGCAACCGCGAGGGCACCGTGGGAGGAGTCGTGGAATCAACAGGTATGGCGCCTGGGCGAGCCGAGGCCAGTCGAAGCGGCGGGGGCGGGGCGGCGGGGCGGGCGTGCGACTCCCTCCCCGGGAGACATGCGACCACGATGCTGGTCAGGACGAACCAGGCCGCGCGGGCGCGCGCGCCGCCGCCCCGCCTACTCTCGTCGTCGACGTCCACGCAGCGCACTGGTCGCCTCCCATACCGCCAAGGGCTGCTCTGCGCCCACCGCGCTACCCACGGAAACCGTCCGCGCGGCGAGCCGTCTCCCGGCCGTTGCTCTCCCAACTCCCGCCCGACCGTCGCCACGTCGAGTGGAATGCCTGTCCGCCCTATTCCCGCTCGTCTCGTGTCTATCATGATGAGCTCTGGTCGTATATTTTCACGCGCCTATCGTGGGCAGGCGCGCCACACTGGCGCCAGGGATACGACGCCGGCCCGCGGGCCGGCGCGGGCCGGCGCACAGAGAAGACTCCGTGCGGCACACAGGGGCCGGCGCTCTGTGCTAGTCGATGAACGTCTGGTTGGTGGCCGGGCCGACCCTGTCGCCGGCCCCCCCATGCCTGGTTCCGTTCGGGCGCGGCGAGGGCACCCTCTACGCCGACCCCGACGGGGGCGCCGCGACGGGTCGCCCTCGTCGGCGCCCCGCGCCCTGTAGGGGGCCGTGAACGCTACGACGGAGCCAGAGCAGACGGTGGAGCGCACCGCCGGGGAGGAGCGCCACACGCACGGCCCTTCCTGGTGGATGCTGCCCCGGCGCGAGATCAAGCGACACCCTCGTCCTCGTCCTCGTCGGATGCATCGCTATCCCGGCGTCTCTTCGTGGCTCCAGCGACGGCCACATCCCGTCGCGTGACGCTCAGGTAGATCACCAGGCCCAAGATCATGACGAGGAAGAGTGCGCTCGTCGCGATCGTCCCCAGGCCGAGGCCGCCGTTGGCGCGCGGCTGCGAGAGGTAGTCGCCGAGGGACGCGCCGAGCGGACGCGTCAGGATGTAGGCGATCCAGAAGGCCAGGATCGCATTGAGCTTGAAGCGCAGGTGAGCGACGGCCACGAGCGCGATCACCGCGCCGAACATGAGGGCGGAGAGCGGGTAGCCCAGGGCGAGGCGCTCCGCGGCGAGGTCACCGGCCGCGGTGCCCATGGCGAAGGTAAACAGGATGGCCAGCCAATAGAAGCCTTCGCGCCGAGTTGTGTAGATGGTGTGGATCGACAACGTGCGCTCGCTCACGTACCACGCCGCGAAGATGGCCGCCAAGGCGACCGCGAAGACCGTGGTGGTCGTCGTGAGCGGGATTCCGAACGTGTCGATCAGGTTGTCCGTGATGAGCGTGCCCACGACGCTGAGCAGCACGACCGCGAACCAGTAGAGCCCGGGCACATAGCGCCGGACTTTAAACTGCACGACGAGCGTGCCCGCCAGGAGTGCGGACATGACATAGGTCGTGACGATCAAGCCGAGGTTGAGCTGGACGTTGAGGAAGTCCGCCGCGGTCTCGCCCACCGTGGTGCACAGGATCTTGATGATCCAGAAGTAGAGTGTGATCTCGGGGACCTTGTTCAACATCCGCCGGCCGAGTGAGGCGGTCGCGTCACCGCGCGCCTCGGTCATCCCCATCCGAACTTGCCTATCCACCACGCATACCCTCCGTTACTGTTCCTGTCCTGCCATTACCAACGGCCTGCCGCTGTGACGGGCCGTCTATCCACGAGCGCGTGTGCTCTATCCATGACGCGTCGGTGGAACGCGTACGCGCCACCGACTCCCCTGCCGACGCCGATGACCTCGCGGGCAAACGACGGGGGATGGGACAACAAACGACGCCGGCGTGGACCCGGTGTCGCCCGACGATCTCGTCGGGACATCGGTGATCGGCGTCGGCGTCAATCCCAGAAGTAGCATAGCCGTGTCGGTTAAGAACCAGATGAAGTGGGGATTAAAAGATTCTCATCTCACCCGCGCCATCGCGCTATCACGCGCCCCTCCATGAGGAGAAGGGGGAGCCGGCGCCGTCACGCGCGGACCAGGAAGCTGATGGAGCGCGTCGCCGTTATTCCCCCGATGGATATGCGGCCCTGGAACGTATGTGTCCCGATGAGCGGGGTGGGGACCACGGTGACGACGGTGACGCGGCTCCAATCGCCGTCGCGCGCCGCCGACGTGACGGCTCTGTGCAGGACCTCCCGGCGCCCGTAGAACACGGCCCACGTCGTCGTCTGCGTCATGTGGGCCGTCGCGTGGAGGACCGACCACTGGATGCGCAGCCGGATCACGCTCCCTGGGTGGAAGACGCTACTCATATGATCGCGCGCGTCCAGCGCGACGACGTGCCGCACGATGACCTGCGGACCAGCGGATGCGTGCGCGGGCCGCGGCGCCGCCAGGACCAGTGTGGTCCCAATCAGGGCCAGGGCCAGGTATCCAAAGTGTCTCGGGCTAGGGGCGTGGCGCGCTCTACCAAGCATGGGTGATCGATCCCTCCTCGTGCATCGTTCAGTGGCTATCGTGCTCATGATCAGTCGCACGCCGGGCGGCGACACACCGTGTGTCGCCGCCCGGCGCACGCCGGGCTACTTGCCGGACTGGTCCGGGGTATCCGAGGTATCCGGGCCGGACTGGTCCGGGGTATCCGGGCCGGACTGGTCGCCGGTCTCGGCGTCCGCCGTTTGCGGCCCGGTCGCGCCAACGATCAGGTCGGCCCGTGTGGCCGCGGGGTGCGCGGTGGCGTGGCTAGTGGCATGCGCGCCCGTGGCCGCGCCGCCCAGCAGCGCCACGCCCAGGCCGAGTGCCAGCAGTGTTCGCTTGATCATGTGTCTCACCTCCTCCCTTATCTGATTACGCGCGGGGACCGGACTCCCGGCCGTGCCGCACACCCTCATCATCGCGGCCGCGGATTAAAGCGCGGTTAAGGCGCGGTTAGAGGATTCTTAGAAAGCGCCGGCACCCCTGTGCGCGTGCTGCCGCGGCCCACCGTGCTCTCTACCGCGCTGCGGCCACCGTGCGCTGCAGCGCGCGCTGGCCAGGCGGGCCTCGCCGTGCCGCGTCCGGCCGGGGCGGTCGAAGCGCTCGACGATGCGCTCGCGCTCCTCGGGCACGCTGCCAGAGCACGTATCGCGCCTGGACAGGGTAGGTCTGGCCGTCGGCAACGGAGAGAGACAACGCGACGCCGCCACCGCCTGGTAGGCGGACGAGGGCGTTGTCGACGAGGTTGAGCAGCAGGTAGTTGAGCAGGTCGGTGTCGCCCACCGCTACCGCCTGGTCGTCGTGTCCAATAGCCACGGTCACACCGGGCGCCAGGGCCAGCACGCGCCTGCCGCGCCACCTCCGATAGCAGGACACCCAACTCGACCGAGCGCCGGTCGATGACCCTCTCCTCGTCGCCGCGCGCCCGCAGCAACAGGTTGGCGACCAGCCGGGCCAGTCGCGCGGCCTCGTCGCGCATCGTGCTGAAGCCCTCGCGCGTCCGGGCGTCCAGCGCCAGAGCCAGCAAGTGCACACCGCCACGTCTACGGCTTGTCGCCAGCGGAGTGCGCACCTCGCGCGCCGCGTCGTGGCCGACGCAGCGTGGCAGGGCTTGGACCTCGTGCAGGCGTCCCAGCATGGCGCCGCACGTGCACCTCGGGCGTGCCACGTCGGCCGCAGGGTGCGCGCAACGCCGGGGCCGATCGCGTTGGCGGACAGCAATCCCCTCGGTCAGGGCGGCCATGTCTGGTGCCCGGCCCTCACCGCCCGGTCTGTGTCTCCACATCGTCACCGTGCGCGTCGCCCAGTACTCTGATGGCCAGACACCGGACATCCCATCCACGATGAGCGTCAGGAGGGTGCGCAGGGCCGTCGTCATTTCATGGAGCGAGGCGGCCACTAGCACGAGTCCGATCGGTCGCCCGCCCGCCCGCCTGGCGAGGCCGTATAGACACAGCACGCGCGCTGTCTCGGGCGGCGCGATCATCGTCGTCCACGACCAGGATGCGCGCGCCCGGCGCGGTCATGGTAGCCGCGCCGCGCCGTCGGCGGCCGGCCGGCGCGCCCCGTTGCGGCCATCGGTCAATGGCATCCGTCCGTCGTCGTCATCCAG
>JAABUX010009920.1_pt1 | contig 10718 bp, 10 predicted proteins | sample 5561851 | NCBI WGS metagenome assembly JAABUX01 (sample SAMN10711883, study PRJNA513361) | rock metagenome | isolation source: Antarctica rocks | place: Antarctica: Victoria Land, Richard Nunatak red sandstone | collected 2016-01-03 | reverse complement strand
GGCCCAATCTGACGATGTCCCCATGTTTTTGATGAGCAGCATGAATCGATCGATTTTCTTGCTCGCTGTATCTTTTCCATAAGATCCAAAGAGGTGAGAAGGGAGAGGTGGGATGTGCATTGGGGATTTTGGAGAGTGGGGAGAGACATGACGGATATATGAGATATTTGTAGATTAGAAATAGTAAGATGCAAGGGCCAGCTACGAGGGATATGGAAAACATGAGAGGCTAATCACCGTATTCTCAATATATGTTGGAAAGGAATGTAGTGATGTCTAAGGTAGAGAGGGGTTTCCGGGCAAGAAATCTCAGCCCTATTCTACAGAGCAAGGTGAGCCATCACCTTTCGAAGGCTTGTTTTCTTTTCCTACATCATCTGGCCTATCACACTAAAGGCTCGAAGACCCTTGTCGAGAGAGCTGTGGTGTTCCTCTTTTGCAATCATACGACTATGATAGGAATGGAGCATAACAACCCTCTGAGCACATGATGCTCCATATCATGAAGAATCCATAGCACATCTATAACAGTATCTGTTGTTCTCAGCGATGGAATTCGCAACATGGCTCATTGCAAATGACAGTCAAGCGAATAGCTCTCTACTGATTGAACAGAGCTCTACCAATGCTGACTTCGAGACATGGTTTCTCACAAACGGTGGATACATACATCCTTCAATTGAGATAGCATCAAGTCCTGCCAGTGGAAATCTCTTTCGTGTCGTGCCGGAGGAAAATCTTCCTCCGGCTAATACTGTTGTTTCGTGTCCGCATAGCTTAGCTCTCTCGTGGCCGAATGCCCGCAAGTTGCATTACCCCGACGTACGGCTCCCCCCATGTCCGCAGCATGTAGCAACACGGCTGTTTCTCATGAAGCAGAAGCTACTAAAGCAACAGTCTCCATGGTGGCCGTACATCAAGATGCTTCCAGAGTCTTTCAATACTCCTCTATACTATAATTCCGAAGACTTTGCGTGGATCCAAGGGACCAATCTTGGACATGCAAGAAATGTGAGGAGAGACGCTTGGGTAAGTATCCTCTTCGTTCAATCATCGCCCAATCTGGAAATCACGAAGAGTCTTGTGACGTCGTTTGGAGGCTTTCCACTCCTCAGACAAGCCTTGAGACTCCTTCCCTAATCTTGAGGAGGACTACTGATATTGCAAATTCATAAAGCAAGAAGAGTATGACGAAGCGATGAGGACAGTCCTCCCCAAGGGAATGGCTGAAGAACAGAGAAAGCTCTGGACTTGGTAAGCAAATGCTTGACATGAAACTCCCATTGAGCAACAGCGGTATTGATCTCCACAAGGGAACTGTATCTATGGGCCGCAACAGTCATGACTTCAAGAAGTTTCTTTGGTCCAGCAGTCTTCAACCAACCCGTGGGCAAACTACCTACGCGTACTGATGATTCCGATGAAAAGACTCCAGTCCTGATCCCGGGATTGGATCTCCTGAACCATAATCCTTCGAGCCGAGTCACCTGGTTGTGGGATGCCGGCGCCTGTATCATCAAGACCAATGAGCCATTAGCAGGGGGATCCGAGGTCCTAAACAACTACGGATCGAAAAGTAATGAAGAATGTGAGGTAGAGTGCTTGTTTGCTCATTGGCTCGATGACACGTTCTGACCATACTGTAGTAATCATGGGCTATGGATTCAGTTTACCTGATAACCCTGCGGACCACTTTGGTATAGACTTTACTCCTGCCATTGCAGCCTACATCAACGCTACTAAGGCTCTCCGAGCAACAAAGAGTGGCGAAAGTCTACCAGTACAGGCGGACAGCCTCAAACAAGAGAACCCAGAAAACACCAGGGCCCACTGGATATGTGTCCGGGATATGGAGCCGGAATTCTCGCCAGGGTTTCTAGAAGACTTTTCGATAGCCTTAGAGAACCCTCGAGAGAGCTTCAGAGCGGTGCTCTGTCCGCAGTCAACGTTCGATCTCCTAGATAGCCCCCTTTCACGAAACAAGCTTCACGTCATTTGTGCTATCCTCATGATCTTGCAGAAGGGAGAGCTAGCCATACGACGACAGGGCCAGAATTTGCCCAAACCTCCTCAGAATACCAAGCAAGACGATGCTGCTCGGTATCGTAATAAGCAGCTCGACATTCTTGACCGCGTTGTTGAATCCTTGACTAAGATATTGAGCCCGCTATCTGACGAGGAGATGAGTATTGTCAAAGGTGCAAATATCGTCCGGCTTGAGGATGCTCTGAAGGAGTTTCCGAAAAGGCTACTGAAAGACCTTCGTAGCGTGCTCAACACAGGCATGAAGAGCAGAGATCCTCACAAGATTAAAGAACGTGGGGGTACTGATTTTGCATTCACCGTCTGGCTTTGCGGTCTCTGGATATCACAACAACCGCACGCGGAAGAGGATCAAGATCGGGAGCTATCAGGGACCGGTGTTAGGGCACGCTTGTTACAATGGCTTTGCTTTCTACACCAATTTTATCCATACCATGCCAGCGACGGTCGGCCACCTCTCGATCTTTCAAGTGGTGTCAAAGTAACGGACAGGGCACAGTGGCTTGATCCTGTACGCAATCAAGCCTCTGGTAGAGGTGCTATCTCAGACGTGGCTTCTACAGTGGCTTCATATATGGATGCTATTCATGCGACGGTAGACAAACACCCTCAAAGCATATATAAAAATCCCGCAGTCACTGAAACACGCCTTGCATGGTGCTACAACGTTATCAAACATGAAGGTGTTTGGTTTCCCAATTTGACCGACAAGGAGGAAGATGATGAATGGGTTCTGTTCCTTGAAGGTGAAGACGACCAAACGGGATGATTCGATAGCAGATAGTTTGTTTATAGATGATATCACACTTTCTTGTGGGGCCCACCGCAGCCTCGCCTTTACTTCTTCGGATGGATCCATTTCTCGATATGACGACTTCTCGCCTGACTCATGCCGACATGATGGTACCCCTGGCTTTGGATCATATACCCTTCGGCGGGATTGAATACCAGTTTTCAGAAACCGTTGTAGTCCGCTGCAAGATCTTGTATAGTGCGAGGAGTCGGAATGTGAGGCATGACTCCCCCAAAAATCCCTAAGCATAGCCACTAATCGTTCGCTAGGTCCAACCAGGCTGTGGTTTACGCACTCACAGATTTATTTCAAGTGCAGCTCTGGCGTATGCGTGAGAGAATAGATTGCCACTATCATCTACGTTCATACCTTAGCCGTTTCGGGGAATATCTGTCAGAGGCGAGAATGCCAAGCCACTGTCCCAAAGCGGTAAGGACCGATACCGAAGTTTGAGGCCCCACCTGCAGCATCAGTATCCTTGCAGTCTTTCGAATCGACATGCTGTACGTTTCCTATACCCTGGCCTTCACTTGTCTGCGAACCTCAAAGTTTGTTTGGTCGAAACACAGGACTTGAAGCACGGCCACATGAATCCTATTCCATTCTACGTCCAAGTCTGTTTCCTCGGATTGCGACCGGCGGTTCAGAAGACTGGCTCTTTGAAACAAGTCGAGCTCCTTCGCATCACCTAGTCCTCGCTCGCTAGTCGAGTCCAGAAGCACATAGGCCATACCTTCGACGCGTCCGAAGAAGCACTTCTCATTCTCAAGTACTGTTGCTGCTTGCATTCCTCGAGAACTCTCGCTAATGCACATCCCTCCAGGAACACCCCTTGTCAACTGTCTTTCGAGCCTCGAGGCTCTTGCCCCCTAAAGTCACCATAAACGTTGGCCGCTTCAATATTACGAATCGCAGTGTCTTTCCTCGTTGTATAGAATATCGGACCATCGAACAGTACCACCTCCTAGTCACCAATAATCATGCACACCATTTGGGCCTCGAAGAGGTAACATTTATCGAATTCTATCCCTACCGCTTTGCGAGACTGGCAGGGTATTATATTCAGGAAGACTGTTACACGGTATGCTGGCATCTGAGGCCGCTTGGAATCCCTTGGCTCGGAGTAACATGGCCTCATTCCACTCTCGAGGGCATATGAGCGGTAGCACCTCATCGCTCCTCTCCTCGGGCATGTCCTCCCGGTATGGCTCGAGCTCGACCATGCGATCTGACTTTTCCGGCGAGTCGCAACAAGGTCTTTACCCTCCGCTATCCCAAACAATATTGCCGCAGCCGCCTCCAGACTTTCCCAAACCGGAACAATCCATTATGAACATAAGAGCCGGCGCGGACAGTTCACTTTACCAGACATGCATGACCCTGCGTTCGCGGTTAGCGACCGTCCCTGGTTTCGAGGGCCACATAGCGGAGATGGACGAAGAAGAGGCGGAGGCTGAAGACTCTATAGATCCGGTCACATTGATGTGGAACAGTCTGAGACGTGGATACCCGCTGATGACTATCTATAATGCGCTGAGGCCGGGTAAGCTTCTAGATGTTGACTCGTCAAAAGTCAAAGAGAAGGACCTTGGCAAGGCGGCCACCTTCAAATTCTTACAAGCTTGCATGTCGGATTTAAAATTTGAGGCGAGCCAATGCTTTCTCATCACCGACTTGTATGGAGAAAATACGACAGGATTTGTAAAGGTCAGTCTTATCTGCTCTAAAGTCTGTCCCCAGCAATGACGACACACCTTTCGATTGTGTCGTATTTGGGGGAGAATATTATGATGTAATGCCGATACTGTGGAATGTACAAGACTGACGATGACGCGTACTTGGTAGGTGACGAAGGTCGTGAACAAGGTCCTGGATATTCTGAAGGATAGACGCCTTCTTCATTATAGAGGGCCAACAAGATCGGTCCAACCCGACGCCATACCACAAGCACTCAGTAAGAGGCAGCATATCATAGATGAGATCGTAAAGACTGAACGTGATTACGTCCAACATCTAGAAATGCTACAGCATTTTCAGAACGGAGTTCAGACAAGCGGTGCCATTCCCGGCGACGCTGTCCACGACATCTTTTTGAACTTGAATGCCTTGCTGGACTTTCAACGGAGGTTTTTGATTCGTATAGAACAACAGAATTCGCTCGCGGAATCGGAACAAAATTGGGGCAAACTATTTTCACATTATAAAGATTCGTTTCGAGTTTACGAGCCGTTCATCGCCAATCAAAACCGTTGCAGCAATGCCGTTATAAGCAGGTGGAAAGAGCTTCAGAAAGCAAATATATCACGCGAGCTTTCTGGTATGGTGGAGACGCCAGCTATACTTCTCGGCTTCCTCATCAAGCCTTTTCAACGTCTATCGAAATATCCGTTGCTGCTGACCGTAATGACCGCTTTGCTTCGCCAGGCGGATACCTTGCTGACCTTCTTCCTAGGATTTAGAAAAGGGCGGCGATTATGACGAGGCACACCTAGTCGACCTCATCGATGGTCGCCAAGCAGCCGAATCGATCTTAAGCCGAGCTGACGAAGCGCTCGGTAAGGAAGCCCGGCTCGAAGCTGTCAATGAATTGCAAGGCCGCGTGGAGGACTGGAAGGGCCATAAAATCGACCATTTCGGAGATCTTTTGCTGTATGGGAGCTACACCGTTCTCAAAGGCGAGGGCGCTAAGGAGGTGGAACGTGAAGTGAGTACTCGCCCTGCTTTCTTGTACTCATGGTCCTGTGGATGGGTCCACTGTTGCCCCAATCTGCATTGCTTCCCACAACTTACTGCACGTCTATCATTGCGGAGCACTTTGTACTGTTTTGAAGTGGTCTCGCGCACCCTGCAAAAAGTCCGATGGCAGAAGGACCTCGCCTTTTAAAACGATATGTCAAGAAAGCGAGTACCCCTGTCCCTCGAAGGGAAGGGCTGGGCCATTTCTCCTAAGTTCCATTACACCCTCATGCCCAGCTTCCAGATCCCCAGGCTCCCATTCACAGCAATGCCGGATACATTGTCTTCGATACTTTCACCCCTCATGCTGTCTGCAAAGTTTGGCAAATGGAACGAGTCCTGAATATTAATATGCCTTGCTTAAATAGTATAAAGTCTACCTCTTCGAGCGAATCCTACTGTGCTGCAAGGAAATCAATCCGAACAAACCCAAGAACAAGATGTTAGGGACCAACAAGCCACTGGTCGATAAGAAAGGGAAGCTCAGGCTGCAGTTGAAGGGTCGGATCTTTATGCAAAATGTGACGGACGTTGTCACTGTTAAGAAAGCAGGTAATGTGATCCGTAATGTGACCCAGGATAGATGTGAAAGGTATCTCTCGGCTGACAGTTTTCTAGATCAAGGATCATACACGATTCAGATCTTCTGGAAGGGCGACCCGGGAGTAGAAAACTTTGTCATTCGTTTCAATGACGAGGGCAGCATGAAGAAGTGGCAAGAGACAGTACAACGGCAGAAGAAGGTCCTCACTGAGTCAGCGCGAGGTTCTGGACAGATAGGCACTTCAACTACAGAGTTCACCTATCTGAGAAACCAGCCGACCGTCAAGAACCCCTATCAAGAGGAAGACGATGGTGACGACGATGAGATGCAGTCTAGTCAGACTTTGACCCGCGCCAAATCTCAGTTCGCAGTAAGTCGCAATGCGTCGAGTACTAGTCTACGCTCAATATCCGGGCAACCTGGTCGCGTGGGTCTTCCAAAATTCCCACAACAGGAGCATGCTAGTGGTGTCTATGTCCCTGCCTTGAGTCTAAATACAAATGTCCCTCCGGGCGGACCGTCTCCGAACGAATTCGCTGGTAACTCTTACTTCTCTCCGCTTAATGATTCGCCAAGCTCCTTGCGATCGAGCTCTCAACAAAGCATGTATTCTTTCCCTCGTAGTCAGGCCCCAGGCGGAGGATGGACTCACGATGAGATTATCAAGCATAGAACTGCTCCAGCCATGGGTCGTGCTCCATCTCGGGAAGGTCCAGGCCCACCGAACAGCTATGTCATCAACGGCAGAACGGTTACACGGCCATCACTGCCTGTGATGGCGGCTTCGCAATATCCTCAACAGCAACTTGCGGCAACACAAAGTCGTCTGCGGTCTGCCAGCACGCCGGACATACATAATCCAAACGCGGTTGGGGGACGACATCAGGGCTATGACCAATCAGAGGCTGTACCTGTCCCTCCCATACCACCACACATGGCCCAAATGCGCGCCCCATACAATCGAAGCCAAAACACATCGCCAGTTGATGGACAATTACCCATTCGCAGCGCAAACCACTCTCCGTCATTGCAAAGAGACCGGCAGGTGCGGCAGTACCAAGATCAAACGAGCTATGATCGCCAGGGTCAGCGAATGCCACCTACCTCCGATCCTTACATGGACATGCCAATGCAGCTGAGTCATGAGAACAGTATAGGCGGAAGCGAGGACGGAGACGATGGTGGGATACCGTATCCAACCCAGCTTAAAGTCTCCATCTGGTTCGACCCAAGCCCGAGTCATGTTACCATCGTTGTTCCCATCATTATCAAACATCGTTCCTTGATCGATCGTATTGATTCTAAAATGGCCAAGGTCTCGTCAGCGTCGATCGCCAAAGGTTCTGCTCGACTACGTTACAAGGATTCCGATGGTGATCTCATTACTATTCGCTCAGATGAAGACGTTCAGCTTTCTATCGAAGACTGGGGGTCCGTGAACGAGGGACAAATCCGTGACGGCATCATACCCGACTTCCAGCTCTATTGGCAGCAGAACCCACTCGCTCAACCATCAACGGATACTTGATGGCGTAACGACATTCATATAATGATTAACCACCGTGACGACACTCCTTAAGCTCGGGTTTGCGTTCCTATCCAACACCAATATATTCCTTCCTCGCCTTCTCCCATTGCATAGGCGCAATGGCTATGATATCCCGACGGCGCTGGTGGCTCACTTTTACAGTCACGCAATATAAGACGATCCCTCTCACGAACTTGACCTTCGTCCGCAATCAGGATCACACATTCCTTTTTCTATAACTACTGCTAGCGGCTTGCGCACACAGCAATCTCGTCACTCATTTATAGTCAGATATATGCTTGGTCTACAGGACATTAGGGGACGATGTTGGAAGTACTGGCGGTGGTGTTTCATATAGCATGGACGCCATAATCGTGGGCATTGCGAGGGCGTTATATTTGTTCGAAGCAGCGAAGCCTCTTATCGGAGACGTTCAGATGATGGCATGAAGCAATGACATGGTAGAGATATGTAGCTTGCGTTGGAATACCAACCGACTTTAGCATTACAGAGGGTACCGTTCTCGAAGCAATTCACAATATTCTGGTTCATCTTCCTCTTATGCAGTTAGTGTGAGGTCCTTTATCCGTAGCGAAGCTTGACCCCCACTTCTATGCAATGATCATGTAGCTACCAAAGAGTGTGGCGCAGGTGGCGGGAAAAATGCCCGTGGCTGGGTCCCCCTTCATAATTCTTTGAATTCCCACTGTATTTCTGAAAACTTCTTCCATCACCTTCATCATAGCTCTGTGCATCATCAATCTTAACCTTACCGCCATAGTTCGTTACACATATCTTCCAAGAAATCTCTAACATGGCCACCGCCGCGATGACAAACATGGTCAACGGAGCCCAGCAGGTGATTAACTACACCTTCAGCGATCCCTTGATCCTGTGGGAGGCCCTCCAAGCTGCTGGCTCGCCAGTGCACTCTATCGGTGGCCGAAGGCTCCTCGACGGTAACAAACGTCTAGCAATACTGGGCGATCGCGTCCTTGAACTTGCCCTTGCAGAGGGCTGGTATGAAGGCACCGAGGCCAGAGGTACTTGAGACTCTGCTCGGCGCTACCCTTGAAGTTGTCATGTACTAAGCATTGAGTCCAGGCCGGTTCAATCAGATCAGGACTGAAGTCGGAGCGAACGCCAACCTTGACGGCGTCTGTCATCGGACTGGTCTCGCAACATATATCAACCAAAACCAGTCATCTTGGGGTCCCGTCTCGCCCGTTACCAGTAGCGCTACTGTTGAAGCAGTACTTGCTGCTGTTTTCCTGGATAGCCGCAGTATGGAAGTTGTCAAGCAGGTCATGAACACTCTCGGCTTAGTGCCAACCTGAAGACGAGAGGTCGGAAAACAGTAACGTTCATCCCCTCCTCCCCTATCCCCCTTTGGAAACGCTATGCGAGTTAACGTGACCGATCATTTCTAGCCTTGCCATGGGGGACCGCGGTGGCATTTTCTGAGGCCACCCAATAGGGCCTTCATGTGGCCACGTCGAGCAGTGCGGGCTTTTCTCCCATGACAAGCCTTTCTAGGATCCTCCATCCTACGAGGGTGTCTGCATCCTAGGGAGTACTTGTCATGGGAGGCAGTTTGCATTGACTTCGTGGCCATATGAAGGCTCTGTCGGGTGGCCTGAGAAAATGCCTCCACAGTCCCCCATGGCGCCGGGCTCGTTTGCCCGTGCCACGGTACATATATCGCGCCGGCGTGCGGTTTGGGACGGCTTCTGACTTCTCAATGCAGTTGCCGTCCGGATGGTGTTCCTTGACCTGGATCGACGACGTTGTGCTCGTGGTGGATTTCTTACGCTTGCAGACCAATGTATACGACGTCTTGGTCTGCATACACAGTCTTTACCTCTAACCCGTTTTATTTTGGAATGAGCGCCTTTTCAACAAAGGTTTGAAGCTCGAGCGTGGCATGTATTCGGAGTCTCTTCAACAGAGCTCTGACTTCTGATCTTGTACCCAGGATGAAATACACTTAAACACCTTGTCATCCACCCTATCTCCAAACCAAGCTTATGAAAGAAGTACAGACATCCTTTCCATCAAAGAAGATGCAAGTCATAAGACCCTTTACAACACAGTCTTCACTCCTGCCTATCATTCCCTCATCAATCGCCCAATCTTTCCCCCTCACCATACATCAAAGACTTCCCCCCTTACTGATGTTGACACCAAAAGTCTTGAGCATGCGCTAATAAGGGAGGCACCGATCTCTCGGAAACTTATAAGGACTGCTCCCTTGGACCTCCAAAAGTCGGGCCAAAACTCTCAGGGGTACCGGTCCCGGTCAAATTCAGCGCCGACTCAAGACCTTTGGTGTCAGACCTCCCTACCAGTCCCCCTCTCCCCTCATCCATTCCCTCTCCCTCTCCTTCTTACCCACGCGGGTAGCAAGTAAAATCGGACCTTTGGTAGGGATTCTCAGCCAGAGGTATCCGAATCGTTATGCTACCCACGTGCCACCCTCTCACCGCTTTCCTTCCACGTTGAACATGCCGCAAAAATGGGGTGGTGGAGGATAGAAATAGGTGGGATGGGGAAAGGGATAGACGGGTAGATAGTCGGGCAGGTAGGTAGATGGTTTAATGGTTATAAGCGTAAAATGGATGTATATACTCCTACATGAAGAAAACAAATCCCTAACCAAACATCTCTCGTAGACTATAACAACCTAACATGTATTATACAACATCACCCCATAGCATCGCCTCACCACCTACCGCATAAATCCTTTACGCTATCCCATCAACCTCTCCCTGACAAATTCGGTAATCGTCTCGTCTATACTCGTACGAAGGATTGGTGGCTTTCCCCGCCGCTACTATTCTAAGCGAGCGGACTTGCTTGTGGATGGTACGAGTACTGTTTCTAGCTCGGTAGATAGAAGCCCATGAAACGAGTGCGTAGCATAACACAAGACCTCATCCACTTTCATTCATAGTCACCTTCAGCCAGCAGTCTGCAAATTTATTTTGTATTTTGTATGTTGCTATCTGCGTTGGGCGTGGGATGTTATGGATATTATGGAGCTTTGATCTGGGAGTTGGCTTTTGTTTTTTGGG
>JAABUX010009918.1_pt1 | contig 10718 bp, 6 predicted proteins | sample 5561851 | NCBI WGS metagenome assembly JAABUX01 (sample SAMN10711883, study PRJNA513361) | rock metagenome | isolation source: Antarctica rocks | place: Antarctica: Victoria Land, Richard Nunatak red sandstone | collected 2016-01-03 | reverse complement strand
TAGTGGAAGTGGCAGAGTTGATGCGGGACGCCCGGCCAGACCGCCCGCACCGCCGTCCCGATCGGCGATTGCCCATCGGAGATGACCCCGGCCACCGGCACCGGCAGCGCGTCCCTGACCTCGCCGAGCAGCGCGGTCAGGTCGCCCTGCGTCCCGCTGAGCAGGCTGCGCGCCAGGAGGACCTCGCCCGAGAGGCAATCGCGCACCACCCAGAGCACCTCATGCCCCACGTCCGGCTGCAAGCCGTCGATGGCCAGGATCACCCGCCCTTCCTCCGCGAGGCGGTCGCGCAGCCGGGTGGCGTCGGCCAGGCGGAGCGCGACCAGTTCCTCATACCGATGCACCAGATGCGTGACGGTGCGCTCGGCGAGCTGGACGCCGCGGGCCAGCAAGGTCTGGTGGATCTCGAGCACGCTGCGATGCTCGGCGAACCGGAGGGCGCCGACCAGGGCGATCACGTCGAGGCCGAACTCGCCGTGGGGCAAGGCCCAGCCGCTCTCCTCCTCGGGCCGGTACGAGCGGCGATAGAGCGGGCAGGTCCGCGTCATGCAGCGGCAGATGCGCAGGGTCAGGCGCCAGACGCCGTCGAGGCGCGTCACTTTCCGGTGGGCGTGGTAGGCCGTCCAGAGGGGGCCGCCGCAGTGGGGGCAGCGGCCGTGGCACGGCTCCAGTTGGTGGCTGCGCGTCGCAGTCGGGCGCGGGGTCCGGCGGGCCATCATACACCTCCTGTTCAGGCAGACGGTACACAAAACAGCAGTCTTACCCGTATGATGCGCCCCTCAAGCCAGGTTTACCAACGTGGAAAAAACTCCACGTTGGTAAACCTGGCTAGAGTAGCGATCCCGCTGTCAAAGATACGAGCTATGGCCACTAGATCGCCACGGTCGACGCTAGTCGACGCTATGAGAAATAAGGTGCGCTTGAGCACTTCTCACCGGCCTCAAGGAAGGTTTACCAACGTGGAAAAAAGTAGGACGGCAAACCTCACTCAGGACGGCAAAGGCGGCTTGAGGAGTTGCGCCTCAAGCGCGGCGAGGTAGGCGGCGGGGTCCTTGCGGAAACGGAACTGCTGGCGGCGCGTTTCCTGCCGTGCGGTTAGGCGCGCGCGTAGACGTCGCCAGGCGGCGTGCTGTGTCGGGCGGAGGTCGGCGGCGCTGAAGCGGCGGCCTTGGGGGGCCGCCGCACCCGACGCAGTGGGTGCGCTGGGCCCTCAGAACATGGGCGGATGTGGGGGCGGGGCGGCGTTGCCGACGGGCCATAGTGCGACCTCCATACTGGGGCGAACGGGGCAGGGGCTCTCTAGCATACTTTCCTGCGCCCTGCCCTGGGTCAAGCACGGTTTGCCGTCCTAGCAAAAAAACCTGACGCTACGTCCCGGCCACGCGACAGTCCACGTCGGCATATGCGTGCCGGCAAGCCGCCGCTCCCAGCCGCTACCCCGTCACGCAAACGAACCCCTTTCAGACGACGTTAGACGCCCGTGTCGAGCAGGTAGATGTACTTCTTGTACGGCGGCGCGTTGTAGAGCCCGTAGTGCGAGTTGCCGCGGTTGGTCAGGATCACGTAGCTGTAGGTCAGCGCGTGCCCCGGCCGCGCGACGGTCCACGCCGGCACACCCCCGTATTGGCGCGCCGCCTCGCGCAGCATGGCCACGAAGGGGCCTTTCGGCTCCGGCTCGGTGTAGCCCGCCGCGTAGGCCCCCAGGTCGCGCGGGGCGTACTGTGGCTCAGTGACCTTCATAGTCAGCGTCAGGTCATGTGCGGGCGCGGCGGCGCGGCCCCCCGTGTTGGTCAGCTGTAGTGTCAGCACGTAGATCTGGAAGACGTTGGCGTTGTAGCCGCGCCAGGACGTGTGTGGGATGCGCTGCATGCCGCGTATGCGTGACAAAGATAGAGTCCACGTCGTCGTTTCGCCTGTGACGGCGACGACGGCGGGGGCCGAGGCGGACGCGGCGTGGGCGCGCCACCCCGACGCGGCGAGCAGGCAGGCCGTCGAAAGGATCGTCGCGGCGCGGACGCGCCCGAGAGTATGCTTGGTCATCGGTCGATACATGCCTTTCACCTTTGTGAGAGCGCCGTGGGCGCCCCTTGCTCCGGCAGGGGCGCCACAGCGCCCTCTTCACAGGTCGTCGCCTGGCAGACGCTCTATCACGTCTATCACTGCACGACGTTAATCTGCCCCAGCATGTCGGGGTAGAACGGATCGGCGTAGTAGTATTGCCCCGGCGCCTGGAAGGTGAGCGTGTAGCTCGACGGCGCCTTGCTCGGGTAGTTCACCGCCGACCCGTAGAGGATGCCGGATGTGCTGCCGGCCGGGATGCTCGCGGCCGTTACAGAGGTCCCCGAGGCGAGCGTCGCTTTCGTGTAGGCTGAATTGATCTTCAGCCCCCCGTCGGCGGCCAGACCGGTGTAAAGCGGCTCATGCCCCTGGAGCTCCGTGTTGTTCGGGGAGAAGACCAGCGCGTGCGGGTCGCCCGAGGTTTCGCGCAGCATCCAGGTCACCTGCGTCCCCACCTTGACCGTGAGGCCCGTGGGCGTGAACTTGTTGATGGACACGTTATTGTTCCCGACGCCTACCTCTATCTCGGGGACGCCGTTGCTGCCGCCGCTCCCGCCTCGTCGCTCCAGCGACGCCTCGTCGCGCAGGACGGTGGCCGCCGAGACCAGGGCGCTGACCACGCTGGACCCCCGGTCGATCGGGTCGGGAGAGGCCGGCTTGTTGGCCGCCACCACGTCGATCTCACTGACCGACGACGGGTGGAAGAGTGAGCGATAGAGATACGAGCCCACTGTGCGGAAGGTGAAGGTATAGCTGGCGGACAGGCCGCGCACGCCGCCCATTAGCACGCCGGAAGAGTAGACGGTGAGCGACACGTCGCCGACTACGCGCCTCCCTTGCGGCCTGGTCACCCGCGGGTCGATCTCGCTCAGATCGGCGAGCGTGATCAGCGATGGCGTGTTCTCGACCGGGCCGAAGGTGACGGTCTGCGGCTCGTTGGGGACGGCGTTGGTCCACTGCACGCTGTCGCCGACGTGGATGATCAGCCGATCGGGCACGAACTTGTTGACGGTCAGCACGGGCAGCGAGGTATTAACCCCGATGGCCACGCGGTAGAGGTGGGGCCGCGCCTGCCGCGCCGTGTGCCGTGTCGAACGCGCCGCCGCAGCGCGCGCCCCAAGCGGTAGCGCGGGCGCGGCGGCCAGGGCGACGGCGCCCAATGCGATATGCAAATTTTTCATCGCGCTCTCTAATCCTCTACACCTTGATCTGGTCGACGGTGTGCGCGATGGTGTCGCGCACTTCCTTCGGCACCGGGACGAAACCGTGCGCGAGCTCGGTCTGTGTCCCTTTGCCGATTTTGTGCAACTCGATCGACGCGATGAAGGCCTGTCCACCATTCGCGGCGATGCACCAGGTGAGGAAGGCTTTGATGGCCTGACGCACCGCCGGGAGCCTGGTCCCCGTGCCGGACGTCATGTTCGAATGCACGGTGAAGAACTCGAAGTCGGCCGGGTTGAAGGAATGGTGCGAGCCGCCGGGGTCCTTCGCCAGGACGAACGACTTGCGGAAGTCGTGCGGAAAGCCGTCCCGAAGCGCCCGCTCGATGGCATAGGAGAGCCCGTTGAGGGAGGGGTTCTGATAGACGCCGGAGGCGTTCCGGAGCATAGCGGTCTGCACATGGTTGGTGATGGCGTAGTCGAAGCCGGCGAAGCCGATGCTGTAGGGCGTCCCGGTCACGTACTGGATCATGGTGCCGCTGCTGGGCTGACCGATGCCGCACGGCCAAGCGGGCTGCAGGCCGACGCCCACCTTGGAGTTCCACGAGGCTATTGAGTAGGCCAGCCACTGGTCGAAGACAAAGCCGGAGCCGCCCGGCTCCGAACTAGTGGCGACGCGAATATTCTGCGCGGGCAACGTCAGGCCCTTGTTTAGGCCCGCGATGGCGGGGTCGTTCCAGCGCGTCACCTTGCAGCTATAGATGTCGGAGAGCACCGACGCCGTAAGCTTGACCGGATGCGCCAGCGTGAAGCCATCGCTCTGCTTCTGATTAAAGGACGCGCCGGGCAGGTTGTAGATGACCGGGGTGGCGCTGACGGCGATGGGGATACCGACCATATCGCCGCAGCCGAGCTCACCGATCTGTTTATCCTGGATGTACACGTCGCTCATGCCGATGTCGATACTGCCGCTGCAACTGTTGTCGAAGCCGAACTGGCTGCTGGTCGGATTGACGTTGATCTGCAGCCCAGGGTGGGTGGACATGTACTTTGTGGCCATCAACTGGCCGAGCGTGTACATCTGGGTCGAGCCGCTGATGGTGAGCGTGACCTGGTCGGCGCGAGCCGTTTCAGGGCGCACCGGCCCACCGAGCGCAGCGATGCCGAGCGCGGCGACCCCGAGGGCTGCGGCCGCGGCGCGCCGTAGGCTGTGTCGTGTCATCAGAGGATTCTCCTTCATCTTTGGTCGTGCCATCTCGATTCGCATAATGAACGCATTGCGATCTGTCTGACGGCCGCGCCCGCGCGGTCGCCCGCGTCACAAGGGGCTTCTGGGAGATCCGGGTGTGCGCCGCACGGTGCGGCCCGTCACCCGAAGCGCCCTTGCACGTAGCCGGCGGCGCGTGGGTCGATCGGATGGTCGAAAATTTGTGCCGTCGGCCCGAACTCCACGAGTTGGCCGCCGCCGCCCTCGGCGGGCAGCATCACCGCCGTGTAGTCGGCCACGCGCCGGGCCTGCTGCAGGTTGTGCGTCACGATGACCACGGTCACCTCGCGCTCGAGTTCCTTGAGGAGCTCCTCGATCTTGGCCGTGGCCACAGGGTCGAGCGCGGCGCACGGCTCGTCCATCAGCATCACCTCCGGCTTGACGGCCAGCGCGCGGGCCAGGCAGAGGCGCTGCTGCTGGCCGCCGGAGAGCGAGCGTCCGGGTTGGTTGAGCCGGTCCTTCACCTCGTCCCACAGCGCAGCCCTGCGCAAGCTCTCCTCCACGACCACGTCGACGGCGGCGCGCGACGAGGCCAGCCCGTGCAGGCGAGGCCCGTAGGCCACGTCGTCGCGGATAGACATCGGCAGTGGCGCCGGCCGCTGGAACAGCATGCCCACGCGGCGGCGCAGGTCCTCGACCGGCAGGCGATTGTCGTATACCTCCTCCCCGTTGACCATCATGCTCCCGCTCAGGCGGTAGCCCGGCACCGTATCATTGAGCCGGTTGATTGAGCGCAACAACGTCGTCTTGCCGCAGCCCGAGGGCCCGATCAGGGCCGTGATGGCGCGCGGGGCCGCCGTCAGTGTGACGCTGCGCAGCGCCGGGGCCGTCCCGTACCACCCGTCCACCCCGCGCAACTCCACGGCGGCGCCGCGCCCGGTCGCTGCGGCCGGCGCGCCGACTGCGGCCATGTCAACGCGCATAGTTTCTCCGTCCCAGTGCAGTTAGCGCCCGCGAGAGCAGGCTGAGGGCGAGCACCAACGCCAGCAACACCACGACAGCCGCCTCCGCGGGCGGCTTGAGCGTGGGGCTGGGCTGGCTGAGATAGGTGTAAATCATGGAGCCGAGATCGGTCACGTTGCCGTTCGGCCCCCACAGGGGCCAATGCGGCATCGCCGGGGTATAGCCGTTGGTGAGCAGGATGGCCACAGTCTGACCGATCGCGTTGGTCAGGGCCAGCAGGACGCCGGCGAGGATGCCCGGCCGCGCCACGCGCAGCCCGATGCGGCGCATCGTGGCCCAGCGCGTGGCGCCGAGCGCCAGCGAGGCCTCGCGATAGGAGAGCGGCACGTCGCGCAGCGAGAGCTCGGTGACCCGCGCCACGATCGGCGCCATGATGAGCCCCAGGATCGCGCCGCCGGGCAGTGCTGAGAAGCCCCAGTGCGTCCCGACCGGGCTGACCAGGTTGTTGAAGAGCAGGAATCCGAAGAGCCCCCAGATGATCGAGGGCACGCCGAGCAGCGTGTCGCCGAGCGTGCGCACTAGGGAGCCCAGGCGCCCGTCGCCGAAGTCGGCCAGGTAGAGGCCCGCGACCACGCCGAAGGGCACGGCTACGAGCCCGCCCAGGAAGAGCAGGATGAGTGTGCCGAGCAGTCCGTTGAGCACGCCTCCCTCCGATCCGATGTAGGGCGAGCCGGCGGCGGGCTGGCTGAAGAAGGCCCAGGAGAGCTTGCCGCCGCCGATGGCGACCGCCGTGTATAGGATGTGCGCCAGCGGCAGCAGGGCGACGAGCAGGGCCAGCGCGCACACGCACACGGCGACGCGCTCGACCAGCCGGCGCCGGGCGACACCATTGCCCCTCATCGGCCGCCCCCCGCCAGCGATGTCGTCCCGGATAGGCGCGTCAGGAAACGGCCGCCGAGGCTGGTGAGCAGCGAGAGCGCCAGCAGGATCAGGCCCAGTTCGTAGAGGGCCGCGATGGTGAGCGTGCCCGGTATGACGCCGAGGGCCTGGGTGAACAACTGCGCCGCGATGGTGTTGCCGACGTCGAAGAGCGAGTTGGGCAGCCGCGGCACCGTGCCAAGGATATAGATGATGGCCATGATCTCGCCCAGGGCGCGTCCGCAGGCCAGGATGACCCCGCCGAGCAGGCCCGGTCGGGCCTGGCGTAGCGCCACCCGCGTGGCCGTTTCCCAGCGCGTAGCGCCGAGGCCGAGCGAGGCCTCGCGCATCTCCATGGGCACGGCCAGGATGGCATTGCGCGTCACCACTACGATGGTCGGGAAGACCATCGCCGCCAGCACCACGCCGGCCGTGAGCATGCCTTCGCCCGAGATGTCGTTGCGGTTGAACAGGGGCAGCCAGCCGAGCACCGCCGCGACAGCGGGCTCGGCCGTGTCGCGCATCCACGGATACAGGGCCAGCAGCGCCCAGACGCCGAACACGATGGTCGGCACTCCGGCGGCCACATCGATCACTACCCCCAGCGTCGCGGCGAGCGGGCGAGGGGCATACTCGGTCAGCAAGATGGCGATGGCCAGCGAGACCGGCACGGCGATGAGCAGCGCCAGCGCGGTGGTGATGACGGTGCCGGCGATGAAGGGCAGCGCTCCGTACACGTCGCTCGTGGAGTTCCACACCGTGCCGACGAAGAAGCCGGGGCCGAGTCGGCCGATGGCGGGCCACGCCGTGGCGAGCAACATGACCACCAGCGCGCCGAGCGTGACGACAAGCCCGAGCGCGACCACCAGCGAGGCGCCGTGGTACAGCCTGTCGACCTGCCCCTGCCCGCGCGCGGCGGCGCGGCGGCGCGGCGGCATCACTATATTCGCCGGCGCGGCGTCCAAGCCGCGACCGGCTGTCGCGGCGGCCGCGGCCGCCGCATCCGTCCTATCCATGCCCATGGTGTGGTGTCACAATCCTTTTCGCTATGGCACATACTATGGAAATACCTAATGGGATGGAGATGCCTATCCCACGCACCCCCCAGCCCCCGATTGGCGTAGGGGGGTGCGGACGAGTTGCCGGCTCCCGGGTCGCGGTCCCGGCGCGCTCTTTACCCTTGCACGTAGAACTGCCCTGTCACGCGGGCGTGAATGCGGCCCTGCGTGGCGATGACGAGAACCTTGGCAAGCACACGCTGGCCCTTCGGCGGCAGATACTGCACGTGGAAGCGCAGCGTGGCGTAGCCGCTGCCGTCGGCGTTGTCGACATAGTGCGCGCTCACCCCTCGCGGGTAGGACACGACGTAGCCGAGGCGCGCCGCACGGGCGGAGGTCGTCATGAGATCCTGCACACCGCCAGTGCGCAACGTCCCCTTCGCCACGCGCAGGCGCAACGTGCGCAGCGTCAAGACCGTGTCGGGTCGGATCACGTTGAAGGGTACGACCAGCGTCCTGGCGCGGCGCTTGCCTTGGGTCGCGTCGATGCGAATCGTTGCCGGCGCCAGGCCGACCTGGCGTAGCGGCAGATAGCTGACGCGGAACTTGACGGCGTTGTTGCCGTTCGCGTCGGCCACAGCCGTGATAGTGCGCGTCTGGTTCCCGCCGGTGTACGACACGCGGTAGGTGACATGCGCGCCGCGCGCTGTGAAAGAGCCGACCGTTTCCGTCCCTCCCGCGGTCACGGTAAAATACTTGACGGAGGCCTGTACCACGCTCGGTAGCGCTAGCCGCGACTTGGGTGGCGTCTGCGGCCGCGACGACGGGCGGGTCAGCGTATACGGCTTGAGAGTTCTAGCGGGGTATCTCTTGGCGCCCGCGATTACCTGCAGCGCGAAGGTGAGCCGCAAAGCGGTGGCCCGCGTCGGGACCACCGCGATGCGCAGACAGGACACGTCGACACGGCTCTTGCCGATGGTGCGGCTGAAGCGGAATATGCCGCGGTCGCGGATCGTCGCCACGACGGGGCACGCCGGCGCCTTGGGCTTCGGCGCGGGTTTGGCCGCTGGCTTCGGCGCCGGCGTGGCCTTGGTGGCGGGGCTCCCCCCCTTCGCACTAGGGCGGGGCGTCGGCGTGGCCTTCGCGGCGTCGACGCCTGCGGAGAGCGCCGCTGCGGGGCCATCTCCGGGCGAGGCGGCCCGCGATGGAGCCGAGTCGAGCCCATCCGCCGAAACGGCGGCCGGCACGCCTTTTTTCTTGGCTGGCGCGGTCGCCTTGGGTTTAGGCGGCTGCGTCGGCGCGCGCTTACCCGCGCCGGCTTTCTTGCCGCTGCCGCCCTTCTTCGGCGCGGGCGTCGGAGTGAGATAGTCGGCGCGCACGGAGAAGTCGACCTTCGCCCCGGCAGGGCCGCGCAGGGTGATGCGCGGCTGATCGCCGACCGTGAGCGCGCCCACGTCGATGGTGATGTTCACGTTCCCGGCCAGCGCGACCGGCGTACTCGTCGGCGTCCGCTTGCCGCCCGCTCCGGGGATTGTCGTAGGCGTGACCCTCGCCGCTGTGGTCGCGGCAGCCCTGGTCGCGGCCGCTGCGGCGGTGACCTGCGCCGGTGCCAGGGTTGCCGTGGGCACGCTACCCGTGACCGGCGTCGCCGTGGAGTTCGTGATAGTGGACACCGCAGTCAGCGACGGTTGCGGCGGCTCGGTCGGGGCGGTAAAGGGCGTGTTAGTGGGCACGGGAGTCGGCACCGCGACACCCGCCCTGAGGCCCAGTAGATAGCCCGTCCGGTTCGCCACGTAGATCGAGCCGTCCGTCCCGATGGCCGGCCCGCCGAAGATTGCGTTGGACTGACCAGTGTAGGATACATCGAAGAGAGTGGAGCCCAGGCCGGGGCCGAACGCTGTCACGTGACCGTTGCTCGTCGCCACGATCACGTGCCCCGCCGCGTCCACCGCTGGGCTCGCCTCCACGTCGCCCCCGGCCGCAGGGACCGCCGCCGCCACGCTGCCATTGCCCGCGTTGAGGGCGTACACCGCGTTGCTGTCCGCCCCGTTCGGTCCGGACACATAGAGGGTGCCGCCGTCGGGCGCGAGCGCTGGGCTCGCCGCTCCTAAGCTCTGCGCACCGTTCGGGTTAGATGCCCACACGGCCGAGCCGTCCCCTGTGCGGAGGGCGTAGACGAACGCCTGCGAGTCGCGCGCGTAGAGCGTGCCTTCGTCGGGCGAGAGCACTACGCCCCCGACCACTGCCCCGTTCAGCGCGCCCTCTGGCGTCTTGTAGGTGAAGGCCCAATGCTGCCCCCCGGTCGGACCCAGAGAGAGCACCCCGCCCGTGAAGCTCAGCCCACCGGCACAGCCGAAGCCGATGTAGAGGTTGCCCGCCTTGTCGATGGCCGGCGTGCTCTGGACGAAGGGCTTGAGACTGCCCGCGCAGGGCACGTGCGCGCTGTATCGCTGCGAGCCGTCGCGGTTGACGGCGTAAACAGCGCCGTCGATGCTGCCGGCGTAGAGCGTGCCGTCCGGCCCGATGGCCACGCTACCGCCCTGGTACTGGCCTGATCCGAAGATCTGGGCGTTGGAGCCGTCGGCGGGGTTGAAGCGGTAGATGCCGCCGCCCTCGCTGCCCACATAGATCGCGCCGTCGGCAGCCACCGCCGGGCTCGACCCAAAGTCCAGGTAGAAGCTGGCGGAAACGTGACGCTGGCCGAGCACGGCGGCGGAGGTCCAGGCAACTGCGCCGTCGGGGCGCACCGCGTTGAGACGTCCCCCGTCATCGACCTGGTAGACGGTATCGTCGGGGCCGATAACCGGACTAGCGTAGAGCGCACCGCCATATTGGCTTGGCGAGAGCTTCGTCGCAAAGACCTGACCCGGTGTCGTCCCGAGCAACGTCGCCGTGATGTTGCCGCTGTTATGCAGGTCTGCACGGAACTTGGACCATCCAAGGGCAGGGCCATGTGTTGGGGTATCCGTCGGCGTCGTGCCGGGCACGAACGTGTTGGTCGGCTGCCCCGGCGCCGGCGTACTTGTCGGCGCGGGCGTGTTGGTCGGCTGCCCCGGCGCCGGCGTACTTGTCGGCGCGGGCGTGTTGGTCGGCTGCCCCGGCGCCGGCGTACTTGTCGGCGCGCCCGGCGCTAGTGTGTTCACCGGTGCCTGAGTGTCCGTTGGCACAGCCACAGCTGTTTGCGTCTGACCCGCTACGGCTGTCTGCGTCTGCTGCGCAATCGTGGTGAGCGTTGGCGCAGACGTCTGGCGCGCGATCGCCGTCGACGTTTGGTCGGCTGGGGCGATGCGGAAGCCGCGGACGGTGGCGCTGTTGCCGCCAGCGTAGAGGGTACCGTTGGGCGCGATCGCCGGCGCGAAGAAGCGCGGGCCAGTGCTCCCGCTCCCGCCCGTTCCAGCGCCGCGCGCCACTGAG
>JAABUX010009917.1_pt1 | contig 10719 bp, 17 predicted proteins | sample 5561851 | NCBI WGS metagenome assembly JAABUX01 (sample SAMN10711883, study PRJNA513361) | rock metagenome | isolation source: Antarctica rocks | place: Antarctica: Victoria Land, Richard Nunatak red sandstone | collected 2016-01-03 | reverse complement strand
GGGATTCACTACCCTAGATATTACCCTGTTGTTACCAGGTGCAGTGAGATCCGCACCTTGCAGGGCGGCAGGCTCTGCAACGCTTGCGCGCGCCGCCTCTGTCATTGCAAGGGGGGGGGGGGTGAACGCTTTGTTTAGATGCTGCCTGTGTGCTGCCGTACGTGGCCGGCAAATGCAGCGTCTGTCTGAGGCTTACGCTGCTGCCGCTGCGCAGGACGTCATGTACAAGCCCATAGGGCTCGAGTGCGGCCACAAGTTCTGCGCCGACTGCGCCTTCACGTGCGGCACCCCTGCCTCCAGACCTCGCCCTTGCCCTGCACGCCAGTAATCCGGATGCGGGCTTGAGTCGCCCTGCAGCGCTCCATGCTAGCCCCCCAAAGTCGTGTTGCTGCGAGGATATCCTCGACGTCATGCCCGCCTCGCATTTTGCGGGCATAAGCGCCGCGCCATAAGCGGTCTGTCAGGCGGGCCGCGCGATACGCGACGCGTTTGGAGGCTGCGCGCTGAGGAGCAGAGCGCGCGCGCGCGCGCAGCGCGGTGGGCAAGGGCAACGCGCTGGGCACGGTGCGCGCAATCCTGTTCCACGTGCGCCACGACGCCGCCTGCCCGGAGTGCCGCACGCCGGGCGTCTTCGTGCTCGCGCACGAGCTGCACCAGACCGACCAGCTCGTGCGCCGGCGGTGCGCGCCCTGGCCCCGTGCAAGCTGCGTGGCCAGCGCAGGTTGTGTGATCAGAACGGGCAGGCTGGTACTCCACAGCCGGCCTGCTGATGCCCGGCGTGGTAGCGCTAGCAGCGGGTCGTTCAGTTATCGGGCGCAGTCGCTGCTGGTGCTGTGTCATACTGCATGTAGCGCCCCGTCGTGGGTCCTTTGCATGGGATGCTTGGGCAGCGGGGACGTGCAAGCGCGGAAGCGCAACACCGCTGCAGGTGCAGGAGTGTCAGTGCTTGTGAGTGCTGCAGGGCTGCGACGCAGCGCACAGCCCCACCGGTGCGCATCGTTGTCGAGCCGCTCATGCGCGCCCAGCATGCGAGTCCGGGCCGGGGCGCCACGAGGCGCCGCGCCGCCGCGCAGGTGGCCGGAGGAGCACGCCAAGCGCGCCAAGGAGATGCAGGCCAAGGAGGCGCGCCTGCGCGCGATCCTGGCGCAGCAGCGGGCGGAGCGCGTGCAGGAGAACAGCTTCCGGCCGTCCTTCTAGGCGCTCCGCGCGCGGGCGGTCGCGGGACCGGCCGCGGGCGGTCAACCGCCGCCGCTGCGGGCTGGGGGCCGCGTGACCCGGAAGCAGGCCCATCCCCAGAACTTGCGTCTTGAGCGCTCATTTCGAATGCGTGTGCGTCAGAGTCCTATGGTTGGCAGGCCAGAAGCTGCCCAGGGCTCCGTGCGCCGTCCTGTGTTGGTGGCTGCCCCTGTGAGGTTGCATGTTGCACGATAGGGTGGATGCGTCTGTCTGCAAGAGTGTGTCCGGTGGGTCGCCGTCGTGTGGGCACGTGACTGCGTTGCAGCTCGCGGCTGTTCATCGGCTAGGCAGCCGGCGGCAAGCAGCCTGGATGTGCCGTTGTGGCGCAGCTGCGCGGCCTGCAGCTGCGTATCCCGGCGCGCGCCGCCGGTCCCAGGCACATCAGGTGCCAGTGCGCTGGTGCGTGCGATGCACGTGATCTCATCAGTGAATATAGGGTGCGTCAGCGCACCTGGGCAAGCATGGGCCACATCATACTGCGTGCATGTGCATGCATGGCATGAGGCTCTGCGTGCTCCTGGGTACAGAATGTGTGCATACTCCGCAACATCTCAGCGTGACTGGTGGCAGCGCAAGTTGTATTCGTGCGCGGGACCAGTTGCAAGTGCGCACATGCCCTGCGCCCCCCTCTCGGCAGCAGTGAGCGCCTCTCTTTCTCTCCCTGTGTACCAAAAAAACGAACTTGTAGTGGGAGATGGGCAGGGGTAGTGTGTACCTGAACTCTGGCTGGACGCGCGGCTCGACATGCGGCCAGGCTCATGCTGGGCCTGGCCTGCACTTTTTCTTCCCACAGAGGCCCGGATTGGCCTGAAAACCAATATCCATCCTGCCAATATGCCGATTCCTGCCAGTGTCTGCGTCTGCAATGCAGGCTCTGCGTGGGTCTATCTGAGAGATGCGCCGCTCAGCGGGATGGGTCGGGTAGTGCGTGATGCAGCCCTGCGATAGGGGCGAGTTTTGTGCAGGCGCCAGTGAATCTGCCAACCCTTTTCGGCCTGCCAACCCTCCTCATCCCGCTGTGTGTGGCGCCGCCTGTCCCGGGCCTCGCCGCGCAGGCAGCGACCTGCTGTAGGTCGTGATCAGTTTCCGTGCGTGACTCTGAGCCTCAGAGTCTGAGGGCGCAGGGCTGTGCTGGCGCTTTGCAGATCCATCGCGTTGCCTCATGGCTGAGCCCTATGCTGCAGGGTGCCGAGCGGGCGGCGGGTCTGCAAAACAATACGGTTCTGATGATAAGTAGTATGGGTGGGGGCGTTGACGCTGGACCAAGTCGCATGTGGAGTCTTTTGCTCCCAGGCCGCTCTTATTTGCAGGCGAGGAAATGTTACCCGTGCGGGTGCTGCAGGATGCATGGTGCGAAGCTGGTGATGCGAGGCAGTTGCCAAGTGACCTTGGCAATGCGTGTGCTCTGGGCAAATCTACAATACGTAACATGAGCTCATGCTGCATGGGCTTGCTTAGCAGCGCGGTGTGAAAGCGACCGCGCAGGTCAGGAGCACTCTCCTGCAACTATGCATGCAGCTCACGACCACGCCAGTGCTGCTGAGCCCCGCATGGGTGAGACTCGCACAGCTCACTGCACAGACGGCTTGATGAGCGTGCCTTTGGTTCCGTGCAAAATCTCAAGCGCATCGCCGAGCGCCCCAATCCCGGCCACGCCGCCTGTTTTGCGAACGAAGGTGCAAGCCGCCATGACCTGCGCATACGGCCCTACGTGACGCACGCAATGTCACAGGTCTAGTAGAAACGGAAACCCTCGCAATCTTAGCATTATTTCAGCATGCCAGCTTCGCGTGGCCGCATGGCGAAAGGGACGCATGTTGCTGATGTGTGCAGGGCCGAGTGGCACCTGGCCCCTCAAGAGCACCTTCTGGCCAGTTTGGCTGCAGCCAGTGAAACAGTAACTGCGGAACAGATGCACATCTGGAGCATGCAAGGTGAGCAGGGCAGCAGCCGGGCGCCCAGCCCGGCGCGCGGCGCGCCTTGGGCCCCATGGAGCCTGCAGAGAAGTCGCCCAGCTCAAGCAGCGCCTCCGGGGACACGGGCGAGGGCACGGGCGCGCGCTCGGCGGGCCAGCGGCGCGGGTCGAAGACGGCGGGCGCGTCCGTCAGCAGCAGCAGCGCCTCGGCGCCCACCTCCGCCGCCAGCAGCGCGGACGCCGCATCCTGGCACGGCCCGCCCGGTCAGGGACGCCACGACGCGCAAGCGGTGACCGCCGCACATGGCATGTCTGGTCCGTGGGGCATTGCTGCCGCGCGCCCAGGTTACTGTGGGCGCGTCTGGGGGTGGCGGCTGCGTCTCTGCCCGAGCCCAGCGCTTATATGCGCTGCACCTTTGGCCAGATCACCACCCTCGCGCAAGCTTGAAAGCACTTGCCCTCTTGACCAGTCCTTGAAAGGCAGCATCACTGACCTGCAATCTCATGCATTGACAGCACCGTGTGAGGAATAGGCGCAGCCCTCCATGACCTCGCTCTTGCAGGACCGGTCGAGCGGGCACGCCGCGCTTGAAGCACCGCAGGTGCAAACATGGCAAACAGGTCCTGGAAGTGGGCGCGCCTTGTCGATGACGGCCTCGATGCCGTGGCGGCGGCGCTGCACCCGGCCATCCGCCACCTCTTCCACGGCCACCGGCACGCCCCCGCCGCCGGCGCACACCGTCACGAAGCCCGCGTCAAGGAGCACCTGCGCCCCTGGAGGCGTGAGCACACTGCACTTCCAGACACTGGGACGCGGTTCTAGCCAAATCATCCGGGAAGGAGGACAAGAGAACTGAGGCAGGCACATCACACGCTTGACAAAATCTGTTCGAGGGCGGCGCGGAACCGCCTTGCCAGTGTCATAACCGGGCGGGCATGGGCTGAGCCTGGGTCATACTGAGGACGGGGTCCAGCGTGTCTCACTTCGACGCGCAACAACTGTGCCTGTGTTGTGCTGGGCGGTGCCACAGGCGCTCCAGCAGCAAGCGACCTGGGCGCGCCTTGACGGCGCGCGCCTCCAGCACCTGCAGCGGCGCGGGCGACGCGACCACGCGCCGGAAGCCCTTGTCGCCGTCCGCCCTGACGACCCAGCCCTTCTCCCGCGCAAGGCTGCGCGCGCGCGCGGCAGCGCGCATCACAGGGTGTGCGGGCTCGGATGAGCATCAGCTTGGCAGGATGCCAGGGCGTCCGGCACCTCACGCGAGCCAAGCTGCCGGGGCGCCTGCGGCCCTGGTCACCGGGCAGGCCGCCCGCAGTCTGGAAGGCACCGGAAGCGCACCGGTCTGCGTCTTCCTTGCTGTACATGGGCCCTATGAACTTCTGGGGGTCTTCAAACGCCGGGTCGTCAGGGGAGACCGTCGTCTGCGTGAGCAGCGACACCACCTGCATGGCCCTGCACAGATCCCTCGCACAGATGTATTGAGAGGGGCTTCCAGCACACGGGGCCCGTCACCATGCATGACAGGCAAAGCTTGCATAGAACACCACCCTCTCAAAAGGGAGCAAGTACGTGCCTCTTTGGAGAGTTTGGGCTTTGTTGCTAGGAGCGACAGGCGTTCGCATCAGGCACACTGCAGATGACATGACAAAGCTGTGAGCGCACCATGTCCCCGCCCAGCTCATCTCCTAGCTCAGTCTCCAGCAGGAACCTGCCATGCCCCCGAGGCGTTATTGCGCCATGCAGTGGGATGCTGCGCCTTGCATGCGCCCTGGGGTCAGTCAGCCAAGAGCCATACAGAGTGGCCTACTCGCGATTAGGGTGCAAGGCACGGCCTGTGACAGGCAGCAGACAGTGCACCAGCATGGCCGGCTGCTCCACAGCATGCTGCCTGTGCCGGTCACGCAGCGGCGCACCCGATCTGGCCCTCGCTCTCGGCGCCCAGCACGTCCAGGCCCACGCCTGGCATCTGCATTGCCAGCAAGCCCACCTGCGTGCATGAGCCCATTTTCACACTTGCCTACAAGCAAACTAGGGGCTTGAACAGGCACAGCGGGGTGCACATGGAGTGGTGCCCCGCGCCTGTGGGCCGTTGCCGTGTGTGACGCACAGGCCGACGCCCTCCTCACGGACCAAGCGCCCCACGGCTACAGCTGCTTCCCGCGCGTGCCGCGCCTGTTGAGTAGCAGACAGCTGGTTCGTTAGTAAGCAAGGGCAGGATCCCTCTGCTCTACAGCATGCTCTAAATATGATTAAAGTGAGTTGTGGTGCGTGAAGTACCGGCCCTGAACATCAAGTGCGTGCGTGCGAACAAGGAGGCTGTCTACCGGCCGCTTGCAAGCTGCGCCTGCGGCAACCATAAATTACGTTGTGCACCTGGTTCTCTGCTGTCGGCTCCTCGCCGCGCTCGAGCAGCGCATTGCCGCCCAGCGCCACCAGCACTTTCCTCCTGGGGGGTGGTGCATTCACGGACGGGCCACTGCCAGCGCTTGCTCGAGCGTGTCTGGGGCCCTGCGCACGGGAGGTTGGTTTGGAGTACACACTGTATGGCAGGGCATGGCGCAGGAGTGTTCAGGTGCGCTAGCAGGGATACAGCCTTGCAACGTATGTACATGTCTATCTCGCATATGGTCGCTGCCTCCTGTTAAGCGATATATCTAGCTATATAGGTTCTCGGAGAAGGGAAGCATAGCTTGCCTGGGCGTGAGTCGCAGCACAGCGCGGTGCGCGATGACAGTGAGGGAGTAGAACCATCCTTGGAACAGCAAACATGTGCCGCTTGCACGTACCAGCAGGTCCGGCGCCTGTTGCCAAGTGCCAAAGGCAGCTCAGATAAGTGCGCGATCAGTCGCGCGCTTTGTCTCTGCAGTGAGTCAGAGCAAGCCGACTCGAGAGTGTGTTATTATACTAGGTGCAGCTGCACCTGGTTGTTATAGCACAGAGTGCAACACTCCGCGGCGCAGAGCTGATATAGAAAAACAGGGATTGGATAGAGAGGAGAAGCTGGGAGGGACCGTGACGTACCGCATGCGCACTGACGCTGGACGGTTTTTGCAGCAACCCGCACTGCTTGCCACGCCGCAGACCTTTTCGCTCGCTGTTGCACATTGCAAGAGAAGGCTTTTGTTACTTGCTGCAAGCGCCATGACGCTGGGTCGTTTCCCCGGCTGCAGCAGCCCACTGTTCTTGCTGTAGTTTTGCACTGCTAGTGGTGCTTTTAACCAACAGGCCAGCGCCATTGGCCATCTTGAACACTTGCAAAGTCATGCTTGCTAGCTTGTTGCCGCAGTGGCTGACTGGCCAGCTGCAGCGGCTAGACGCTACGCGCGTGCCCAGCCCGGATGTCCCTGAGTCAGCGGCGGTGGTGTACCACAGCGGCGCCACGCGCGACCTCCCCCCCGCGGCCTTCGCGGTCCTGGCAGGCCAGGACTTTGACGAGCTGCGCAAAGGTTATGACTTTATAGCATACAACCCGGACGTGTTTCGGCGGCTGCTGGGTCCGCAGCCCGTCATACGCGAGCTGCACAGGCGAAACAGCGCGTTTGCGCACGAGGTGATGCCCTTGCGGACGCCTGCAGCGTGGGCAGGGCACACTTTTACACACCTGTGGCCTGTCCCTGGGCATGCAGTGCATGCAAACTTCATGCATACATGCATTTGTATTCTTGGTGTTCTGAATCTGTTGCACAAGTTGAGCTGTTCGTTTCAGGAAGCGCGCAGTCCTTAGACAGGCAAGCGCACACTCTGCCAGTATGTTCTGAAGGTAATGTGCTCAATTGTCCTCTGTCCTGCTCCTCAGGGCCCCGTCTGGCTGCCTGCGCTCAAGAGCCTGTTCTTCACCAGCAACCGCTACCAGGCGGGGTCCTGCGACCCTGCGGAGGACGGCTCCCCGCACCAGCGCATCGACATGTACCTGCTCGCGACGGACACCGGCGAGGTCAAGCAGGTGCAACCTGCGGTAGCCTGGGGTGCCAGGCTTGGTAGGGCGCTGCACAGCACGTGGTTGCCAAATTGTGCCACCCTATGCGTTTTTCCAATAGGGCCTCGAGGCTGGCACCACTGCCGCATCCCTGCATGCACATACGTAGGGCCCCGCCTGCAGCCTTCAGGTGATGGCAGTTACTGGCTGGTGTGGTCATCATGGGCTGCCCATGGACTGCTTGCGATGTAATCAATGCGCCTTCAGGCGGCTTTCAGCTATGCAGCAAGTGGGCACTTACAGCCTGCCTCCTGGCAGTGCAGCTTGCTCCCCGGCCCACCCTCACCAGCTGCCCTGCGGCAGGTGCATGCTGCTGAGCCGGGGCTGGTGGTGATGCCCAACGGCGCGACAAACTGGGGGCCGACAGAGGTCTTGCTGACAGCGCAGGTGCGCAGCAGGGCCGCCTCGCGCGCTGGGCATCCCGCATGCAAATGCACTGTGGCTGTGCACAGCACGCTCTCATCCTTGTGGATCATGAGATGATGTCCAGGCTTGGGAGTACACTGCTTGGAAGTGGACTGCTGAAGTCGCCATGCTTCTGATGTGATGGCAACCACAGTGGGCGGAAGGTAGCAGAGGTTCGAGGAACGCGCTGCTGCGGCTGGCGCGCCTGACCCTGATGCAGACCCCAACCCTGCCAGGGCTGCGGCAAGTCCGGCGGCTCGCTGGTGGTGCTGGACGTGGTGAGCGGCGCCGCGACGCCGCTGCTGGACAACTGGCAGGGGCAGCCGTTCAACAGCCCCAACGACGTCTGCGTCGGCGCCGACGGCAGCGTCTGGTTCACCGACCCGGACGCGGGCGCGATGCAGGCGCGCGCGCTGCCTTCCTCCTCTCCCTTCCGCACCGCCGCAAGGCGCACCCCGCCCTGCTTCCGGCTGCGACGACGCTGTGCCTGAGCGGGCGTCTGGCAATCTCGGCAACCCAGCAACGGGCGCTTTGAAGGCCTGGCAATCTGAGCACTATATTTGCCCCGCTTCAAGCTCCGGCAATGGGTTCCCTCCTGCACAGTTGCCTGCGACAAACATACCTGGTGGCGAGCTGGTGTTACTGGTGGTCAGCTTGTTAACGCATTCAACATCACTGCACACCAAGAGCGCAGTGCGCATGCACTGGCCGCTGAGCTGTTGTGCCCTTCAAGTCTGGTGTGCGCGACGGCGCGCATACGTTGGGCGTCGCGGCCAGCGACGGCATGACCCCAGCAGAGTGCGCTTCGTAAAGTGTGGCTGGCTTGGGGTGCCAGGGCTTCCGGGAGGCTGCGAAGCTGCCGGAAGCGGTCTGGCGCTACGACGTCCGCACGCGCTCCGTGACCGCGCAGAGCGACAGCGTGTTCATGGTGCGCGGGCGCTGGCCCAGCGCACCCCATGCCGCATCTGTCGCTCTGACGTTGAGCGGTGCTGCTGACGCGCTGCCGCTGTGGCCGTCACCTGCTCCCTGGAACGTGTATGCCGCCCGTGACTGCGCTCCTTGCATCTGTTATACCCTATATTGTGCGGCGTTGGATGCCAGTGCATGCACAGCGTGCCATGCACTTGCCAGACACACCGCGCTTCGACGGTGCGCAGCAGGCAGGACGCACAGGTCAGTGATCAGGCCAGTCAGTCGCTGGGCGCCTGCTGGGCGCAAAGCCTGCATGCTGATCTGACCAGTCCCGCCCCGCACGCGCGCCGCGCAGCCGAATGGCGTGGCGCTGTCGCCCGACGGGCGCGCGCTGTACGTCACGGACACGGCGCGCATGCATACAAAAGCGCCCAAGTCCGCCGCGCGCACCATCTACCGCTACGACGTGGCCTGGGACGGGCCGGGGCGCTGCCGGCAGCTGGCCAACCGCCGCGTGTTTGCGATGGCCGCGGTCGGCGCGCCGGATGGCATCAAGGCGCGCCCCTGCACCCGGGCAGGTCAGACGCGCCGAGTGATGAGGCTGTTATGGGCCGGGAGCCGTCTGTGTATGCTGCGCTGCCACATGCGGTGCAGTGAAGCTTGCAATGCTGAGGCTACACCCTGAGCATTCGCATGTGATCTTTGAGAAATGCTCATTTGCAATGCAGCTATGCGCAGAAATGCCGGCTGGCGGTCAGCGGTTTCGGTCAGCGGTTTCTAAGTGTTAAGCCTTGGCTACCATGCTGCTGCAAGCCACTGCTAGCACTATGCATCAACATGGAGATGGCCGGTGCAGGTCGATGTGGACGGCAACGTGTGGGCGGGCGTCGGCGACGGCGTGTTGGTGTACGCGCCGGACGGCGAGCTGCTGGGCGCCATCTCCGTGGGCGAGGTCAGCAACCTGGCCTTTGCTGGCGACACGCTCATCATGCTGCAGGCGCGCCCCCCTCTGGCGAGCGGATGAGTCATGGCGAGGTGTATAGCTGGGCGCGGAGCAAGTTTGGTGGTGCCCTGGGCGGGCCTTGCCTGTGAGTTGCATGGCGGGCAGAGTTGGACTTATATCAGCACGGGTGCAAACGTGCCTGAACGAGAGCGGGTTTGCAGAGGCATCGGGTTGGGCATACGCACACACGCTCATCTCGCTGAAGATGCATCTGAAGCGCCATGCCCTCAGTGCCCACGAAGAGCAGGCGTTGGGTACCTGCTGAAGCCCGTGATGCAAGCAGCCGACACGCACAGCGCGTGCGCAGGAGACGCGCATCACTGCGCTGAAGCTGGCCACGCGTGGTGCCGCTTTGCCCGGCATGCTTGCGAGGCCAGCATTTGTCCTGTAGCCTGGCAGTGAAGCATGGGGCTGCACGGAGGCTGCTCCTCCTGCTCACGCATCTGTAGTAGCTATGCATGCCTCTGCAGCTGCTACAGCCATGCCAGGGTGGCTGTACCAGCTACAGAGGTGTGGCGGAGGTATGGCGGGCACCCGCCCCGCTGCATGAATGCAGCGGCGGTGGACAGCTGCTGCGCTGCTGACGTATTTGGACCACATGGTTGCTAGTGCGTAAGCGAGGACGGTCCTCCAGCTTGCTGGCTATACCAAGTAGACACACATACTACAGCTGCGCTGCAGGCCTTACTGCTGCGCTGGAACGGGACACACAGCAGTGTCTTGTGGTTGCACGCACGGACCATCTTCGCTCAATTGGGGTATATTTCTTCACACACGCTCCCAACAACTTATACATTTATTTCTGCCACTCAGCCACCGTCATCTGACACTGCAGTGTCAGAAGCCTGCGCTTGCAATCACGCGGTCAACCACCTGACGGGCAGCCTGTGGTGCGAGGTACCGCGCCTGTTCCCGCACGCATGAAAGTCACTGGCACTCGCCACAAAGCGCAACGGTGTGGCGTCTGCCCTGTTGCGGCCAGCATGTAGGCTGTGACCCATGCATGGGTGCTGCAGCAGCAACCCTGTCTGCGGCATCACTGGGCTCGCTTAAGGATGTAGCTCAGGATGCTCATTGTTGGCCTGACTAATCGGGCCGATTGAAACAAACAAGCTGAAGCAGCCCTCGGCAGGCGCACCTGCAGGAACATGCGCTGGGCGTCCCCTTTCCTCCCGTCGCTCCCGAGCAGCACACCGCGCGCCAGGTACGCCCTGAAGTCTGCGGGCGCGATGCAGCATGCTTAGCGCTCACGCCCTGCAATCCTTGCCTGC
>JAABUX010009915.1_pt1 | contig 10722 bp, 3 predicted proteins | sample 5561851 | NCBI WGS metagenome assembly JAABUX01 (sample SAMN10711883, study PRJNA513361) | rock metagenome | isolation source: Antarctica rocks | place: Antarctica: Victoria Land, Richard Nunatak red sandstone | collected 2016-01-03 | reverse complement strand
CGGTGACCTCTAGCGCCTTGCTCTCGGGCACGGGGTCGAGATGGGCGCCGTCACGCTCCACGCGCGCCTCGATCTCGTCGACGATGCGCTCGGCCTCCTGTTCACGTCCGTGGGTCATCAGCCAACGCGGGCTTTCGGGGATAGTGCGCCGTAGGTAGATGATGACCAGTCCGGCGACCGGGCCGATGAAGAAACCGATGCGCCAGCCCACGTTGATCGGCAGCAGGTGTGGGTTGAGCAGGAAGATCGACGCCGCGGCGCCGATCGCCGCGCCCGCCCAGTAGGTGCCGTTGACCGCGATATCGACGCGGCCACGGTAGTGGGACGGGATCAACTCGTCGATCGCGGCGTTGATCGAGGTATATTCGCCGCCGATACCCATGCCGGCCAGGAAGCGGAACAGCAGCAGGAACCATAGACTGAACGACAGGCCGCTGATGCCGCTGACGACCAGGTAGAGCCCCAGGCAGACGACGAACATCTTCTTGCGTCCGATCATGTCTGTGATACGGCCGAAACGGCCTCGTCGTCGTCGTAGGAGCGCGCAGCAGCAGAAAGCGTGCCAGGGACGGGAGTTGATGGTCGATCGTCGATCGCTCCTTTGCCGCGGCCGTTGCCCTTATTTGAACGGTACTGCCCCTAAACGGGCTATTGCCACCCTCCCCCTTACGGTCGATCATAGCGCTACGACAGGCTTTACCCTGACTGCGACTGTGCCCAACTATAGACGTGGCCGTGGCCGTGCCGGAGGTAGCGCTTGATTGGTTGTGATAATCGTATCTCGTTGAGCCCAGCACGGTCGCGTAGGTTGAATAGACCAGATCGGTGGCGCGCGGCGAAGGGGCGGGGTGACTGGCTCGTGCATCATCGGATGGATTCCACGGCGTATCGCGGCGAAGGGACGGTTCGGCGTTGTCCGCACCGTCACGAGCGCGGGCAGACCGTCGTCGAGTTCGCCCTCGTCATCCCCGTCGTCCTCCTCCTGCTGTTCGCCACGCTCGAATTGGGCATGTTCTACAAGACCCACTCCGCCTACCAGGAAGCGGCGCAGGAGGCCGTGCGCATCGCCGCCGCGGCCGGCAACGCGGGTGACGCTACCAGCCAGAACGCCGACGCGCAGGCCCTCGCCCAGTTCAAGAGTATGCTCCCTGGCGAGGACCTGAACGCGATACAGTCGGTCACGGTCTACGACGCGACCGCGGGCGGCGATTTCTACGTCAATCCTCCTGGCCCGATGGACCATGCGCACACCGATTACCTTTACAAGAATGGCCTGTTTGTCTGCGCCGTCGCCAACCCCGGCGGCCTCTCGCAGGACCAAGGTCCGCCGTGCGTGAGCGAATCGTACTGGGACCCGACGATCCGCAACACGACGGTCGCCGCGCTCGACCACATCGGCGTCAAGGTTGTCTACAAGACGCGCGGCGTCACCGGCATCCTACCGACGCTGACGATCACACAGACGGCGACGACCGTGATGGAGCCATTCGCGTATGGACAGTAGCAACAGGATGGACATGGACATGGATGGGGACAAGCGACGCGCGCACGCGGTCGGACGGGCCGACCGGGGGCAATCCCTGACCGAGCTCGCCCTGGTCTTGCCCGTCATCATCGCGATCCTGATCGGTATCGTCGAGCTTGGCAGCGCCTTCAGTGTGAAGATAGAGGTGCAGCAGGCGGTCGCACACGCCGTGCGCATCGCCGCTCTGGAGGGCAACGGGGGCTACATCTGCCCGCCGACCGGCCCGATCTCGCCGACCAACACCGTCGACCTAGACGCGATCAACGCCATCACCACGTCCAAGGGTATCGACCCCGGCGGCATCGGGCAGATCCAGATCTACAAGGCCGATGTGAACGGCAACGTCTATCACAATAAAGCCAACATCTACAGCACGGCGCCGTTCAGCAATCCTGTGCAGTGGAACTGGCCGCAGTGCACGCGCAACGCCAGTCCCGCCTCCGACTCGGTCGGCGTCCATGTCACCTATCACTACCACCCCATCCTCTCCCTGCCCGGCTTCTCCAGCGTGACCATCGACGACCAGTCGGTGCAGCGCATCAACCCCATCAAAGGCCAGAACCCCTGCCCGTTCCCTGGCATCCCGGTCACCGTTACCGTCACCGCTGTCAATCCCGGTCAAGATCAAATCAACTGGTCCATGCCGCCGGGCGAGTCCGCAGCCTCCTACAACATCTACTCCGCCATCAGCGGCCTCAACGGCGACCAGTTCGGCGCGACCCCATTCACCCTGTCTCCCCCTAACTCCGCGTTGACAGTAGGCAGTACGACGCCGGACGGCTACACGCCGGTGCAAGCGACCGTCCCCGTGACGGCCGGCGTCCTGACGCTCTATGAAGTGGCGGGCGCCAACTACTGCGGCGAGGGCGAGCACAGCGACTCCGTAGGGGACGGGCGCACGCCCGCCCCACCGACGGCGACGCCCAACGCGACGCAGACCGCCGTCGCGGCCGCCAACGCCCCGGCGTACGCGCTCCAGATCAACTCCGGCGGACTGCAGGTCTCGCCTTTTATCACGGACACGGATTACACCGGCGGCGTCGCGGCGACGGCGGCCGGTACCTCCATCGACACCAGAGCTCCGAACGCCGCGCCGCAGCAGGTCTATCAGAGCCAGCGTACCAGTAGCAGCTCCGATCCCGGCGCGGGGTTCAGTTACGTCGTATCCGGCCTTGTCGCGGGCGCGTCCTATACGGTGCGTCTACACTTTGTCGAGTGGACAAGCCTGACGCCCGACCAGCGCGGCTTCGACGTGGCTGTCAATGGAACGCCAGCGCTGTCGAACTTCGACATAATTTATGCCACACATGACAACAATAGTATCGACGAAGCGGTAGTCAAGGACATATCGGCAATCGCGGACGCCACTACGGGCAAAATTACGATCCAATTCACGAACGAGCACGAGGTTGCCAAAGTAAGCGGCATCGAGATTCTATCCACGCTGAAGGTCGGCGATGCGACGGCGACGGCCGTCGCGGCTAACGCCACGGCGACGGCAGCGCCGGGCGCCACGGCTGCCGCCGATGTCGCGTCTACCTGTAGCAGCGCGACCTCTAACCTCGTGGGCTGCTGGAGCTTCAACGAACCGCTCGACACAGCAAGTATGACGACGACCGACTCCTCTGGCTACGGCAACACCGGCACGTTCAACGGCGGCGTGAGCCGGGTGGCCGGTGACACGCCCGCGTTCGGCAACGCCGTCAGCCTCGACGGAACCAGCGGCTACATCGACACCGGGACCGCAGCCACCAGTTCGGTCCTCAACATAGCCGGTGACGTCAGCGTCTCGGCCTGGGTGTATTTCCCCGGCACGCTGGACGCAACGGTGACTGGGGACAATAAAATCGCAGGTCGGCAGTTTGGCAGCGGGTCCAATGGCGGCTACAAACTCGGTGTGTACAACGAGGGGAGCAACGCTTATGCTGAGTTCGAGGTGCGCGACGCCTCCAACAAGCAGTTACTCACTCGTGCCGGCGTTATCAATCCTCCCAGTATGACGCTCACCGGCGCGGGTATCACCGACACCGGTACGCCAATCAAGGCCGGACACTGGTACCACATCGTCGGTGTCTACTCGACAAGCGGTGGCGGCACGCTCACGACGTACGTCAACGGCGTGCAGGATAGACAACTCAGCGGTGTTGGTTCGTCAGCATTGGGCAGTAGTAGCGGTAGCTTCCAGATAGGCAAGGAGCCATTCAACACGACTGGTTATTTGCATGGAATGGTCGACGAGGTACGCGTCTACAATGCCGCGCTAACCGCGCCGCAGGTGGTGTCGCTCTACAACCAGCCCGGCGTCGCGGCCACGGCGACCGCTGCGCCGCTGGCCACGGGGACGGCCGCGGTGGCGGATAGCGCGACAGCTGCCGCAGGGGCGACTAGCACCTCCGTCGCCGGCTCGACCGCCGCCGTGGAGACAGCCGTGGCCGGTTCGACCGCGACTGTCGTGGCGGGGGCTACCGGCACTGTCGTCGCGGCGGCCACGGCCAACGCGCTTGGCACAGCCTTGGCGCCCGCCGCCGCCATCGCAATGGCCTCGTGCGATAGCTCGAACGCGACCGCCGTCGCCGGCTGCTGGGCGTTCAACGAGAACACCGGCTCCGTCGCCCACGACACGTCACCGAACCACAACGACGAGACCCTCGGCGGCGACGCCGCCTGGAACCCCACCGGCTACTCGGCGAGCGCCATCCAGTTCAACGGCGCGGGCTACCTGTCCAACACCGCCATGAGTGGCTTGCCGGCTGCCAACGCCTCGCAGTCCGTCTCGTGGTGGGTCAACGTGCCCGCGGCCAACACCCTGACCGGCACGCAGACGTTCCTGTCGCTGACCAACGGGGGTAGCGTCGCGATGCAGTTCGGCGTCAACGCGGGGAAGCTCGGCGTCTGGAAGGGCTTGCACACGTTCCTGGCCTACACGACGACGCTGCCGTCGGCGAACACCTGGACCAACTATATCTACACGTACGACGCCTCGACGGGCACGCACCGCCTCTATGTCAACGGGGCGCTTGCCGGCGGCGACGGCGCGGTCTCGACGGTGTCCGCGCAGAACGGCGCGCCGAACCGGCTGGACTTCGGGCAGTGGATCGACGGCAGCGAGCGCTTCACCGGCTCGCTCGACGAGGTGCGCATCTACAACTATGCGTTGAGCCCGATCGAGGCGCCGGCGGTCGCCGCCGCACCCCCACTGACCCAGGATCAGGCCAACGCGACCGCGACCGCCAGGGCCAACGCGACCGCGACGGCGCAGGCGCTGCCGACGGCGACGAATACGCCCATACCGTGCGCCGCGCTGCCGGCCAACTGGGCCGACGGGGATATCGGCGCCGTCGGCGGCGCCACCGGACAAGCCTGCTACGCGGACGGCACGTACACCGTCGTCGGGGCGGGCGACGACATCTGGAACGGCGCCGACGCCTTCCACTACGCCTACCAGCCGCTCATAGGCGACGGGCAGATCGTGGCGCGCGTCACCGGCCAGTTTGACACCAACGAGTGGGCCAAGGCGGGCGTCATGATCCGCGAAACGCGCGACCCCGGCGCAAGCAACGCTTTCGTCGCGCTCACGCCGAATCATGGCGCGGACTTCCAATACCGCGCGGGCGCCGGCAACGGCAGCACCTATGCGGGCGGACCGGCCGCCAACACCCCGTACTGGGTCAGGCTGGCGCGCCAGGGCAACCTATTTACGGCCGCCGTGTCGAGCGACAATAGCAGTTGGACCGTGATCAGTTCGGCCACGATCACGATGACCACCTCCGCCTACATCGGGCTGGCGGTGACCAGCCACAACCCCGGGACCTTGAACACCTCGAAGTTCGACAACGTTACCCTGAGCGGCGGCGTCCCGTCGACCCCCACGCCCACGGCCACGAGCGCCAGCACTATGACGCCGACGGCGACCGCCACAAGTACGGCGGCATCCACATCGATGAGCACCTCGACGCCGACGAGCACGGCCACGTCCACGCCGACGAGCACGGCCACGTCCACGCCGACGAGCACGGCCACGACGACCGTGACGCCTACCAACACACTCGTGCCGACGGCAACGGCCACGAGCACCTCGACGGCGACGGCCATTCCGACGGCGACAAGCACGCGTGTGCCCACATCCACTCCAACGCTTACCCCAACGGCGACGGCGACGCCGACGAACACGGCCGTGCCACCAACCCCAACGAGCACGTCTACGAGTACGCCCGTGCCGCCGACGGTTACTCCCACCGCGACCGCCACGGCGACGAGTACCGCGACCGCCACGGTGATGCCGACGCGCACGTCCACGCCGACGAGCACGGCGACAAGCACGGCGCTGCCCACTGCGACGAGCACGGCCATCCCAACGGCGACGAGCACGGCCATCCCAACGGCGACGCCGACGAGCACGGCCACGGCGACGAATACCCCTACGCCGACGGCTACGGTCACGCGGACGCCGGTACCACCAACGTTCACAGCCGTGCCAACGCCGACCAACACGCCGCTACCGACAGCGACGAGCACACCGCTACCGATGCCGACCAGCACGGCGACCGCGACGCCGATCAGCACGGCGACGCGGACCATGACGCCAGTCCCGACCAGCACGACGACCGCCACGGCGACGCCCACATTCACGTCCACGCCGACGAGCACCTCGACGGCGACGGCCACCGCGACGCCAAATGGGACCGCGACCGCGATCGCCGCGGCGACGGCATACGCCACGACGTGCGGCGCATCCGGTGGGGTTGGATTGCAGGGGCAGTACTACGACGACACCAACAACCCAGGTCAGCCTTTAAGTGGCACGCTCAAGCTGACGCGCATCGACCCGACCGTCAACTTCAACTACGGGGCCGGCTCGCCCGATCCGTCCCTGCCGAACGATCACTTCTCGGCGCGTTGGACGGGGGAAGTCCAACCACCCACGTCGGGGACCTATACGTTCCACACTAGCTCCGACGATGGCGTGCGGCTGTGGGTCAACGGGCAGCTGCTCATCAACAACTGGACCCTCCATGGACAGGCCGAGGACTATGGCGCGATCGCACTGACCGCTGGCCAGAAATACGACATCAGGATGGAGTACTACGAGTACACGGGCAACGCGGTGGCGATCCTCTCCTGGGCCTACAGCGGGCAGAGCGACACCGTCATCCCGCAAAGCGCGCTGTACTCTCCGCTACCCGCCTCGTGCGTGGCCCCCACCGCGACCGCGACCGCGACGGCGACCAATACCCCCGTGCCGACCGCGACGAGCACGTCGACATCCACGCCGACGCAGACCGCGACCAGCACCCCGACGCGCACGGCGACGGCGACGGCGACAACCGTACCGACACCGACAAGTACACCTACGACCGTGCCGCCGCCCGCCACGGGCCTGCAAACCTGGTACAAGGCCGATCAAGGGGTTACGTCCAGCGGCGGCTTGGTCAGTTCCTGGGGCGATACGTCGGGGCACAACAATAACGCCATGCAGAGCACGAGCGCCAACCAGCCCAGTCTGGTCGCCAATTCCCTTAACGGCTTGCCGGTGATCCACTTCAACGGCAGCAGCACTCAGTTGGCCTTGACGCGCCCGATCAGCTCCGACTTCACCATTGTCGTCGAGTTCCGTAGCTCACAACTCTTCGGCAGCGGAACCCAGTGGTACAACGGCGCCGGACTCGTCGACGGGGAGGTTTCGGGCGTAGCCAACGACTTCGGCCTATCGCTCAACCAGGGGCGGGTTCTCGGCGGGACTGGTAGCCCTGATACCACCGCCTCCAGTGCCAGTGCGAGCTACGCCGACAGCAACGCGCATACCGCCGTGTTCAAGCGCGTGGCCGCCACCGGCGCTTTGAGCCTCTATGTGGACGGACAACTCGTCGGCACGGCCACGGGTGGCAAACAGCAATTGACCTCGCCCCCGCGCCTCGTACTCGGGTCGCTGCAGACGAACCTCAACTACTTCAGTGGCGACATCGCCGAAGTGCTGATCTACAGCCAGGCGCTTTCCGATACGGACCGTCAGACCGTCGAAAACTATCTTCGCAACAAGTGGTAATACACAACAGCAGTAAAGCGCGCCAGGGGGCGTGCCCAAGAGGAGGAATGACGATGACGAGGGGATACGGGCGAATGTGGAGAGGCGCGCGGCGCGGGCAGGTGATGCCATTTTTCGCGCTCATCATCACGATCTTGATGGGCGGGCTCGTGCTGGGCGTCGACCTGAGCCGGTTGCGCGCGGAGGCCGAGAACGCGCAGCGCGCGGCCAACGCCGCCGCGCTCGCCGGCGTAGTCTACCTGCCCGATTTCGCCGACAGCGCCTACACGCGCGCCTACGAAGAGGCCAGAAAGAACGGTTTCGTGACCGGCCAGCGCGGCGTCGCCGTCACGCCCTCGCGCGTGCCCGGTTACACCGGCCGCCTCAAGATCACCATCAACGAGCCGGTCTCGCTCGCCTTCGGCGGCGTGTTCGGCCTCGTGCCGCAGACGGTGAGCCGCTCGGCCACCGCTGAGTTCGATCAACCCGTGCAGATGGGCTCCCCCGACCACGTCCTGGGCTACGCCCCGTTCCCGACAAAGATGGTAACGCCATCAACGTACCAAGGTTTCTACTTGGGGCAGAGAGGGCGATACGATCTGGAAGAGTTGGGCGACGCCTATTCTCCGTATTTCGAATCCTTTGCTGCCACAAACAATTATGGCGTTGCCAACAATAATCCCAACCCTTGCACGCCCACGCCACTGGACTGTCCGGGGTTCAAGACCAATCCCGATCGCCTGGCCCTTAATCCTACCCACCCGGCTGACTTTCAAGGGTATGACTACGTCGTCGACGATCCCTTCACAAATACATTGGTCATCAAGCTGTTCGATCCCTATGACGAGATACATTACAACGATAAGAGTGGGAAAAACCATCCAGGCATGACTACTCTCAACTCTCTTTTTGGCTCGAAACTGATCGATGAGTACGGCAGCGATAACGCAGGCCATTGGAATAATGCTACTACTCTCGAGTTCAGCTTATCCGGTCCTTATCAAACGCCGTACGATACTAGTGACAAGCCTATTACAACAACTCCCTCGACTCTTGGGAGCGGACAATCATGTGATGGTATGACCGGCACGGCGGTGAACTGCGTGGTTTCCAGCCCCTCTTTTAAGGCGGGTGAGGACCCCGTCTACAATTACTGCATGGCAAGCTCACCGCCTCACGCCAGTTGTGGCGACACGTATACCCCTTATGCCTTCAGGTTTATGAACTACGCAATCATCCACGGGAGAGGTATTTTCCATATACATGTCAAGTCGACGCAGACGATAAATCCCGACCTGACCGTGGCCGAGGGAACACATCTAAACCTGTTCGGCATAGCCGCTTGCGCGGATGCTAATCCTGGCCTGGGTACGGCCGAAAACCCCTCCGGATCGTCCGATTCCTATAACCCTTACAAGTTTAACCCCGCCGTAGATGATGTCCACCATCCTGGCGCCCCCACGAACGCGTATCCTTGGACCAGCGATCCTGCGGCCAGTACCGCGCCTGGTTCAGACTTCTGGAACCAGGATAGTTGCCCTTCGCCGAACGACCAGCCGGAGGCGAACGGTCAATGTCCCGATCCTGGTAAGGCGGCGCCGGGACAGTGTGTGCATGTCTACGCCTTGGGGCGCATGGGTATCAAGATCAAGCTCAACGGCGGGCGGTCGCTCATCCCACTGGGCTATGTCCCAGCCGAGTACGACGGCAAAACGTTGAAGGCGCGTCTGTATGACCTCGGAGACACCGCGTCGGCACCCTCGTCCGGATCCGTCAATACGATTCAGGTGCTTACACCGGCCGGTGACCAGAACTACTATGGCGATATGACGCACAATAGCTTTCCCACGAACCTTGACTACACCTATGAGGCGGCGCCGACGGATAACCCCGGTTCCGGTTATATTACCCTTCCGTCCTCGCCATCTACGCCTGGGTCGCCAGCGATCACGGTCAGCTGTGTTACGTCATGCAGCACTACCAGTTCGCTTGGCCGATTTAACGGGTCCTGGCTCACCGTCAATACGCCCATCAAGCTAGCTGGCACGAGCTACAGTAAGATGGTCAATCAGTTCGGCGGGTACTGGAAGATACTCTACAGTGTTGCCAGCGGCAGCCAGAGCGCCGACACGACGACGTGGGAGGTTGGGATTAACGGTTCACCGGTGCACCTTGTGTCGGGATCGTAGCGATTCGCACCCTTGTAGCCGGTTTCAGTAGGGTGTGTTTCATTCACGTTGGGGCGCGGCCCTCACCCCCCAGCCCCCTCTCCCTGACGCTGGAGAGGGGGAGACATCCCTTCAACTCACTTGAAACATACCCGTTTCAGTATCGTAGTGCCCCGCCGCGTCAAACCTCCGGCGCCGGGGCGTCGCTATCGCTATCGTCGTCCATGGAGGGCTCGGGCTGCGCGGCGTCCGGCTCGCCCTCGATGAACGCGCGGAGCAGGGCGGTGAGGCCGTCGGGGTCGGCGAGCATGGGCAGGTGGCCGGGCGCGTCGAGCGGCGTGAACGTGGCGCCGGGGATGGCGCGCGCCAGCGCCTCGGCCTCTTCGAACGACACCAGCGGGTCGGCGCGGCCGCACAGCACCATCGTCGGGACGCGTACCTCGGCGAGGAGGCCCTCGATGTCGGGCATCGCCAGCGCGCCCAGCCCGCGCAGCAGCGCGTGCGGCGCCGCCTCCAGCAGCCCGTCGCGCAGCCACGCCCGCGTCTCGTCCGATGCGTCGGGCGCCCACAGCGCGGCCAGTTGTCCCGCCAGCCGCGGGCGGTCCGCCTTGAGCGCGTCGCGCCAACCCCACAACGGCTCTTGCCGCACCGTCGTCGCGCCAACGGCCGTATCGTCCTCGCCGGCATCAGCGGCGACATCGTTCATGGCCGCATCGTCGGTGTCATCATCAGCTAGGGCCTGTGAAAGGTCGGTGGATACCACGGGGAGCGGCGTCTCGCCCGCCCCCGACATCACAGGAGCGACGGCCGGGACGGGCGAGACGCCCGCGCTCCCAATGGGGACGGGCGAGACGCCCGCGCTCCCAGGACTTTCTACAGACCATGCATCACCAGCGACCGCAACTGCGTCATCCCCAGTAACATCGGCGACATCAGTGGCGTCATCCGGGATGCTGTCGTCGGCGAGGGCGGTCGGGGAACCGTCGTTGACAAGGACGGCTGGGGCG
>JAABUX010009911.1_pt1 | contig 10726 bp, 13 predicted proteins | sample 5561851 | NCBI WGS metagenome assembly JAABUX01 (sample SAMN10711883, study PRJNA513361) | rock metagenome | isolation source: Antarctica rocks | place: Antarctica: Victoria Land, Richard Nunatak red sandstone | collected 2016-01-03 | reverse complement strand
AGCAGAGCAGGATTATCTCTTTGCGCGGGTTTGCCACGGGCTTACGCGACGACCTGGATGCGGTGCGGGCAGGGCTGACACTCCCGTTTAGTAATGGCCCTACCGAGGGACATGTGAATAGGCTCAATAATGTTAGCTAGGATGATCGGAGGTGGATAATCCTCTGTCAAAGTGGGGATGTTCGCCGTAGTATCGCCACAGGATAGGGGCCAGAGACGACGTGCGGCGTCAGCACGGACGCAAAAGGTGGTGAGACATGCAGGACGATGGCATCCGATGGGACTTGTACCCGCACGTTACCGCTGTTCCCCCTGCCCAGGCGTTCATCATCCGCCTGCACCACCTGTCCCGGCGCCCCAAGACCATCGATGCCTACGCCCGCAACCTGGACCACTTCCTGGCGTCCTTCGCGGGTGTGCCTGCTGAGCAGTGGGTGGAGGCCGACGAAGGCGTTCTCCTCACCTACCTCGACGATCTCCGCCATGGTCGCGGGCAAGGGGCGTTGTCCCGTCCGCAGCGCGCGCCGTTCGCCAACGTCCTCCACCTCTCGGGCGCCCGTGCCGCCGATGCCACCATCGCCCAGCAGGTGGTCGCCCTCCGCCAGTTCTACGATTACCTGATCTGGGCGCACATCCGGCAGGACGGCCTCAACCCGCTCCCGCGTGGGAGCAATGGACGCGGTGGGGACGCACCGCGGCGGGGACCCATCCGGACACCGGCGCGGCTGCCGTGGATCGCTCCGCCCGCCGTCTGGGAGCGCATCGTCCTCCATGTGGTCCTGCACGAGACAGCCCGCAATCGGGCGTTGCTCCTGGTCTTGTACGATGGGGCTCTGCGGCGCGAGGAGGTGGTCGGCCTGCGCGCCGACGATTACGACCGGCAGCGGGCGTTGCTCCTCGTCCGCGCGGAGACCTCTAAGTCCGGCCGGGACCGCTGGGTGTCTCTCTCTCCCTTCGGTCAACGCGCGCTCGATCACTACCTCGACCGGCATCGCCGCGCGCTCGTCGCTGCCTACGGCGTGGACGAGCAAGGCCCCCTCTTCCTGTCCGAGTCGACGCGCAACCCAGGCTGCCCCCTCGTCCCCGGCGCCGTCAACGATGTGGTCGAGGCGCTGCGCGCGGCACTCGCTCTACCCCACCTGCGTCCGCACACCTTCCGCCATCAGCGGCTGAGCGCGCTCAAGGCGGTCGACGTGCCCCTCGAGGACATCGCGCTCTTCGCGGGCCACGCGTCCACCGAGACGACGCGCCTCTACCTGCATCTCACGCCCGCCGAGCTGGGGGCGAAGATCCGGGCGGCAACCCGAGGGATGGACGCCCGTCTGGAACGGCTCATCGGGGAGGCCCTCGATGGACGGTAGTGCCGCGCGTCGCTCTGAGCCGTCCCCGCTGCCGCCCGCCTGGGTCATGCCGCTGTCCCCCCAGCGGTACGACCGCAGGCCCCTCGCGCCGGCCGAGCGCGCGGCGCTCGCCGTGCTGGTCGACGGTCACGCCCCTATGAACAGCGCGCCGCGCCGGGCAGCGGAGGCAGCCCTGTCCCGGTTGTACGGCCCTCTCCACGCTGTGTTCGCACTCCGCCACACGAAGGAGAGCCGCCGGGCGCTGGCAACGCGCGTCGTGTGTCGTCAGATGCACCGGCGCGGGCGCGCCTTCTGGCAGTGGTCGGCGAGCGAGTGGCGCGAGGTCATCGGGACGACCTATGAGGCCTTCGCACAGATCCACTCTCTCGGGGGAGCGCGCAACGGCCTACGGCCCTACCTCCTGGACGTGGCGTACCTCCTGTGCGGGTTCGACGACTTTGGCCCTCTCTGGACGGCAACCGCCTTCTACCCCATGGCGCGCGTCATCTTTGGCACCGCGCTCGTTGACGCCCAAATCGCGCGCGTCGACGCCGTCCTGGTCCACGAGGGCTATGCCACCGGCCATACTTCGCTCAAGCAGCGCCACCAGGCGATCGCCGTGCTCTTGCTCCTTAACCGCAGTCCCTGGCTGGAGCATCTCAGAGGGGATGTGCTCGAGCGGGCGAGGGCGCTGGCCTTCCCACGCGCCGCGAGCATCATCCACGGCAAGGTCGCCGCGGCGCTCGTCACGCTCGGCATCCTCGCCCCGCGCTCCGATCCCGCCCAGAAAGATCTCTTCCCGCCGGGGCCGCGTGACGGGGTCCCCGACGACTGGTACGCCTGGTACCTGGCCTGGCGCTCCACCGGCTCGCGCGGGCTGGCGCGGTCCGTCGCGCGCAACTACGGCTGCTACGTCCTGTACACGGGCCGCTGGCTCGCCCGGCGTCACCCCGGCGTCGTGTCGCCCGCACAATGGACCGAGGAGACCGCGCTGGCGCTGCGCACGGCCGTCCTGGAGGAGACGAACGAGGTCTTCGTCAGCGCGCACGGCGCGGAGAACCTGTGCCGGCGGGGCCAGCTCGGGCGGCGCCTGAGCCACGAGGCCATCTCTCAATTCCTCGCCGCCCTGCGCCGCTTCTTCCGTGACCTGCAAACCAAGGCCCACACCGTGGGCGACGCCCCGGCGCGACGGTTGCCCCGTGCCTTCGACCCGCGCGAGGCGCTTGCGACGCCCGCCCACGTGGAGAAAGCGCTGGCAGGATCAGAGCCGCGCGACATCGCGCCGGCCATCTGGCAGCGCCTGGCCATCCAGGCGGCGCGCCTGACGCCGGACGACCTGCCGCAGCCCTACGCGTACTGGCCGTTCGCCGCCGTCCAGGCCATGGCCCTGCTCTGGGTCAGCACGGCGCGGCGGCCGAACGAACTGCTGCGCCTGCGCGTCGAGTGTGTGCGCGCGCAGTGGGAACCGGACATGCGCGACGAGGACGGCGATCGCTTACCGCCGGGCGCGGAGGTCGTGGGGGACGAGCGCGGCGCCCATGTCCACTACCTGCACATCCCCTCATCGAAGTATGGTGGGCCCGGCTGGATCTGGATCCCGCACTATGCCGCCGCTGCCATCGCGCGCTGGCAGGCCGCACGGGGCCAGGGGCGCACCGCACTGTATGACCCCAAGGATCGGGAGTTCGCCGACCTGCTCTTTACGCAGCGCGGCAAGCACATGAGCGCAGCGTTCCTTAATCGCACCGTGATCCCCCTGCTCTGCACGCGGGCGGGCGTCGAGCCGTTCGACGCCGAGGGGGCGTACACGGCCCACCGCGGCCGCAGCGCCCGCATCTCACTGCTGCACGCCTGTGGACTTGAACTCGAGGACCTGGCCGCCTACGCCATCCACAAGGACACGCGCACGATCAAGAAGTACGCTCGTCGCAACCCCATCCACCTGCACCGCAAGGTGGCGCGCGCGGACACGCTCTCGACCGTCATTGAAGGGCTCTACGATCCGGCCGCAGCGGCACGCGGGGCGCCGTCCGTGCATTGGTTCCTGGGCTACGACGCCGACGGCGCGCCTCAGTTCTGTGGCCTGCCCGCGCACCATACCTGTCCCCACCGGCTGGATTGTCCGCATTGTGGCCTCTTCATCGGCGGTGAGCGGGCGCGGTTGATCCACGATGACCCGTCCCTGCTCCCCGTGACGGCGGAGGCAGCCATGACCCAGGCGCAGCGGCTTCTGAGCCAGGAACACGTGGCGGCGGCGACGCAGGTGCTGGAAGAGTGGCGCACTGTCCCGACGCCGCCCAGCGCGGCGTACCTGACTAACCCCTCTGGTCTGAGCGACGCCCACCTCGTCGCGTTGGCTGATCTAGCGACGGGGGACGCCCTAGCGCAACTGAGGATGGTCGAGAGCGACGTGGTTGCGACCCTCGCCGAGTATGGGGGCAAAGACGGGCGCAACGTCGCGGTGCGGGCGCTGCACGGGAGGCTCGCGTTCATCCGAGGACTCGTCAACCGTTGCACAGACGGCTGCTAGCTCTCCTGTGGCTGTATCGCTCGCCCGAAGGCGCGCATCTTGCCCTTCGCCACACGCATGTCCGGCTCACGGACGCAAGATGCGTGCACTGAGGGCGAAAGGGGGAGGTGTGGAACCGATCAGGTTCCACGTGCGCCGCAAGCGCATCCCCTGCAATGCTTCGAGTGCCTCTTGACAGCCGACCATCCTATATATAGCTCATAAAAAGACAAATGTATGGCCGCGGCAAACACGATTTATTGCGACAGCGGGTGCTGCGGGCGGCCTAGCCGCATCACCACGAACGCAGGAGAACCACGATCTCACCGGCCTGGATAGGGGTCACGCTCTCTGATGATGGGAGAGAATAGCATGGCAGTTTAAGCAGACAGGGAGAGTGACGGCCCAATGTTTCCTACCGGCAACGTGGTGCTTTTCAATAGGCTTGTATATGCCACAGGTAGCACACGTTCCCATTGCATGCCTGGTAGCTTCACAATTGGCACAGATAACACCGTAGGGCCGTTGCCGCAGAGCTAGGATGTTAGGCTCTCCACAAAAGGGACAGCAGCACTCATCTGGGGCAACCAACAGTATCATGCCGCTACCCCCTGCCTGTGACGCGGTAGTGCTTGATGAAGGTGAAGCCCCCTTCTTCACTCCCTTCAGCTAGCGCCTGCTGGATGGTGTTCAGGTCCGCTGCCAGCGTGTATTTGTTGCCCCTGGTATCCGTCACCGTCTTGCCCTTGAACGATGCAAGCTCCCTCTGGGCCATCACCTTGTTGAGATTGGATACCCTGACATCCATGAGCTTGCCAAGGGCGCTATTCCAGAGGGCCACCTTCCGGCTATTCCTCTTATCTAGTTCCACGTGCTTATGGTACGCGCCATCAGCCGTCACAAGGGACTGTGTTGTATGTCTGGCCCTGCCAATAACCCCTTGCGCCCGTAGCTCGGATACCTTTGCCTCTCCTGATTTGGCGTGTCCACGCGCCTGAGCAACCGAAAGGCCGCGTTGCTCTGCCTGTTCTTTACGCCGTCTATATTCTTCCGCATGGTTTCTTGCCCTAGCCATCACTGCACCCCCTATCTTCACGGCTTGAGATAGAGAGGGTGTGTATCTCTCCTGAAAGATCACCGGCTTGGGATGCAACCCAGGACCGGCAGGGGTCATCTAAGCCGTTGGGTACTAGCTCAAAACCAGTCCACTTCTGGCCGCTCGGCAAGATCACGATACGCTTCGCTTTGATGATTACCGCATAGTCATATTCCGCTTTGCACCCATCCCCCGCGTAGCCTTGGATATCGGTGAGCAAATAGAAGTGGCTAACGGATGCCATCACACGCCTGTACGTCGGTCTTGATTGTGATACAATCATGGTAGATTCAATCCTTTCTGAGAGCTTTTGGTGTTGCCAGCACCAAGGCTCTTTTCTTTTGTTATTTGGAAGCCTTCTTTACTGCACCCTCACTGGCCGCGTTAAATGACTTCAGGGCACGTACTGCAAGGTGCCAATTATTGTCATCCTCATAGCTATTCAGCACATCAACCAGGGCCTTGGTCAGGCTGCGTTGCCGTCCTGTTAGCCCCCTAAAGGCGGGCGCTACTTCTATCTCCACGATTGCGCGGATAGCATGACGCGCCAAGCGTAGTCGTTCATCGGGGTAGTAAATGGTATCCTCATCGTCGTCTGTCTCACCGGCTGTAGGGTCAGGCGTTCCGCGTCTGGGGCTGCTCAGAGCCGCAACAACGGCGTTGATGCTCGAATTAGCACCAGTGCTAATTTGGCTCAGTTTCCCATCACGGGAAGCCTGGTAAATCTGCATATACTTGGCGGCGCTTCTCTGCCCCACATCAGGGCAATTCTCGGCCAGCCATACCAACCACTTGCCGTGACCCACGACCTTCTTTGCTTCCGTCAAAGCTTCACCGGCTTGGATAGCCTGCTCAAGGCCCATGGTTATGGCTGCTACGGTCTGCCCGTCCAACAGATTGATACGCTCTGCAAGCTCCTGTAGCTGTGAGGTAGCTATAACGGCCCTTTCCTCTACAAGCTCACCTTCCAACACGGCGTTACTCATCTTGATCTACCTCATACGCTAGGCCCACGTCAGCTAGAAAATGCAGCGTGCTATCACCAAAGGTGTAATAGGCGTAGGTTGCAATCAGATCGCCTACCGTCGTAGGTCGCCTTCGGTTATAGGCCCTGACATGCACATCTTTGGGACGGTCAACCCACACGCGCGACATGCCCTCATGGTCCGCGCGCCTTCTGACAATCTGGCCCTGCAACCATCGCATGCACTGTTGACACACGGCCAGTGTTGCACCTCGGATGGTGAGGGCCATGTCAGCTACAGGACGTTTGCCGCACAGATCACAGAGGGTAGCGGCTGCAATCTCAGTACTCATTGCTACTCTCTCCTTGCGCTGCTTGCGGTCGTGCTGGTCGTGCCGTTCTGCACGTTACTGGCAACGGTTTTGAGATAGTCGGCAACGGCTTCAACGTTATGCAAAATGCGCTGCTCAGAACCCTTCGCGATGCTGATGAAATAGCCCATCGGCGCGCGGTCGCCGTGGCTAAACACTTTGACGCTGGCCTGTGTCGGTAGCACCAACTGCAACAGTTTGGCCGATGCGTCTGCTTGATCGCGCTTCATGATTCGTTATCCCTTCCCGCTGTGATCGTGCTTGGCACGACAGGCACAGCCTGTTCAACACCCTGTTTCTCTGCCTCTACCTGATGACGGCTACCATTCGTCTGTAGCCAGTCATGCAAGACGTGTCCGGCTACTTGCCCTGTCCGCTTTCGCTCCTTCCGGCACACCTGCAAAAGAGTTAGTAAATCACCCTCCGACACCTCAGTAAGAATGATGTTCTTGCTTGCCATTGGTTACTACATTCCTTTCGCCAATCACAACCTTTTCAAGGGCACTTCTACACACGTCCCAAACGGTCGTACCCTGCTCCTTGGTGACCTGCTCTGCTCTCTCTATGAGCCAGGTTGGAAAGGCAACCGTCCGGTAGGTCATCCCCGTATCTTTCGCCACTCTCACACCCCTTTCTCCTAACCGTACCCCCATTATAGAATCGTCCCTGTCTGCGAAATAGGTGTGTTTCACACCCTGAACCCGTGTACAGCCGCCATGCTATGCCAGATATTCCTAGCATGACAATCAGCTCTTGTCGGAAAAGCACTTATTTTCACACTCCGTTCGCCATCACGCATGCAACGATATTGTAAAGCTTTCTCACACCACGTATACTAGGAGCTAGGAGGTTTAAGGCCATGGTAGATGAGTGGGTCACGTCAGAGGAATTACTAGTCAGGGCGCATGAGGCAGGGTATGAGTTCCTGACCGTGGATGTGTTCAAGGATTACGTCAGACGTGGCCTGTTCCCTTCTCCTAGGGAGATGAAACGTAACCTAGGGGAGAAGCGGCGTTATGGAGTGTGGGGCCGTGATGACCTCTTGCGGCTTCTGGACCTGTGCAGCTTACATGCCCAGAATGTCAGGGCCAAGGCGCTTCAAGCTGGACTCTGGACCTTGGGGCACGATGTAGAGGGGGTGGAGCAGGTTCTTACGCAGAGGGTGCGGGAGTACCAAACCCTCTTGTTGGGTCAACCTCTCTCACCGTCACAGAACCTTGCCGAAGAAGATACTAATACTATTAATAGGCATGTAGATAATATTCTTGCACGTAGCAAGGTGCTGGACGATGTGTGTTATAGGAACGCACCCACTGACGGTGTAGATGGTGGAGATATTCAGCAAGCCCTAGACCTACACCCCGAAGTGTGTAACGGTGCCACTGAAAATGACCTTGAAGCAGTCACAGAGCCGATGGACGTTCACATACCAACAATCACCGTGGCCCTTGGTAGACAGCCGCGTGAGGGCAAAGCGGTTCTTGATGCTCCTTTACCGGAGGGTGCGGTTATCACGCGCGGCGTCAGTGACAGGGATGGGGCAAGGGTTCATGTCACCCTGCCTGACGGGAGTGAGCAAACCATCCCTGTCACCATCGTAGATGAGGGTGAGGTGAGCCTACGAGGGATATGGACGGAGCCGGAACCGGCAACGGCTGTGCTGCCGCTGATCGGAGAGGCAACCGGCAGTTATCCTAATCCCGCTATTGCTGCTGCTCAATTGGAATATTTGCAGGTGCGAGCAGCCAGGGACGTACTTGCTGGTGTGCTGAACCTTGATGCTTTGTATAAAATGCTCTCCCCCGCTGAACAGAAAGACCAGCTTGCGTATGATGAAATTGATATGCCTCTTTGGTCTCTCTTGGGCTTCATGGACTTGTTTGAACAGGCATCACTGGAACAGCTTACTAGGGCTAGATGGTTGGTTGGGAACGATATTATCCATGTGCTGCATGAGTTTGGGACCATACCCCCAAGAGGCCAGACAGAGGCCCTTGATCTTCCTTCTCTCCTGGCTCCCCATAAGGGCGACGTACGTCGTTTCATTGCCTCTCCTAAACTAGCACCCCTTGTCACTCTGTTGGTGGCTAGCCGTTTGTATTATGAAGAAACGCAGGCACGCATGAGCTACAGCATGGACCGATTGGCTACTGCCATTAAAATGCTGGTCTCAGGACCGGAAACAAAGCAGGCCAAGAGGGATGCACTGTTACTCATCTTGTCTGCTATGAAGCCGGTAGAAGGCTAACGCCATGCCTCTACTACAGAAAGTTTGTGAGCACTGCAGCAGACCCTTTGAGTCAAGGGACAAGCGCCAACGATTCTGCTCCAAGCAATGCGTGTGGGATGCAGCCAGGGCCAAGCTCCAAGGTATGCAGGAGAAGGGACAAGACTCTGCCCATGGGGGCGCTGCTGCTCAGGCCAGAAGGGACAGCCTTGCACGACGGAGAGCAGCAGGGGAATTGATCGGACGTGCAGCGGCCAAAGCCAAGCGTGAGGGCACGTATGTACAGCCTTTCGCCCCTCCCCCTCTCACCGTGGAACAAAAGAGCATTGATTGGGATATGGCAGGGCAAACCTGGGGCGCTCTGTGTGAACGGTTGTCCAAGAAGAAGAAAGGGCGCTCTATTGTTCTGGCTGGCTACGGTCTCAGCCTCAGAGTGAGTGGGGGCGCTCTGGACGTGAGGGACGGCTTCACTCACAATGCCGGTGAGCAGCACACATGGCGGCTTGATCGTGCAATGCATGGGGTTGAAAGAATCGTGTGCATGAGTCCATCGGGCAATATCACGCTTGAAGCCTTGCTATGGTGTAGAGAGCAAGATATCACCGTTACTGTGATAGACAGAGATGGTTCGGTGCTGTCTGCGCTCACGCCCCAGAACCCAGGCGATGTAAAGCTACGACGTGCCCAATATGGAGCGGCTTATACCGGCAAAGACATAGCCTTATGCAAATGGCTTGTCCGGCAGAAGGTCATGGGGCAGCAGGCCACGTTGCGGGTATGCCCCCACTTGCCAGGATGCGCCGAGAGCATCCAAGGACTTGAGGGTATGCTAGCTGCCCTCTCCGGTGAGCATCATCACCTATCGACGGTCCTGGGGATAATGACGATGGAAGCTAGGGCGGCAGCGATCTACTTCAAGGCATGGAACGGACATCCGCTACAGTGGAGGGACAGAGATAAGAAATGGGTTCCCGCACACTGGCAACAGATGAGGGAACGGGTATCGCCGCTGACCGATAATGCGAGGAAAGCGGTTGACCCATTCAACGCGGCCCTAAATTACGCCTACGGTGTGCTTGAAGGCCAGTGTACGGCTGCTCTTGTTGGTCAGGGTTTTGATACCCTATGCGGGGTACTCCATGCCGATGGAATAGGCAGACAGAGCCTGGTGTATGACCTGATGGAGCTTCACCGACCATCGGTTGACCGGTTGGTGCTGATGCTCTTTGACTCTCACCAATTGACAAGGGGGGCCTGTGTGCAGACCACGGAGGGCCAGTGTCGTCTACACCCCCAGGTCGCCAGGGCCGTGGCGTTAGCATGCCGTGCGCCCCAACGGGTTATTGATGAGAGCGCAATACTATTAAGAGCGATGATGCTTGACAGGGAAGTTTCGTAGCACGTTTTGATAAGAGGCGTTGAACAATGGCATATCTACGTGATCCACTTTGGACATTCGTGGGAATCCTTCTGACTGTGGTTGTAGCCGCAGTTGGCTTGCTAGCTGGTCCTTTTCTGGCAATCATCGTATTGGTTTTCGCCCTGATTATTGCCAGCCTCGCTGTGTATATTGTGCAAGAAAGAAAAGAAGTATCTTATCAAATAGTTTCTGAATCGCTGACAACAAGTATTGTAGAGCAGCATGAGCTGCGAGGACAACTTGGAGCTACGTTTGAGCATGATACGTTGCCTAACATCGCTATCGGGAAAACGGTCCTCGAATTAACCAACACCGGCACAAGTCCTGTTGACGCCGACGACTACGCAGATCCTATCACATTGCGTTTCAACAGAACGGACAGAGTTCTCGTGGCAAGGCCCATCTCGACAACCCCCGAAGGCATTGTGGTTCATATAAGGATAGAGAATGAGAATATGGTAATCGAACCACTCTACTTGGAGAAAGGACAGTCGATAACTGTCAAAGTGTTATCCACTAGTATTTCAGGGAAAGTACACGGACGGCTTAAGGAGGGAAAAGTCCGCCAATTTGATGGACCAGAAACTACGTCTAAATCGCTCTTCAATGCAACGTTACTTGCCTCGCCGCTAATCCTTTGCGAATTGTTTTTTCTGTTTAACCCCACTCATTATTGTATCTTGCTGAAAAGTCGGGGCGTATACTGAAGTCACGAAGACGACCGAGGGGAGCAGAGGGCAGACATGATGCAGGACGTGGACCTGAACGGGATCGTCGATCCCGACGCACGGCGCATTCTC
>JAABUX010009907.1_pt1 | contig 10728 bp, 10 predicted proteins | sample 5561851 | NCBI WGS metagenome assembly JAABUX01 (sample SAMN10711883, study PRJNA513361) | rock metagenome | isolation source: Antarctica rocks | place: Antarctica: Victoria Land, Richard Nunatak red sandstone | collected 2016-01-03 | reverse complement strand
GTGTAGTGAGTACACTTCGCTGCGCAAAGTAGGCCGCACTACTTGGAAAAAGAGTTGCCGGCGGGGCCTGCGGTCCGGCGTCGAGGCCTCGTCGCCTCCCCTGCAGGGGTCGGCGTTGACGATTCGCTATGGTGAGCTGCGGCCAGGCCGCGCACCAGCTCGGCGAGCTCCCCGACTTGGCGACGCATGCGCTCGGCCTCGATGCGGTTCTCGTGCAGTTCGTCGCGGATCTCGCTCAGCCACTGGCGGGAGTCGCGCCCATCGGTCATCAGATCGACCGCGACTTGGGCCACGGTGCGCCCGTCGCGCTTCGCTTCCCCCTGCAGCTGCTCGTAGACGGCTGTGGGCACCTCTACCGCTCGCCTGTTGGGACTGGATGGCATCGCTTCCCTCCTCTCCTACTACCATGGTAATACCTGGTACCGGCAGAATACCCGGTATTACCATGGTAGTCAAGCCTGATGCGAGCAGCCATTTTCTCCCGCCGTGGTAGCCCTGCATGCTCCCCAGGGAGGGCGCGGAGCAAGGTGTGTTTCCGTGATACGGAAACTCCGCGCTCGCTGCGCTCGGCGGCGCGACAATTAAGACGGCTGTGCCTGCCCCCGATCAGGCCGCGGGCGGCGGCTCCGTCAACGACGGACGCCCGCGCCGCGCTCAGAGGTTACAGGAGCCCCAGAGGGCCGCGTCGCAGCCGCCGCCTAGTCAGGGCATTCCCCCGCCTCCCCCGCCTCTCCTGCGCCCTCTGAACGCGTCTGAACGCGTCCTGAAGGGCTCAAGCAGCTACACAGCTATACCGATGGGCGCGACGCGCGGGAGCACCACGGCCGCGTGGTCGACGAGCTGCATGAGAAGCGCATCGAGCTGGAGCGGATGCGTCGCCAGGTCGCGGAGCTGGCCGAACTGGTGCGCGGCCTCGCCGGCGCCACCTCGCCGGCGTCGATCCCGGCCGGCCAGGAGACGACAGGAGGGGCAAAAAAGGCACAAAAAAAGAGCCTCGGCACCACGCCTGGCTCAAACTGACCTCTCTAGTCTACCATCTCCCGCCCCCGGTTGTCCAGGTGCGGCTACACATAGTCACCAGCGCACCTCTCTTCGCGGTGTGAAATAGCATGGAGAGAGGGAGTGCCCTACGGCTATGTGCAGAGGGCCGGGGCCAGGGGCTGTACGCCGGTGGGGGAAACGCGGTACACTCGGAGCAAGATTTGCGGGGGGTGCCTCCGCAAAAAATGACGCCCCGCGCCGTGTGCCAATTTCTTTGCGGGATAAAGCACACAACGCAGAGCGTCACAAACCTGCTGAGGTCTGCTATGAGTCTATCCAGCGCGCCCGCGTCCGTCAATCCCTCTTTTGTGCCCGCCTGGTCTACAGCCACCACCACGGCCACCACGGCCACTACCGCCACCCCCGATTGGCTCTTCGACGAGGTGGCCCCCGACCTCGACAAAGCGCCCTTGAAGGTGCTGCTCTACATCGTGCGCCGCACCTGCGGCTTCCGCAAGAGCGCCGACGCCATCAGCCTGAGCCAGTTTCAGCACGGCATCGTCACGCGCGACGGCCGTCAACTCGACAAGGGCGCCGGCGTGAAGAACCGAACCACCCTGCTGCGCGCGCTCGCCGACTTGGAGGCGCGCGGCCTGATCGGACATCAGGATGCGCTCCACGCGGACGGTGGGCGCGCCACGACGGTCTACTACCTCTTGGGACCAGGCCAGGGGGAGGGTGCGGCCAGCGCACCTCCCCTGCCCAACGACGGGGGGGGGGTAGTGCGTTCAGCGCACCCCCCCCTAGTGCGTTCAGCGCACCCACAACAAACAGACGTATCAACAAACAGGAAGATCGAAGGATCGGTACCCCCTACCCCCGTTGCACCGATCGCGGACCCACGAACCGGCGCTGGGGCCAGCCAGCTCGCCAGCGATCCGGGGCGCAACGACGCCGGCGCGCCGACCACGCCGGCGCCCCCACAGCGGCGCATCGACGCCGACTACCAGGCGCTCGCCGGCCCGATCGCGGCGCTGGTGGAGCGGCTGGGGGACGGCGCGCCGCCGTGGGCCAGCGTCAGCCGCGGCTACGGCCTGATGACCCGCGCCGGGCTCGCCGTGCCGGCGTTCCTCGCGCTGCTCGCCGAGGCCGAACTGCTGATGCGCCCAAGCTTGCCCCACATCGAGAAGCCCATGGCGTACCTGTTCCGCGTCGTCGAGAGCTTAATGCGGCAGGACGACCCGCCACGGCCGCCCCGCGCGACGACCAGGCCGCGCAGCTCCCCCCCGTCGCCGGCTGTGCAGGCACCGGCACCCCCGCAGACGGCCGACGCGTGGGGCCAGGTCCGCGCCGAGATCGCGCGGGAGGTGACGCCGGAGAACTACGCGCGCTGGTTCCAGCCGACGCGCCAGCTTGCCCAGGACGGCGACGTGCTCACCGTGGCGATCACCGGCGCCGAGGCCTCCGCCTTCCATCAGCAGTGGCTCGACCGCCGCCTGCGGGGCCTGATCGAGCGGTGCGCCGCGCGCGTGCGACCAGGGCTCCAGCTCGCTTTCGTGGTCGAGGCCTGCGCCATGCCCCAGGCCCCTGTTGACGGCGACCGATGAACGGAGGACACTCTATCCATGACCGCACTACGCGCCTACCCGCCGCACGACCTCGCCCCCTGGGCCGAGATCGTGCCCAACATGCCGCCCATGACCGTGGACGAGCTGCACGCGCTGCCCGACGATGGATGGGCCTATGAGTTGGTACAGGGGGTTTTGGTCCGTATGCCACTAGGCAGTTTTGGGGCGTCGAAGGTTGGTATGCGCCTCGCTATTCGTCTGGGTGCCTATATCGAAGACAACGGCTTAGGTGCCTTGACGGGCGAGCAGGGCGGCTACCGTCTTGACCCGGCCCACCCAGACCAGACAGAACTAGGCCCCGATCTCGCCTTTGTTCGTGCGGAGCGCGAGCCGTCCCCAACAGACCCCGACTACTACAAGAAAGCGCCAACGTTGGCCCCCGATCTTGCTGTGGAGGTTCCCTCAGAGAATCAGTATGCACCCGGCATGGCTGCCAAGGCACAGATGTACCTATCCTTTGGGACGCGCCTTGTGTGGGTCGTGTGGCCACGCTACAAGCGTGTAGACATCTGGCACCCCGGCGACGAGACACCGACCGCTCTAGGGGTTGATGACGCCCTCGACGGCGAGGACGTGGTACCGGGCTTTACCTACCCCATCGGGCGCCTCTTTCCCTAAGACCCGCTGCCCGTCGCGTGGTACCATTCTCCCCATGAACGGAACCACAAGCGGAACCACGGAACGCGGCCCTGTTCCGGCCCCTGCAGGGCCGTTGACAGTGAAGGAAGCAGCCGCCCACTTTGGCATCGGAGAGCGGGCCGTCCGCAAGCGGATCGCGGCTGGCACGCTCTACGCCGAGCAAATCGACGGTGAGTGGCAGGTGTACCCACGAGCGGTCCCCATCGGTTCCGCACATGGTTCCGCGGAACAGTTCCGCACGGCAACGGAACCGCGGAACTGTTCCGCGGAACCACCGAGCACGTCGGGAGAGTCGGCCGCTGTGGCGGTCATGGAGCGGCTGGTGTCCCCGCTTGTCGCGCAGCTCGCTGCGCAGACCGCGCAGCTAGGCAACCTACGCGAGGAGCTGGGGCGAGAGCGCACGCTGCGAGAGATAGCCGAGCGCCACGCCACAGAGCTGGAGCACCAACTAACCAGCCAGGCTGTGCCGCCCAGCTCACCAGAGTCCCAAGCCCGGCCCGTCGTCCCGCCTCTGCGCCCCCGGTCTGCCCTTAGCTCCCTCATGACGGCCCTTGCCCGACGATTGGGCTAGTCTATCCTAATGGAGGCCCGGGAGATACCCGAGGAGACGTACTACCACGTGCCCCGCAGGCAAGAGGTCGCGGTGTTCGGCCAGGCGGCCGCGGTGCTGCCCGACGACCGCCCCGCGTTCCGCCGGCGATGGGTCACCCAACCTGTGACCTTCACCTGTGTGCAGTGCCACAGGATCGTGACCCAGGAGCGGTACCCCGGCCCGGTGCCGCGCTACTGTCGCCAGGCCTGCAAAGAGGCGTCAACCGTGGCCAGGTCCGAGGAGATCCGCGCCAAGGATCGGGACCGGAAGCGGCGGGAGCGTGCCCGACAGCGGGGGGAGTCAGGCACATAGGTCCCCGTCCAAAGATACCGACAGGATGCGTCGGACAGCGGTGGTAGGTGTGTACGATAACGCCCGGTCCCTTACATTGAGGGGGGGATCGGCCAGCAAACGCCTGCGCAAGGCGAGCGACGGGAGGGTGCGCTAACCGCCCCCGGTCGGGCCGCGAATTTCGTAGGGGTACGAACACGGCCGCACCACCTGATCAACCAGCGCCACGAGCCGCTACGCGGAAAGGCTCACTGGCCTAGGCGTCCGTCGATCCGCTCGCGCAACAGGTCGACGTGACCCATGTGGCGGGCGTACTCCTCGATCATTCCGACCAGCACCTCACGCAGCGACATCGGCCCTCCACCGCTGCCATGCTGATTCAAGGGATCGTCGCCGGTGATGTCGAGACTGGGCGCCTCGGCCACGAACCGCGTGGCGAAGTCCACTTCCGCACGCCATGCGTCCCACGCCTCCGCAACCACTTGGGGGTCGGGAACCGCGCCATCGAAATCCCCGTCACGATCGGTGTCGGAGCAGAACAGCCGGGGCACGTCCTGTCCCGCCATCATCTTCCGGAACGTCCCACGCTCCACCTCGGCCAGGTGTCGCACCAGCCCCAGCAGCGACATCGTCGACGGCTCGACGGAACGCCGCGCCATAGCCTCCGCATCAAGACCTGAGCACTTCATCTCCAATGTGAGGCGTTGACAGCGCAGGGACTCGACCAGCGTGGTGCGCTCGTCGCCCAACCTTGATCGGTTCTCACGCGGGTCGTCGGCCGACGGCTTGCCGTCTGCGGTGAACATGTCGGCTCGTCGGGTCGTGGTCATGGCCCAATTATAGGCGATGCGCATAGCGGCCGACAAGGGATTAACGACACCTGCACTCAACCAGCGCGGATCGGCACGAGGATGGGAGCTGCGCCGGGAGGGCGTCTCCCACTACGTGCGCCGGCGAGTCCTAGCTACTGGGAAAGAAGATCGCGCCTGGTCATTCTTTTTCCCAGTAGCCAGCCGTGCCCGCGAGGCGCTACACTGGGGACGACAGCGACTGCGGCCAATCATTTAGGACAAATGTGGACTCACTCCACATTTTGTCGGGTGCTTCGCTCCCTCAAAATGGTCCGTTCGCTAAGGCGCGCCATGAAGGGACGGGCAGCGGACCCGGACTCACTCCGGGTTTTACCGCTCGGCCCTGGGGGCCTCGCGCCAAAACCCTACGCTCGCTCGACGAACAGAGGTTTCGAGCGAGCGTCAGCGAGTAAGAAACCGTAGTGAGTACTGTTTGCTTCGCAACCCCTCGCCGCGCCGCGCGCTGTCCATTCTTTTTCCAAGTAGTGAGCCGTTGCCTGTAGCCAAGTTTGGGGTAGGCCGGCCTGTGAAGTAACAACCGTAGCTCACTATGGTTCTCACGCGCTGGCGCGTGCGCTGACGGCGCGACCTGCGGCGTGAACGGTCTTCCGCGCAGCGGAAGGGGAGTGAGTCCCCTTCGCTGCGCGAACCGTCTCGTGTGGCCATCCGCGTAGCTTACTACGCAAGCTCGCTGGCGCTCGCTCGCCCTGCGAACGTGCAATCGCGCAGCGATTGTGTAGTGAGTCCCCTTCGCTGCGCGAACCGTCTCGTGTGGCCATCCGCGTAGCTTACTACGCAAGCTCGCTGGCGCTCGCTCGCCCTGCGAACGTGCAATCGCGCAGCGATTGTGTAGTGAGTACACTTCGCTGCGCAAAGTAGGCCGCACTACTTGGAAAAAGAGTTGCCGGCGGGGCCTGCGGTCCGGCGTCGAGGCCTCGTCGCCTCCCCTGCAGGGGTCGGCGTTGACGATTCGCTATGGTGAGCTGCGGCCAGGCCGCGCACCAGCTCGGCGAGCTCCCCGACTTGGCGACGCATGCGCTCGGCCTCGATGCGGTTCTCGTGCAGTTCGTCGCGGATCTCGCTCAGCCACTGGCGGGAGTCGCGCCCATCGGTCATCAGATCGACCGCGACTTGGGCCACGGTGCGCCCGTCGCGCTTCGCTTCCCCCTGCAGCTGCTCGTAGACGGCTGTGGGCACCTCTACCGCTCGCCTGTTGGGACTGGATGGCATCGCTTCCCTCCTCTCCTACTACCATGGTAATACCTGGTACCGGCAGAATACCCGGTATTACCATGGTAGTCAAGCCTGATGCGAGCAGCCATTTTCTCCCGCCGTGGTAGCCCTGCATGCTCCCCAGGGAGGGCGCGGAGCAAGGTGTGTTTCCGTGATACGGAAACTCCGCGCTCGCTGCGCTCGGCGGCGCGACAATTAAGACGGCTGTGCCTGCCCCCGATCAGGCCGCGGGCGGCGGCTCCGTCAACGACGGACGCCCGCGCCGCGCTCAGAGGTTACAGGAGCCCCAGAGGGCCGCGTCGCAGCCGCCGCCTAGTCAGGGCATTCCCCCGCCTCCCCCGCCTCTCCTGCGCCCTCTGAACGCGTCTGAACGCGTCCTGAAGGGCTCAAGCAGCTACACAGCTATACCGATGGGCGCGACGCGCGGGAGCACCACGGCCGCGTGGTCGACGAGCTGCATGAGAAGCGCATCGAGCTGGAGCGGATGCGTCGCCAGGTCGCGGAGCTGGCCGAACTGGTGCGCGGCCTCGCCGGCGCCACCTCGCCGGCGTCGATCCCGGCCGGCCAGGAGACGACAGGAGGGGCAAAAAAGGCACAAAAAAAGAGCCTCGGCACCACGCCTGGCTCAAACTGACCTCTCTAGTCTACCATCTCCCGCCCCCGGTTGTCCAGGTGCGGCTACACATAGTCACCAGCGCACCTCTCTTCGCGGTGTGAAATAGCATGGAGAGAGGGAGTGCCCTACGGCTATGTGCAGAGGGCCGGGGCCAGGGGCTGTACGCCGGTGGGGGAAACGCGGTACACTCGGAGCAAGATTTGCGGGGGGTGCCTCCGCAAAAAATGACGCCCCGCGCCGTGTGCCAATTTCTTTGCGGGATAAAGCACACAACGCAGAGCGTCACAAACCTGCTGAGGTCTGCTATGAGTCTATCCAGCGCGCCCGCGTCCGTCAATCCCTCTTTTGTGCCCGCCTGGTCTACAGCCACCACCACGGCCACCACGGCCACTACCGCCACCCCCGATTGGCTCTTCGACGAGGTGGCCCCCGACCTCGACAAAGCGCCCTTGAAGGTGCTGCTCTACATCGTGCGCCGCACCTGCGGCTTCCGCAAGAGCGCCGACGCCATCAGCCTGAGCCAGTTTCAGCACGGCATCGTCACGCGCGACGGCCGTCAACTCGACAAGGGCGCCGGCGTGAAGAACCGAACCACCCTGCTGCGCGCGCTCGCCGACTTGGAGGCGCGCGGCCTGATCGGACATCAGGATGCGCTCCACGCGGACGGTGGGCGCGCCACGACGGTCTACTACCTCTTGGGACCAGGCCAGGGGGAGGGTGCGGCCAGCGCACCTCCCCTGCCCAACGACGGGGGGGGGGTAGTGCGTTCAGCGCACCCCCCCCTAGTGCGTTCAGCGCACCCACAACAAACAGACGTATCAACAAACAGGAAGATCGAAGGATCGGTACCCCCTACCCCCGTTGCACCGATCGCGGACCCACGAACCGGCGCTGGGGCCAGCCAGCTCGCCAGCGATCCGGGGCGCAACGACGCCGGCGCGCCGACCACGCCGGCGCCCCCACAGCGGCGCATCGACGCCGACTACCAGGCGCTCGCCGGCCCGATCGCGGCGCTGGTGGAGCGGCTGGGGGACGGCGCGCCGCCGTGGGCCAGCGTCAGCCGCGGCTACGGCCTGATGACCCGCGCCGGGCTCGCCGTGCCGGCGTTCCTCGCGCTGCTCGCCGAGGCCGAACTGCTGATGCGCCCAAGCTTGCCCCACATCGAGAAGCCCATGGCGTACCTGTTCCGCGTCGTCGAGAGCTTAATGCGGCAGGACGACCCGCCACGGCCGCCCCGCGCGACGACCAGGCCGCGCAGCTCCCCCCCGTCGCCGGCTGTGCAGGCACCGGCACCCCCGCAGACGGCCGACGCGTGGGGCCAGGTCCGCGCCGAGATCGCGCGGGAGGTGACGCCGGAGAACTACGCGCGCTGGTTCCAGCCGACGCGCCAGCTTGCCCAGGACGGCGACGTGCTCACCGTGGCGATCACCGGCGCCGAGGCCTCCGCCTTCCATCAGCAGTGGCTCGACCGCCGCCTGCGGAGCCTGATCGAGCGGTGCGCCGTGCGCGTGCAGCCAGGGCTCCAGGTCGCTTTCGTGGTCGAGGCCTGCGCCATGCCCCAGGCCCCTGTTGACAGCGACCGATGAACGGAGGACACTCTATCCATGACCGCACTACGCGCCTACCCGCCGCACGATCTCGCCCCCTGGGCCGAGATCGTGCCCAACATGCCGCCCATGACCGTGGACGAACTGCACGCGTTGCCCGACGATGGATGGGCCTATGAACTGGTGCAGGGGGTCTTGGTCCGTATGCCGCTAAGTAGTGGGGGTGCATCAAGCATTAGCATGCTGCTTGGTGCCTTCTTGACGTTGCACGTGAGACGCAACGGCCTTGGTATCGTCACCGGCGAGCAGGGCGGCTACCGTCTTGACCCGGCGCACCCGCTTGAGACCGAGATGGCCCCGGATGTGGCCTTTGTGCGGGCGGATCGTGCGCCGTCGCCCACCTCGCCTGAGTTCTACGGGCGGGCGTGGCTCCTCGCCCCCGATCTTGCCGTTGAGATTCCCTCAGAGAACCAGTACGCGCCCGGCATGGCGGCGAAAGCACACACCTACCTGACCTTTGGGACGCGCCTTGTATGGGTCGTGTGGCCGCGCTACAAGCGCGTAGACGTGTGGCGCCCCGGCGATGAGACACCGAAGGCTCTCGGGGTTGATGACGTGCTCGACGGCGAGGACGTGGTACCGGGCTTCACTCACCCGATTGCTGACCTCTTTCCCTAAGACCTGCCGCATCGACATTGCTATGGATGACGTTACCTACGTCACGATTGCGGAGGCTGCCAAGTTGTTAGGGGTCCATCCTAACACTGTGCGCAACCGCATCAAGACGGGCCTCTTGACCGCGACGAAGGTCGTAACGCTCAACGGCGAGGCGTATGCTATCCCGCGTGCGTCCGTGACACCCTCACAAGACCCCTTACAACAGGCTGGGAGGGTCCCTGGAGGGTCCAACCCGTTGGTATCGTTCAATGACGGTCAAAGCGACGCCCTTGTGACCCTCATAACAGGGTCACAAGTGACCCTATCAACAGCTTTACAAGAGCTGGTACGGCCGCTAGTGGAGGAAAATATGCGCCTGCACGAAATGGCCCGCGCACAGGCCCAAGAGCTAGGCCGCACCCAAGAGCAGCGTGACCAGGCCCACCGTGAACTGGCCGACCTACGCGCCCAACTCGCCTACGTGGAGGCCGTGCCGCCTAGCTCGCCCCCGCCCCAGGACCGGCCCATCCTCTCGCCCCCGCGTCCCCGGTCTGCCCTTGGCTACCTTATGACAGCCCTTGCGAAACGGCTAGGCTAGGCTGTCCGATCAGGCCGACAGGTATCGTCGGACAGAGCGCGCAGGCCATGGGCCACCCCGCATTGTCGAGGAGGGGCAGCCCATAGCCTGCGAGTTCTGCCTGCTGTGTGTCTAGTGCGGGGTGCTTGGCGGCGCCGCGTTCAACTCCGCCTGGAGATGCGCCACAAGATCGGGGTGCGCGCGACCGCCGATGAGGTGTCCGAGTACACCCAGGAAATCGCTCTGGGACAGCGTTAACGTCGTAAAACGGTAGTGCAGGGCACCATTGGCGATATCGAGGTTGCGCCCCATACGCACGCTGCCCTGCGGGTCGCGGCTGTCGAAGACGCGTAGTGGCACCTCGAAGTATTGCCCGCTCAGTTGCGTCCCGTTGATAGACACGGACATGTTCTGCACATTCTGGCGCGTTGGCTGTCCGTGGTCGGGCTGGTCCCAGAAGAACAAGGGCGCAAGCGCCGTTGTCTCCGATTGGTATCCCGGTTCGACCAGAAACTCTGCCGCATAAAAGTCGCGCCCGTCAGGCGTCTTATACATTTGTGTCGTAAGGGCGCTATGATGTGCCCAAGGAGTAGCTGCGTATTGCAACCTTGAGAGTTGCAAGCCGAGTGGGTCGCCTGAGAGGACCCATCCAGGGCGCTTCGTAAGCCCGACGGTCCATGCGACCGACGGTCGCGCGGGGATGCTGTCTTGCAGGACGCCGTCGACCGTTTGCAGGACGCCATCGCGTGCTCCGCGATGGCTGCGGCCGTAGGTGCGTGTCCCGTGGCTGACCGCATGACCTGTCGCGTGTGTGGAGGCTGCGACGTTCGTGGTATGAGCGATGGCTGCTGGGACAGCCAGTAAAGCGAGCGGGGCGAGTGCCCGCGCAAGAGTTTTTTTCTGCATCATGTGTGTATCGTCTCCTGTCCGAACTGATATGTCCCCGATTAGTAGGGACCTTGGACGTATGCTGGGTTGTTAGGAATGATGTAATCGCTCAGTTGGTCTAGACGCTATGCGGCGGCGGGTAGGGACAGGGGGCGTGCCGGGTGCTGTGCCTCGGGCAGCAGGGACGGCGATGGCGTGCCCGTGAGGCGCGCCGCGCAGGCGTCGGTC
>JAABUX010009906.1_pt1 | contig 10730 bp, 7 predicted proteins | sample 5561851 | NCBI WGS metagenome assembly JAABUX01 (sample SAMN10711883, study PRJNA513361) | rock metagenome | isolation source: Antarctica rocks | place: Antarctica: Victoria Land, Richard Nunatak red sandstone | collected 2016-01-03 | reverse complement strand
GCCAGGGGGCACCGGTCTTGCCGATCCACAGCACGGCATTGATGAAAAGGCGGTTGTCCTTGGCGATCCATCCTTGTTGCCCAGGACGTCCTGGCAACATATTCTTGATACGATCCCAGCTTTCGTCGCTGATTTCATGACGCCGCATTAGGGCAACTCCTTCCCACAAGGCTGTACAAAACCCCGAGCTATCTTACCCAAAGCTCCTCAACGCTGTCCACACGGCTTACTGTATCCAGCGGAATATGGACGTTACTGCCTTTGGGTCAACGGTTTATAGAATAGCCGAGTCTACACCTTCATCGAAACTCTTACCGAGTGGGAAAACTGCCAGAATTGTGAAAGCTCTGAGAATTCTCGGGCATCCTCTTTGGCGGCTGGCTCCCTCGGAACCCGACATCTCGTTCCCAACCCCAATTACCTCCCAATGCAAGTGCTTCCTGCAAAACAAGATCAATTTTTCTGGAGCCTCAGACAGTAGAACTGCACTTTCCGGGAGTTCAGGCCCGCCGCCGGGGCCGATTCCGAGCCCTGCCCGATTCTCGCTCGGTCTGCTCGGACCCCATAATGGGCAGGCAATCCGATCGGCCCTCGTCGGAGGGCGGTTCGGCGCCGACGAGTCGCCGGGCCTTACCGGGCGGTCGCCCGCAAACGATGATTCTGGGGGGGTTTGCGGGGCTGGGATTTTCGGCGCCGAGGATTTCAAGTCATCGGCGCCGAAGCTTGACGCACATCCATTGATGCAATGTCCCGGAAAGTACAGACAGTAGAACTAATGAGACAAGGTGATCCTGACGATGGTAGGAAAGCCGTGTTGATCGCGTTTCATGCTGCGCGATATTGCATCGAGAATGTCATCAAATCGGGCGTGACTCGGTGCGGGGGAGCGGATCGCCATTTGCGGGTACCTTGGGTAATCTGTAGCGGCAATCCCTCCGCGGAACGGGATCGCTAGCAATCGGCTCGCCCGTCAGGGCAGGATTGGGGTTTGCATGAAGGTTTTCGTGCTCGGGCTGGATGGGGCGACGTGGGATGTCTTGAGGCCGCTGGCGGATTCGGGCGACTTGCCGAATATCGCCCGGTTGATGGGCAAGGGGGCTTCGGGGACCCTCAACTCGATCTTCCCTCCGCTCAGCCCGGTGGCCTGGACCGGGATCATGACGGGCAAGAACTCGGGCAAGCACGGGATCTTCGAGTTCCTCGAATACGGCCACGACCCGCTCCACGGCCGGGTCAACTCGTCGCGGGCGATCCAGACCGAACTGGTCTGGGAGATCGCCGGCCGTCATGGCAAGGCGACCGTCGCGGGCGGGGTCCCGATGAGCTACCCGGCCCGGCCGGCGCCCGGGTTCTACCTGGGCGACTTCCTCAGCCCGGCCGACGCCCCCGACTTCGCCAGCGACAAGGCGATCATGGCCGAGATGGAGCAGGCCATCGGGATTTACCGCCCGTGGTCGACCGCGGTCCACGACGGCGGCAACGAGGCCGGGGCCCTGAAGGAGCTGACCGAATACCTGGAGCACCACCTCCAGGCGGTCCAGTTCCTCATGAAGCGGTGCCCCTGGGACCTCTTCATGTTCGACCTGATGGCCACCGATCGGGCCCAGCACGAACTCTGGCATGTCTGGGAGCCGACCCACCGCGAGGCCAAGGGGCGCGACCTCTCGGCGATCCGGGCCGGGTATGTCGCCTTCTGGAAGAAGCTCGACGACGGGATCGGCGCCATCGAGGCCGCCCTCCCCCCGGACACCACCCTCCTGCTCATCAGCGACCACGGCTTCGGGCCGATCGACTGGTACGTCAACTTCAACGTCTGGCTGCTCGGGCGGGGCGACATCGCCCTCCAGGATTCGTTCTACGTCAAGCAGAAGCGGTGGTTCTACGACCGGGGCGCGACGCCCGAGTGGTTCTACAAGCTCATGGTCCGCCTCGGCCTGGCGGAGCAGCGGGTCGGCCGATTCCGGGGGAAGCAGACCGGCCCGCTCGAACGGCTGGCGGAGGCCGCGTTCCTCTCGAAGCGGCACGTCGACTGGTCGAAGACCAGGGCCTATGCCCAGGGCAACTTCGGCCAGATCTTCGTGAACAAGAAGGGGCGCCAGCCCCGGGGCTGCGTCGAGCCGGGGGACGTCCGGGCGCTGCTGGACGACCTCAAGGCCGGGCTGATGGCGATCCCCCATCCCGAGACGGGCGAGCCGCTGGTCGAGAAGGTCCTGGAGCCCGAGGACCTCTACGACGGCCCCCACGCCCATCTCGCGCCCGATCTGACCGTGGTCCTGCGCGACTGGCGGTACCGGACCATCGGCCTGCATGACTTCACGACCAACAAGCTGATCTCGCCGTCGTTCGGGCCCACCGGCGACCACCGGATGGAAGGGATCATCATCGCCTCGGGGCCGGCCGTCAAGCCGGGTACGCGGCCCGAAGGGGCGACGCTGCTCGACATCGCCCCCACCGTGCTCCACCTGCTGGGGGTGCCGGTGCCGCCCGATATGGACGGTCGACCCCTCGCCGAACTCTTCGATCCCGCGATCGTCCCGCCCCCGGTCTCGCCCGAGGCGTCGGGGCTTCCGCTGGTGGCCGAGCCGGTCACCGCGGCGGCGTACACGGAGGAAGAGGACGCCGAGATCCAGCAGAGGCTCGCGGATCTCGGCTACCTCTGATCGGCCCGGCCTCGGCCGCTGGTCGGCTCGCCTCAGAAGTCGAGGCCCGGCTCGCCGAACCGGACCGGCGGCAACTCCTGGACGGCCCGGCGGAGGGCCTGCTCCCACTGGGCGTGGACGGCGAGCAGGTCGGGGTCCTTGGCGGCAAATCGACGGTAGCGGCCCACCTGGAGTTCGTCGCGCGCGTAGACGAGGAGGTCGATCGGCGGGCCGACGGTGACGTTGGATCGGATGGTCGAGTCGAGCGAGATCAGGGCATAACGCGCGGCGTCTTCCAGCGAAGTCCGGTCGAACCGGACGCCGCGATCGAGGATCGGCCGGCCGTACTTGCACTCGCCGATCTGGAGGAAGGGGGAGTCCTCGGTGGCCCGGAGCGGGTTGCCCTGGGGGTAGATCATGTAGAGGTCGTGGGGCTGGCCGCGGATCTGGCCGGCGAGGATGAAATGGACGTTGAAGTGATACTCGTCCTGCTCCAGGGCCTTGCGATCCATGTCGGAGACCCGGCGGACCTGGTTGCCGACGACCCGCGCGGCATCGTACATCGAGCCGGCCGCGGCGAGCCCGAGCCCCTGGTCGAAGTCGCGGCGGAGGAGGGTCAGGACCGACTGGGCGCAGGAGAGGCTCCCGCTGCAGAGCAGGACGAACATCCGCTCGCCGGGCTCGACGAAGGTGTGCATCTTCCGGCAGATGGTGACCTGATCGTTGCCGGCGTTCGACCGCGAGTCCGAGGCCATGACCAGGCCTTCGTGCGTCATGATCCCCACGCAATACGTCATCAGGCCCCCGGATCGATCCGCCGCCGCCCCGACCGCCGGGCCCGTCGCCCGTCCGGTAGATACCACGACCGGGCCGGCGATGCAAGCGGCGCCGGCGGGATACGGGCGTTGACGGATAAGATGGTCACCCCTATAATCCGCAAAAATCCGGATGTCCCCGGCCAGGGCCGGGCGAGGACGATGGGGGACGCATGCTGATCCGAATCGGTTACGAGATCGCCTTCGACGTCCCGGCGCCCGCGCCGATGCTCCTGGTCCTCGACACCCATCCCGACTGGGACGATCGACTCCGGCGGTCCGCCAGGCTCCGGGTCGACCCGCCGACCCCGGTCGAGGAATACGTCGACGGCTTCGGCAACCGCTGCGCGCGGGTCCTCGCCCCGGCCGGCCGGCTCACCCTCTGGGCCGACGGGGTCATGGAGGATGCCGGGGTCCCCGAGCCCGTCCCGCACGGCGCCGTGCAGCACCGGGTCGAAGACCTCCCGACCGAGGCCCTGGTCTACCTCCTGGCCAGCCGATACTGCGAGGTCGACCGACTGTCCGACGTCGCCTGGTCGCTCTTCGGCCAGACGCCCGAGGGGTGGGACCGGGTCGCGGCAATCTGCACCTGGGTCCACGAGCACGTCGAGTTCGGCTACCAGTATGCCCGGCCGACCAAGACGGCCCACGACGTCTACGAGGAGCGTCAGGGCGTCTGCCGCGACTTCAACCACCTGGCGCTGACGTTCTGCCGGTGCATGAACATCCCGGCGCGGTACTCGACGGGCTACCTCGGCGACATCGGCGTGCCCCTCTCGGACAGCCCGATGGACTTCAGCGGCTGGTTCGAGGTCTACCTCGGCGGCCGATGGCACACCTGCGACGCCCGCCACAACGTCCCGAGGATCGGCAAGATCGTCATGGCCCGCGGCCGGGACGCCACCGACGTCGCCCTGACGACCTCGTTCGGGACCACCCGGCTCGACAGGTTCGTGGTCTGGACCGATGAGGTCGGCGAGGAGGAGTTGACCCAGCCCGCCCGGATCAAGCCGGGCTGAGCCGACCGGCGTCCGGCCGGCATTATTGCTGCTCACCCTGCTGCTGGTGGAGCCCGGAGTGCTGGCCCCTCTGGTTGGGATAGGGGGGCCGCCCCTGCCGCTGGACCATGTTCCCCAGGCGTTGGGCCTGGAACATCCCGGGCCCGCCCCGGCCGGGCGAGCTGGACCACTCGTTCCACTCGGGCGGGACGCGATCGACGGGCTCGACGTTGACCGTGACGGCGATCGTCTCCTCGGCCCGGCCCTTCCAGAGCCCCCGGTTCGGCGGGACGTCGGAATAGTCGCGGCCGAAGGCGATCGCGACGTGATCGTCGGCGACGAATGTCCGGGTCGTGGGGTCGACGTCCACCCAGCCGGTCGCCTCGCCCCCCCAGACTTGGGCCCAGGCGTGGGTGGCGATCTCCCCAGGGTGGTTGACATAGCCGCTGACGTAGCGGGCGGCGAGCCCCACGCCGCGGCACGCGGCGATGAAGAGATGGGCGAAGTCCTGGCAGACCCCCCGGCCGAGCCCGAGCGACTCGCTCACGGTCGTCTGGGCCTTGGTCACCCGGGCTTCGAACTTGAGCCGGTCGCCGACGGCGTTCATCAGCGACCCGACGAAGTCGGCCGCGTTTTCCTGGGCCGACGGCCGGGGCAGGCTCGCCACGAACTCATCGAGCGCGGCGGACTGGTCGACCAGGGGGCTGGGCTGGAGGTATTCGTGGGCCTCGACCGCCGTCGGCCCCTCGACCAGCGCCGACGCCGGCCCCCCGAGGCGGGCGACGGCGGGTCGACGGTGGGTCCGGACGAAGCTCGTCGCCAGGATCACCAGCTCTTCATAGGGCTTGGGGATGTTGAACAAGTCGACCCGATTCCCGAGCCCGTCGCGATAGGAGGTGACGGGGGCCTGCGGGGTGGTCCTGAGCCGATAGCTGAGCGCCGTCTGATCCTCGTCGGTCGGCGGGGCCATCCGGACCTCGAAGACCGTCTCGGAGACGGGGCTGGTGTACGAGAGCTTCGTTTCGTGGCTGATGCGCAGGAGCATGGGGTGCTATGCCTTCGCGGGGCCCGACCGGTCGAGCCCGGTTCATGTCAGGAAATAAGCCTGGTGGATCTCGTCGCCGACCCGGTTACAAGCATCCTGGATGCCGGTGAGGAACGTATTGAGGCCGCGGCCGAAGATCTCGGTCACGTCGATATACCGCAACTCGCTGTCGAGGCGACCCAGATACCGCTCGGCCTCGGAGCGATGTTCGTCCGCGTCGCCGCCGGCGATCTCGCGGAGCGACTCGCAGCATCGGGCGACGCAGAACCTCATGGCACGGGGGAAGTCGGCGTCCAGGACCAGGTAGCGGACCACGCCCTCGGGGTCGATCTTGTCGTGGTGCTCGCGGAGATACGCCTCGTAGGCCGAGCAGCTCCGGAGCAGGCTCGACCAGTGGACGATCCGCATCGTGAATTCGTCGATCGGCCCGCCGTCGCGGAGCCCGTGCAGCTTGACGTTCAAGATCCGGCTGACCTGATTGACCCGCTCCAGGTAACGCCCGAGCTGGAGGAAGTGGAACACTTCGGTCCGGGGCAAGGTCCCGTCGACCAGGCCGTCGAAGAGGATACACGCCCGCTTGATCCCGTCGAAGAACCGCGACGGGCTGGCGGCGAATCGCTTCTGGGCGCGGGGGCTGCACAGGTAGAGGTAGAGCTTGTTGACCTGGCTCCAGGCCTCGCCGCTGAGGGTTTCCTGGGTCCCGCGGGCGTTCTCGCGGGCGCGAGACGTCATGGTCAGGATCGAGTGCGGGTTGGTCCGATCGAAGGTGAGGAACCGGAGCACCGCCTCGCGATCCTTGGGCCCCTGGCCGTGCTTGGCCTCGAAGGCCTCGCGGCAGGCCAGGATCGTCAGGACGCTCTCGATCGGACTTTGGCCGGCGACGTCGCCCGTGAGCCCCGAGGCGTCGAGCTCGAGGTGGAAGCCGACGTCGAGGAGCCGGGCCACGTTCTCGGCCCGCTCGACATAGCGGCTGATCCAGTAGAGGTTTTCGGCGACCCGGCTGAGCATCTCAGTCGGCCCTCGCGGGCGAGGGCGGCACCGTCATCGGCCGGGGCGGGGCCCCGCGGAGCACCCAGGTATCCTTCGTCCCGCCCCCCTGGGAGCTGTTCACCACCAGGCTCCCGCGCGGCAGGGCCACCCGGGTCAGGCCGCCGGCGAGGACCTTGATCTCCTCGCCGTAGAGGATGAACGGCCGGAGGTCGACGTGCCGGCCTTCGAGGTGGCCGTCGACGTAAGTCGGGTGCTGGCTGAGGGAGATCGTCGGTTGGGCGATGTATCCCTTGGGGTTCGCCTCGATCTTGCGGGCGAAATCCTCGCGCTGCTCGGCCGTGGACGCGGGGCCGATGAGCATCCCGTAGCCGCCCGAGCCGTCGACGGTCTTCACCACCAGCTTGTCCAGGTTGGCCAGGATGTGTTGCCGCTCGGCCGGGACCTGGGCGCGGAAGGTCTCGACGTTGGCGAGGATCGGGTCTTCGCGGAGGTAATACTTGATGATGGCGGGGACGAACGGGTAGATCCCCTTGTCGTCCGCCACGCCGGTCCCGAGGGCGTTGGCCAGGCCGACCTGACCCGAGCGGTAGGCCGCGATCAGGCCGGCGACGCCGAGCTGGCTGTCGCGGCGGAAGGCCAACGGGTCGAGGAAGTCGTCGTCCACCCGCCGGTAGATCACGTCCACCCGCATCGGGCCGCGGGTCGTCCGCATGAAGATCTGGCCGCCGTCGAAGAAGAGGTCGCGACCTTCGACCAGCTCCACGCCCATCTGGCGGGCGAGGAAACTGTGCTCGTAGTACGCCGAGTTGAAGACCCCCGGGGTGAGGACGACCACCGTCGGGTCGTCCGACCCCTGCGGCGCGATGTGGCGGAGCATGGCGAGGAGGTTTGACGCGTAATCGTCCACGGCGCGGACGTTGTATTGCTCGAAGAGGGCGGGGAACGCCTGCTTCATCACCTGCCGATTCTTGAGGACGTAGCTGACGCCCGAAGGGGTCCGGCCGTTGTCCTCCAGGACGAGGTAGGCCCCCGTCGCGTCGCGGATCAGGTCGATCCCCGAGATGTGGAGGTAGATATCTTTGGGGACGCGGAGTCCGACGCATTCGCGGCGATAGCCGGAGGTGCCCAGGGCCAGCTCGGCGGGGACCACCCGGTCGCGGAGGATCGACCGGTCGTGGTAGACGTCGTGGATGAAGAGGTTGAGGGCCCGGACCCGCTGCTCGAGCCCACGCTCGATCACGCCCCACTCGTCCGCGGCGACCAGTCGAGGGACCGGGTCGAAGGGGATGATCCGCTCGACGCCCTGGTCGCGCCCGTAGACCGTGAACGTGATGCCCTGATGGCGCATCATCAGATCGGCCGCGCGGTGGCGATGCTCCAGCTCCTCGGCCCCCAGAACGTCGAGCCGATGGTGCAACGCGGCATAATGCGCACGAGGGCGGCCCGGCCCGGCGAACATCTCGTCGTAACCGGTCAGGCGATAGTCGTCGAAGAGGCTTTCGCCCGGCCCGTGATGCGTCGACAACGTGAAAGTCCCGTCAGCCGGGAGGCCCGATCCCGCCCCCCACGCGGCGAGAGGCCGGATACGCCCGCTTCCCGGTCGATTGACCCGGGGATTGATCGCGGGCCATCCCCTGAGACCCGGTTCGATCGCACAGGTTAATGGAGCGTTCACCCTCACACAAGCGAACTTTCGCATTTATTTGAGGATGGGCCAGTAAACTGGGCACAATGGCCAATTTCTGCCAAAATTTCTGGCAAATTCATGATGTTCGATCGGACGGTTAGCTTTCTCGAAGTGATCGCCAACACGAACCCAAGCCGGAACCCGCCTGGACGCGACGCCCAGTTCGGGCGAGTTGATGGGGAGGAAAAAACGCTCCCATCCTCGTCGGGGATGGGGACGGTCGACTTTCATGATATCCGAGGACGAGGGCCCGAAAATCGCTCATCTCGGGACGGCAGGATTTGAACCCACGACCTCTCGACCTCCATTCGAAATGGTCGATAACCCGACAAGCCGCGAAACCGCCTGTTTTCAGGGCTGTTCCCCAGTCCACGATTTCGACGGCCTGGATGGAAGATCGTGACTTGGGACGGTTTTCCTGACTCAAGTCTTTTCTTTGCTCGAAACGTGATTGGGAGCAATCCTGGGACGCCGAGGCGAGTCTTGACTCCGAGACAAGAAGCAATCTTGCTGGACATGGATCGACGGCAAGCAAAAGTTGCTCGCCAAGAGCTTGTACGGCGCGGTGGTGACGATCGCCTCGGCCTTGCCGTCGGACAGCCGGCCTGGACCCGGGCCGAGGCTTCTCGTCCAGGGCTGCCTCGACGCCGCCGAGGGTGGAGCGTCGGCGGACGTTGGTCACGGTGCCGACGCAGATGCCGAGTTCGTCGGCGATCTGCTCGTCGGTGCCCCCGCCGTCGTGGCGCAAAAGGATCTGGACACGGTTGCGTCGCCGGCGTGTCGGTGGGCCGTGCTCCCGCCGCACCAAGGCCTCCCGCTGATCGTCGGTCAGTTGTACGATATGTCGCTTGGGCATCGGCTCACCACCCGGCGAGCCGGCATACCGGGACGAGCGGCGAAGCTCACTGCGGACGACCACTCGTCTTCGATGATTCTCCGAGATGAGTCCGGCCCCTCGCAGGGGACCGGGTTTTTCGTCGGTAGGGATCGGCTCCGCCGGGCCGCTCGAAACCCCCTCTCCTGTCCTGCCCCATCGGATCAAGTGGGCGGCGGATCGACCTTCGCTCGGTTATCATCTCGTGGGCGTGCATCGATCGTCACGCGGGCGGGTCGAAGCTTCCCAATGAGGTCTCCGATCCATGGAAACGAAGCGTCTCGGCGGGACGGGATTGGTCGTCTCCCGGATCGGACTCGGCCTGGCGGCGCTGGGGCGGCCCGGGTACATCAACATCGGCCATGCGGACGACCTGGAGGGCGGGCGGGACGTCGCGGCCATGGAATCGCATGCCTTTGAGGTCCTCGACGCCGCCCGGGCGGGGGGCGTTCGCTATCTCGACGCGGCCCGGTCTTATGGGCGGGCCGAGGCATTCCTGGCGAACTGGCTCGCCGCCCGGGAGATCGGGCCCGATTCCGTGGTTGTCGGATCGAAGTGGGGCTACACCTACACGGCGGGCTGGGAGGTCGAGGCGGACCGACACGAGGTCAAGGACCACTCGCTCGCCAACCTCGACCGACAGGTGGCCGAGACCCGGGCGCTGCTGGGGGACCAGGTCGACCTCTACCAGATCCACTCGGCCACTCTGGAGACCGGCGTCCTGGCCGACGACGCGGTCCTGGACCGGCTGGCGCGCCTGAAGGCGTCCGGGTGGCGGATCGGCCTCTCGATTACAGGGCCGAGCCAGGGGGAGACGCTGCGGCGGGCCCTGGACGTCGAGGTCGAGGGGGTTCGGCTCTTCGATTGCGTACAATCCACCTGGAATCTCCTCGAACGGTCGGCCGGTCCCGCCCTGGAGGCGGCCCACCGGGCCGGACTCGGGGTCATCGTCAAGGAGGCGTTGGCCAACGGCCGGCTGACGGGTCGGAACGACGATCCCGGATTTATACCGGCACGCCTCGCCCTGGAGGCGGAGGCGAGCCGGCTCGGGGTGGAACCGGACGCCTTGGCCCTCGCCGCCGTCCTGGCCCGTCCCTGGGCCGACGTCGTCCTGAGCGGCGCGGCGACGGTCGCCCAGCTCCGGTCCAACCTGCAGGCGTCGGAGTTCAGCTTCGACGACCGGGCGGAGGCGGCGCTGGTCGTCCTGACCGAAGGACCCCGCGAATACTGGGCGACCCGGTCACGCCTCCGCTGGAATTGATCGACATCGCCCCATGAGTCGAGGCATACCATGAACTTCGTCCGGTCTCTCGTCCTCGCCACACTCTCGATCGCCGTCGTCCGGCCGGCCCCGGCCGGGGAGCCGGCCAACCCCAAGGCCGACGCTCGGGCCCGCGCCGTCCTCGATTACCTGGAGGCGCGCCCGCGGCAGTCGGAGAAGCGATTGATCTCGGGCCAGTTCACGGATTACGGGCCGTCGGCCAGGCTGGAGACCTGCGAGGCGGCTTTCGGCAAGTCCGGCCACTGGCCGGCGATGATCGGCCTGGACTATTGCGACTTCAGCAGCGGCGGCCTGCACACCCCGACCGTCAACAAGCTCGCCATCGATTATGCGAAGCAGGGCGGCCTGGTCACGATCAGCGTCCACCTGCCCAACCCGGCGAACCCCAGGGGCGGCGGCC
>JAABUX010009900.1_pt1 | contig 10733 bp, 10 predicted proteins | sample 5561851 | NCBI WGS metagenome assembly JAABUX01 (sample SAMN10711883, study PRJNA513361) | rock metagenome | isolation source: Antarctica rocks | place: Antarctica: Victoria Land, Richard Nunatak red sandstone | collected 2016-01-03 | reverse complement strand
TCGACCGGATATTCGGTCGAATATCCGAAGCCGCCGAGAATTTGGACGGCGTCGGTTGTGACTTTCATCGCAACGTCACCCGCCTTCAGCTTGCAGTACGCCGCCCAGACGCTCAGATCGGGCGCGTTTTCGTCGCACTTGCGCGCCGCTTCGTACAGCAGCAGCCGTGCGGCCTCCAGTTCGACGCGCATGTCGGCGAGCATGAACTGAATGCCCTGTTGCTGCGCGATCGGCTTTCCGAAGGCGATTCGCTCGGTCGCATAGGTCGTAGCGTAATCGAGCGCGCCGGCCGCTATGCCGACCGCCTGCGCTGCGATGCCGGGCCGCGACTTGTCCAGCACGCGCATGGCGGTCTTGAAGCCGCTCCCTTCCTCCCCGAGCAGATTCGCCGCCGGGACCTCACAGTTCTCGAAGATCAGTTCGCACGTCGGTGAGCCGCGAATGCCCATCTTTTTTTCCAGCTTGCCGACCTTGAAGCCCGGAGCGGTGCTCTCGACGATAAACGCGCTGATGCCGGCGGGTCCCTTAGCCGGATCCGTCACGGCAAAAACGGTCACCACGTCGGCGACGCTGCCGTTGGTGATCCAGACTTTGTTGCCGTTGAGGATGTACCGGTCGTCCCGTTTTTCGGCGCGGGCGCGCATCGACCCGGCGGCATCCGAGCCGCTGCCCGGTTCCGTCAGCGCGTAAGCCCCGATCATCTCGCCGCTCGAAAGTTTTGTGAGATACTTCTTTTTTTGCATGTCGGTTCCGGCGATGATGAGCGGGAGCGCGCTCAACTCCTGAACGGCAATCATCAAGCCGCTCGAAGCACACGCTTTCGATACTTCCTCGACGACTTTGACGTAGGTTAAAAACGAGAGCCCGAGGCCGCCGTATTCTTCGGGAAACGGCACCCCGAGCAAGTCGTTGCTGGCAAACAGCTCGTAGATGTCGCGCGCGAACTCACCCTTTTCGTCGATCTCGGCGGCACGGGGTGCAACGCGTTCGGCGACGAGTTCGCGAACCACCTCGAGGATCATCGCATCGTCTTCGGGCGCTGCGGACGTGGGCGAAGCCGGGGTTGCGATGGCCATGCGCTCTAACTGCCTCCGTTGAGATCGGTGCCAAGGGGACTTCGGTCGTCACGTTCGTCCTCCCGCGACGCCCGCACGGACCCTTGCAATCTCAAAAACCGCGGCGAATGCACCACACCGGCTTTAGGTTGACGGCGCGACGTCCTCGCGTACGACAGCCACCCAGAGCGCGATGATGAGAAACGTCGGAACCCACTGCCCGACGAACAGCGCATCCTCCCGGCTTCCCGCCGCTTTGAGCGCGAGCGATGCGAACAAGCTGGCTGCGGCGCCGGCCATCAAGCCGCTGCGGAGTGTCGCATTCGAGTCGCTCTTTTTAACTTTGGATTCCACTGAGGAGCTCGCGGAATAGGCCGCGGATTTGACCGCATTGCCGGAACCGCGTTGGGCCTGTTCGATATCATAGTCGTTCATGATGCGCGCATACCGCCCCAGCAGCCAATCGAAACGGGCAGGGTTGCCCCAGAGGCAGGCGGCCCGCGCTCGTCGTAAGCGCTGGGCGCATGAACAAAGTCGTGGCCGATGCGGCGGCCGCCGTTGCCGACGTGCCGAACGGAGCATCGCTCGCGGTCGGTGGTTTCGGTCTGTGCGGCATTCCGTTTCACCTCATCGGCGCACTCTTGCAGCAGGGCGCACGCGATCTCGTCACCGTGTCGAATAACTGCGGCGTCGACGGTTGGGGCTTGGGCGTGCTGCTCGACGCGAAGCGCATCCGCCGCACGACGGGTTCGTACGTCGGTGAAAATCGCGAGTTCGAGCGGCAGTTTCTCAGCGGAGAGCTTGAAGTGGAACTCGTTCCGCAGGGGACGCTGGCCGAACGCCTGCGCGCCGGAGGGGCCGGCATCGCCGCCTTCTATACGACCGCCGGCGTCGGTACGCAGGTGGCGGAGGGAGGCTTGCCGTGGCGCTACGGCCCTGGCGGCACCATCGCGATCGCTTCCCCGCAGAAGGAGACGCGCCGCTTCAGCGACCTCGACTCCGTGCTCGAAGAGGGTATCGTGTGCGACTATGCGTTCGTGCGCGCAAGCGTGGGTGACCGATTGGGCAATCTCGTGTACGACACAGCGACGCGCAATTTCAATCCGCTCTGCGCTGCGGCGGGCAAGATCACGGTCGCGGAAGTCGAGCGGCTCGTGGAACCAGGTGAGATCGACCCGCAGAACGTGCATACGCCCGGCATCTTCGTACAACGCGTCGTCGTCGTGGGCAATGAGGGAAAGCGCATCGAACGCGTGACGACGCGCAAGCGCACCGAACGCGACGCGCCCCCGGCCGCTGCCGGCGAGGAAGTGTAATGGCGCTCACCCGCGATCAATTGGCGGCGCGGGTCGCGCGTGAACTGCGCGACGGCCAATACGTCAATCTTGGGATCGGCCTACCGACTCTGATTCCGAACTTCGTCGACCCCAATATCCACGTCGTCCTGCAAAGCGAGAACGGCATTTTGGGGATGGGGCCGTATCCATACGAGGGTGAACAAGACCCCGATCTCATCAACGCGGGCAAAGAGACCGTCACCGTGTATCCGGGCGCGTCGTTCTTCGATTCGGCGGCGTCGTTCGGCATGATCCGCGGCGGCCACATCGATCTCGCGGTGCTGGGCGCGATGCAAGTTTCCGGGCGTGGCGACCTCGCCAATTGGATGATCCCCGGCAAGATGGTGAAGGGGATGGGCGGCGCGATGGATCTCGTCCACGGCGCGAAACGGCTCATCGTGATGATGGAACACGTCGCCAAGGACGGCACGCATAAGATCGTCAACCACTGTACCTTACCGCTGACCGGCCGGGGCGTCGTTCACCGCATCATCACCGACATGGCCGTGCTCGACATCGAACCCGACGGTCTCGTGCTGCGCGAGTGCGCACCCGGCATCAGCGTTGAGGACGTGCGTGCGGCGACGGGTCCGCCCTTCAAGGTTGAAATGAGCGCCTAAGAAAGAGAAACTGTCAGTTTGCTGCCTTATACCAAAAATGCTAGAATATAGAATGGCACTGAGTATTAAAAACCCGGAGGCAGACCGGCTGGTAAGGGAATTGGTCGCCCGGACGGGCGAGGGCACTACTGAAGCGATCATCAAGGCGGTTCGGGAACGGCTGGAGCGGATGCGGCGTACGGAGCCTTCCTCTCTTGCTGAGGATGTCGCTCGTATCGCGCGCCGCTGTGCCTCACGTCCCGTTCTCGACTCTCGCAGTGGCGACGAGATTCTAGGCTATGGTGCCGATGGATTACCGCACTGATGGTCATCGACTCGTCGGCATTGCTTGCGATCCTGCTGGATGAGCCCGAACGCGCGCAGTTCGTCGAAGCGATTGAGCAAGATTCCCAACGGTTTGTGTCTGCGGTCAGCGTGCTCGAGAGCAGCATCGTGCTCGAAGCGCGTGGCGGTGTCGACAGCGTCGATGATTTGGATCAGTTGCTAGGACGGATTGGAGCCGAAGTTCGGAGCTTCGCCGGTGACGATCTCAGTGGTGCGCGAAGGGCGTTTCGGTCGTACGGCAAGGGCCGACACCCGGCTGGCCTCAACTTCGGAGATTGCATCGCCTACGCACTCGCGAAGAGTACCAGGCATCCACTCCTTTTCAAGGGCGACGACTTCGCGCGAACCGACATCGATTCGGCTGTATGATCGGCCGGCCTAGCGTATTGCGGCTACGGCGGTAGATGGATCGCGGGCATTCAAATTATCTCGTCGGGGATGCACGGTGCAATGATGGCGGCGACGTGCGTGCCACGCGGAAGCGTTCCGTGCGTTTCCTTCAGCGCGCAGCGGTCGCCATGGCGGCGCCTCCTTCGCGCAGTCGAAAGGCGGCGAGTTCGATTGCGAGCCAGCCTTCACAAACGAGTGTTACGGCGAACGCGATGCCGAGTTCGGCGAGATGTCCGTGCAGCATGGCGACGATCGCCGCGACGAGCGCCGGAGGAATGAAGCATGCTACGGTGACGAGCGTGCGTAGCGCGCCGATCGGTCCACGCGCGTCGAGCGGATTCGGAAAGAGGGCATAGAGTCCGACACCAAGCGCCAGCAGCGCCCAACTCGTTATGACCCCGGCGGGCAGTGAGATCGTGGCGGCAACAATATCGCCGAACACGGTGCCCACGGCGAGCGGCGCCAACCCGAGCGCAATTCCGACGCGCCAAGCGCGAGCAAAGGTGGACGCCGCTAAACGAACGCGGAGCGCGACGGGCGATAACCAAAAAAGCGGCTTGCCGAGATCGTCCGCGAGGGCGAGGCTTGCGCCGAGCGGCACGAATAAGATGACGAAGAGGCCGAGGATGACGACCAGCACCGCCAGCGGCGCCGGATCGTGATAGTGGCGAGCCAGCAATGCTGCACCAGCGCCGCATCCCGCCCAAAACGCGCACGTCAAGAACCAGAAGATCTGAGAACCACCGACCCGACGGAACGTGATCCAGTCCTTCCAGATGAGTGCGAGCGCTCCGGCCGGTACTCTGCTTTTGCCGATCCGGGGCCTCCGAGACGGAAGTGCACCATCCGCAGTCTGTACCTGCTGTCGTCTCGCGAGGGCGCGATGCGATGCAACATAGAGTTCGGGCAACACGTCACCGCCCAAGGCCGCGACCGTTGCGACCATCAGGGCGAATATGGCCAGGAGAGCCAGAAGCACGGCGCAATTTCCCGCAAGCAGCGCGCGGAGTGCCAAACCAGGGTCCAGTTGGGTCGCAGCGATCAGCGGTCGGCGAAAGCGATCGCCGGCAAAGCCCGCGACGGCGTACGTTGCACCGACGATTGCAATCGTCCAAGCGACGCACGTTGCGGCCGCCTTCCTACGGCCGCGCGCGAGTAGGAACGCCGGCAATTGGAGCGATATCAGGACCGAGAACGCGAGGATCGCACTTGCGAAGGAACGCAAGGTCGTCGCCTCGTCCGTTCGCGCCGGCCAGTAGAACAGCAACACGTAGATCAACGTGCTGAAGGAGCGAACCCAGCCCGCTCCAATCCTGCGCAGTTGCAGCCACACCGCAAGCGTCAGCGATCTCACGCCGGCGTTTAGAAAAAGTATTGGTTCGGCTGCGTTTCTGAACGGCGTGATGGCGCCGGCGCAAGCTGCACCCGCCGCCACCCCGACGAGAGCTACGTACAGGCCCGCCGCGCCGGTTTCAAAATCCGGGTGCGGCGCGAACGTGAACAGAGCGCCGGGCCCGAGGACGACATGTCTTCCATGCCCGGCCGTAAAGCGCGTACAGGTGACATAAGCGATGAACAGGACGTACGGAATCCACGCGGCGAGCCGCAGCGGCGAGCGGCCGATCGCCGCGATCTCGTGGCGCAAATACGCGGCTTCGAGGAAGAACAGCGCAAACAAGGCGTGTTACTCTATGCCGTAATCTCGAGGAAGATGTCTTCGAGCGTTTTATCGGCATCGCTTTTCGCGCGCAAATCGGCGACGGCGCCTTGCGCCAGGGCGACGCCGCCCTTGAGGATGATGATGCGGTCGCACAGGTTCGCGGCAGATTCGATCAAGTGCGTGCTCATGAGGATCGAGGTGCCCGCGGCTGCGAGATCGCCGATCAACGTGCGCAACTCGCGCTGTCCGTGCGGATCGAGACCGATCGTCGGTTCATCAAAGAGAAGCACTGGCGCGTTGGCGAGCACCGTGGCCGCAATGAGCGTCTTCTGCCGCATCCCCTTGGAGAGCGATCTTCCGAGGGTGTCGCGCTCCGAGCCCAAAGCGAAGCGTTCGAGCAGCTCGTTCGCGCGCCGTTCCCATCCGTGGCCAAGTCGCACGCTGGCCGCAACGAATGCGAGATGCTCCCACACCGTCAGCATCGGATAGACCTCAGGCGTCTCGGGAATCAGCGAGATCGTCCGTCCGCGGTCACCGCCGAGGCGGCGACCGGCGAAGAAGATGTTGCCTCCATCGGGCCTTAGCAGCCCGCACAGGCACAAGAATGCCGTTGTCTTGCCCGCGCCGTTTGGCCCCAATAGCCCTAAGACTTCGCCGCGCGCAACATCGAACGTGAGTCCGTCGAGCGCGAGCTTGCGCGCGAAGCGTTTGGTGAGCCCGTCGACGCGCAGGAACCCGTCGTCGGCGGGAACGTTCACGGGGCGGAGACGGCAGCGGTCCCCGGAACGGGCGGCTGAAACGAAAGTTCGACGTTACCCTTTTCGAACTGCGTGCGATATAAGCGCGCGTACGTTCCGTCTTTCGCGAGCAGCTCTGCATGTGTGCCGCGCTCGACGATCTTGCCCGCTTCGACGACGAAGATGACGTCGGCGCTCAGAATCGTGGACAGCCGATGAGCGATGACCAGGCTCGTGCGCCCGTGCATCGCTTCGTCGAAGGCCGCCTGAATCAGCGCTTCGTTTTCGGAATCGAGCGCGCTCGTCGCTTCATCGAGAATCAGGATGCGCGGATCGGCGAGGAGCACGCGGGCGATCGCGAGCCGCTGACGTTCGCCGCCCGAAAGCTTGTGACCACGCTCGCCCACGACGGTCGCGTAGCCGTCGGGAAGCGATGCGATGAAGGCGTGGATATTGGCCGCGCGCGCCGCCGCTTCCATCTGCGCCTGCGTCGCGGCGTTGTTCCCGTAGCGCAGATTGGCCGCGATCGTGTCGTGGAACAGGTAGGTCTCCTGCGTCACGATTCCGATGTGCGAACGAAGCGAATGCAGGTCGAGTTCGCGCACGTCGACGCCGTCGAGCGTGATGCGGCCCTCCTGCGGATCATAGAAGCGGGGCACGAGTTGGGTGATCGTCGTTTTACCGGCGCCCGAAGGACCGACGAAGGCGGCAACCTGTCCCGGTTCAATGTGCAGATCGACACCGACGAGCGCTTGGCGGCCGGCGGTGTACGCGAAGTGCACGTCCTCGAAGCGAAGCTCACCCGCCACACGCGTGAGGGCGCGCCTCCCCTCGGGTTCGGGCGCCATGTCGAGGTATTCGAAGATGCGCTCGAAGACCGCAAACGCGCTGACGATCTGTACTTGGATGCCGGCCAGCGCCGAAGCGGGCCCGTACAGCCGTCCGAGCAGCGCCACGAACGCGACGATCGTACCGACGGTCAACCCGTAATAGATCGCTAGATAGCCGCCCCCGAGCCAGACGATGGCGGGACCGACGATGACCATTGCGGCGATGGCCGCGATGAACCAGCGCCCGACCATTGCTAAGCGGATTTCGAGCTTCATGAGATCGGTCGAGACGCCGAAGAACCGTTTCGCTTCGAAGGCCTCGCGCACGAACGATTTGATCAGCGTGATACCGGAGATGGAAAGCGTTTCTTGCGTAAGGCTTTCGATCTCGTCACGTTTCTCGCGAGTGGCTCTGCGTACGACGTACATGCGCCGCCCCACGGGTCCGAGCGGCACGATCATGAGCGGCACGACGGCCAGCGCGAGCAGCGAAAGTTTCCAATCCATCACGAACATCGTCACGACCGTCGTAAGGATCGTCGCGATGTTCGTGACGATCGTGACGAGCGTGCCGGTCACGACGTTGTCGACGTTGTCGACGTCGTTCGAGACGCGGTTCATGATTTCGCCTGTCTTAGTGCTCGTGAAGAACGCGATCGGCATGCGGTGCAAATGCGACACCAGGCTCGTGCGGATGTCGCGCATGATCCCTTCGCCCACCAGCGAGTTCAGGTAGCCCTGATAGACGCCGATTAGGGCGGCGAGCAACGCAGCCACGATCATGCCGCCGACGGCGAACCACAAGCCGTGCACGTCGTGATGGCCCAGCGCTCCGTCGATCAGGCTGCGCGTGAAGAGCGCGGGCGCGAGTCCGAGCGCGGACGCGATGATGATACAAACCAGCACCAGCGCCTCTTGGCGCCAGTACGGCAAAAAGAGGCGGCCGAGCCGGCGCCAGTCGATTTTCCGCTCGACTTTCGGCTTTTCGGGATTGAACATGCTCGACCACATCAGATGGGTCGGAGGGCCGCCTAACATCGTTCTTTCGACCGCCGCGAAGGATGAGAAGTTGCTGAAAGCCACGCTCTCCTCGCCAGGAGGAGCGGCCTTCCGTGCGAAGCGGAACGGCAATTCTATGGTTGCGTTTCGGGGAAGCCGGCGATCGGCTTGCATGCTGGTCGCTTTAATGGTCGTTGCCGGCGGCGTACCGGCGGGCGCGATGACCGCGCTGCCGGCTCTCGATCATCTAGCGGCGACCTGGAAGAATCTTCACGACTATAGCGTGACGATCGAGGCGCACGAGGTGCTGGGCGATCGGTCGAGCGATCACGAGTTGCACTACGCGTTTCGCAAGCCGCACGAAGCTCGGCTCGACGTCATCAAGGGCACCAAGAGCGGCTCGACGATTCTGTGGGACGGCGGCGACCGCGTAACCGCTTATCGCCGCGGGCTCTCGTTTTTCAAGATGCACGGCGGCGCCCACGATGTCGACCTCACGTCATTACGCGGTAACGGAATCCTCAATCCCGACGAGGGCGACGTGATCGCGTGTCTCGATGCGCATCGCGATCGCATCCAAGAGCGTGACGGCCCCGTCATCGATGGAGACGCGACCGATGAACTCGCTTTTTCCGTCGCCACCATCAGCTGCCCCAACGACCCGGCTACCGACAAAGACGTAACGCTCGACGTGATCGACGTCTCGAAACGGACCGGTCTCGTCGTGCTTCGTAAACGTTACGTCGGCAAGGATGTCGTCGAGCGCTGGGAACTCAAAGACTTCAAAATCGATTCCGGTCTAACCGACGCCGACTTGCACTAACGAAACGGCTCAGGAAATATGACTGATGCCTTTTCGTATCTTTCCGTCTTGCTCTCGATCATCATCGGCCTGGGCATGTCGCATCTGCTTGGAGCGATGATACGTTTGATTCACAACCGTTCGAGAACCGCGTTATACTGGCCGAGCATCGTATGGGCTGCTAATTTGTTTCTCTTATTAACGTTGGTATGGTGGGCCGATTTCAATTTAACCCATCACGAACATTGGACTTTTCCGATCTTCATATGCACATTGAGTATCCCGGCAGCCATTTACGCCGCGTCGGGACTCGTCTTGCCTGAAGGTGAGGCTCAAACGCGGACCGATATGCGTTCAGCTTACGACGAGAATCGCCGTTGGTTATTCTCGCTGATCTCCCTCGCCATCGCGCTCAGCTTCGTTCAGACGTACCTGGTTGACGGCCGAATAGCCCTCAATGCCGACGCGGAGCTCAAGGCCTTGATTTTCCTTGTAATGCTCGTACCGATCTTCGCGAAGGCCGATATCGTGCAGAAGCTTGTAGCTGTGATCAACTTGACGTGGGTCCTTGCCTATATAGCGCTCCTGTTCTATAACCTGCGCTACTAAGATGTGGGGTTCACCCATCGTCACGCGTGAGCAGGGCTACGCAGGTTGGCCAATTCGCCGAAGAGTTCGCGTTCGCGCTCGCTCAAGTGCGTCGGCAATTGTCCGACAAGGCGCACGTACTCGTCGCCGTAGCCGCCGCCTTTGACTTTCGGCATTCCTTTGCCGGTAAGGCGCAGCATTTTGTTGTTTTGCGTTCCGGGCGGAATGGTGACCGTTACGTCACCGGTCAACGTCGGGACGGGTACTTCCGCGCCGAGAACGAGGTCGTAAATCTGCACCGAGAGATCGACGTGAACGTCGTCACCTTTGCGCTCGAAGTTCGGATCGCTAGCGATCCGCGCTTCGAGTAACAGGTCGCCGTTTGGGCCGCCGCCGCTGCCGCGGCTGCCTTGACCCGCCAACCGGATGCGCTGACCCTCCTTGATGCCGCGAGGGATGGTCACGTCGAAGCGGCGGCCGGTTACGATGCGGCCGGTGCCGTGGCACTGCGGGCAGATCGTGTTGTTCACGATGCCGCTGCCGCCGCAACGTGGGCAGGCGTCTTCGATCTGCAGACTGATGCCCTTGGAACCACCCGCGTACGCTTCGCGGAGGGTCAGGTCCAACGTCGTTTCGAGGTCGCCGCCGCGCTGTGCGTACGACGGAGCCGACGCTTGCGCGTTGCCGCCACGGCGTCCGATGCCCGAGAAGAACAGGTCGAAGAAATCCGAGAAACCGCTCGGGCCGCCGGCGCCCGCGCCGGAGAACTGCGCTCCGGCAAACGGGTCCCCGGCGCCTTGGGCCGAGCGGTAACGGCGCTGCGTCTCGGCTTGTTGCGCAGCTTGCGCCCAGTCGCTGCCGAGCGCGTCGTACTTGCGGCGCTTTTCGGCATCGCCGAGCACCTCATAGGCCTCGGAGATATTTTTGAATTTCTCTTCGGCCGCTTTTTGATTGTTGGCGTTGGCATCGGGGTGCCACTTTTTCGCGAGCTTGCGGTACGCCGACTTGATGTCTTTCTCGGCGGCGTTCTTGGGCACGCCGAGCACCGCATAGTAGTCCTTGTAGTTCACTCTGGCGTCGGCGCGTATGCTTCGCCGGCCGGCGTGACGTGTTTGGCGACGATCACCATTGCCGGGCGCAGCAAATCATCACCCATGCGATAGCCGCGTTGCGCCTCTTCGACCACGACGTCGTCGTCGTAATCGCTCGTCTCACGAGTCGTAATCGCTTCGGCGATGTGCGGATCGAACGGTTTGCCGACGGTGTCGAGCGCAACGACCTGCTCGCTCGCGAGCACGCCTTCGAAACCGCGCAGGGTTGCCTGCAAACCGCCGCGCAAGCCTTCCGAATCGTCGAAGGCAAGCGCGCGCTGGAGGTTGTCGAGTACCGTT